>Ga0209404_10000088_pt1 | contig 80868 bp, 75 predicted proteins | sample TroAtlMetagenome_2_FD_187447 | JGI IMG/M metagenome (GOLD analysis project Ga0209404, IMG submission 187447) | Marine eukaryotic phytoplankton communities from Atlantic Ocean - Tropical Atlantic ANT8 Metagenome (SPAdes) (version 2) | ecosystem: Environmental > Aquatic > Marine > Oceanic...
TTCGCAGAAGACGTCTGCCCCGGTGGCGAAGGTGGTGACGAAGGCCAGGGACTCACAGACCAAGTTCGGGTCGTGCGGATCGCACATCGCCCGCGTGCAGGTCTGCCAACCATCGGCGCCACCGGGGCAGACGTCTTCTGCGAACGCGAACACTGCGCTTGCGGGCAACAGCAAAAGACTCGCGACCGCGCCGGTGCAGCAGCTCGGGGCGATCATGCGCATCGAGGCCAAAGGCATCGGCGCTCTCCTCCTTATAATATTATTCTTTGGAGTTTAATTAATGCTGCCGGGCTGTCAATGCCGGTCTTGTCGCGTCAAATGTAAGAAATGTTAAAGACCCGGGGGATTACCCAATATGATTTCGGCCCATGAACCCACCGACAAGCCCGGCCTTGCGCTGGGTTCTGACTTTTGAGTCAAGTGTGCTTGGCGATGCGCCATGATCAGGCGCCCGCCGCAGACGAGCCTATGCGACCTCGTTCACTGCGTCTGCGCGTCGCAGCCCAGCAGGGCGAACTCGCTGCTGTTCATGTACCGGGGTTCCGGAAGATAGGCCTGCATATGTTTGCGCGCATCGCCGGGGGTCTGGGTGGCTTGGACGGCATGCTCGAAGTCCGGCGACGGCAGCATGTTGCGCAGCAACACCAGCATGTCGTCCGGGTGCCCCGCACCGTCGCCGGCAGCAGGCCATTCCAGCCACGCGATTCCGCACTCGGGGCGGGCGTTGTCGGGGCGGTCTTCCGCGCGGGAGGCGACAATGATGTAGCTGCCGGTCTGATCCAGAGGCACCTGCTCGTCGTAGAGGCAGTCGGTCACCTTCTGAGTGAAGGTTTCATTGGTGCACAGGGACCAGTAACGCAGCTGCGCCGGCATCATCAACGGCGCGCCATCCCGGGTTCGGGGCGTGTCCGGCATGCGTCCTTCCAGCACCAGCAACGGCCCGAATCGCCGATTTGCCATCAGCGTCAGATAACCGTTCTGCGGATTGCTGAAGACCCCGCCGCTGCGCTCGGGTTGCCCCCCGCACCAGCCCAGATAGGTGCAGCGCTGGAAGTAGAAGGCGTTGTAGAACGCGCGCCATTCCGGCCGCGATTGCGCAGGAAAGGTCTCGGCCCGCCACGGCTGTTCGCGCGCCATGGTATAGACCCAGCGTCGGCCGGACGAGCTCACCAGCAAGTGCCGATCCACCTGCAGCGCATCGCAGGCCGGCTGTCCATGCAGCACCGAGCCGTCCGCCTGAACCAGCTCCACGTCCGGCAGCCCGGTTCCACCGGTCGCGTCGAGGCCCTGATCCGGCACATAGACCCGGTAGAACAGCGAAACCTGGCCGTCGAAACGCGGGTCGGCATAGATCGTGTTCTCCGCGCGCGCGCCGTCGGGGGGTGATTGGGGCAGCACATCGAGCCCGTAGGCGCGTGACTCCACGTCGCGGCGCACGCCGGGACGGAACGGGTTGAGATGGTCAGTCTCCGGGGAGATCTGCGTATCGTAGATCGAGTCGGTGGGCGATTTGAGACTGTTGTAGCTCACGAACGACATGTAGCGCGCATGTGGATAGCGGCCTCGCAGCCGCAGCCTCGCGCCATCGGGCACGGTGAACCGGGCGGACCAATAGGTGGCTCCGCTGTCGGGGAACGCGGTATTGGTCTGCTCGCGTTCGAGCGTATAGGGCCCCACCCAGAAGCAACCCTCGACCGCCTCTGCGGGATCGATCGGTGTTTCCGGCGCGCCGCAGGCACCGAGCATCAGCGATCCGACGATCATCACGAGGACGAGCAGACGGGCTTCTACCAGCATCGAAACGCTCCAGCGAATGGACGGCACAAAGTGACTAGCGGCGGCTGAATTCATGCACCGAACCTGCCAGCACGAAAACCCGCTTTGCCGAAGGGACCCGAACCATTGCCGTGCCTCATCAGGCCGCGCCCGTCTCCATGTTCAGATCGACTGCAAAGGCATAACGGCCAAGGCTCGCCCGCAGCGCTTCCGCAGTCGCAGCGGGCGCGCGCGCGTGCACCTCGGCGACGATACCGCGACGGCCGTCCTGCCGCACCTGCAGCGATTGGACCTGCAAGCCGGCGACGCCGGCCAGCTCTTCACGGACCAGACTCTCGACTTCGCGCAGCTTCAGCGCCGGCTTGTAGATCTTGCCGACCGGCGTCAGCGGCATCGGGTCGATGATATGGATCGCCTTGGGGCGCGCGGCGCGTTCGCCGATCTCGCGCTCGGTGTAGGCCAGCAGGGCCTGTTCGTCGACCGAGGCACCGGGCTTGAGCTGCACATAGGCCACCGGCAGCTCGCCGGCGTGTGCGTCGGGGCGGCCCACCGCGGCGGCGAGCGCGACCTGCGGATGCCGGTGCAGCGGCTCCTCGATCGAGGCCGGATCGATGTTGTGCCCGCCGCGGATGATCAGCTCCTTCTTGCGGCCGGTCAGCCAGAAGTAACCGTCCGCGTCCTGGCGGCCGAGATCGCCGGTATTGAGCCAGCGCCGCTCGTCTCCGCAGTCGATCCAGAGCTGCGCGTTCTGGGCCGGATCGAGGTAGCCGGCGAAGACATTGGGGCCGGCGATCGCGATCGCGCCCGGTTCGTCGACCTCGGCCTCGCGCTGATAACGGCCCGAGTCGTCGAGGATCAGCACCTTCATGTCCTGATGGGGAATCCGCAGGCCGATCGAGCCGATGCGTCGTTCACCCTCGGGCGGATTGACCGAACTGACGCAAGTGCCTTCGGTCAAACCATAGCCTTCGAGGATGCGGATGCCGGTGGTCTGCTCGAAGCGCCGGAACACTTCCAGCGGCATCGGCGCGGCACCGCACAGGCCGAACTCCAGACTCGATACGTCGGCCTTGCCCAGCGGTACCTGCAGCAGCCCGGCATACAGCGTGGGCACGCCGCTGAAGAAGTTGACGCGATAGTGCTGCACGATCTTCCAGAAGTTCTCGATCACGCCCTCGCCGCGATAACCCTGGGGCGAACCGAGCACAACGTGCGCCCCTTTCAGAAACGGCAGCAGGCCGGTCACCAGGGTCGCGTTGACGTGGAACAGCGGCAGGCCGCAGTAGACGACCTTGCCGAGTCCGACACCATCGTCCACGACGCTGCCGGTGGCCCAGGTATCCGCGATCTCGTTGCGGTGGGTCCGGGTCGCGATCTTGGGGCTGCCGGTGGTGCCGCCAGTGCAGAAATACGAGGCGATCTCGTCGCCACGAATGCGACGCTCGGAATTCAGCCGACTCCCGGATTCGCGTGCCAGCTCGGTGTGAAAGTCGTGGACTTCGGCGGCTCCTACGGCCCGCGGCGGCTTTTCCCGCAAACGCAGCGCCTTGAGCGCGAGCTTGCGCTTGAAGTCCAGATGTTCGGCCAAGTCCACCCGCAGAATGTGCCGAAGCGAGCGAACCCGCGGCAGGAATGGCAGGAGCTTGTCCCACAGGTCCGCGCCCGGCACCGGCAGCGGCGCGATGGTGACCAGCACCTTGGCCTGGGCCGCATCGAGCAGCTCGGCAACCTGCGCCGGTTCCAGCAGCGGATTGACAGCGAAGGCGATGCCGGCGGCCTCCCCGCCCCACAGGACGAAGTGCGTTTCCGGAAGGTTCGGCAGCAGGTAGGCAACGACGTCGCCGCGTCCCACGCCAAGTCGGCCGAACAGATTGGCGCAACGCGTCACCTGCTCGAACAGCTCGCGATAGCTGTAGCTGCGGGCACGCTCGTACTGCTTGCCTTCGAGAAAGAAACTCAGGGCCGGCTTGCCGCCGAAGGCTTTGGCGCTGTTGCGCAGCAGTTCGTAGGTCGAAGCCGGCAAGGGCTGGTCGGCGAGGCTTCGGGCTTCGGTGGTGCGCACGTCGTCGAGACTGCGGATGGTCATGGGCAACGGTCCCTGTGGAGAGGATTTTCGAATTTCAAAGCTCAGGCGAGCAAAGCACCGAGCGTGCCGACGACGGCTCCGACGACCACCCCGGATGCGATGAGCAGGGGCTCGTCCTCGCGCACGGCCGATCGCATCAGGTCTCCGTAGGCGTCCGCCGGCAACTCGCGCAGGCTGTCGTGCAACAGGGCCGCGATGCTGGCTCGGGTTTCTTCGGGCAAGCTGATTCCGGCGACCACGGGCGGCCCGTGCCGGGTGATCGCACGCGCTGTGGCGTCGACCAGGGCGTCCACCGACTCGGCGCCGAGCGCCATGCCGATCATCATCGAAGCGCCATTGCTGGCCCGCTCCAGCTCCTCACGCACGGCATCGCGGCTAAGCCGATAGAAGGCGTCGTCGAAAGCGGCGAGATGCTGAATCAGAGTGCCGAGCTGCATCAGGCGGTCGAGCAGCATGAAGGCCAGCTGGCGCGCCGTCTCCTGCTGGTGCCGATAGACGATGCCCTGAATGGCCCAGCCTCCGATCCGGAACGGATGCTTGGGCTCGAATACCGCGTTGACCGCAACCCAGTTGGTCAGCCCGCCAATGAGGCCACCGCCGATACCACCAAGCCAGGGCGACGGCCCCAGCGACCACAGTGCCGCGAACAGACCGCCAGCGAGGCCGCCCACAGCGACGCCGCTCCATTCGATGAAGCGGAATTCGCGACGCCCGGTCTGCCACACGATGTCGCGGAGGATCTCCGGCTCGTCGCGCAGCCAATCGGCCACCAACTGGGGAAAGTCGACATAGTGCTCGGGGTCGCCTTGCAACTGGCGAAAGGTCTGGGCGATCACCCGCGGCAGCAGCGGCCGCATGCGCTGCATCCAGTGCGCGCGCACGGCCGGACGCAGCTTCGCCCAGAACTCGGGATTGACCGCGGAGAGCGTTTCGGCCAGCAACTCGTCGCCGCGCTCGCCGATGGCGGCCTCCACCTGCCGGGCCACCTCATCGACGTCGACCGGTGCCAGGATGGTTCGCAGATCGACGATATCGCCGAGCACACGCTGGCCGAAGGCATAGGCGATGCGGTGCGATTTGCGCGGCAGGAAACCCTGAAATCGAAACGGCCCCAGGCGCTTCTCGCGTGCCGGGTTCAGCGTCAGGAACACCGCAAGCCAGTTGGTCGCGCCGCCGACAAGTGCGCTGATCAGCGGAATCCAGAACCAGGCCGTCATCCGAGCAAGGGGTCGCTTCCCAGCTGCAGTCCGCTCCAGGCCTTGCGCCACTCGGCCTGGATGTCGGGCTCGGCCGCCGCGAGGATTGGCGCCAGGCGCTGGCGCTGCGCGTCTTCAATCGCCGCCACCAGCTCGCACAACACCACCATGCGTCCGCTTTGGGCGGCGCTGCTCAGCAGTTCGCCTATGCGCTGGTCCGAGAAGTTGGAGACCACACGGCTCAGGCGTGACTTGTCCTCCACGTAGCCCGTGGTTTCCAGCAGCGCCTCCGGATCCTTGATCTCGCGGGCGAGGTCTGCGATGACATCGACCGGGAGAAAGTCGACAACCGTGCCCATCACGGCGTACTCGCCGCGCGCCAGGAGCTCGCGGGTCACGTCGCGCCGCAGCTCGGCCGGCAGCGCCGCGAGCAGATCGGAGGACGCCTCCGGCACCATGTGCACCGAAACGTCTGCCTGAAACTCGGTACTCATCTGCCGCGAGACATTGACTGCGCGCTCAACAGACATGTACGGCGTGAGCTGGGCGACGATCTCCGGGCCGAGCACATCCTGCGCGATACGCGCAGCAATCGGTCCCGGCATCAGACCGGAGGCACGCGACAGGCGCTCGAAACTCTTGCGGTGACGTTCCATGCCGGCTGCGGTGATGCGCTTGCGCAGGCGCGTCAGCTCGGCCGCTTCGCAGTCCTGCAGGAACGACAGCTCCGCAGGCGTCACCCTCAACAGCGCCGCGATGCGATTGGCCTCGACCTGTTGCAGGCTCACAGACCCAGAACCTTCTTGATCGGTCCGCGCAGCAGACGCGGCACGATGCCCAGCGACCGCTCGACCGCATCGGCCAGTTCGCGTTCCTGCGATGCCAGCCGGGCTTCGATCAGGCGCTGTAATTTGCGCGCGTCGTCCGGCGCCAAGGCCAGGCCTGCCAGTTCAATATTCGAGCTTGCGCTCACGGACATTCTCCATCGTTGTTCCTGGTCCGGGTCGATGATAGGCGAGCATCGCGACACCCGCGCGGTTCAGGCCAGATCGTCCAGCAAGTCCGCCGGATCGAATTCCTCGCCGAGCGGACCGCTCGTGGTGCGCGGCCGTTCGGTGACCGGCAGTACGTAGCGCAGCGTCACCGGATTGCCGTCCGGATCGCGATAGACGAGGCTGGTGGCCACGCCGTTGCGCACCGCACGCTCGACGCGGATCGCACGCGCGGCGAGCGACTTCCAGACGGCAGCCAGAGCCGCGAGGCTGGAGTACTCGAAGGCCAGACCGGCAACACCGGCGACCTCGCGCGGCCGTTCGTCCCATTGCGTATCCAGCAACAGCAGACGCCAGCCGTCGGCACTGCGCAGCCAGCACTGGAGCTCATCGCGGAATTCGACTTCCGCGCCGGTCAGTGCGCGATACCAGACCAGCATCGCCGCATGTCGGCGACAGTGCAGTTCGAGCGTGCTCAGCAAGGGCCCCGGGCTCATGTGCCAGTCCTCGTTCCGGAGGGGCTTGGGACGGTCGTCATCGAAGTTCTCGGTTGAATGCCAGGGACAGGTGCTCGAATACCTCGCGCAGGCGCTGCGCGGGATCGGCCGGCAGGGAGCGACTACGCCATGCGACGTGACCATCCGGCCGGATCAGGACCGCACCGCTGGAATCGACGCCGCGCCGTTCGAACCACAGGTTGTCCTCCGGCGTGGCGTCCGCGCCTTCACCGTCGCCGACGCAGAGCAGGGTCACCGGATAAGACAAGGCATCCCGTGCCTGGCGCAGCGCCTCTTCCCAGTCATCACGCCAGGCGGGATCGACCAGCAGACACAGGTGGTCCGTGCCGATCAGGTCGAGACTCGACAACAAGCATCCGTCACGCTGCAGCCAGGCATGGGGCAGGCGGCAACCCGGCACGGTGGACGGCCGGTAGACCAGGTCCGAGGGGCACAGCTCGTCGGTGGCATGCGCACAGTCCAGACTCAGCGACCCGCCGTAGCGATAGCCCAGGTCAACACCGTGCGCCCCGCCGAAGTGCGCGCGCTGCGCAGCCGCTGCGCGGCGCAACTTGCTCCGCAGACGCTGGCCGCGCGCACTGTTGTCGTCGAGCATGCGCAGACGCCGCATGCCGAGCGCGCTGAGGCGCTCGACCAGGCCGAGCTGCCACTTCAGCGGCATGGCCTTGAACGGTCGCGACTCCATCATGCGATGCGCCTTTTCGAGGTCTTCCTTGGGCAGGCCGATCAGACGGTTGATCGAGTCCATCTCCTCCTGGTTTTCGACGCTGCGGCTACAGTTCTTCTCCGCGACCGGTCGGCGTTCAGTCTGGTAGCTGTCGAGCAGCGCGTCACCGGCATGGCCGTCCTTGACGGCCTTGAGTTTCCAGACGAGGTTGTGGACGTCCTGAACACCGGTGTTGATGCCGTAACCACCCGTCGGCGGAAAACGATGCGCGGAATCGCCCGCCAGGAACACCGGCCCCTCCCGAAAACGCTCGGCGAGCTGCGCCGTCATCGCCCAATGGCCGATGGCATTGACGCGCACATCCACCGCGCGAGTGCCCAGCGCTTCGGCGATCAATGTGCGCCAGTGGGCCTCGGTGAACTGCTCGGGTTGCTGCGGCGGATGCAGCATCGACATCAGAATCCAGTCGTCATCGAGATGTCGAATCAGCGGGCCGACCATGCGATCGTTGTAGATCCAGTAGATCACCGCCGGCCGGCCGCGAATCAGGCGATCCAGATTGGCCGTGAAATGGATGCTGGCGATGCGTGCCAGGGTCGGCCCCGGCATGGCGATGCCCAGTTGTTTGCGTATCCCGCTGCGTGCGCCGTCGGCCGCGATGCACCAGCGCGCGCGCACCGTCTTGCCGCGCGGGCCCTCGACCCCAAGTTCCACGCCACCGGCGGTGATGCTGATGTCACCGGCGGCGTGTCCCGGCATAAATTCCACGCGATCGGCCTGGGCCGCGCGCGACCACAGCTTCTGTTCGAGGCGGTGCTGCGGATAGTGCGCATGCCGCGCCGGGCTGTAGCGGATCTGTTCGGCGAGTTCGACATGATCGTGCGTCACCGTATTGACGCGCCCCAGTTCGGGGCCGGCCAGACTCTTGCACCAGATGACGTAGCGCAGGTCTTCGATCGGTGCACTGTCGCTGCGGATGTCGCGTGCCAGCGAGGGATCGATCTGGCGCCAGATTTCCAGCGAACGCGGATTCAGCACATGTCCCGCCGGGTGCCCGATCGGCGCCGCCCGCTGCTCCACCAGCAGGGTCTTCATGCCTTGCTGATTCAACAGCAGAGCGGCGCTCAGACCCACCGGCCCCGCGCCGACCACCACCACGTCATAGTCGTTCGCCGCGACATTCATGCTCGGCACAGGGCCTCGTCCAGGATCAGCAGAGCTTTGCCGTGCGCCGGGCCGCGCTCGGCGCGCCGGTGCGCCTCCGATACCTGATCGAGCCCGAAACGCTCTCCGAGCTGCGGCTGCCACCAGGCCTTGTCGATCCACTCATCAAGTTCGCGCAGGCGATCGCCGGATGGCTGGAAGTAGGTCCAGCGATGCTGCTTGCCGGCCAGTTTCCAGCGCAGTCGCGCGGCACCGCCCCAGGCGCCGGCGGCGGCCAGGCCCAGCGGCGCGCCGAGCTTGTCGGCCAGCGTCAGCGTCGGCGAGATCAGGCTGACGTAGCAGCCACCGCGACGCAGCACGGACAGGTGCGGCGCTTCCTCCAGCGCTTCGTCCAGCGGTGCGACGGTGTTGACCACGAGATCGAGCCGGTCCAGCACTTCGCTGAATTCCTCACGCCGATAGTCGATCACACGGTCGGCGCCCAAGCCGCGGACATAGTCGACATTGCCGGCGCTGCAGGTGCTGGCGACCCAGGCGCCCCAGGCATGCAGGCACTGCACCAGCAGGCTGCCGATACCGCCGGAACCGCCGTGCACCAGCACGCGCATGCCCGTCGCGCGGCCCGGCTCGATGCCGGCTGCGCGCAACACCTGATAGGCGGTCAGGCCCGCGTACGGAATTGCCGCGGCCTGGTCCAGAGCCCGGCTCGCGGACACCGGCGCGCTCCAGGCGGCGGGCACCGCGACATATTCCGCGTAAAAGCCGGACCGAAATGGCATCACCGCCGCCATGACGCGCTGTCCCGCTCGCAGGCCGCGTACGCCGGCACCCACCGATTCCACCACGCCCGCGCCATCGAGGCCCAGAATTCGCGGCCCGCGCCTGCGCAGCCATTTGAACAGGCGTTCGCCGTAGTTGTGGCGCATCATCGTATCCAGCGGATTGATCGAAGCGGCCGCCACGCGCAACAGGATTTCGCCGCGCCTGATTGGGGGCCGCGCGACCTCACGCAGCTCGAACTCGCCACGCACCGGGTCCAGCACCGCAGCCTTCATCACGAGGCGCGGACCACGCGGTTGCGCAGGATGCCGATTCCGTCGATCTCGATTTCCACGAGATCGCCCGGTGCCAGGAAGCGCAGCGATTCGATGCCGCAGCCGTCCGGGGCGGCGCCGGTGCCGAAGAATTCACCCGGCACGACTCGTTCTTCATCCGAGGCCACGGCGATCATCTTGGAGATCGGATGGCTCATCAGCGAGGTCGAGGATTCGCCGCGCAGCTCGCCATTGACCCGCACCTGCATGCGCAGATCGTAGGGGTCCGGGATTTCATCAGCGGTAACGATCCACGGCCCCATCGCGTTGCCGGTGTCGAAGTCCTTGCCCTTGATCGGCCCGACGCCGCGCGGAATCTCGCGCATCATCACATCGCGCGCCGAGAAATCGTTGAAGCAGGTGTAGCCGAACACGTAGGCCATCGCGTCGTTCTCGTCGATGTTCTTGCCGGCCTTGCCGAGCACCACGCCGAGTTCCAGCTCGTAGTCCATCATCTCGGTCCAGCGCGGCCAGATCACGTCCTCGTCGTGACCGATCACCGAGAGGTTGTTGCCTTTGTAGTACAGCGGCTTGGCGTAGAAGCTCTTGGGCAGGCGCACCAGATTCATGCGCTTGGCGAGTGCGCCCACGGTTTTGCCGGCGCGCAGGGTGATCGCCGATTCGAAAGCCTGCTTGACGTGGCGATCGTAGACCGAGAAGCACAGCATGCGAGGCGGCGTCAGCGGCGCGACGAGCCGCAATCCATCCAAGGGCAACACAACGCCGTCCGCCGCGCTGTCTTCAGCTTGGGCCAGCGTCTGGCGTGCCTGCTCCAGACCGGCCTCGCCCGCCTGGATCAATGTGAGCATGCTGGCGAACGGGGCCGATTTTCGACCTGCCGCGGCGGCGAGGTCGATGATCTTGCTGCCGTCACCGTTGAGCGTACCGAGACGCACCTCAGCGTCACGCTGAAAACTCGCGAGCTTCATTCGAGACTCCTTTAAAGAGTGCGCCAGTTGATGGCGCGATAGCCACCGACCGGCTTCTTGCCCTTGGGCGTACCGGAGCCGCGCTTGCGCAGCTCCGCCACCGGCACGCCGGCCTCGAGCTTGGCCAGCAGAACCGCGGGATCGAAGTTCACGCCGATCGGGTTCTTGTCGAACTCCATGCTTAGCGCGAAATCCTGAAGCTGCTCGCGCGTGTCGAAATTGTCGCTCTGGAATTCCAGGCGGTTGCCGTCCGGGTCCTCGTAGTAGATCGATGTGGTGGGGCCGTGGTTGATGCACCACACCGGCTCGATGCCCTGCTCCGACAGGCTTCGCCATTTTTCGAGCAGCTCCGGTAGCGAGCCGAAGTTGTAGGCGATGTGGTCGAGCCCGTAGAACTTCCGGTAGCGTCGCGCGATCGCGATCATCGGCCGCGCCGCGCGTGGCAGACTGATGATCGCCAACCGGTGATGCTCGCCGTCATAGGTCATGAAGCTGAGCTGCTTGTTCTCGAACACCAGTTCCATGCCGAGCGCAGCCCGATACCAGGGCACCAGCTTGTGCCGCTGCGCGGACTTGAGCACGTAGTGCGCGAGATACTTCGGCGCGCCGGGATTGTCGACCCGGCCCAGCCGTTCGAGATCGATCGCGCGTATCGTTTCCTTGCCCATGAAATCGACTCCTCAGGTCACCCGGCGCGAAACCGCGCGCATCGCCATGCGCAGCTTGTCCGGGGTGGGCATGCGTTTGACATTGGCCGAAACGATGCCCTGGGTGAATGCGGTGCGGCGCGAGTAGTCGATACGCACATCGACCAGCACCGGCCGCCGCGACGCCGCCAGGCGTCGGGCTTCGATCAGCACCGGCTCGATGTCACGATCACTGTCCATCGCCAGGAATTCACAGCCGGTGGCGCGTGCCGCCGCGGCCAGGTCCAGCGGATTGAGCACAGTGCAGGTCTTGCGCTTGTAAGGCAGTGTCTGCGCCTGCGCGATCTGCGCCAGCTCGCCGTCGCTGAACACCAGCACGATCACGCCCAACTGCTGCGCTGCGGCCGTCAGCAACTCGTTTCCCGTCATCAGGAAAGCACCGTCGCCGACCACCGCCAGCACCTCTCGCGCCGGGTTGGCGAGCTTGGCGCCGATCGCGGCCGGCACCGCGTAACCCATGCAGTTGAAATCCGTGGGCGAGATGAAGTGCCGCCCCTGTGGCATCGGCAGCAGCTCGGCGGTCAGGAAGGTGTGGTTGCCGTCGTCGGCAACCACCACCGCGTCCTTGGCCCAGAAGGCGTCGACACTGTGGAACAGACGCGCCGGATTGACGCGCTGCGCGTCGCCGCTTTTGCGCCAGTCGTGCAGATAGGCGGCCTTGTCGCGCGAAATCCGGCTGCGCATCGGTAACGCGGAGCGGGCGATGCCGCGCGCGCCCAGTGCGTCCAACAGAGCCTGAACCGCCATGCGCGCATCGGCCTGAATCGCCACGCGGGCCGGATAGTTGCGCGAGAACACCTCGGCGTCGAGATCGATGTGGATCAGGCTTTCAGGCACCTCGACGCTGTAGCTGCCGGTACCGATCTCACCGAAGCGGGTGCCGACCGCGATCAGGCAGTCACAGTTCTTGAACGCCTGACGCGCCGCCGGCGCCGCCGCCAGACCAAAGCTCATACCCGCGTGCAGTGGGTGGTCGCTGGGAAAGCTGCTGAGCCCCTGCAGCGTCGTGGCCACCGGAGTGCCGAGGCGGTCGGCCAGCGCCATCAACTGCTGACGCGCGCCGCGCGCGCCCCAGCCCACGAACAGGCCCGGCCGCCGCGCCGACGCAATCAGCTTGCAGGCTTCGGCGATCAATTCGGGCGCCGCCGCCATCGGCGCCGGCAGGCCGGGCCATTCGAGCAGCCCGCCAGCCTCGCCGCTCATCATCAGCACGTCGACCGGCAGTTCCACATAAACCGGGCCGGGGCATCCGCTCATCGCCTCGGTATACGCGCGATAGATCGTGGTCACGATCTCATGCTGCGATTCGACCCGCCAACGCGCCTTGGTGAAGGCGGCGACCAATGCCTGCTGATCGATATCGTGCAACTGATAGCCGCGCCCGCTGGCGCGGTGTATGCCGCCGGACAGCACCAGCATCGGCACACCGTCGAGATAGGCCTCGGCGATGCCGCTGGCCGCGTGCGTCAGGCCCGCGCCGGGCACCACCAACAGCGTGCCGATACGATCCGTCGTGCGGCTGACCGCGTCCGCCATGAACGCGGCACCGCCTTCGTGCGTGACCAGTACCGGCACGATCGACGAGGACGATGCGAGTTCGTCGAACAACTCGGTCGTATGCACGCCCGGAATTCCGAAGACGTGTTGGACGCCGATCTGCTCCAGCGCGAATCGCGCCAGCCAGGCACCGGTGCGCTTCATGTCTGCCCCTGATTTGACTTCAGGGTATAATTTATTGGTCCCTCTGGATTGTCAACCGCTGCACGCGGCCGGTCGGTTCAGGTCGTTTTCACGCGCAGGCCATTGAGCAGCACATCGACGACCATTTCGGCATGTTCGCTCGCCGATTCCTCGCTCAGGGCATCGAACTCGTACATCTCCGATATCAGGCCGGAAAACGCGAAGAAGCCATTGATCGCACCGCTGACCATGGACAGAAAATGTGCCGGGTTCATTTCGCGCAAACTGCCCTGAGAAGCCGCCGCCTGCAGGAACGACTCCGCAGTCAGGTACATCGGCTTGAGATAGGTTTCCGAAAGCCAGGCGGCCCGGTCGGTGCCACGGGCGACCTCCTGAATCACGATGTTGGTGGCCGCGTAGTTGCGCGCGCAGAAGTAGGTATATCTGCGGATCACCACGGACAGCGCGGCCACCGGGTCGAGGTCCTTCAATTCGAAATTGAGGTTGCGGAATTCGCGCGCCAGCTTCTCCATGGCGTGACCGACCGCCGCCTGCCAGAGCTTTTCCTTGGTCTCGAAGTGATAGTGCACCAAGGGCTTGGCGACACCCGCACGCTCGGCGATATCGGCAATGTTGGTGCCTTCGAATCCGTGATGCCCAAACTCCTGCAAGGCCAGATCGAGGATGATCTCGGTGATCGGCGCCGCCTGGTCGCGCAGGCGCGGCCTTCCAGGGCGACGCCCCTGGGGCTTCTTGTTGTGTGGTCCCACTTTCGACATCAGAGATTTACCCGATTGTTGCAGGCATGCGCCCATGTTTCGGCCGGGCCCCGGGGGACCGCCATGAATAATTTTACTTTGCGGACAATTATTGGCTCTTGCCCATAAAATTGCACCTGGTCGAGCACTGCCTGCATTCAAGCCGGACGCAGCTCACCACCGTCCGCGAAACGATTGTCAACACACTGACCCGAAAACCGGATACAGTGATTCGAGATCAGGCGACTTAAATCATGATCCCGTCAATCCTCAAACTGGACACGGGCGGACTGCCGGTAGCCTGGATCACCTGGAAAACGGCGGTCACGCTCTACGCTCGACACCGCGTCTGTTGGGAGACGGGGCAGGAGCGTTTTGTCATTCGCGGCGGCCTCAACTCCGCGACGGGCGAGCGTTCGCAATTCGAAATCGGCTCCATCATCGCCGTCGCCGACCGTTCCAAGCGCTTCACACACGGCGTGCCCCTGCTGACCAATCGCACGCTGTTCCAGCGCGACCGCAACCTGTGCCTGTATTGCGGCAAGCAGTATTCCACCTCGCAACTCACGCGCGATCATATCCATCCCGTGTCGCGCGGCGGACTCACCGTCTGGGAAAACTGCGTCACCGCCTGCCGCCACTGCAACCAGCGCAAGGACGACCGCACCCCCGAGGAAGCCAACATGAAACTGTTGGCGGTGCCGTACATCCCGAACCTCGCCGAATACCTGATCCTGTCGAACCGCCGCATCCTGGCCGATCAGATGGACTTCCTGCAGGCGTTTTCGCGCAAAATGGAAGCCGCTGTCGCCTGATCCGCCCATCGCGGCATTTCGGGCGACATCCCATTGCAGCAGCCGAGCACATCCATGCGATTCGCATTGTTGATCGTCGAGCCCCGCGGCCAGCGGGAAGCTCGCAGCCAGGACGAAGGCGAGGCCGCCTACGCGAGCATGCAGCGCTTCGCCGAGTCACTGAAGGCGCAGGGCCTGCTGATCGCCAGCGAATCCCTGAAATCCGATCACGATGGTCTGCGACTGTCCGTGCGTGACGGTCAGCGCCGCGTGGTCGATGGCCCGTTCTCCGAAACCAAGGAGATGATCGGGGGCTTCTTCCTGCTCGATTGCGGCAGCCGCGAGGAAGCCTTGCGTATCGCCGAACAGTGCCCGGCAGCGGCCTGGGCCAGCGTGGAAGTGCGCGAGCTGGGGCCGTGCTTCACGTGAGCGCCGCGCCGATTCGCATCCGGCCCTACGAGGCACGGGACGCGACCGCAGTGACGGACATCTTCTACGATGCGATCCATACCGTCGCCACGCAGTACTACAGTCCGGCCCAGGTGCAGGCCTGGGCGCCGCTGCCGAAGGACTATGCGATGTGGCGCGAACGCCTGCGCCTCAAACCACCGCTGGTAGCGCTGATCGATGCCCGGATTGTCGGCTTCACCACCCTGGAAGCGGACGGCCATATCGACTGGACCTATACGCATCCGGACCATCAGCGCCGCGGCGTCTCCTCGGCGCTATATGCCGAGCTGCAGTCGCGCGCGCGGCAGCAGGGAATCATCCGCCTGTACGTCGAGGCTTCGTATCTGGCACGGCCATTTTTCGCCAAGCAGGGGTTTGCGACGCTCCGTCGCAACGAGGTGCCGCGCAACGGCGAAACGCTGACGAACTGGTCGATGGAAAAGCGTCTGGTGGACGGGGGTCTGCTGGCGGACGGATCGCCTCAGGCGTCCGGCGCGACCTCCACCGCGAGACCCTGAAGGGCTTCGCTCAGCTCGATCTGGCAGGACAGGCGCGAGCCCGGACGCAGCTCCACGACCTCGGCCAGGGCTTCGAGCATCAGCGTTTCGTCCTCACTGCGCGGTGGCAGGCGGTCGATCCACTCGTTCGCCACATAGACGTGGCAGGTTCCGCAGGAACACATGCCGCCGCAGGTGCCGTCGACGCCGGTGCCGGCATCTCGCAGCAGCTCCATCAAAGGGCGACCCTCACCTCCCTGCAGCGTTTCTTCCTGGCCATCGCGTCCGGTCACCCGCACATCAGGCATGCACAAACTCCATCATTCGTCGGCGCATCATCGGCGAGTTCCTTGGATGTTCAGATCGTCTCAAGCTGTTCCTGCCCGGAATAGAACTGCTTGAACCATTCGCGGTAGCGCAGGATCGGGCCATCGCCATCGCACAGCAGCGGATTGGGCCGGTATTTCTTGTTGTTCCAGACGATGAAATCCACGCTCTCGAAACCGGCGCTGTCCTCGCCGTCGGCCTGCCCGATCATGTGATCCACGATCTTCTTCGCCATCACCAGTTCCTTGGAGCCTTCCGGATACTCGGCATGGGTGAAGCTCATGTTCATCTGGCTGCGTTCGGCGGTGATCGGCTGGGTGTAGGAGATCATCGTCGCGGTAATGCCTTCCTGCGTGAAGTGGAAGACATTGAGCCCGGGGCCGTAGCCCTTGCCGACGATGTAGCCGCCGGCCATGTCGATGTGAATGATGTGGTCCTCGAAGTTGACCTCGGCCGGCGGAATGCCCGGTGCGCCGTGCAGGAACTTGAGGTGGGCGAAGTCCACGCCGTTCTCGGCGATTTCCTGAATCGCAGTATTGACCGGCCAGGTGCCGCGACGCGGCTCGACGAAGCCCGGCGTCTCCAGCTGCGGAATCGCCGGCAGGTCCCAGGACGGTTCTTCACAAGCCGGGTGATACCAGGCCCAGATCAGGCCGTAACGCTCCTGCGCCGGCAAGGTCCGCAGTATCGCCTGCTTTTTCACGATCGGTGGCGTGAGCTTGCCGTACGGGATGTGCTTGCACCAGCCGGCGGTGTCGTACTCCCAGTGATGGAACGGGCAGCGGATATGTTCGCCGACGACGGCGCCGCCATGGCCGATATGCGCGCCGAGATGCGGACAGTACGGATCGGTGAGCCCGACCTTGCCCGATTCGGTGCGGAACAGCACCCATTCCTGGTCGAACAGTTCGACGTTGCGCAGCTCGCCGGCTTTGAGACTTTCGGAATAGTCCACGAAGAACCATCCGGTCGGAATCGGGAACGGGCAGCGTTCCAGACTCTGGGATTCGAGCAGCATCTTGAGATTGATCGTGGCCACGAGCTTCGTCCTCCTTCGGCTGGCCGTCGATGCGCAGTCCTGCCCGTGTGTTTTCAGGCACGGACGCATCGCGGGAATTGCCATCCTGAAGGCATTTGCGCGCCGATTCCTCGTTTGGATGCGCCTTGCTTTTGACGGCGCTTTGAGGCAGGCCGCGGCGCCCGACTGTGCGGTCGCGCCGACGATCGCGCAATGCTGGCAGAATCGGAGCCAATCAGGACTTCCACACACGCCAGGGAGGGTGGCGAACGATGAAAGCCAAGCAAAGGACCTTGCTCGTGACGGTTGCCGTCATCGCGGTGGCGATGTTGCTGTTTCCGCCGTTTCACATCGTGCACGGCGGCGGCCGCGTGCTCAGCGCCGGCTATTCGTTCATCGGCGTGACGCCGGATCTCGGCGCCACGGTCAACAGCCCCCTGCTGGCGATCCAGCTGGGCGTGCTGGCCGCGGTCGCCGCGCTTCTGTGGTTCGTGATCGGCGCACCGGATTCAGACGAGTAGACCGGACGCGTTCAGTTGCGCGCCTCGGCGTGACGTGCCAGCACGTCGGCCACCACCATGGTCACGCGCTTGCCCATCGGAATGTGCAGGAATTCGTTGGGGCCATGTGCATTGGAATGCGGCCCCAGCACGCCGGTGATCAGGAACTGCGCCTGCGGGAATTTCTCGCCGAGCATGCCCATGAACGGAATGCTGCCGCCCTCGCCCATGTAGGTCGGCGGCTTGCCGAAGTACGATTCCGAGGCCTGCGCCACGGCCGTTTCCAGCCACGGTGACAAGGCCGGTGCGTTCCAGCCACTGGCGGATTTCTCCACGTCCAGACTGATCTGCGCGCCGTAAGGCGGATCGGATTCGATCAAGGTCTTGAGCGCCTCGGTCGCCTGCTTGCCGTCCAGCGTCGGCGGCAGACGCAGGCTGATCTTCACGGCGCTGTGCGGGCGCAGCACATTGCCGGCCGAGCCCAGCGGCGGCAGGCCGTCGATGCCGGTGATCGCCAGTTGCGGACGCCAGGTGCGGTTGAGCACGAGCTCCGTCAGGTCAGTGTCCACCGGCTGCATGCCGTCCACGAACGGAAACTTGGCGTAGATATCCTCGCCCAAGGTGTCCGCGGCCAGACGCGCCTGCTCCACGCGCTGCGGCGGAATCTCCACATGGAAGTCCTGCGGCTTGATGCGGCCGCTGGTCTCGTCCTCCAGGCGCGACAGCAGTGAGCGCAGGATGCGGAAGCTCGATGCCACCACGCCCGAGGCATCGCCGCTGTGCACGCCTTCCTCCAGCACCTGTACGCGCAGATTGCCGCCGGCCATGCCGCGCAAACTGGTGGTGAGCCACAGCTGTTCGTAGTTGCCGCAACCGGAGTCCAGACAGATCACCAGCGAGGGTGAGCCGATGCGCGCGGCGAGATGGTCCACGTAGTACGGCAGGTCGTAACTGCCGGATTCCTCGCAGGCCTCGATCATGACCACGCAGCGCACATGCGGCACGCCCTGGTCGTGCAGTGCCAGCAGCCCGGCCAGCGAACCGAAGATCGCATAGCCATCGTCGGCACCGCCGCGTCCATAGAGCCGGTCGCCCTTGCGCACCGGCTTCCAGGGACCGAGATCCTCGGCCCAACCGGTCATTTCGGGCTGCTTGTCGAGATGGCCGTAGAGCAGCACGCAATCATCCGGATTGGCGTCACCACAGGCTGGAACGTCGATGAAGATCAGCGGCGTGCGCCCTTCAAGCCGCACCACTTCCAGCGTGGCATCGCCCAGCGACGGTAGCTTGGCGCGCGCCCAGGTTTCCATCAGCGCCACCGCCTCGTCCATATAACCGTGCTCGGCCCATTGCGGATCGAACAGCGGCGACTTGTTGGGAATGCGGATGTAATCGGTGATTTGGGGGACGATTTCGTCCTCCCAGATGGCGTCGACGAAACGGGCGAGACGCTGCGAATCCATGTTGGCTCCGGCGATAAATTTGGAGCGCCAGTGTAGGCGCGCACCTGGGTTCGACCAACCCTGCGTACGCTCGAAGCTAAGTCAGCTTCAGCAACTCCGCCTCGAACCCGGCCTTGCGTCGCCTCAGACGCGCCACGCTGACCGGCAGCTTGAAACGGCGCGGCCCGGCGCTGCCAGGGTTGAGGTAGAGCACGCCGTTTCGCGTTTCGATCGACGGTTTGTGCGAATGCCCGCTGATGACGACCGCGACACCTTCGGCCACGGGGTCGATCGACAGGGCCTTGAGATCGTGCAGCAGGTGGATGCGATGCTCGCCGACTGGCAGGGTCTCGATATCCGGCAGGTTTTCGGCCCAGTCGCCGACATCGTTGTTGCCACGCACGGCGACCGTCGGTGCGAGCACGGTCAGTTCCCGAAGTATCTCGGGCTTGCCGATATCGCCCGCATGAAGAATCAGCTCGCTACCGCGCAGGGCTTCGACGGCCTCCGGTCGCAGCAGACCATGCGTATCGGAAATCACGCCGATGATCATGGGACGAGCAGCATACGCAGCAGATAGGCGATCAGCCCCACTGTGAGCACGCCGGCGGCCCACAGGCCGGCGAACCACAACAGGCGTCGCCACAAGGGCGTTTGATCACTGGACATCGGCTCAGTGATAACCGGCGTCCGGATCGACCTTGCCGCGGAACACCCAGTACGAATAGGCGGTGTAGGCGATGATGATCGGCAGCAGCACGGCGGCACCGACCAGCATGAACAGCTGGCTGCTGTGCGGCGCGGCGGCGTCCCAGATGGTGATGCGATTGGGCACCATGTACGGAAAGATGCTGACCATGAGGCCGGCGAAGGTCAGCCCGAACAGCGACAGCGCGATCAGGAACGGGGCGTAGTCGCGGCGCTTGCGCAGCGCCCAGAACAAGGCGAATGCAGCAATCGCGGTCAGCAAGGGAATCTGCGAGGTCAGCAGGATCGCCGGGAAATCGAACCAGCGGTGGTAGTAGCTCTCCTCGAGAAACACGGTGGCCAGACTCACCGCGAAGATGCACAGCAGCATGCCGATGCCATACCAGCGCGCCAGGCGGAACGCCTTGTCCTGCAGGCTGCCGCGCGTCTTCATGATCAACCAGCAGGCACCGAGCAGCGAATAGCCCACGACCACGGAAATGCCGGTCAACAATGAGAACGGCGTCAGCCAGTCCCACCAGCCGCCCGAGTACTCGCGCCCGTCGATATCCACACCCTGCAGGATCGCGCCGAGGGTGATGCCCTGGGCCAGTGCAGCAACGAAGGAGCCACCGGTGAATGCGGCTTCCCAGAACACGCGCAGGCGCTCCGTACGCCAGCGGTATTCGAAGGCCACGCCGCGAAAGATCAGGCCCAGCAGCATTGCCGTCACCGGGGCGTACACCGCAGGCATCAAGATCGCATAGGCCAGCGGAAAGGCAGCAAACAAGGCGCCGCCGCCGAGGATCAGCCAGGTTTCGTTGCCATCCCAGACCGGCGCGACTGAGTTCATCATCACGTCGCGGTCCTGGCGTTTGCGGAAGAACGGAAACAGGATCGCGAGGCCAAGGTCGAAGCCGTCGAGGATCACATAGGCGAGGATGGCGATACCGATCAGGCCGATCCAGACGATGGTCAGGTCCATGGGCGTGTCCTAGCGGCTGAGGTTCGAAGGGCCTTCGGCGGGCCCCGGCATCAGGCCGGCCGCCCGCTTGGGCACGGTCGGACTCGGTTCGGGTTCGTCGGTCTGCGGCGGGTGCCCCATCAGTCGCAGCATGTAGAACGTACCGGCCGCGAATACCGCGAAATAGATCAGCACGAAGGCGATCAGCGAGGCCGCCAACGCCGGCGCGGCGATCGGCGAGGCCGAGTCGGCCGTCAGCAGATGGCCGTAGACCGTATACGGCTGGCGGCCGACCTCGGTGGTGATCCAGCCGGCGACCACGGCGATGAAGCCGGCCGGCCCCATCAGCAGCGAGGCGCGAAACAGCCAGGGTTGCGCATAGAGCTTGCCGCGCAGGCGTGACAGCAGCGCCCAGGCGCCGAGCCCCACCATCAGGAAGCCCAGGCCCACCATCACCCGGAATGACCAGAACACCACGGGCACCGGCGGCCACAGCTCGCGCGGAACAGTGTCCAGGCCATCCATCGGCGCATTCGGATCGTGCTTGAGGATCAGCGATCCAAGGTGCGGAATGCCCAGCGCGTACTTGAGCTCGCCGGCCTTCTGGTCCGGCAGACCGAACAGATACAGCGGGGCGCCGTCCGCGTGACTCTCGTAGTGCCCTTCCATCGCCATGATCTTGACCGGCTGATGTTCCAGCGTATTGAGACCGTGCGCGTCACCCGCCAGCACCTGGATCGGACCGACGATCACCAGCATCCACATCGCCATCGAGAACATCGTCCGTGCGCCGGCGTTGGCGCGATCGCGCAACAGATGCCAGGCCCCGACCGCGCCGACCACCAGCGCCGTGGTCAGGTAGGCCGCGATCAGCATGTGTACGAGCCGGTACGGGAACGAGGGCGTGAAGATGATCGCCAGCCAGCTCTCCGGCACGAACTGGCCGACCTCGTTGATCGAAAAGCCCTGCGGCGTCTGCATCCAGGAATTGACCGCGAGTATCCAGAACGCGGAGAAGAAGGTGCCGATGGCGACCGCGAGGGTCGCCACGTAGTGCAGGCGCGGGCCGACCTTGTTCATGCCGAACAGCATCACGCCGAGGAAGCCGGCTTCGAGGAAAAATGCGGACAGCACTTCGTAGGCCATCAGCGGACCGACCACCGGCCCGGCCTTGTCCGAGAACACCGACCAGTTGGTGCCGAACTGGTAGGACATCACCAGGCCCGAGACCACGCCCATGCCGAAAGCGATCGCGAAGATCTTCACCCAGTACTTGAACAGGTCCATGTAAACCTGGCGCTTCGTCAGCAGCCACAGGCCCTCCAGCACGGCGAGATAACTCGCGACACCGATCGAAAACGCCGGAAAGATGATGTGAAACGCGACCGTGAACGCGAACTGGAAGCGCGCGAGCAGCAGGGCATCCGGGAAGAACGAACTCACCTTCGCACCTCATGTCGGTAGCTGGAGTGCGGCGCCCGCTGGAGCGCCGATACATGCGGATGCGTATTGTGCCCGCCGCGCGGACTCAGGTCACCGGATGCTTGTCGTCGAACCGGTTCGACTCCGGGGTTCACGGTGTCCCGAACACGCGCCGCAGCTTGAGTCTCGGCTGATCCGGACCGAAGTATCTCGCATCGCGATCGACGAGCTTGAAGCCAAGCCGCTGGTACAGCGACAGGGCTTGGCTGTTGTCCGGGCTCACCGTCAGCCACACCGTTTCGTAACCTCGCCGACCGAAGCTGTCGATCAGCCTGCCGACCAGCTTGCGGCCCAGGCCCAGACCCCGGTGTCCGGATTCGACTGTCGCCGACAGTATCCAGCCCGAAGCCTGCCGCGCCGATGGCGACCCCAGCGCGTAACCCACGACGCTGCCGGCGAGGCAGACGACGAGAAAATGCGGCCCCCACAGATCGATCGCCTGACGGAAGAAAAACGCGGGGTAGGTTTCGGCGCCGAACGTGCGCTGTTCGAGTTCGGCGATCGATGCGAGGTCCGAGACGGTGGCCGGCCGGACTTCGGCCGGCGCTTCAGTACGCGGCATACCGGGACGCTTCGGGGGTCGACCAGCGCACCGATTCACGGACCGTCGAGGCCGCGGAATGAGAAGTCATGACGACGCTCGCACAGGAAACTGTGCGGCCATGATCCCGATTGTGCACCCCTCGGCGCAAGTGCCTATGGTGCCGCCCGGTCTCCGGCGCAAGTCGGCGCACCGTCGCGCAGCTCGACCATTCGGTCCGGAAAATTGCTGAATGCGCCGTCGACGCACAGCTCGATCATGCGCTGCAGATCTTCTTCCGAGTTGACGGTGTACGGGTGTACGTCCAAGCCCAGGGCATGCGCATCATCGATGAAATCCGCATCCACGTCGCCGAGACTCGGGCCGATGCCGACGGCAATCTGCGACGCGGCCGACAGCATCAGGCGAGCCGTGCCTGCGTTCGCCAACTGGATCAAGGGCAGGCCGGGTTCGAGCGCGTGCATGCGCGTCAGGGAACGCCGGTGAAACGACTGGATCAGCACCTGGCGGCGCTGCATCGCCGGTTCGAGCAGCTCGTAGTCGCGCAGCAGACCGAGCAGAGCCTGTTCGATACCGTCGTCGAACGGATTCGTTTCCTTGGTTTCGATGTAGTAGTTGACGCTGCGTCCATAGCGTTCGAATACTTCCGCGAGCGCGGGAATTTGCAAGCCCACGAAGGCTTCGTCGGCACGATCGGGATAGGCCTCGTTGAACCAGCTGCCAAAATCGCAGCTCTTGAGCTGCGCCAGGGTCTTGTTGCCGACCTGCCCGGAACAGCTGCCGGCCTCGCCGCGGGCGGTGCGCGCCAGACTGGCGTCATGCAGCACCACGAGCACGCCGTCGGCCGTCATCTGCACATCCTGCTCAATGTAGTCGGCGCCCATGTCGATGGCCAGATCATAGGCCGCGATGGTGTGTTCCGGTGCATAGGCAGAGGCGCCGCGATGCGCGATGACCAGCGGCACGCTGTCCGTGGCCGGCGGCGATTGCGAAGCGGAATCATTGCCGCACGCCACCAGGCCAAGCAGACATAGGCAGGCGGAAAATCTTCGCGGAACAGTCATTCGATCGGTCGCAAGAAGCACGGCCGCGCACGCTAGCACGCGATGGCTCCCGTTTTGTGAAGAGCGTTTCAGGGCAGCGTGGCGTCATCCGGATGTAAAGCCACAAGCGCACAGTCCCACGAGTCTGACCTCGTCCCCTTGGCCCGGCGCAGTCATTGGCGCCGGGCTCCTTCTTGGCTTGGATGGAACCTTCGCCATCCACCCATGGATACCGGATCAGGCCCGCGGCCACGTGGACACGCTCCGCTCATGGCAAGCTTTGCGTCTGTCAACGCATGACTGCCCACATGGTCTCGATTCTGCACCTCGCTATCGCCGTGAGCGCATCGCTCGCGATCCTTGTCGACTGGCGCGGACATCGTCCGGCGTTTCTGGCGCTCAAGCCGCTGACCACATTGCTGGTCGTGGCCCTGGCCGCCGCAAATACCACGGGCATGGAGAACCTGGTCCTGCTGGCGGCGCTGCTGCTGTGCCTGCTTGGCGACATCGCGATCATGCAGGAGACGCAGCGCGGCTTCCTGGGCGGACTGCTGAGCTTTCTGCTGGCGCACCTGATCCTGATCGCGCTATTCCTTCACCGCGCGGACGCAATGCCGCTGCTGGCCCTGCATTACGCAGTGCCGCTGGCCGTCTGCGCATTCGCGGCGATCGGCGCCGCACTGGTGCCGGCGCTGCGACAGATCGACCGGCCGGCGGCGCTGGTCTACACCGCCGTATTGCTGACGATGTCGTTCGCGGCATTTCGGTTCTCGACGCTGGCCGGGTTCGGCGCGGCGATGTTCGTGCTCTCTGACGCAGTGCTCGCCTACAAGACCTTCCGGCATGATTCACGCATCGCGCAGGCCATCGTGCTGACGACGTACTGGCTGGCCATCACCCTGATCGTTGATGCATTCCCAGTCTCCGTGATCTGAAACCATGTCCTCGAAACGTCTGCCACGTTCACTGGCCGCGGCACTGCTCGGCCTGCAGGCTGCGTGCTCCGCCCAACCGACGCACGGTCCGGAATGCCGGCTGCAGAACCCGGCGCTGGACGAACTCAGCGGTCTCGTGGCCGCCGGCAATGGCGACTATTACTGGGGCCTCAACGATAGCGGCGGACAGCCCTGGCTGTTTCGGGTGGGTCCCTGCGGCGAGGACCTCGGACACGTCAAGATCGAAGGCGTGCGCAACCATGACTGGGAAGACATCGCTTTTTTCGACGATCACGGAACGCCGAGCCTGCTGATCGCCGACACCGGCGACAATCTGGCGCGCCGCAAGCGCGTACAGTTGTATGCCGTGGCGGAGCCCGACGTGGAGACTCGATCCACGACCATTGCCTGGCAGCAGGATTTCACTTATCCGGACGGACCGCGCGACACCGAATCACTCGCCGTGGACCCGCAAAACGGCGACATCCTGGTGCTGTCCAAGCGCGAGGATCCGCAACATCTGTTTCGCGTGCCGCGCGGAGACGGGGTGGTGGTCGCGGAGGATCTTGGTCCCATCGCAACGATACAGACCAAGCTCACGCTCAACTGGCTGCGCGGCATGGTCTACCAGCTCTATGGCTCCCTGCCCACGGCGCTGGACATCTCCCGCGATGGCCGCCGTATCGCGGTGCTGACATTGACCGAACTGTTCGTCTGGACGCGCCAGGGCGACGAGGACTGGGCAGGGCTGATGAATCGCGAGCCGCATCACTACGTGGTGCCCGCGTCGCTGGAACAGGCCGAGTCGATGGCGTTCACGGCCGACGGCGATACGATCGTGATCTCGTCCGAAAAGGCCGGTGCTCCGATGATCCGTATCGAGGTCTCCGACGCGGTGCCCTGAGGACCAGGGACGGACTGCTATGATTTTGGGGTTATCGACCTATTTCAATGGGATTTACATGAAACGACTGACTTTCGGCGCGCTGTGCGCGCTCAGTCTCGTGGCCTGCGGCGGCCAGAACCACGACGCCGCACCCGCCAACGAACCCGCCGCAGCCCCGCCCCAGGCGTTGTCCTCCGGCATCGACACCGCCAATTTCGACCAGAGCGTCCGACCACAGGACGACCTGTTCCGCTACGTCAACGGACACTGGCTGGACACGACCGAGATTCCGGCCGACAAATCCAACTACGGCGCCTTCTCGGCGCTGGCGGACCAGGCCGAGAAGGACCTGCGTGCCATCATCGAGGAATCGGCCGACAAGGCCGACAAGACCGACGGCAGCAATGAGCAGAAAGTGGGCGATCTCTACGACTCGTTCATGGACGAAGCCGCACTCGAAGCCAAGGGCGCCGAACCGCTCAAGGACGAACTGGCCGCGATCGATTCGATCGACGACAAGGCCCAGTTGCCGGCGGCGTTCGCGCAACTGTCCAAGCTCGGCGTGCGCACGCCGATGGGTTTCTACATCAACCAGGATGCCAAGGATTCCACGCAGTACATCGCCTGGTTCGCGCAGACCGGTCTGGGCCTGCCGGACCGCGATTACTATCTGTCCGACGATGCCAAATTCGTCGCGATCCGCGAGGCCTACGTCGCGCACATGAGCACGATGCTGTCCGGCATCGGCATCGACGATGCGCAGACCGCCGCCGAGCAGATTCTCGCGTTCGAGACCCAGCTCGCCACTACGCAGTGGACGCGCGTGGATTCGCGGGACGACGACAAGACCTACAACCCCTATGAGGTCGCCAAGCTCGCCGAACTGACGCCGGGACTGGACTGGTCCGGCTATCTCGACGCCGCCGGTATCGACAGCGATCGCGTCATCGTGATGCAGCCTTCCGCCTATGAAGGCATGGCCAAACTGATCGCCGACACCCCGATGCCGCAGATCAGAAGCTACCTGAAGTGGCATCTGCTCACCGCTTACGCACCCTATCTTTCCAAGACCTTCGTCGACGAGGATTTCGCGTTCTACGGCAAGACCCTGCGTGGTATCGAGGAACTGTCGCCGCGCTGGAAACGGGGCGTCGGCACGATCGAAGATGCGCTCGGCGAGGTGGTCGGCAAAATCTATGTGGAACGCCACTTTCCGCCCGAAGCCAAGGCGCGCATGGAAAAGCTGGTCGACAACCTCAAGCTCGCCTATCGCGAAAGCATCTCCGACATCGACTGGATGAGTGAGGAAACCAAGGCCAAGGCACTGGAGAAACTCTCCAAGTTCACCACCAAGATCGGCTATCCCGACAAGTGGAAGGACTACGACGCCCTCAAGATCAAGGCCGGCGATCTGGTCGGCAACGTGATGCAGGCCAACACCTTCGCGTTCCAGCGCGATGTCGACAAGCTCGGCCAGCCGATCGACCGCGACGAATGGCACATGACGCCGCAGACGGTCAACGCCTACTACAACCCGAGCATGAACGAGATCGTGTTTCCGGCCGCCATCCTGCAACCGCCGTTCTTCAACTTCGAGGCCGAAGACGCCGTCAACTACGGCGGTATCGGCGCGGTGATCGGCCACGAAATCGGCCACGGCTTCGACGACCAGGGTTCCAAGTACGACGGCGACGGCAATCTCAAGTCCTGGTGGACCGATGCCGACCGCGAGAAGTTCGAAACCCGTACCAAGGCCCTGATCTCCCAGTACGATGCCTACTGCCCGCTCGAAGGCCAGTGCGTGCAGGGTGCGCTGACGATCGGCGAGAACATCGGCGATCTCGGCGGCCTCTCGATCGGCTACAAGGCCTATCACCTGGCACTGGGCGAAGAATCGGGACCCGAGATCGACGGCTTCAGCGCCGACCAGCGCGTGTTCATGGGCTGGGCGCAGGTATGGCGCCGCAAGTACCGCGAGGCCGAGCTGCTCAACCGCCTCAAGACCGATCCGCATTCACCCAGCGAATACCGCTGCAATGGCGTGGCCAAGAACGTCGACGCGTTCTACAAGGCCTTTGACGTCAAACCCAGCGACGCGCTGTACCTGCCGCCGGAGCAGCGCGTCACGATCTGGTAGCGCGCGGCACGCTCTGTTCAAGCATTCGGGGCCGGCGCAAGCCGGCCCTTTTTTCATGCCTTTGAATTCAGTCCAGCAGCGGCGAATCATTGCCCCGCCAGCGGTATCGGCCCAGATCGACACGACCCGCCCTCAGTTCCACGCCCTCCGCCATCAGCAGCGCGCACTGCCGCTCGAAGGCCGCGCTACCCGGTTCGAAGGCAATGCGGCCATCGGCGCGCAGGATGCGGTACCACGGCAACGCCAGTTCATCGGGCGCATTGCGCAGTGCCGCCGCGGTGCGCCGCGCGCCACGCGCAAGACCGGCCATCGCCGCGATCTGGCCGTAACTGGCAACCCGACCAGGCGGTACCGCAGCGATCGTGTCCCACAAGCGCTGGTCCCAGTTGCTAGTCATTGTTGTGATTTCCCGATGTCACTCGAATTCGGCCTGGCCTTTCGTGGATCCCGCCATTTCGGACAAGCCCCCAGGCTTGAACCGCAATCGCCCCCCGGTTAAGCCCGAATTCACGGCGCCAATGCGAGCGTTTGCTCATGTCCGTACTTACCTCAAGATGCGACGCGCGCGACACGCCACCGGATACACCGACCGCTGCACTGATCGCCACCGCCGTGCTGATGAGTCTGTTTCACGGCCCGGCATTTCCGGCGTCGTTCGATGACGGAAATCCGGCCGCAGATCAGCGGGCTCCCGTTTTTGTTGGCAATGGCGTACTCTACGCGCAGGCTGGGCCCGTTGAAGAGGCCGATCCGGATGACGCAAGCATTCCCGAACGCGACAAACGCATGATTCGGCAGTACTTTGAGCGCGATCCGATCGACTCCGTTGGCAGTTCGGCCTTGCCGCCGGGATGGCGCCAACAGGCACGGCCGGGGCAGGTTTTATCGATTGCCGTATCCGCTCATGCGCAGCCGCTGCCCGCGGATTTGACGCTGGCACTCGGCCAAAGCACGGAAGGCGTTGCCTACATGCGGATCGAGAACATGGTTTTACGTGTCGCGACATCGGATCAGCGAGTGCTGGATACCTTCGAGCTGTAGCTCGCCTGTCGCGAATCGCTTGGCCGGTTGGTGCACGCCCCCCGATGCACCGCCGACCTGGGGCGGCCACTTCGGTGGTCGCCCCAAACTTTTTGGGCTCCGGAAAACGTACGGTCGAGCGGTTGCGGATGAGGGCGATACGATTCAGCATCGGTTCACCCACTTCGGCGCAAGCTGAGCTTGACGGTCGAGTCCCCCTACGCGACCTGTCTCAACAAGCGACGTACCCCCCGATACGTCGTTCGGGCGACCGGTTCCCCCAACCGGTCGCCTTTTTCTTTTGTGCCTTGTGCGCTTACGGCGCCTCCCGGCTGACCGGCACTTCGAGGCTCAGGGTCTCCCCATCGTCGAAACTCAGGGTGATAGCGAAGCGCTCGCCGTCGACCAGCGGATGAGTCAGCCCCATCAGCATCAGATGCATTCCACCCGGTCGCAGCTCGATGCTGTCTCCGGCAGGGATCTCCGGGCCACCTTCGACCGCGCGCATGCGCATCATTCCCTCGGTCTCACTGACGGTGTGTACTTCCGCCCGCTGCGCTGCCTCGCTCCGGACCTCGATGAGTCTCACCGCCGTCTCGCCACGATTGTGCAGACGCATGTAGACGGCGCCGACCTCGGTCCCCGGCGGGGTGGCTCGCGCCCAGACCTGATCGGCCGTCAGGGCGGCATTCGGCGCCTCGCCGCTGCAGGCCACCAGAAGCAGGGCCAGGGCGGCCAGAGCGGGCTGAAACCTCATCATGAACCTCGAAACAGGTCGAAAGCGGACCCGGCATCTTAGGTCAATGTTCTCGTGCAAGCATCGCCCGCCCGGCACCCGGGCGCTTAAGCCGAGGTTCAGAAAGAAGCGTGCAATCTAGCGCCAGACGGTTTCGCTTCCCCCCAACGATCCGTCTACGTGTGAAGCATCCCCCCGGTGCTCACACCAAGGGCGACCGGACCCCCCGCTGGTCGCCCTTATCTTTGGGCGCCGTTCCAGACGCCGAAGACTCCCCTGAAACGTGTCCAGTCACGTCTTTTTCGAGGACGATTCCTGCGCTTTTCGAAATCTCCAAAATCAACCGATTTCTTTCAGCCTCGATTCATCCAATCGGGCGCAATCTACTTGCGACGGCACCGGCTCCCTCCCCCGAACGGTCCGTCCCCTACGTGACGCACCCCCCCGATGCGTCACTGCCCCTAAGGGCGATCGGTTCCCCGGCCGATCGCCCTTATCTTTTTCGCCCTAATCCCCTAACGGCCATGCCGCAAGCGGACGAGGGCAGCTCGGCATCACGCCGCGCGCGATTCACGTCAAGAACCGCGCTGCGCTCATCGCAGCGGTACCGGCTCCACGTCGTGGTCCTGACCCAGCAGCGTCCTGCGCAGACCGTCGAGCACCAACGGGCGCGCCAGGCGCAAGGCCGGCAACAGCCGTCGGGCGACAGTGGCGCCGGCGCCCTCGGCTGCCGCGAACCGGCTGATCCGGCGAATTCTGGCAACCACCGGCATCACGGCGTGACGCCGCAATCGCGTGTACGACTCCAGCCGGCCTTGCGCCGCCAGTGCGGCGAAAACCCAGGCGTCCTCGATACCGAGATTCATGCCGCGCGCGCCGATCGGCGAGTGCAGATGCGCCGCATCGCCGGCGAGGAATGCCGCGCCCTGCTGCCACGAGGCGGCCACGCGATGGCTCACGGTGAAATCCGAGGCCCACAGGGTTTCGCCGGCATGGCTGCCTGCCGGAAAATCCCTGAGCAATTCGCGTCGATTCGATATCACGCGCCACACATCGCCCTCGATTCTCAGCAGAAACTGGAACCCGTGTGCGAACAGGCGAATGTGCGCTTCGTCAGCCGCCAGAGGCGTTCTCAGGCGTAGATCACTGAGCACCCAGGGCATCGCCAGCGCGGCCCCACCGAAACGAATGCCCAGGGACTCGCGCACGCGGCTGTGCGCGCCGTCAGCGCCCAACACGGCGGCCGCCGGGAACGATGCCATGCGGCCATCCGCGTAGCGCAGCCAGGCGCTGTCGCGGTTGTTGCTAGCGCCCTTGTCGAAACGCAGGAACTGCACACCACGCTCGACGGCGATTCCACGTGATTCGAGCGCTTCGACCAGCACCGCCTCGGTCCGGGCCTGCGGCAGGACCAGCAGGCCCGGAGGCTCCGCCGATCTCTTCGGAAGATCCACCCGCATCCGCCGGTGTTCGCCCTGCCAGAGATTGCCGGCGAGGGCGCGGTGGCCAAGCTCGGTGAGGCTTGAGCTGACGCCGGTGCGACGCAGCAACTCCAGGCTGCGCCGATTGATGGCCAGCGCCTTGGATTGCTGCGAGGGCATAGCCGCGCGGTCGATCACACGCACACGAACGCCGCGCTCGTGCAGAAACAGGGCCGCCGCCAGACCGGTGGGGCCGGCGCCGACAATCAGGATCGGTTTCATGCTCGCGCCCGGTGAAGTGTGCCCGACATACTATCTGCCACGCTCCGTGCGCTGGGCGCCGCCTATTCGCCGTCCCAGTATTCGCGCTGCGCCGCCAGATCGAGCACGGTCTCGAAGTGGCGCACCGAGGCATCACCGCCCGGCGGGCTTCCGGCGAACACCGCCAGCTTGTTCGAATCCGGATAGACCATGACGTCGGGATCGTTCATCGTTGAGAAGATCAGGTATTCAAGCGGTTCGGCGCCGTCATTGTCGATGCGGTGCGCGTGCCCCGCGCCGGCCGGTAGCGCCAGATAGTCACCCGGCCGCAACGGCAGGACGTCGTCACCGACCCGTGCCGTCCCGCTCCCGGACAGCACGTACACGGCTTCCTCGTTGGCAAGGTGGAAATGGCGTGGCCACGCCGACTTCCCGGGCGGCACACGCATGTGGCTGCAACCCAGCGCGCGACCGCCAGCGGCACGCGACAGAGAACGCCTGTCGCTTTCGAAGCGCTCGCCCTGAACCGAGTGCCGGAGCGGCACTGTTGCCAGGGAAACCCGATTGGGATGCGCCGGATCCTTCATTGTTGACCCTCCACGATCAGTCCCGACGACCATCATCGCCGATTGTCGGAGACAATCAGTACAGCAATTTGCCTTCGAGGACGCGTACGCTGTGCCCGCCCACGCGCACTGCACAGACTTGGTTGTCGCGCTTGTCGGCCTCCGCGTAGAGCTTGCTCGGCCGCCCCATCTCCAGCCCCTGCTGCATCAGCCAGCTCCAGCTGCCACTGCGCTCACCGTTCTCGCTGGCCAGCGCCCCCGCCAGCGCGACCGCAGCCGAACCGGTGGCCGGATCTTCCATCACGCCGGAACCGGGCGCGAACATGCGCAGCCGCCAATCGTCTTCCTGTCCGCGCGCGTAGACCAGCACGTGATCGGCCCAGGCCTTGGACAGGTGTTCCCGCCACAGCACCAGATCGAAACTTACCGAGGCCAGTACCTCCGGCGAACGCAGCGGCACCATCAGATAAGGCACGCCGCAGCTCACGCTGCGCGGCCCCGCCGGCTCGGCCAGAATGTCCTGCGTCTTCAGACCCAGCATCGCGGCCAGCACCTCGACCGGCGGCGCATCGGGGCCGTAGACCGGAAGCTGCGCCACACTGAGTTGGCCGAAGCTGGGGAAGCCCTCGCGACGGACCACGCGCACCGGCACCGGACCCACGGCTTCGTCGAGCACGAAGCTGACGTCCTCGCCCTGCGGCGCGAGCCCGAGTTCGGCCAGCAGACAGGCCGTACCCACGGTCGGGTGGCCGGCAAACGGCAGTTCCTTGTTCGGCGTGAAGATTCGCGCGCGCGCCAACGCTTCCTCGCAGGTGGGCGCCTGCACGAACACGGTTTCCGACAGATTGAACTCGCGCGCGATACGCTGCATCTGCCGCGTGTGCAGCGCATCGGCGTCGAGCACCACAGCCAGCGGGTTGCCGGCGTAGGGCTGGTCGGAAAACACGTCGAGGACGAAGTATCGCAAAGCCATGCGGGTCACGTGGCCATGTTTGGGGCGTGCACGATAGCCCCTGGATTGTGAACGGACAAACCGTGCCGCAGCCGTGGCGCCTAATGACAGGGGTCCGGGCGAAGGCCGCACCTATAGTCGGTGACGCCTCGATGACAGCCCGGACCGTCAACAATGAACACTCTGCGTCAAATCCGTGGTCGCAGCCTTTGCACGGCGGCACTGTTCGTGCTGACCGCCTGCGGCGGCTCGCCTTCACCGGAGACCACCAGCGCCCCCGTGACGCCACCCGACAATGGCCCGGTGACCCCGCAGCAGCAGACGATCTATTCCGTCGCCAGCGGCTGTTACGCCATTCAATCGCCGCGCAGCGGCAAGTACCTGCGCAAGGATGCGGACGGCAGCTATCAACTCAGCGCCGGTCGCGCCGAGCAGGCGACCGCGTTTCGGTTGCGCGCCACCGCGCTCGGGCGCTATCTGCTGTACGACCCCGATACCGAATTCCTGAGCATTCGTGACGGCGTGGCGCTTATAGGCGATGGCAGCGCCCTGCTGGTGGATGCCGCGGGCGATCTGCTTTACGGCGTCGGCGATACACTGGGCATACTCGACATGCTCAACCCGATCGGCGACATCGTCAACGACGTCGGCTCGGCCGTCAGCGCACTGGGCACGGTACTGGCCGAATTCAGCGGCCCCAATGCCTTGGTGCAGTCGATGGGATTCGCCTGGGACAACGCGGAGTGGACGCTGGAAGAGCCAGCGGACGATGTGTTCACGCTGAGATCCACCAGCATGGATCTGCTGCTGGCTGCGGAACCGAATTCCACCGGACTGAGCCTTGCGCCGCAGTACGGCAGCGGCGACGGCTACGAACAGTTCGCGCTGACCGAAACCGCGGGCTGCGCGGACTTCCCGGAAGCCGAACTTGGTGCCAACGGCACGCCAAAGCTGCTCAACGACGACGGTACGATCTTCGGTTATGTCGATTCGCACTCCCACGTCTCCGCCTACGAGTTTCTCGGCGGCATGATCGAATCCGGCGAGCCCTTCCACCGCTTCGGCGTCGAGCACGCGCTGGACAGCTGCATCGTCGAGCACGGCCCCGGCGGGCTCACCGGCGTGGTGGAAGAGGCTCTGAGTGGCAAGGTCGGGCACGACACGCGCGGCTGGCCAAAGCTTCCGTACTGGCCAAACCAGCACTCCTACGCGCACCATCAAACGTATTACATGTGGATCAAGCGCGCCTGGATGGGCGGGCTGCGGATCATGGTCAATCATCTGGTCGCCAACGAACTGATTTGCGAGATCTGGCCGATCAAGGAGAACGACTGCGACGAAATGACCAACCTTCGCCTGCAGCGCCAGCGCATGTACGAGATGCAGGACTACATCGACGCGCAGGAGGGTGGGCCCGGCAAGGGCTGGTTCCGGATCGTCACCGACCCGTATCAGGCCCGCGAAGTGATCAAGGACGGCAAGCTGGCGGTGGTGCTGGGCATCGAAGCCTGGAAGCTGTTCGGCTGCGGCCTGGACTTCGACAGCACGCGTTGCACCACGGACGACGTGGATGCCGGTATCGAGGAGTTCTACGATCTCGGCGTGCGCAGCATCTTCCCGGTGGTCGGCTTCAACAACGGCTACGGCGGTGCCGGCATGTATCCGCCTTCCGAAGTGTTTCTCAACGTGGGCAACCTGGTCGAAACCGGCGAGTACTTCGATGCCTTCACCTGCCCCGAGGAAGGCCATACCGCCAACCTGCTGCGCGTTCCGGAGTTGCCCGGCGAGGACATCCTCAGTGCCGCGCTCAACCAGGCCCTGGGCTATGCGTTGCCGGTGTATCCGGAAGGTCCGCACTGCAATCGGCGGCCGCTGTCCTCGCTCGGCAAGTATTTGATCGAAAAACTGATGGACAAGGGCGTGCTGGTCGAGACCGATCACCTTGGTTACTACGGACGCTACGAGGCGATCGAGATGGCGGAGGCGCGCAGCATTCCGGTGATCTCCAGCCATTCCCGCTCCGGTGGCGAAAACACCGAACAGCAGGCGCAGCGCATCTGGGCCACGGGCGGCATGGTCAACACCCTGCCGCGCGACTGGACCGTGTATGAACTCATCGAGGAGATGCAGCGACAGATCGCGTTTCACAGTGACGACTACTACTTCGGTCTGGGCTACGGCGCCGACAACAACGGTCTGGCCCTGCAACCGGCGCCGCGCCCCGACGCCGCCGACAAGCCGTTCGAGTACCCGTTCACTTCGTACGACGGTCGCGTGGTGTTCGACCACCAGATCACCGGCGAACGGGTGTACGACATCAACGTGGATGGTGTGGCCCACTACGGGCTGTACCCGGACTACTTCGCCGACCTGCGCAAGCAGGAGGGCGGCGAGGAAGTCATGAAGTACTTCTACCGGTCGGCGGAGGCTTACCTGCGAATGTGGCAACGCGCCTATGAAGCAGGAACGCATTGAACGGCTTGCGGCCATGTCCAGAAACTATCGACCGCTTCATCAGGTTTAATTGGATAAAACACGAGCAACGCGTTTGAATGCGGTTTCCGGCAGGCAGGAAGACCGCAATGACTTTGCGAGAACTTCGTTACCTCGTGGCACTCGCCGACCATGGCCATTTCGGCCGGGCGGCAGCCGCCTGTCATGCCTCACAACCGACACTGAGCACCCAACTACGCAAGCTGGAGGACTATCTCGGTGCCGAACTGATCGAACGTGGCGGCCGGACGACCCGGCTGACGCCGCTGGGCCAGGACATCGCCGCTCGGGCACGCCACATCGTTGACGAAGCCGATGGGCTGATCGCGGCCGCGCGCGCGCATGCGGCACCGCTGGTGGGGCCGCTGCACGCCGGCATCATCTCCACCTTGTCTCCCTACTTCCTGCCCTGGTTGCTGCCGGTGCTGCGGCTGCGTTTCCCGCAGCTCCAGCTGGCCGTGCAGGAAGCGTCGTCGCAGCCTCTGCTGGAGCGCCTGGAGCAGGGCCATCTGGACGCCGCCATCACGGCCTTGCCGGTCGACGGCGGCGACTACGACGCGGCGCCGCTGTTCGACGAGCCCTATTGGCTCGCCGTGCCGCAGGATCACCCCTTGGCGACACGAAGCGACGTCCGCTTCGACGAGCTGAGCGAGGAACGCCTGTTGCTGCTGGACGACATGCACTGCCGCCACGGGCAGGCGCTTCCGATGTGTAGCTTGGAACGTGCCGACGATGCGCCGCGCTTCGGCGATTTCCGCGAGACCAGTCTGGAAACCTTGTGCCGACTTGTGGCTCAGGGCATTGGCTGCACGCTGGTTCCGGCTCTGGCGCGCCGTTCCGCCCAAATGGCCGCGCCCGGCCTGATCGTGATTCCGCTGCGCTCACCTGGCGCGATGCGCCGCCTGGGTCTGGTGTGGCGACGCACGAGCTGGCGGCGGACGGAATTCATGCAACTGGCCCAGTCGATTTCGCGCGATCCGCCGCCCGGCACCCTGCGATTCGACCGCCGCGCACCCGGTCGGGCGATGCCACCACCACCCCGCACGGTGCTGGGTACACGCGCTCACTGAGACAGACCGCGCGTAGCGGCCAGCGGCTCAGTCAGTGCTTGCCGTACTCCAGCGTCTTACCCTTGCGCTGAGCCAAGATATAAGCCTCCAGTGCGCGCAACTTGGGATCGTCTTGCGCCAGCTTTTCGCCGCGCACCGGATGCTCGATGCACCAGTTGATCATGTCGCGCAGCAACGCCACCTTGCCGAGCTGCTCCTGAAATTTGGGGTAGGTCTCCGGATGCGTGTTGGCGGCCCGCGGATGACACATGTCGCAGGACACCGCGATGCTGCTGCCCAGTTCATCGCCACTGTGAAACACCTCCGAACCGCGCACCGCAAACTTGTAGGTCTCGCGCTCCCAAGTGGCGACGTCCTGCGCAGTCACGCGACCGTAGGTCGAGCCTTGACCGTTTCCGACCAGACCACTGTTGTCGGCCGGCGGCACCACGTCGTGCTTCTCGTTTTCGATCTCCACCCAGTCCTGCTGCGGGTGTTTGGCCTTCCACTGTGCCATCAGCGCATCCGATACCTGCTGACCGGATTCGCGAGTGGGACTGTCGTTGCGGGCGATGCTTACCTTGGTCTCGTTGTCGCAGAGCAGTACGTCGATCCTGTCATCGACACCGAGCGGCGACTGCTGCGGCGTATCGGCGCTGTTCCCGTCGCCGGCAAAGGCCAGCGGCGCGACCAGCAGCAGGGCGCCGAAGATGATGGACATGCGCATGGCGGTCTCCTCAGTAACTTGCCGCGAGTGGCCTAGGCGGGGCGTCCTTGCGGCCGCCGCTGGCGAGATAGCTCGCCTGCACCTGCATCGGATTGCGGTTCCAGAAGCTGTAGAGCTTGTCGACCAGTCCATCCGGATGCACTTGCACGCTCCCATCGCCGAGACCATCGTTGGGGTCGAAGGGGTTGGGCCGATTCATCTGTACCGTCAACGGCGGCATGCCTTCCGGCGCATAGGGCCAGGGCCATGCGGTCGACAACATGCCGTGGAAATGGATATTGCCGATCCGATTGCTCAGAACCTGATGGGTATGCCCGTGCAACACGGTGACGTGATCGAACTTCTGCAGCAGCGCCTGTACGTCTTCGGCATCGTCGGTCCAGAAGTTCCAAGTCTTGTAGAGCTTGTAGAGCGGCGAATGCGAGAACACGACCACCGGCGTGTCCCGGGACAGCTTCGCCAGATCCTGCTTGAGCCATTGTCGTTGCGGCGCCCCCACTTCGAATGGACTTTGCACAGCGTTGTCGAGTCCGGCCACGGTGCTCATTCGCTCCATCGGCGTCATCCCGCGCGCACTCCAGAAGTCCTTCTCATTGACGCTCATCAACACCACGAAGTGCACACCCTTGTGGTCGAAACTGTAGGTCTCGCGCCCGAACAGCTCACGCCATTTCTCACCCATGTCGAGATACCAGTCGTGCTCGCCCACCATCATGCGCAGCGGAGCCTTGACCTCCTTGAGAATCTGCGCGCCGATCTCGAGCTCTTCCTTCTGCCCGAGCTGCGCGAGGTCTCCACCATAGAGCACGAAGTCCGGTTGCGGATCGAGCGCATTGATGTCGTCCACCGCGCGCAGCAACTGACGCAGAAAGCGATCGTTGATGTTGCGCGCGTACAGATGCGAATCCGAGATATAGGCGAAGCGGAATCCGCCATCGGCCGATTCGGCCGCCTGCGCACGACCGATGCCGGAAATGTCCACCGGCAGGAAGCTGTGAAACGGATGCGTGACACCGGCCGCCGCCGCCGCTCCGGCAGCGCCCAGAGACACTTTCATGAACTGACGTCGGTCGAGATGCCGCAGGTCGTCGAACAGCGCCTGTCGCTGTTCGACGAAGCGCGTCTCCACGCTCTTGATGTGCGGAATGCGCTTGAACTTCACGGCATGTCTCCCTGGATTCCGAGTGCCGGCCCGCCGAACACGCGATCCTCGAACGGCAGTACCCGCCGCTCGGCCAGCGCCGTGTCCCGGAAAGGCCGTTGCTTTGCGGCACGCGCCTGCTGACTCCTGATGGCCGCCTGGTTGGCCTCGGCAAAACGCACATCGGTCAGCGTGAACAGGAAGGCCACCAAATCGTCGATCTCGTCCTCGCTCAGTGCCAGCGGTTCGATGCCGCCATCGAGATACGGGTTGGCCTCCCCGCCCTTGTTGTAGTGATCGACGACGTCCCAGAGCGTGGTCAGCGTCCCATCGTGCATGTACGGGGCGGTGATCCCCAGGTTGCGCAACTGTTCGGTCTTGAAGCTGCCGATGTCCGCGTAGTTCTTGGTCACCAGGAATCGTCCCAACTCGGACATGTCGGTCTCCAGCGCGAGCCGGTCGACCTCCTCGGCACCGTCGTTCTCGTCGAGCAGAGCCAGCGCCTTGTGCGCAAGCGATTCGAAGTTCTGATTGCGCGCCGAGACTCCGATGTTGTGGAAGCGGTGGTCGGTCCCGAGCGGATTGGCCCCGTTGATCATGTGGCAACTGGCGCAACGGGCCTTGCCTTCAAACAGCACGAAGCCGCGTTTGGCGGATTCGGACACCGCCTGCTCGTCCCCCGCCTGCCAGCGGTCAAAAGGGGCATCGAGAAAGACCAGCGTGCGCTCGAAACTGGCGATGGCGCGCGCCAGATCATCGAAGTTGGGCGCACGACCGTAGGCGCTCTGGAACATCTCCACGTACTGCGGGTCTTTGGCAATCGCGGCCAGTGCGGCTTTTTCGTCGGGATGCCCCATTTCGATCGGATTGACGATCGGCAACCGAGCCTGCGCTTCCAGCGAGGCGGCACGCCCGTCCCAGAACTGCGTCTGCATGAAGGCCGCATTCAGCGCCGTCGGCGAATTTCGCTGACCGAGCTTGTCACCGATGCCTTCGGCCACCATGCGCTGATCGGTAAATCCGCGAGAGGCGTCATGACAGGTTGCGCAGGCCACCGTTCCGTCCGCGGACAATCGCGTCTCGAAATACAGCTTGCGCCCGAGAGCGATACGGGCTGATGTCAGTGCATTGTCCCGTGGGATCAGAACCTTGTGCCAGAAATCCACATCGACGCCGGGCGGCGCCAGCGGGTCCTGATCCTGGAGCAACTGGTCAATCCGCGTCTGCTGCGCATCCATTGCCATCGCGCCATGCGGCGCGTCCGCGGCAATGGCACAGGCCATGATCAGCAGGCCTGCGAATCCCGTGGCTAAGGCGAGCCGCGCGAACCGTCTCGTCGTGGTCATGACCCTCTCCCTTGTCGCACCGGACCGGACTCGATTCGCGCCCGGCTTCGAATGGACCGACGATGCACCGCGCTGCTGAAGGCCGGCAAATCGAAAGATTGAATGGGCCCGATTGACGTACTCAAAGAGACGCGTCGGTGCTGGGCTATCATTGCGGTTTGTCTTCCGGGCCCTCAACGATGCAAGCCAAACTGACGCCGCTTATCGCCTGCTGCCTGCTGTTGCCCCTGCTGGGACTGGCCGGCTGCGGCCAGCAGTCTTCCGAACCCGTAGCACCGTCGGCTGCCGAAGCTCCAGCCACTCCGGCCGAGTCCGTGCTGCCCGAATTCGAGTTCGATACCCGGCACGACTACCAGTCCTATGCCGAGCCCGCCGCCTACGTCACCCAGCATCTTGATCTCGATCTCAAGGTGGACTTCGAGGCCAAGACGCTGTCCGGAACGGCGACGCTGGATCTGCAACGCAAGGACGGCGGCGATCTGGTACTCGATACGCGCGAACTGAATATCGGTTCGGTGGAAGCGGCCCGTGGCGAAGGCGAATGGGCGGACACGACATTCGCGCTCGGCGAGTCCGATGAGGTGCTGGGAACGCCGTTGCGCATCAGCATGCCGGAGGGTGCCGACCGTGTTCGCATCCACTATGTGACCCGTCCGGACGCCTCCGGCCTGCAATGGCTCGGCTCCGAGCTGACGGCCGACAAGGAACAGCCGTTCCTGTTCACGCAGTCGCAGGCGATTCATGCACGGTCCTGGATTCCGATGCAGGACACGCCCGGCATTCGCATGACGTACAAGGCGCACATCAGCACGCCGGACACGGTGCTGGCGCTGATGAGCGCCAACAACGAACCCGACGCGGACATGGACGGCGACTACAGCTTCGAAATGCCGCAGCCGATTCCGTCGTACCTGATGGCGCTGTCGGTGGGTGATCTGCGCTTTGCCAAACTCGGGGAACGCACCGGCATCTATGCCGAACCCTCGGTGATCGACGCGGCCGCCGCGGAGTTCGAGGACACGCAGTCGATGCTCGAAACCGCGGAGGGCCTGTACGGCCCGTACCGCTGGGGCCGCTACGACCTGCTGATCCTGCCGCCGAGCTTCCCCTATGGCGGCATGGAGAATCCGCGACTGACCTTTGCCACGCCCACGGTCATTGCCGGCGACAAATCGCTGGTGTCCCTGGTCGCGCATGAACTCGCGCATTCCTGGTCCGGCAACCTGGTCACCAACGCGACCTGGCGCGATTTCTGGCTCAACGAGGGCACCACCACCTATGTGACCAACCGCATCATGGAAGCGCTGTACGGCAAGAAGCGCGCACAGATGGAGATGGCGCTGGAAGGCCAGGAACTGAAAGCCGCGATGAAAACCCTGTCGGACGCGAGCAAGCCGCTGGCAGGCGATCCGCGCGACAAGGATCCGGATGACGCGTCTTCAGCCATCGCCTACAACCGCGGCGCCCTGTTCCACTACAACCTGGAACAGGCCTTCGGCCGCGAAACCTACGATCGCTTCCTCGCCTCGTGGTTCGACAGCCACGCCTTCCAGAGCGTCACCACCGAGGACTTCCTGAAGTTCCTGAACAGCGAACTGATCGAAAAGCGCCCCGGCACGTTCAGCCTCGCCAAGGCCAAGCAGTGGATTTACTCGCCGGAGCTTCCGGACGACACCATCTGGCCGGAATCCGACGCGTTCGAATCGGTTGATGCGCAACGCGCATCCTGGCTGGCGGGCGAGATTTCCGTGGACGACATCCAAGCGGACGACTGGACCGTGCAGCAGTGGCAGCGCTTCATCTCCTCGCTTCCCGAGGACATGAGCCTGGAACAGCTGGCGGCGCTCGACGGGCGTTTCCACCTGACTCAGACCCGCAACAAGATGATTGCCCGCGAATGGTTTATCGTCGCGGTGAAGCATCAGTACAAGCCGGCGTACCCGGCGATTGAAGCGCACCTCAAGAGCGTCGGCCGCATGCTGCTGATCACGCCGATCTACAAGGCCCTGGCCAAGACCGAGGACGGCCGCGAATTCGCCGAGCGCGTCTATGCCGAGGCGCGGCCGAACTATCATCCGATCTCACGCGCATCCGTAGACAAGGTGCTGAGGGAGGATAAGGGCCTGTAACGGCACCCTTTCAGGCCTCAGGCGGACATATTGAAGAACCCGTCTTTGCCACAATCTCGAAATTGTTGCGGCGCAGCAATCAATTCGTTATGCTGCACCGCAACAATTGCAAGCGATGTGGTAAAGATCATGACTTTCGACGCATTGACACTCGCCATTTGGAGTGCTGTCACGGTTCCGGTGCTCGTCGGCCTAGGACTGTGGGGAATGACCTCGCTGATGATGATGTCGCGCACGCTCAAGCGCAGGCGGGCCATTCCGCGCCTTCCAAAACTGTCCATTCAGGTCAAGCTGAACTGGAACCACGCCGCGTCCAATGACGATGGCGCGCAACAGGCCGCCTGACCCACGTTTAGGCCTCGCGATTCTGAACGAGCCTAACGGCCATGCCGCGAGCGGCGCCCTGCAGAATGAATCGCCTGCGGCATGGTCGTTCCCGTCAGCCACCGCTCGCATTCGCGAGCGCGCGCCTTCTCCCGCGAGCGGGCGAGGATAGGTCGGCATCACGCCGCGCGAGATTCACGTTAACGCCGACTGTCCGTCGGCCGTGCAGGCTCAATCGAACGCGCAGTGCTCCTACCGCTCAGCTGTAGTCCAGCAAACCTCGCCATCGAGCGAGTTTGAGTGCCCGCGACTGGCTGGCGTTGGCCGGACTGGTGGACGGCAAGGCCAGCACCGTCACATCCCCGGGCACACCGTCAGTTGCGAGCAGATGGCGACGCAGGGCTTCATGCGCTTTGCCGCCATTGGTCGCGATCACACGCAGCTGTGGGTGCGTCGCGAAGAATCCGCGGAAATCATTCGGCACCTCGCTGTGCCGCAGGATCGCCGAGTCCAGACTTCCGGGCCGTTCGCAGTGCTGCAACACGTCCCAGACCGCGACGCCGCAGGCCTTGAGCCGCTCGACGCGATCGGCGTACGGCCGTGCCGGCCCGGCGTCGAACAACTCGCCCATGAACGGCCAGAACAGATTGTACGGATGGGCGTAGTACTGCCCTGCGCGTAGCGACACCACGCCCGGCATCGAGCCCAGGATCAGGATGCGGGCATCCGCGGCCGCAATCGGCGCAAAGCTGCTGAGCCGCGCGGACGAGCCGGGCCGCTCAGGCACGCCCGGCGCGACGCGCCGCGACCTTGCCGAGCACCGCCCAGTCGAGATCGCCTTCACCGTGTGCGATCGCGTCGATCAGCTGGTCGCGCAGCATCGAGGCCAGCGGCATCGGCGTGTTGGTGGCTTCGCCAGCGGCCAGCGCCAGGCGCACGTCCTTGGCACCGAGCGCGGCCTTGAAACCGGCCGGCTCGAATTTCGATTCGGCGATCAGCTTGCCGTAGCCCTGGTATACCGGCGCGGCGAACAGCGTGCCGGTCATGAGCTCCAGAAACACAGCAGGCTCCACGCCATAACCCTGCGCCAGGGAGGCGGCTTCACCCATGGCGCCGATCGCCGCCGCGATCATGAAGTTTCCGGCCAGCTTGACGGCATTGGCACGCTCGGCCACCTGGCCCAGCGACCAGGTCTTGCGTCCCATCAGGTCAAACAGCGGCTGAGCGCGTGCCTGCGCCGCCGCGTCACCGGCGACGAGGACATTGAGCTGGCCGACGGCAGCCATGTCGGAACGTCCGAACACCGGCGCGGCGAGATATCCCAGACCGTGCTCGGCGTGCCACTGAGTCATTTCACGCGCGAAGTCGATCGAGACCGTCGCCATATTGATATGCAGCAAACCCTGAGCGGCCCCGGCCAAGGCACCGCTTTCGAGCAATACCGTGCGGGTGGCGAAATCATCGGCCAGCATGCTGATCAGCACGTCCCCGTGCACGGCCTCGCCCGGTGAAGCTGCCGCGACCGCGCCTTTGGCGACCAGGCCTTCGACCGGCGCCTGTGAACGATTCCAGACGGTGACTTGATGACCGCCACCGAGCAGGCAGCCGGCCATGCCCTGGCCCATGCTGCCGAGTCCGACAAATCCGATATTCATCGCGATCCTCCTCCAAAATGGACGACTGCGCGGCACTGTCTGCCACTGACGGAACTACAGGGTACCCGCACGCTGCCGGATCATGAACGGCGCGCCCTGCGGGTCACGCAGGCGCGCCGAGCGGGCGCCATCCTCCGCGGACTTCAATTCACGTACGAGCACGGCACCGGCCTCCACAGCCCGGTCACGGACAGCCTCGAAATCATCGACCGCGAACACCGGCACCCAGGAAGGCGCGACCGAGGATAGATCCCAGCTCGCGGGTGGGGCGAAACGCAGTGGGCCGGCCGGTGTGGAAAATTCGAGCGCGCCGCTCGGCCGCGTCTGTGGCGCCGACCATTTCAACCAGCGCTGGTAGAACTGTGCATCCTCGGCCGGCCTGTCCAGCAGCAACTCATGCGCGACGATCGGACCCGGAACTGCGCCGAGCTCCGGCCTGAGATCGATCAGTCCCAGCTCGGCGCCAGCCGGATCCTGCACGAAGGCGAGCCGTCCTCGTGGATGCTCGACGTCACGCTTGAGTATCAAGCCCCCGTCGCGTTCGGCGCCGTCCAGGGCATCGGCAGGCGTTTCGACCGCGATCCAGCCGGTCCAGCGCGCCGGGCCCGAGAAATCGTAGACGCCCATGGAAATCACGCCAGCAAAGGTCGTGTCTGCGGCACGCAAGCGAATATACGGCGCCGAGGATTCGGCTGGCGTATCGTCACGCGACCAATCGAACACGCTGGTGTAGAAGTCCGCTGCCGCTTCCGGCGCGGGACTCAGCAATTCGTGCCAGACGAAGCCCTTGCTTGCTGCCGGCGCTGCCGCTTCAGCGGATGCGTCGTTTGCGGTCTCCGCAGCGGCCGGTGCTTGCGATTCCTCGGCGACCCAGGTGGTCGACTTGGCCTCGTCCCGATCCTGTCCGCAGCCGACCAGCAGACCGACGGCCAGCAGCGCAATGCACGCAACCCTCACATGAACCGTCCACCGACGATATGGCCATCGTCACCCAGGCGCGCGAAGTAGCGGCTGTTGTTGGTCCGGAATTCCTTGGTAGCCAATGCGCCTGGCAGCAGCAGGCTGACGTCCGGATAGCGGTCGCGAAACTGTTCCGGCGTCGGTCGCTGCGCGATGAAGGCATCGAACGCCTCCATGTCCGTCACATAACCTTCGACCGGCCCGAACATGGGCTCCCCGGTCGGATCAGCGCTGGCGTCCTGAGTGGCATCGGTGCGACATGCGGCGGCGGAAACGACCAGCGCCAGCACACCCACCGCGACCAAGGCTCTGCGAACCATGACTTTGCCTCCTCATCTGCGATCGAGCACGCAATCTAACGGATCGCGCCTGAATGCTGCCACACACGATCCGACGAAGCCGCCGCCATCCGAATGCAGCGGCGCGGCGGCCTGACCGGCCGCCGCGCCGTGCTTGCTTCGGCGATCGCAGCAAGGATCAGAAGCGATAGCCGAGATTGACGCCGTAGACCAGCGGATCGATTTCGACCGTGCCGAGCTTGGCCCCGTCCAGGCTGGCATCGGTATCGATGTCGATATAGCGGACGTCGATACCGAGCACCCAGTCGCGCACGAGCGCGAAGTCGACGCCGATCTGCGCGGCGAGCCCGAAGCTGTCGTCGAGATCGAGGTCGGCGCCGCCGTCGATCTTCTCGTCGAAGAAAATCGTGTAATTGAAGCCGGCACCGACGTACGGATCGATACCGGTTCCCGGCAGAAAGTGGTACTGCAGGGTGACGGTCGGCGGCAGGTGCTTGGTGCTGGCGATCTTGTCGCCACCCAGCTCGATATCGTGCTTGAACGGAATCGCGCCGAGCACGTCGAGCACGAGGTTCGGCGTGAACGCGTAATCGAGATTCAGGCTCAGCTGCGCCGCGCTGTCGACCGACAGTTCCGCGCCGCCGACCTCGAGGCCGCTGTCGGATTTCGGATCGACGTTGTGAACCCCGACGCGCACGGTCCAGGGGCCTCCGGCATTCGCGGCCGAAACGGCAAACAGGCTGGATACTGCGAGCGCGGCGCCGAGTAAGGTTCTTGTGGTCATGTTGGGACTCCGCAGTTGATGACATCAGTACGATGCGGAGCGCATTGTTCCCCCTGAGACCCGGACGAACCTTGATACATGTCAATGCGATATACGATGCCCGGGCGCAGACATCAGATCGACGGTGCCCACCTCATGGCCGCTTCCTCGGCGCTGCATTGCTGATGGCAAGCCCGGCGGACCATTGAGGGGCGCGGCACCCAGCTCTAATGCACCTTGCGTGACATCGCGCGGCGACGTTCGGCGTCGGGCATCGCCTTGGCATTACCCTTCTCGGGTCGCAATGGCCCTCGCTCCTTGCCTTTGGCAGCGGCCTGCTTCTTGGCTTCCATCGCTTCCTTGAGCACTTGCTGCAGGGGCTTGCGATTGGGTTTGTCACTCATGCTCGAAGGCTCGCAGCCGACAATAAGAAGCGGGACCAATATCCCCCACCCAGGGGATAGCATGCGACCATCGCAGATATGTAATGTACGCAGGCGCTCACGTGCCCGGTAGGGACCCCATCGGCAGAGGACGCAGCTTCATTTGATTCATCATCGCAAGTAGATTCAAGTTTCTCTTCACAATCTACCATCCGATCGAGGTTGCCAGTCATGATTGTCAGAATATCTATCTGGTTCGCTTTTCTTTTCGGCTGTTGTGCTGCAACTACCTCTTTTGCAAGCGATACTTCAGCTGCCGTCAAGGTTGATTTTTCCGTCGTTTTTGATGACGGTGAGCAATGGTCACCTACGCTCATTGTGAAATCGGGCGATACCGGCGAATTATTGATTAAAAAGGCCGCATCTGACGGGACGATGGCTTTCTACAAAATCATTGTTTCAGCAAAGGCAGATGCACAGGAGGATGCCCAAGGAGCAACCTTGTTAGTGCAGCTGGAGCGTACATTACCGACTGGCGTTATGCGCACGTTATACACCGCTGAACGTTATCTACGTTTTGGCACTTCGGTTACTGACGATGGCATGAACCTGAGTTCCGACACCGCAACCCAAACCACCGTTTCCTATTTTGTCAGCAAAATCAATAACCCAGCTAAGGTTCGAGATAGTAGCGGTACGCCGCTATCCGGAGAACGGACGTCAAGTTAGGTCCTGAGAAGCAATCACGGCTAATCAATAATATCGAAGTGCACGCCCCGTACCACTGGGCGAGCATTGATCCAAACGGGGCGCGGGGCGCTCCGATGCCACAATTGGCGGCCAATGGTGTGCGATCAACACCGGCGTACACGCCCACCACTACCAACCACTAAGAAAAAGAAGCCGGCACTCGATGACTTGAGCGCCGACCCCGGATAAGCGGTACTACAGGCTGAGCCGTCGGATGTCGCTGAGCAGCTTGACCAGATGGACGATGAAACGCGCGGCATAGGCACCGTCGATCACGCGATGGTCATAGGACAGCGACAGCGGCACCATCAACCGCGGCTGGAAGGCCTTGCCGTCCCAGACCGGTTTCATCACGCCGCGTGACACGCCGAGGATGCCGACTTCGGGCGCGTTGACGATCGGCGTGAAATGGCTGCCGCCGATGCCGCCCAGCGAACTGATCGAGAAGCAGCCGCCCTTCATCTCGTCGGGCTTGAGCTTGCCGTCCCGCGCCTTCTTGGCCAGCTCACCACTTTCGGCGGCCAGCGCGGCGATGCCCTTTTTGTCGGCATCGCGAATCACCGGCACGACCAGACCGTTCGGTGTGTCGGCCGCGAAACCGATGTGGCAGTACTTCTTGAGGATCAGCTTGTCGCCGTCGGGCGACAGCGAACTGTTGAACTCCGGAAAGTCCTTCATCGCCACCGCGCAGGCCTTGACGATGAACGGCAGCAGCGTCAGCTTGGGTCCGCCCTGCTTGACCAGATCCTCGCTCGCCGACTTGCGGAAGGCTTCCAGTTCGCTGATGTCGGCCTCGTCGGTCTGGGTCACGTGCGGCACGTTGACCCAGCTGCGATGCAGGTAGCTCGCGGACAGCTTGCGAATCCGCGACAGCGGCTTTTCCTCGATCTCGCCGAACTTCGAGAAATCCTGCGCCGGAATCGGCGGAATGCCGGACGTTTCGGGACCCGCGACCCGGGACCCGGGACCCGGACTTGCAAGCTGTGTCTTGACGAAGCCCTGCACGTCTTCGAACAGGATGCGGCCATTGTTGCCGGCGCCCTGGATCTGCGTCAGGTCCACGCCGAGCTCGCGCGCGTATTTGCGCACCGCCGGTGAGGCGTGCGGCAACATGCCGGGCTGGGCCTCGGGCTTGAATTCGCCGACCGGCGTCACCGGACTGCGGTCGCCATGGGATTCGGTCGAGGCGTCCGCCGCCGGCGGTGCCGCAGCCTCGCTTTTCTTCGATTCCGGCTTGGACGCCGGCTCGGCTTCGGCTTCCGGTTCGGCCTCAGCCTCGGCATCGGCATCGGCGCCGCCGGCAGTTTCGATGACGCAGATTTCGTCACCCTCGGAAACCTTGTCGCCTTCCTTGACCTTGAGACTCTTGACCACGCCGGCTTCAGGCGCCGGCACGTCCATGGTGGCCTTGTCGGATTCGAGCGTCATCAGCGACTGCTCTTTTTCGACGGTGTCGCCTTCGGAGACCAGAACCTCGATCACCGGCACGCCGTCAAAGTCACCGATGTCCGGCACCTTCACGCTCAAGGAGCCGCCGCCTGAAGCCTTCTTCTTGGGCGCGGGCTTGGCAGGCTTGGTCGCTTCTGGCTCTGGTTCAGGCGCCGCTTCCGGCTTGGACGCTTCTTCGGCCTCGGGTTCGGCCGGCTTTTGTTCCGGCGCCGCCTTGGATTCCCGGTCCTTGTCGCCAGACGGTTCGGCGTCGCCGGCTTCGGACTCGATCTGGCAGACCAGATCGCCTTCCTTGACCTTGTCGCCGACCTTGATCCTGAAGCCCTGGACCACACCGGCGGCCGGCGAAGGCACTTCCATCGTGGCCTTGTCGGATTCGAGCGTCATCAGGGGCGTATCGACTTCGACCGTGTCGCCGTCGCTGACCAGCACTTCGATGACGGGGACGTCGTCGAAATCGCCGATATCGGGGATGCGGACCTCGGAAGCTGCCATGGCTTACACCGTCAGGGGATTGGGTTTGCTCGGCTTGATGCCGAAGATCTTGATCGCCTGGGCGACCGTCTCGGCTTCGATCTTAGCCTCGGCGGCCAATGCCTGTAGTGCGCGCACCGTGACCCAGCGACGGTCGATTTCGAAAAAGTCGCGCAAACGCGGACGGGTATCGGAGCGGCCGAAGCCGTCGGTACCCAGCGTGTAGTACGCCCGCGACACGTACGGACGAATCTGCTCGGCATAGGCGCGCACATAGTCGGACACGGCCACTGCCGGTCCCTTGTGCTTGCTCATCACGGTGTCGACGTACGACTTCTTCGGCTTGGCTTCCGGATGCAGCAGATTCCAGCGGTCGACATCCACGCCGTCACGCGCGAGTTCGTTGAAGCTGGTCACGCTCCACACATCGGCGGTCACGCCGAACTCTTCCTCCAGCAGTTCGGCGGCACCGAGCGCCTCGCTGAGTATCGTGCCGCTGCCCATCAGCTGCACATGCGCCTTGCCGGGCTTGGGATGCTTGCGCAGCAGGTACAGACCTCGAACGATGCCGTCTTCCACGCCGTCCGGCATTTCCGGGTGATGGTAGTTCTCGTTGTTGAGGGTCAGGTAGTAGTAGTGATCCTTGTTCTCGGCGTACATCTCCTGCATGCCGTGCCGCATGATCGTGACCAGTTCGTAGGCATAGGCCGGGTCGTACGAACGACAGTTGGGGATCGTGCTCGAATAGATGTGGCTGTGCCCGTCCTCATGCTGCAGACCTTCGCCGTTGAGCGTGGTGCGTCCGGCGGTGGCACCCAGCAGAAAGCCGCGCGCGCGCGAGTCGCCGGCCGCCCATGCCAGATCGCCGATGCGCTGAAAGCCGAACATTGAGTAGAAGATGTAGAACGGCATCAGCGCCACGCCGTGATTCGCGTAGCTGGTGGCGGCCGCGATCCAGGACGACATCGACCCGGCTTCGGTGATGCCTTCCTCCAATATCTGGCCCTTGATGTCTTCCTTGTAATAGGCGAGCTGGCCGGCGTCCTCGGGACTGTATTTCTGGCCCACCGGCGAATAGATGCCGAGCTGACGGAACATGCCCTCCATGCCGAAGGTGCGGCCCTCGTCCGGAATGATCGGCACTACACGCGGGCCGATCTTCTTGTCGCGCGTCAGGATCTGCAGGAACTGCACGAAGGCCATGGTCGTGCTGATCTCGCGCTCGCCGGTGTCCTTGAGCAGTCGCTCGAAGGTTTTCAGCGGCGGAATCTCCAAGGGTTCCTCGACGACCCGGCGCTGCGGCAGAAAGCCGCCCAGCGCTTCCCGCCGCTTCTTGAGGTATTGGATTTCCTCGGAGTCTTCGGCCGGCCGGTAGAACGGGGTGTTCGCGATCTCCTCGTCGGACACCGGAATCCGGAAGCGGTCGCGGAACACCTTGAGCGCCTCCTCGCCCATCTTCTTCTGCGAATGCGTGATGTTCTGGCCCTCGCCGGCCTCGCCCATGCCATAGCCCTTCACGGTCTTGGCGAGAATCACGGTGGGCCGGCCGTTGGCCTTGTTCACGGCACGATGGTAGGCCGCGTAGATCTTGTGCGGATCGTGGCCGCCGCGGTTGAGACGCGCGATGTCCTCGTCCGACATCGAGCTGACGAGCTTCTTGAGTTCCTCGAACTTTCCGAAGAAATGCTCGCGCGTGAACTTGCCGCCCTTGGCCTTGTAGGCCTGATACTCGCCGTCCACGGTTTCCTCGAAGACCTGCAGCAACTTGCCCGAGGTGTCGGCCGCAATCAAAGGATCCCAGGCGGCGCCCCAGACCAGCTTGATCACGTTCCAGCCGGCGCCACGGAACACGCCTTCGAGTTCCTGGATGATCTTGCCGTTGCCGCGCACTGGGCCGTCCAGACGCTGCAGGTTGCAATTGACGACAAAGATCAGGTTGTCGAGCCCTTCGCGCGCGGCGATGTCGATGGCGCCCAGGGATTCGGGTTCGTCCATCTCGCCGTCGCCGCAGAAGGTCCAGACCTTGCGACCGGCGGTATCGGCCAGGCCGCGGTTGTGCAGGTACTTCATCAGGCGCGCCTGGTAGATCGACATGATCGGGCCCAGGCCCATGCTCACGGTCGGGAACTGCCAGAAATCCGGCATCAGCCAGGGGTGCGGATAGGAGGAGACACCCTTGCCTTCCGACTCATAACGGAAATTCTGGAGCTGTTCCTCGCTGAGGCGGCCTTCCAGGAAGGCGCGCGCGTAGATGCCGGGCGTGACGTGGCCCTGCACGTAGACCAGATCCGCACCGTCGGCGTGATCCGGCCCCTTCCAGAAGTGGTTGAAGCCGACGTCATACAGCGTGGCCGACGAGGCGAAGCTGGCGATGTGGCCGCCGATGCCGGAGTGCTCGCGGTTGGCATTGACCACCATCGCGGTCGCGTTCCAGCGGATGATCGAGCGTATGCGCCACTCGATCGCATGATCGCCCGGGGATTTCTCCTCCAAGTGCGGCGGAATCGTGTTGATGTAGGCGGTGTTGGCCGAGTACGGAATGTAGGCGCCGGAACGCCTCGACTTCTCGATCAGCGCCTCCAGCAGAAAATGTGCGCGCTCAGGGCCTTCGCGCTGAATGACGGCATTGAGGGCGTCCAGCCACTCGCCGGTTTCCCCTGGGTCGCTGTCCTGCTGTGGGTCGCGTACTTCGTCGGTCACCTTGTGCTCCTCGATCATGGCTGCGCCCCTTGAACGCGCCGCGCGCATCGGCTGCGGAGTTTGGACAGCGGCACACCCATACGTCCAATATATATAAAGACTTGAATCGATACTTATAAAATATGCGAATTGAGCTGCGGCACTTGCGCTACTTTGTAGCAGTGGCGGATGAATGCCACTTTACGCGGGCTGCCGAACGTCTGGGCATCGGCCAGCCGCCGCTGTCGCAGCAGATTCAGATACTGGAACGTGAAATCGGCACGCCGCTGTTCAAGCGACTGCCGCGCGGAGTGTCGCTGACCGATGCCGGCAAGTCCCTGCTGGTCGATGCGCGCGCGATCCTCGGCGATGTCACCCGGGCCGGCGATCATGCGCGCCGTGCGGCCCGTGGTGAATTGGGCCGGGTGCGGATCGGCATGATCAACTCGGCGCCGTTTCACCCCTTCGTTCCGCGCGTGATCCGCGAGTTCGGCCTGCGTTATCCGAAGGTGGCGCTGTCGCTGGAGGAAAAGAGCACGCCGGCGCTGGCGGCGGCCGTGCTCGACGAGCAGGTGGATGTCGCCTTCGTCCGGCCGCCGCTGGGCGAGGAGTTGCGGCTCGTGGCGCAACCGCTGTTCGACGAGGAGGTGCTGATTGCGCTGCCGCAGGGTCACCCCCTGACGGAATATCTGTCGCTGCCGCTGGATGCCCTGGCTGCAGAACCTTTCGTGCTGTTTCCGCGCCCGGTCGGCGCCGGCTTCTACGACGACATCATCTCGGCCTGCCAGCGCGCGGGCTTTTCGCCACACATCGTGCAGGAGACTTCGCAGATCACCTCGATCGTGAATCTGGTGGCGGCCGGCCTCGGCGTTTCGGTGGTACCGGCGTCGATGCAGCAGGTGCACTCCGAGGGTGTGACCTATCGTTCGATCTTCGGTGATGATCTCAAGGCGCGCATGTGCCTGATCCACCGACGCGACGAGCACGAGTCGGTGATCATTGCGAATCTGCTGTCGGTGATCGACGAGGTGCGGCAGACCGGCCCGCACGACTGAGGCGGGAGCGCCAGGGCGCGCTCCCGCCGGTTCCGCTCAGACCCGAGGTCTGCGTTGACGTCCCGCGACGGCGAAGCCCAGCAGCGCGAGCATTCCCCAGCCCAGCGCACCGCCGTCGTCGTCATCATCATCATCATCGTCGTCTTGGTCCTCATCACCCTCGTCCGCAGCCGCGGTCGTCAGCTCGAAGCTGCCGCTGCTGTCGCCCAGGTTCAGTGTCACCGTCCGGGTCTCGCCGGGCGTCGACGACGCGATCGCACGCAGTTGCACGTGATCGCCGGCCTGGGCAGTGGCGGCCGCGGTACTGAAAGCGTTGCCGTTGAGGCTGTACTGCCCGCCACTGACTTCCAGCGGCAGGCTGAGTTCGAAGCCGCTCAGCGTGAGGCTCGGCGAGGTCACCTGGGCACCAGCCTGCGCATTCGGCACAGCGCCGAAGTCGAAGTCGTCCGGTTCTGCATCGAAGCTGATGCGCATCAGCGTGGGGTCGTGATCGCTGATCTGGTCGACGAACTGTGCGTTGACATGCACCACATCGAACTCGGTGCGATCCAGCAGGGCTTCGCTGACCAGGGCGTGATCCAGGGTCTGCGAATTGCCGTCGAACACGTAGCTGTAACGCTCCTGCGGCGCCAGCAGTTCGTCGATCAGATCGAACAGAACCGGCGTGTCGCCTCCGCGAAGGATCGACAAGGGCGGCAGGAAGCTGAATTCGTTGAGATCGCCGACCACCACGATCTGCGCGTTGCCATCGACCGCCAGCACCGAATCGACGAAGTCGTTGACGACCTGCGCCTGCGCCTCGCGCCCGGACTGGCCACCGTTTTCGAAGGGCTGCTCGGCACCGAACTGGTAGCCGCTGCCGCCCTTGGAGGACCAGTGGTTGTTGATCAGCAGCAATCGCTGTCCCTTGAAATCGAACAGTGCGGCGAGTGGCTTGCGCGTGGACGCCCAGGCCTCGTTGCCGGGATCGACCCGCCCCGGACTCAGGCTCAGCGCCAGCGCGCCGGCGTCTTCGGTCGCTTCGGTGCCGGTGGTGGAATCGCCGGCCCCCTGCACACCGTCGACCAGACTGACGCGAGACGCATCGTAGAGATAGGCCACACGGATATTGCCGCCCGGCAGTCCGCCATCCTGCCCGTCCACCGGCGTGATCTCGATGTAGCTGTAGTCCGGGCCGCCGGCATCGGCAATCGCCACGCTCAGCGTCGCGAGCGTTTCGTCGCCGGCAACCACCCCGTCGTCGGTGCAGCCGCTGTTGTCCTGCACTTCCTGCAGGGCAACGATGTCCGGGGCGCCGAGATGCGTGACGATCTGATCGGCGATCGCCGCGAACTTGCCGTCCGCGATGTCGGCGTCCGGGCAGCCGCTGGCGCCGGGGTTGGGATCGTCGTCGTTCGGATCGAGGTTCTCGACGTTGTAGCTGCCGATGGTGAGGCCACCGAAATCCGCGCTCAGTGTCGTGGTCTCGCGTTCCAAGGTGCCGGGGCTGATCTCGCCCAGCGCCGTGGCGAGCACTTCGAAATAGCCGAAGCCATACGAGAACACGCCATCGACACTGGCAATGCGGTCACCGGGCTGCGCATCCGCCGGCGGTTCGATGCCGAGGCCGGCGTCGATCTGGATACGCTCCGGGTTGTAGTCGACGACGCCCTCGCCATTGTCGGTCTGGGTCAGGCCGCCGCGCGCGTTGATGCCGCTGGCGCCTTCGCCGCCGTCGGCGACCACCCACACTTCGCCATACTGATTGGTCGGCGCAATCACCAGCGCGTCGTCGATGTGTACCAGCATGCCTTCCAGGCTTTCGTAGAAATCGATGCCGTCCTGTTCGGGGTCGTAAGTGGTCTCCGATGCGACCTCGACCGAGCCCTCGGTATCGTCGTCGATGATCGTATTCGGCGGCAGGCGCCCCGCCGCACCGAGCACGGTCGGCGTCACCGCCATCCCGTCGAACAGCGCCGATCCGGCGACCACCCTGGGCGAGGTCAGTTCGGTGATGCTGAGATTGCCGGAGCTGTTGCCGCCCGGACGATATTCGTCCACCGTGCCGGTCACGGTCACGGCATCGCCGACCGCAACGCCCGGCGCGGCGGCGGTATAGACGTAGATTCCGTCCGAGGTCGCGAGATCGTCATCGCCCTGCGGATCCTGCAGATAAAAGCCGGACCCGCCGACAGCGCTGACGATGCCCTGCGTCACGACCAGAATCCCGTCCACCGCGGACAGATGCGCGGCCCCTTGAATCTCGAAGATGCGCAGGGCACTCGCCTCCGGGGTCTCGCCGCCTTCGCAGGCGTCCACGCCGGGGCATCCGAGCCCGTCGAAGCTGTTCTGCGCGAAGCCGGCCCATTCGACGCTCGGATCGAAGGCGTCGGAGGCGTCGCTGTCGCCGCTGGTGAGGCTCGGCAGGCGTCTCAACGTATTGTCCGCGGTGCTGGTATCGCCGCTGCCCCATTCACTGCCGGGATCGACGCCGATCTGGCCGATGGCATCGACGATGGCGCCCGACTCACCGCCGCTGCGCAGAACGAAGGCGTCGTCACCATTGAAATTGACGGTGCCGCTTTGCAGGCCGCAGACATCGAGAATCGCGCCATCGGCACCCGAATTGCAGACCACCAGCGTCTCGCCGGCCGCCAGCGTGCCGGACAGATCCTCGGCGCTGGTGATGTCGACACTGCCGTTGGAATACAGCTCGATGCGATAGCCAGCGGCGCCGAGGTCCACACTCTCGCTGCCGGCGTTGTGGATTTCCACGGCCTTGTTGTAGCTGGAGCCTTCGACGTATTCGCTGAACAGCACATCGGCGAAAACAGACGGACTGGCGGATGCCAGAGCGGCCAGCAGCAAGCCGCGCACGCGCGCATCGAGCATGGGGAACTCCACGGATTTTCGGGGGGCTACGAGTCTAAGTCGAGCATGTTGCATGCCGACTTCGCGTGGATGTCACGACGATTAAGCCGACCTCGGGAAGACCCCAGATGCTCTGCGGCCGATCGCTACGCCGGTACGTAGTGATCGATCAGCAACACCGTGAACAGCGCCATCAGATAGACGATCGAATAGCCGAAGGTCTTCATCGGCAGGCCCGGTTTCGGCGCGAACTTGAGCATCACCGCGTAGTAGAGAAACACGCCGCCGAGCACCAGCGCGCCGACCAGATAAAGCGGGCCGGACATGCCGCTGACATACGGCAACAGCGTGGTCCCGATCAGCAGCAAGGTGTACAGCAGCACCTGGGTGCGCGTGTATTCCACGCCATGCGTGACCGGCAGCATCGGAATACCGACCTTGGCGTATTCCTCGCGACGCTCGATGGCCAGCGCCCAGAAGTGCGGCGGTGTCCACACGAAAATGATCAGAAACAGCAGCAGCGAATGCGGATCCAGGGTGCCGGTCACGGCGACCCAGCCGAGCACCGGCGGCGCGGCGCCGGCGGCCCCGCCGATGACGATGTTCTGCGGCGTGGCGCGTTTCAGGTAAAGCGTATAGACGCCGGCATAGCCGATCAGTGTGACCAGCGTCAGCCAGGCGGTCAGGGCATTGACCCAGCTGGCCAGGATCGCGAACCCGGCGACGCCGATGACGGTGGCGAACAGCGCCGACTCGGTCATCGTCAGCGTGCCGGTGACCAGCGGGCGGCCGCAGGTGCGCGCCATGCGCGCATCGACGTGGCGGTCCAGCATTTGATTGACCGCCGCGGCCGACGAGGCCATCAGGCCGATGCCGAGCGTACCCAGCAACAGCGCGTCCAGCGGCACCATGCCCGGCGTGGCCAGGAACATGCCGACAATCGCGGTGAACACGATCAGCATCACCACGCGCGGCTTGCACAGCTCGTAGTATTCGCGCAGCCGTGCGCGCGGCGTGATTCGATTGAGGATGCTTGCGCCTGTATTCATGGGTTTTGTCGGACCGCGTCGCGGGCGAAGAAGTTCAGCGCCACTGTGACCAGCAGCAGGATCGCGGCCCCGGCATTATGCGCCGTCGCCAATCCCAGGGGCAGGTGCAGCATCACGATACTGATACCGATCGTCAGTTGCAGCAGCACTGCCGCGAGCACCAGCGCCCCGAGGCGGCGCCAGCGTCCGCGACCGCTGCTCAGCAGGAACACGGCCAGCAGCGAGAACACCAGCGCGACGATCACCGCACCGACGCGATGGATGAAATGGATGGTGACGCGCTGACGGTTGTCGAGCACGCCGTATTCATAGTTGATGCCGAGGCCGTGCCAGAGCGTGAAGGCGCCCTTGAGATCCAGTTCGGGCAGCATCTTGAGCTGGCAGCTCGGGAAATCGGGGCAGGCCAGCGCCGCGTAGTTGGTGCTGGTCCAGCCGCCCAGAAAGATCTGGCAGGCGAGGACCACCAGGGCGACAGCCGCGAACGTCCTCAAGCCTTTCGGCGGGAGCGCCTCTCCGGGTCCCGGGTCCCGGGTCTCCGGTCCCGGCCGTACCGACAGACGCAGCCACAACAGCAAGGCCATGGTCGTCATGCCGCCGATGAGGTGCCCGGTGACGACCAGAGGCTTGAGCAGCCAGGTGACGGTCCACATGCCGAGCAGGCCCTGGAATATCACGAGCGCGACCAGCACCAGCGGCAGCACCCGCGGAATGCCCCGTTTGCGCTGAAACAGACTGATCGCCGCCAACGCCACGATCAGCAAGCCCAGCGTGGAGGCGAAATAGCGATGGACCATTTCCTTCCAGGCCTTGTGCGCCTCGACCGGACGGTCCGGGAAGCGCGCTTCGGCTGCCTGCACCTCGTGGTCGGCGTCCGGCACGGTGATGTGTCCGTAGCAGCCGGGCCAGTCCGGACAACCCAGGCCGGCGTCGGAGAGACGCACGAAGGCGCCCAGCACCACGACGCAGAAGCACAGCAGCAGCGCCAGGCTATTGATACGGCGAAACCAGATCATCTCTAAAGTCCGTACTCCGGCAACAGGCCTCAGCCCATTTGGGAAATGCGCAACAGATGCTTGAGATCCTTCTGCAGGCCCTTGGGCTCCACATCCTGCGGATAGCTCATCATCCAGTTGCCGATCGGATCGAGCAGATACAAGACATCGTCGCCGCGATCGGCGAAGAACGCACGAAACTGCTCCAGCGGATCGGCGAGGATCACCAGATCGGGATGAAGCTCCGCCAGCTGCTCACGCATGCGCTCGGCCGCCACCGGTGTTTCGGCAATCAGAATGCGGCGCAGGCGCTCCTCATCCTTGTTCAGCGTGGTGCGAACCTGCCGCGTCAGATACAGACGCTCGGTGCAGGCCTCGTCGCAGCTTGCGCCGGTGCGCTGCACCAGCGTCCAGCGGCCATAGAACACTTCAAGATCGGCCGCCAGGCCGTCGGCGGTGGTCAGCGGTAGCTTGTCCGGCAGCGGACGCGCCGGCTCCACCAGAGTGCCGTAGTTGGTGGTGCTCTCGGGTCGCAGCCCCGGCAGGAAGAAGTAGAGCAGCAGGGCCGCGACCACCGGGGCTGCGAACAGGCCGACCAGCAGCAGGAACTGGCGACGACCGCGGGCTTGATCACTGGAGTCTTTCATGGCTTTCGTTTCAGGTTCAGGACCACAAACAGTCCAAACAGGGTGGCGCTGAACGTAAACCATTGCAGCGCGTAGCCGAGATGTCGCTCGGGTCCGATATCAACCACATTCCACTCGCGCCGAAAGCCGCCCTCGGCCTCCGGCGCCAGCCACAGCAGGCCATCGGCGAGCGGTGCGTCGAACAGGCAGCGCAGTTCCTCGAACCGCGGATACTGCACGACCGGCGTCGCGTTCGGCTCGCACAACCGGTTCTCTACGTGCAGCGCCGATTCCGGCAGTTCGCGCCAATATCCGCGAAGGCTCAGCGCTGAGCTCGGCACCGGCGCGGCCGGGCGCTCATCACGCGAACGCGGCGCGGCCAACCAACCGCGGTCGACCAGCACGATTCCGCTGCCGTCATCGAGCACCAGTGGCGTCCAGACGTGATAACCCGCCACGCCCTGATCCACCTGATTGTCGAGCCAAAGCTGTTGGTCCGGCAGGTAGTGTCCATTCACGGTCACCACCAACGGGCGCGTAGCCGACGGCGCCGGTGTATCGACCCGCAGAACCTGGGCCGGGCGATCAGCGAGCGCGCGATATTGCTCGATCATCGCCCGCTTCTCGTCGGCACGCCGCAGTTGCCAGAGACCCGCGGACAGCATGGCGACACATCCGAGCACCGTCGCGAGCACGATCCAGGCACGCGGCCGAAAGCTCACGGCCATCGGCACGCCCCGGCACCGGAGCGAGTGCTGGGCTCCCGGGATAGAATGGACGGCTTCCCCGCCACCGGAAGCCCCATGCTGCCCAAGTTGATCATCATCGCGTTTCTGCTCGCGATCGTCGCGTCACTCGCTTCGGGGATGTTCTTCCTGATCCGCGACCCGAGTAACCGCAAGCGCACGGTCAACGCCTTGACGGTGCGGATCAGCCTGTCGCTGTTGCTGATCGCGTTTTTGGTGCTCGCGTACTTCATGGGCTGGATTCAGCCCCACGGCATCGTCGACTGAATCCACCGCTCACGAGCCGGTACGGGCAGTCATCCGCCCTCCCGGTTCGTAGGAATGAAGCGTGGCTACAAGATATAGACGAAGACAAACAGTCCGACCCACACCACATCCACGAAATGCCAGTACCAGGCCACGCCTTCGAATCCGAAGTGCGAATCCGGTTTGAAGTGGCCTTTCATCAGGCGCAAGGTGATCACGATCAACATGAACGTGCCGAGCGTGACGTGCATGCCGTGGAAGCCGGTCAGCATGAAGAAGGTGGAACCGTAGATGCCGCTACCGAGCGTGAGGTTCAGTTCATGGTAGGCGTGGATGTACTCCTCGGCCTGGAAATACAGGAACGTGGCGCCGAGCGCGACCGTCGCCCACATGAAAATGATGCACTTGAGGCGCTTGGCATCCTTGAGCGCGTGATGCGCAATCGTGATCGTGACGCCTGAGGACAGCAACAGCAGCGTGTTGATGAACGGCAGACCCCAGGCCGAGACCGTTTCGAAGTCGCCGCCGATCTCGCCGGGGCCGTTGGTCGGCCAGGTGTTCTCGAAGTCCGGCCACAACAGCAGATTGGTCGACAGTTTTTCGCCGGCGCCGCCCAGCCACGGCAGCGCCATGTGGCGTGCGTAGAACAGCGCGCCGAAGAAGGCGGCAAAGAACATCACCTCGCTGAAGATGAACCAGCCCATGCCCCAGCGATAGGTCATGTCGACCTGGGCGCCATACTTGCCGGTCTCGCTCTCCGAGACGACATCCCGGAACCACATGAAGATGATCGCGACGGCAATCACCACGCCGGCGATCAGCGGAATCGTCGTGAACGCCTTGCCTTCGAGCAGATGCGAAACGCCCAGCAGCGTGGCGGCCAGGCCTACCGTCAACAGAAACGGCCACACGCTGGGCGCGGGCACAAAATAGGGTTGCTTCGAATCAGTCGCGTGCGTCGCCATGGTCCAGTCCCGTTATCGCGCTTGCGCGCGTTGCGTCATTCCAGTTTCCGCCGGATCGACGTCGATCCGGCTGCGGCGTTCCGGCCCTCAGCCCGAGGATCGGAGCGCCTGTGCGATGAAGATGCCGGCGTAGAACAGCAGCGCCAGTCCCAGCAGCAGCAGAGCCGTGCGGATATTGCGTCGGCGTTGTTGCTTGTCACCCATTACCACTCGATCGCTGTTCAAGTTCGCGTTCAGTGCGCGGCCTGGGTTTCGGCGTCGTCGATCTGCGGCGGCACCTCGAAGGTGTGGTACGGCGCCGGCGACGCCACGGTCCATTCCAGACCATGTGCGCCTTCCCAGGCGCGCGCCTTGGCCTTCTCACCCTTGCGCGCCATGCAGCGCATGATGTTTCCGATGAACAGGAACTGCGCGAAGAAGAAACCGAAAGCACCGATCGTCGAAATCTGGTTGAAGTCGGTGAACTGCACCGCGTAGTCCGGAATGCGGCGCGGCATGCCGGCCAGACCGACGAAGTGCTGCGGGAAGAACGTGAGGTTGATGAAGATCGCAGACAGCCAGAAATGCAGCTTGCCGAGCTTCTCGTTGTACATGTGTCCGGTCCACTTGGGGATCCAGTAGTAGATCGCCGCGATCACCGAGAACACCGCACCCGGCACCAGCACGTAGTGGAAATGCGCCACCACGAAATAGGTGTCGTGGTACTGGAAGTCCGCCGGCGCAATCGCCAGCATCAATCCGGAGAAGCCGCCGATGGTGAACAGGAACACGAAGGCCACCGCGAACAGCATGGGGGTCTCGAAGGTCATCGAGCCCTTCCACATCGTCGCGATCCAGTTGAACACCTTCACGCCGGTGGGTACCGCGATCAGCATCGTGCTGAACATGAAGAACAGCTCGCCGGTCAGCGGCATGCCCACGGTGAACATGTGGTGCGCCCAGACGATGAACGACAGGAAGGCGATCGAAGCCGTGGCGTACACCATCGAGTCATAGCCGAACAGCGGCTTGCGCGCGAAGGTCGGGATGATCGTCGAAACCACGCCGAAGGCCGGCAGGATCAGGATGTAGACCTCGGGGTGCCCGAAGAACCAGAAGATGTGCTGGAACATCACCGGATCGCCGCCGCCGGCGGCGTCGAAGAAGGTGGTGCCGAAATACTTGTCGGTGAGCAGCATCGTCACCGCGCCGGCCAGGACCGGCATGGTCGCGATCAGCAGATAGGCGGTGATCAACCAGGTCCACACGAACAGCGGCATCTTCAGCAGGGTCATGCCCGGCGCACGCATGTTCAGGATCGTGACCACGACGTTGATCGCGCCGGTGATCGACGAAATGCCCATCAAGTGGATCGAGAAGATCAGCAACGGAAATGCCGCGCCGGTCTGCAGCACCAGCGGCGGGTACATGGTCCAGCCGCCCGCGGGTGCACCGCCACCGATGAACAGGGTCGACAGCAGCAGCGCGAAGGCGAACGGCAGCAACCAGAAGCCCCAGTTGTTGACACGCGGCAGCGCCAGATCGCCGGCACCGACCATCATCGGCACCATCCAGTTCGCCAGGCCGGTGAACGCCGGCATCAGACCGCCGAAGATCATGACCAGGGCGTGCATGGTGGTCATGGAGTTGAAGAACTCGGGGTGCACGAACTGCAGGCCCGGTTCGAACAGCTCGGCGCGGATCACCAGCGACATCAAGCCGCCGATGAAGAACATCAGCATGCTGAAGCACAGGTACAGCGTGCCCAGATCCTTGTGGTTGGTCGTCTTGACCCAGCGCATGAGCCCGGGGGGCGGACCGTGATGCTCGTGGTCGTGATCGTGCGCGTGTTCGTGTGCCATGGCTTGGATACTCCTGAAGCTTTCGCCCAAAACGACTGAAAAATTTTCGACTCAGCGGGCCGCGGCAACCTGGGCCGGCTGGACCACACCGGCGTCGTTGCCCCAAGAATTACGGGTATAGGTAATCGCCGCCGCGATGTCCTTGTCGGACAGATAGGCGAACGGCGGCATCGCATTCTTGCCCTTGAGTACCTGGGCAATCTGCGCATCGACCGGCCCGGTGACCACGGCACTGCCGTGCAGCGAGGGGAAGGTCGGCGGCAAACCGTTGCCGTCCGCCTGATGACAGGCCGAGCAATTCGCCTGGTACGCGTTCTTGCCGGTTTCCATCAAGGCATCCTTGGACAGCTCGTCGCCGGCTGCGGCGGCCGGTGCTTCGGATTCCCCTGCGTCTGCATCTGCGTCCATATCGCCGGCCACGGCGGGTTCAGCGGCTGCGACCTCGGTCGCCGGGGCAGCGGTTTCGGCCGACTGCGCGGGAGCCTCATCGCCGCCCTTCTGCTGCGCCAGCCATTGCTCATACTCGTCCTGCGGCAGCGCCTCGACCACGATCGGCATGAAGCCGTGATCCCGGCCGCAAAGTTCGGCGCACTGACCGCGATAGATGCCGGGCTCGTCGATCCGCGCCCACATCTCGTTGACGTAACCCGGAATCGCGTCCTTCTTCCATCCCAGAGCCGGCACCCACCAGGCGTGAATCACGTCCGCGGAGGTCATCTGGAAGCGGATCTTCTGGCCCACCGGCAGGACCAGCGGCTTGTCGACATTGAGCAGATAGTTCTCGACGCTGGCCGGATCGATGCCGGAATCGAGCTGACGCGCCGCGTTGGACGCTTCGTCGAGGCGGCTGTAGAAACTTACGCCCTCGCCGACGTAGTCATAACCCCACAGCCATTGATAGCCCGTGATCTTGATGGTCATGTCCGAATTGCTGGTGTCGGACATCTTGACCAGCGTGCCGGTGGCCGGAATCGCCATGCCGATCAGCACCACGAACGGAAGCACCGTCCAGATGATCTCGACCAGCGTCGATTCGTGGAAGGTGGCCGGCTTGGGGTGGCGCGAGCGGCGATGCGCGAACACCGAATAGAACATCGCGCCGAACACGACCAGCCCGATCACGCAGCAGACGTAGAAGATCGTCATGTGCAGGGAGTGCACGCTGCGGCTGATTTCGGTCACACCGACCGGCATGTTCCACTTGGCTTGCGCCGCCGCCGGGGTCTCGGCCCAGGCCGGCACACTGGCAGCCAAGCTGGCGAGCATGAGGCCCGCAACCGTCATCAGCTTCTTCAACAGCATTTCGCCCGTCTCCAACGTTTAAGTTTCGGCCGGCACCGTGCCGGCAGCCTCGGCGGAGCAGTGCTCCCAACCGGGACGTAGCAATTCCTTCAAGCGCTTCTGCAGCGCCACTTTTTCCTCTTCGATCAGGCAACGCCCAATCTCGATGCGTTGCGGCCCACTGCTCAGCAGCAGACGACGCGACTCGTTTGCGGTGGCCCCCGGTTCCAGCAAGGCTCTCGTCGAACCGCGCGGCAGATCACAAACCGACTGCACACCGCGCCCCAACATGCCGAGTTCCACGCGCAGACGGTCATTCTCGAATCGCAATACCTCGCGATAGGCGTTTCGACGAATACTGATCCACAACGCAGCCCCGAGCCCCGCCAGCTCCAGCCCAGCCCATGGCAGTACCGGCCAGAAGCCTCGCCAAGCCAGAAATCCGGCGATACCCAGACTCACCGTGCTGATTCCGGCCATGACGCACACTGCCTGAGGACCGCTCAACGACGCGTTGGGGCCGATCACCAGACGTGTTCGTGCGGGAATGGCGGAGTCCACTTCGCTCGGAGGGTCAGGATAAAGCCCGCGGATTGTAGTGCACCGGGGATTGCGTGCGCAAAGCCAAGGCGACCGTTCTGTGGCCGATCAGCGCCTTGACGCCGGAACTTCCAGCGATTGTAGCGTTGACTCGATGAAATGATCCCCGGCCTCGGCGGGCGTCGACAGCGCTGGCAGCGTCGCCAACAACGGCGCCTGAAGCCGGCGCCGCAAACTTTCGACGATGTCCGCCTCTCGATCCGCCGGCGGCGGCAGACCGTTCGCGACCCAGCCCACACAGCGGGTTTGGGCAGCGATCGATTGCGCGCTCAGCAAGGCGTGATTGATGCAGCCCAGGCGGATACCCACCACCATCAGCACTGGCCAGGCATTCGTGCCGATCCAGTCGGCAAAGGTCCAGTTCTCGCCCAGCGGTACTTGCCAGCCCCCGGCGCCCTCGACGATCACCAGATCGTGCGTTTCACGCAGCGCAGCAACACCTTGCGTCAGGCGCGCGCGATCGATGCGAACATCGTCGTCGGCGGCGGCAAGATGCGGCGCGATCGGGTCGGCAAAGGCGTAGGGGTTGATTCGCGCGTACGGCAATTGGGTTCCGGACGCCGCCATCAGTGCCAGCGCATCCTCGTTGCGCAAGCCCTCGGGCGTGGCTTCGCTGCCGCTGGCCACCGGCTTGTAGCCGACGACGCTCAGCCCCCGGGAGCGCGCGTGCTGAATCAGGGCACAGGCGGCAAAGGTCTTGCCCACGCCGGTGTCGGTTCCGGTGACCGCGATGACGTGTCCGAGCGGCATCTCAGGCCGGCTCGGACTCGAGACCCAGCGTCTCCCAGACCTCGCCGAGCGCGTTGAGCAAACCGTCGATCTGCGCCGGGCGGTGCGCGGCGGACAAGGTGATACGCAGCCGCGAGGTACCGCGCGGCACCGTCGGCGGGCGAATCGCCGCGACCCAGTAGCCGCGCTCGAACAGGCCGCGGCTCATCGCAAGGGTTCGCGCCTCATCGCCCGTCAGCAGCGGCTGGATCGCGGTGCCGGACATTTCTCCGGCCTGCCCGAGCGGAAGCCCGCAGCGCCGGGCACCGTCGACGAACTGCCGGATATTGGCGTGCAGACGCTGGCGATGCTCGGGCTCCTCGCGCGCGATCCGCAAACCGGCATGCGCGGCCGCAGCGACAGCAGGCGGCGGCGCCGTGGAGAAGATCCAGCTGCGTGCGCGTTGCACCAGATACTCGATCAGATCCTCGTCACCGGCGACGAAGGCGCCGGCGGCGCCGATCGCCTTGCCGAGCGTGGCCACATAGATGTCGGGGATCGAATCCGAAGACATTTCGACGGCACCGCGCCCGTGCTCGCCGAGCACACCGAAACCGTGTGCGTCGTCGACCATCAGCGGTGCGTCGAATCGCCGGCCCAGGCGGCGCAGGGCCGGTAGCTCGGCGAGATCCCCGTCCATGCTGAACAGGCTGTCGCTGACGATCAGCGACAGCGCACCGGCCGGGGCGGTCGCCAGATCACTCAGCGTGGCTTCATACGCGACCAGATCGCGATGCGGAACGCGTCGATAGTCGGCGCCGGACAGACGGCCGCCGTCGATCAACGAAGCGTGATTCAGTTCGTCCGCGACGATGGCATCACCGCGGCGCAGCAGGCCGCGCAGCACACCCAGATTGGCCGCCCAGCCGCTCGAAAACAGCAAGGCGCGCGGGCGGCCGGTGAAGTCCGCCAGGGCTTCTTCCAGCGCGCGGTGTTCCGCGTTGTATCCGGAGATCAGCGCCGAGCCACCGCTGCCGACACCGGCATGGTCCAGCGCGCGCTTCGCCGCCACCGCCAGGCGCGGATCGCCCGCGAGGCCGAGGTAGTCGTTGCTGCAGAAATTGATGCAGCGGCGACCATCGACCACGATATCCGCGCCGTGATTCCCTTCGATGACGCGACGCACCCGGTACAGATCGGCCGCGCGTATCCGCCGCAGTTCGGCGTCCAGGCGCGTCGACAGCGCATTGCGCACTGACGACCGCGCCTCGGCGACATTCACCCGCACTGGCCCTCGACCGCAGCGGACACCTCCGCCTTGGGCGCGCAATGCGCGTCGGTCCGACCTTCGGCCTCGATGCCCAGGCGGGCGAACAGGGCACGATCGCGGATGTTCTGCGGGTTCTCGGTGGTCAGCAGGCGATCGCCATAGAAGATCGAATTGGCGCCCGCGAGGAAACACAGCGCCTGCAGCTGATCGTTCATCTCGGTGCGGCCTGCGGACAGGCGCACGTAGGCGCGCGGCATCATCACGCGCGCCACGGCGATGCTGCGCACGAACTCGAACGGATCCAGTGGCTCGCCACCGGCCAGTGGCGTGCCCGGCACCTGGACCAGGTTGTTGATCGGCACGCTTTCGGGGTGGGCCGGCAGATTGGCCAGGGTCAGCATCAGTTCCACGCGATCCTCGCGCGATTCACCCATGCCGACGATGCCGCCGCAACAGGTCTTGAGCCCGGCATCGCGCACATTGGACAGGGTATCCAGCCGGTCCGCATAGGTCCGCGTGCTGATGATGTCCTTGTAGTAGCGCTCGGAGGTATCGAGATTGTGGTTGTAATAGTCCAGACCGGCTTCGGCCAAGCGCTGCGCCTGCTGCGGCTTGAGCATGCCCAGCGTGACACAGGACTCCAGCCCCAGTTCCTTGACGCCGCGCACCATCGCCTCGACCTTGTCGAGATCGCGCTCCTTCGGGGAGCGCCAGGCGGCGCCCATGCAGAACCGGGTCGCGCCATTGGCCTTGGCCTCGCGCGCGGCTTCCAGTACCGCGCCGACCTCCATCAACGCCTCCTTCTGCAAACCCGTCTCGAAGCGCACCGACTGCGGACAGTAGGCGCAATCTTCGGGGCAGGCACCGGTCTTGATCGACAACAGGGTGGACAGCTGCACCGCGTTCGGGTCGAAATGTTCGCGATGCACGGTCTGCGCACGAAACATCAGATCGGAGAACGGCAGATCGAACAGCGCGGCGACCTCGGCACTGGACCAGTCGTGACGGATTTCGGTGGCGGACATCGCAGGCTTCCTGTGGTGGCTGGCTGACGGCGGCCGTGCCGCGGCAGAATGTGCTCAGTGTCGACAGCAAGCAGGAGGCTGTCAACTTATGAAGAGCTTTCTGGTTGACGGCTGGCGACGGCTCAGCGCACCGGCCTGCCGCTTGTGTGCGGCCAGCGGGGCCGGCCCACTGTGCACGGCCTGCGTCGAAAGCCTGCCGTGGAACGATTGCGCCTGCGAACGCTGCGCGCAGCCCCTGTCGACGATGCAGCGGCTCTGCGCCCGTTGCCAGCGTCGCGCCCCGCCATACGACCACGCGGAGGCCAGCTTCCGACTCGAAGCGCCGATACAGCAGATGATCTACGGCCTGAAGTCGCACGCGCGTCTCGACAACGCCGAGCTGCTGGCACGGTTGATGACGCGCGCACGGCCGAGCTTCGTCGAGGACCACAGTCTGCTCGTCCCGGTGCCGCTGTTTCGGCATCGCTTGCGTCGACGCGGCTACAACCAGGCGCTGGAGCTGGCGCGAGGTCTGGCGAAACGTCTGCAACTGCGCTGCGACGGTCTGGCGGTGACTCAGGTTCGCGCCAGCCGCGACCTGACCCGACTCAACCGCCCTGCGCGCCGCCGCGAGGTTCGTGGCGCCTACGCCGTTGATCCGGCGCGCGTTCGGGGCCAGGCGCTAGTGCTGGTCGACGATGTGATGACCACCGGCGCCACGGTCGAGTCCATCAGCCGCCTGTGCCGACAGGCCGGAGCGGCCAGCATCTCGGTGTGGACGGCCGCGCGCACGCCCTGAGCCGCCATTCACGGCACAGCGAGGGCACAGCGCGCTTGTCAGGCCGGCACCACACCGGTTCAATGCGTCTTTGCATATCTCGTGAACTCGATGACTTCGACGGCGCTGATCGAAAACGATGCCGTGGTGCTCGGCCTGCTGGCCGTGACCCTGGGCGCGGTCTTCTGGACCTCGCAAAGCCCGCATCCCTGGCTGCGCGCGTTCTACAAATATGTGCCGGCCCTGCTGCTGTGCTACTTCATCCCAGCGGTCTACAACACCGTCGGCCTCATCGACGGCGAGGCCTCGCAGCTTTACTTCATCAGCTCGCGCTACCTGCTGCCGGCGACGCTGGTGCTGTTGACGCTGTCCATCGATCTTCCTTCGGTGGCACGCCTGGGGCCCAAGGCCGTCACCATGTTCCTGACCGGCACCGTCGGCGTGGTCATCGGTGGCCCGATCGCGATCCTGATCTGGCAACTGCTCTCGCCGGACACCGTGGACGGCGACACCTGGCGCGGCATGACCGCGATCGCCGGCAGCTGGATCGGCGGCGGCGCCAATCAGGCGGCGATGAAGGAGGTCTTTGACGTCGACAACAACCTGTTCGGAACCATGGTCGCGGTCGACATCATCGTCGCCAATCTGTGGATGGCGGTACTGCTATGGATGGCCGCCAACGCCGAACGTCTCGACGCCCGGCGCGGCGCGGACACTTCGGGCATCGCCGCCCTCCGGCAGCGCATCGAAAGCTTTCAGGCCGAAAACGCACGCATCGCCAGCCTGCCGGACCTGATGTTCATCATGGCAGTGGCCTTCGGCTGCACCGGTGCGGCGCATGCGATCGGCGCGCCGATCGCCGCCTGGTTCTCGCAATTCCAGTGGGCGGCGCGCCTGTCGTTCGACAGCAGTTTCTTCTGGATCGTGGTGCTGGCCACCAGCTTCGGCCTGATGCTGTCTTTCACGCGCGTGAAGCGGCTCGAAGGGGCCGGCGCCTCGAAGATCGGATCGGCGATGCTCTACATCCTGATCGCCAGCATCGGCATGCACATGAACCTCGGCGCGATTCTCAGCGACCCCAAGCTGTTCGGCGTGGGCCTGACCTGGATCGCGATACACGCCGGCCTGTTGTTGCTGGTCGGCCGCCTGATCCGCGCACCGGTGTTCTATCTCGCCGTGGGCAGCCAGGCCAACATCGGCGGCGCCGCCAGCGCACCGGTGGTGGCCAGCGCGTTCCATCCGGCGCTGGCGCCGGTCGGCGTGCTGCTGGCGGTGTTCGGCTATGCACTCGGGACCTACGCGGCCTGGGCCTGCGGCCAGCTGATGCGGCTCGCCGCCGGATAGTTCGGCAGCTTCAGAGGCAATCCAGCAACAGGCCGGCGAACACCAGCATGCCGAAGTAGTGGTTGCTGAGGAACGCCCGGAAGCAGGCGGTTGGCTCGCGCTCGCGCACTAGAAACTGCTGATAGACCGCGATTGCGGCGGCGCCGGCAAGACCCAGCCACCAGTAGCCGCCGCGGCCATTGAGTGCACCGGCCAGCAGCAGCAACCCCAGTGCACAGGCCTGCAAGGCGGCGGTGATGAGTCGGTCGTGACGCCCGAACAGGATCGCCGAGGATTTGACACCGATCTTGAGATCGTCCTCGCGATCGGCCATCGCATAGAAGGTGTCGTAGGCAATCGTCCAGCACAGATTCGCGGCCAGCAGCGTGCCGCACAGCGGCCAGTCGACGTCGCCGCTGACGGCGACGAAGGCCATCGGAATACCCCAGGAAAACGCCACGCCGAGATGCGCCTGCGGCAAACCGTGCAGTCGCTTGGCATAGGGATAGCTGGCGGCGATCAGAACGGCCGGAATCGACCACAACACAGTCTTCATTCCGAGTGCGAGCACCAGCACAAAAGCCAGCGACACCAACACCACGAACAGTGCGAGCGCTTCCTTGGGCACGACGCGACCAGCTGCAATCGGGCGCATACGGGTCCGCGCCACATGCGGGTCGAACCCGCGGTCGGCATAGTCGTTGATCACGCAGCCGGCGGCGCGCATCAGCACAGTGCCAGTGATGAAGATCAGCAGGATCGCGATCGGCGGCATGCCATCGGCGGCGAACCACAGGCCCCACAGCGTGGGCCACAGCAACAGCGAAATGCCGATCGGCTTGTCGAAGCGCATCAGCAGCGCGTAGTCGCGCAGCTTCGCGGACAGTGGCGAGGTCTGCGTGGCGGAGTTCATGCGACAAGCATAGCGCGCACGCCACGCCTCACGCCTCACGCAATCAAACCTGTCCGTAACGCTTGATGTCGCCGACCCAGCGTTCGATCAGACGGCTCGCCAAACCTGGGTGCTGTTCGAGCCAGCGGTCGGCCCAGACCTGCAGCGCCGGTATCCGTTCGGCATCGCGCACCGGATCGGCCACCTTGAGCCCGATCAGCCCGGTCTGACGCCGTCCCAGTATTTCGCCGGGCCCGCGCAGTTCAAGATCGCGTTGCGCGATCTCGAATCCGTCGGTGGTCGAACGCATGGTTTCGAGCCGTGCCCGCGCGGTTTCGGATAACGGCGGCTGGTACATCAGCACGCATTGGCTCTCACGGCTGCCACGCCCGACCCGCCCTCTCAATTGATGCAATTGCGCGAGTCCCAAGCGCTCCGAATTCTCGATCACCATGATGCTGGCATTGGGCACATCGACGCCCACTTCGATCACCGTGGTCGCCACCAGCAACTGTATCTCGCCAGCCTTGAAGGCATTCATCTGCGCATCCTTGTCGGCCGACTTCATGCGGCCGTGCACCAGCCCCACGCGGACGTCGGGCAGCTCCTCGGTGAGCTGTCGCGCCACCGCTTCGGCGGCCTGCGCCTCGACCTCGTCGGATTCCTCGATCAAGGTGCACACCCAATAGGCTTGGCGCGACTGGCGGCATGCTGCGCGCAGTCGCTCCATGACCTCATGACGCCTCGTGTTGCCGAGCACCACGGTGACGACCGGCGTTCGCCCGGGCGGCAGTTCGTCGATCACCGAAACGTCGAGGTCGGCATAGACGGTCTGCGCGAGCGTGCGGGGAATCGGCGTGGCGGTCATCACCAATTGGTGCGGCGACAGGCCATCCGGCCCCTTGTCACGCAATGACAGACGCTGGCCCACGCCGAAGCGGTGCTGCTCATCGACCACCACCAAGGCCAGCCGGCTGAACTGCACGGACGCCTGGAATACGGCATGGGTTCCGATGATCACATTGGCATCGCCGCCCGCGATTGCGCTCAGCGTCGCATCGCGCGCGGACTTCTTCAGTCCGGACTTGAGCAGGGCGATGTGAACCCCCAGCGGCGACAGCCATTGCGCAAGATTGCGCGCATGCTGTTCGGCCAGCAGCTCGGTCGGCGCCATCAGCACGGACTGCCAGCCCGCCTGTTTGGCCGCCAGCATCGCGGCAGCCGCAACGACGGTCTTGCCGGAGCCGACATCGCCCTGGACCAAACGCAGCATCGGTCTGGTTTGCGAGAGATCGGCCGCGACCTCGGCGATCACCCGTGTCTGCGCGCCGGTCGGGACGAATCCGAGCTGCGCTTGCAGCGCCGGCATTCCATCGATACGGGAGCGGATCACCGGCGCTGGCCGTGATCGAACCTGGCGGCGTAACACCCGCATCACCAACTGGTGCGCCAGTAGTTCCTCGTCGATCAGTCGGAGCTGGGCGGGATGCGTCCCGGCGAGCAGCTGGGCCGCATCCGCATCCGATGCCGGACGATGAATCGTACGCAGCGCATCCAGCGTCGCCGGTTGCGGCAGGTCGGGCAGCGATTCTGCAAACGCGGCGTCGCGGGCGGCGATGTCCAGTGCCTGCGCAATCAGGCTGCGCAGCCGCGCCTGCGTGACCCCCGTAGTCAGCGAGTAGATCGGCGTGAGCTGCGCTTCCGCGCGTAGTTCGTCCTCGGAGTCGGCAAGCGTGTATTCCGGATGGATCATCTCGGCACCGCCTTGGCCGAAGCGGACCACGCCATAGGCACGCAGCCAACGCCCGCTGGCGAAGCTGCGTGTTTGCGCATCACCGAAGTGAAAGAACCGAATACGCAGCCAGTCGTCGCCGTCGTGGGCCGTCACGATCAGCTGCCGCCGGCCGGTGTAGCGCACTTCGGCCCGGTCCACGCGCACACGCAGCAGAGCTTCGGCGCCATCGACCAAGCCAGGCAGCGCGGCGAAATGACGGCGATCCTCGTAGCGGAACGGCAGATGAAACAACAGGTGCTGCACCTGGGTGATGTCCAGCGCCCTGAGCCGCGAGGCCAGATGCGGACCGGCGCCCTTGAGGAACTGAACCTCGGCATCGAGACTGAGAGGCGCTGGCACGCCGGATCGCGTGCCACGTGGCGGCGCCTTGCGCGTGCCCCCGGTCACCGGCGCCTCTTTCTTGCCGACGCTACGAGGTGCGGCGATCAGCCCAGAACCAGTACCGCGTCCGCCTCGACGCGGGCCCCCTTGGGCAAGCTCGATACCCCGATCGCCGCGCGAGCCGGATACGGCTCCGGCATGTACTTCGCCATGATCTCGTTGACGCTGGGAAAGTGTGCAAGATCGGTGAGGTAGATGTTGAGCTTGGCGACGTCGGCGAGCGAACCGCCGGCAGCCACGGCCACCGCCGTCAGGTTGCGGAAGACCTGGTGGATTTCGGACTCGATCGAGTCGTTGACCATTTCCATGGTCTTCGGGTCCAGCGGAATCTGGCCGGAGATGTAAACGGTGTCACCGTGACGAACCGCCTGCGAATAGGTGCCGATGGCGGCGGGGGCTTCGTCGGTGTGAATGATCTGCTTTGCCATGTGTCGTCTTGTCGTCGGAAATTTGTGAGGTGTGTTTTGTTCTAAACGCGCGTGACCTTGGCCACATTGGAAAGTCGTCGGATACGGCGCATGACCCGCGCCAGATGGGTCCGGTCGTGCACGGTGATGACGAAGCGCATGTCGGCGCTTTCGGTGTCGACGCGTTCGGCCATGTGGACGTTCTCGATGCTGGACTCGGCAGCGGCGATCTCGGACGCGATCGAGGCCAGCAGCCCGCGCCGGTTCGAGCCCTGTACACGCAGCTCGGCAACATAGTCCCCGGACACATTGTCGGCCCAGACCAGCGACAGCCAGTCCTGGGGAGAGATCTTGCGGTTGTGGGTCTGCTTGCAGTCCATGCGGTGGATCACGATGCCGCGCCCGACGCTGATATGACCGCGTATGTCGTCGCCGGGGACGGGACGACAGCATTTCGCGTAATCGAGAATCAGGCCTTCGGTACCCTCCACCGCCAGCGGCGAGGCATCGCCTGTCGCTGTCGTACCGCTGATGCGGGTCGCATCCGGCAAGAAGTGTCGCGCCACCAGCGGCGCCAGGCGCTGACCCAAGCCGATCGAAGAGTAGAGATCCTCAACGTCATCGAGACCGTAGAGCTTGAGCACCTCGTCGGCCTGCTCGTTCTTGAGCCGCGCCATCGGCAGCTTGAGCTCGCGCATCGCCTTTTCCAGCAGGCGGCGCCCGAGGCGGATCGCTTCGTCTTCGCGCTGCGTCTTGAGGTAGTGGCGAATGCACGAACGCGCCTTGGCCGTCTTGACGAAATTCAGCCAGGTGGCGTTCGGCCGTGCGTGATTGGCGGTGATGATCTCGATCGTCTGACCGTTCGAGATCGGCGAGTTCAGGGGTTCCAGATGCTGGTCGATTCGGGCAGCGACGCAGTGATCGCCGAGTTCGGTATGCACCGAATAGGCAAAATCGACCGGCGTGGCGCCGCGCGGCAGACGGCGGATTTCCCCTTTGGGCGTGAACACGTAGACCTCGTCCGGGAACAGATCGACCTTGACGTTCTCGAGGAAGTCGATCGCCGCGGTACCGCCCTGCATCTCGAACAGCGACGACAGCCACTCGCGTGCCCGTACCTGCGGCGCGGCGACCGAGGTTGTGCGTCCGCCCAGCTTGTACTGCCAATGCGCGGCAATACCGGACTCGGCGATGTGGTGCATGTCGCGCGTTCGAATCTGCACTTCGATCTTGCGCCCCTGAGGTCCCACGCAGGTGGTGTGCAAGGACTGATAGCCATTGATCTTGGGGTTGGCGATGTAGTCGTTGAACAGCTCGGACACCGGCCTGTAGACCGAATGCACGATGCCGAGACAGCGATAACAGTCGTCCAGCTTCGAGACCGTGATGCGAAAGCCCAACAGGTCCATGACCGCCGGCAGGCGCAGACGTTTGCGGCGCATCTTGGAGTAGATGCTGTACAGATTCTTCTGACGCCCGACCACGGTGGCGCCAATACCTTCGGCACGCAGCGCTTTGGAAAGACGGCTTTCGATGTCGTTGATGATGGACTTGGTATCGCCGATCTGTTCCTTGATCGCCGCGGCAAACACCACCGCGCGATTCGGGTACAGGTTCGCGAACGCCAGATCCTCAAGCTCGGTGCGTATGAAGTGTATGCCCAGGCGCTGCGCAATCGGGGCGTAGATCTCCAGCGTCTCGCGCGCGATCCGCCGACGCTTAGCCGCTTCCATGACGCCAAGGGTGCGCATGTTGTGCAAGCGGTCGGCAAGCTTGATCAGAATCACGCGCAGGTCCTGCGTCATTGCCATCAGCAGTTTGCGGAAAGACTCGGCCTGGATTTCGGCGCGTGTCATGCCTTCGGCCTTGCGGAACTTGCTGACTCCATCGACCAGCTGCGCAATATCCGCGCTGAAGTCCCGCGTGATCTCTTCCTTGGTGACGCCGGTGTCCTCGATGACGTCGTGGAGGATCGCGGCGATCAGCGTGGTGTGATCGAGCCGCATGTCCGCGAGGATTCGTGCGACCGCAAGCGGATGGTAGATATACGGCTCGCCGGAGGTGCGGCGTTGGCCCTCGTGCAGCTGCGCGCCATACACATAGGCCCGGCGAACCTCGGCGACCTGCTCCTCCGGCAGATATTCGCCGAGCAGGCGCGTCAGTGCGTCGATGCCGAACGAACGCTCCACCCGCTGTGTGCGGATGGCGGTACCGATTCTTTGGATGACGGGCAGGTCCATGTCATGGTCAGTATAGAGGCCCGAACTGCCCAAGCGGGCAGCGCAGCGCCCGTTTGCTTGCCCTCAATGAAAACGGCCCGCACTGAGCGGGCCGTTTTCGATTCCTGCGACGAACCACCCGAAACGGATGGACGCCGACTCGCTCAGAGGTCGAGCGCGTCCAGCGGGTCCAGCGCTTCGAGTTCAACCTTCGGCGCCTGAACGGCCGGCAGATCAGCTTCGTCCAGCACCTCGCGGTCCACGTGGCCTTCCGCGATCTCGCGCAAGGAAACGACGGTGGACTTGTGATTGCCCCAGGGAATCTTGGCTTCGGCGCCGCGCGCAAGCTGGCGAGCACGTTTGGCGGCCACCAAAGTCAGTTCGAACTGATTCGGCAGTTTTTCCAGACAATCTTCGACGGTGACACGAGCCATTGCTAAACCTTCAAAACACCAACAAAAGGGCGGGAATTCTATACCTTCCGCGCCGTGGAATCCAGCAGACGTTCGACCAGCCCGGCATGACGGGCCGAGGCCACGGGGCGGCTGAGTCGGCGTGCCACAAAGACGGCGATCAACTCGTCCAGCGCCTGCGCAAAATCGTCGTTGACGATCAGATAGTCGTATTCGGCATGGTGCGCGATTTCACCGTGTGCCTCCGCCATGCGTTCGGCGATCGTTTCAGCGCTGTCCTGTCCTCGCGAATGCAGGCGTTGCTCCAGGACTTCGACCGACGGCGGCAGAATGAAGATGCCGATCGCCTCCGGCATCTGCGCCTTGACTTGGCGGGCGCCCTGCCAGTCGATGTCGAGGACCACATCGACACCGCGCGCCAACAGTTCTTCAGTCTTTGCGCGACCGGTGCCATAGCGCCGGCCGAACACTTCGGCGTGCTCGAAAAACTCTCCGTTGTCGATCATCGCCACAAATCCGGCTTCGTCGACGAAATGATAGTGCTGCCCATCGGTTTCACCAGGCCGGCATTTGCGGGTGGTATACGACACCGAAATCTCCGCAGACATCTGACGGCGCGCGAGCTCGGCGATGGCCGCCCGTGTCAGCGAGGTCTTGCCCCCACCCGACGGCGCCGAAACGACGAACAGACCGCCGCGCTCCACCTCATTCGACATTCTGGACCTGCTCGCGCATCTGTTCGATCAGCACCTTCATCTCCACCGCGCAGCGCGTCATCTCCGCATCCTGAGACTTGGACGACAAGGTGTTCGCTTCGCGATTGAGTTCCTGCATCAGGAAATCGAGACGGCGCCCCACCGCGTCGTCCCGCCCCAAGGTTCTTCGAACTTCGCCGATATGGGTGGCCAGTCTCGACATTTCCTCATCGACATCCAGGCGCTGGGCCAGCAGCGCCAACTCCTGCTCAAGGCGACCGGGATCGACGTCGACGCCGAGCTCTCGGCATCGCTCCCGGACCTTGTCCAGCATGCCGCCACGCACTTCCGGAAGACGCTTCCGCACGGCCGCAACCAAGGATTCCATCAATTCGCAGCGCTGCATCAGGTACTGGCGCAGACGCTCGCCTTCACGCTCGCGAGTTTGGGCGAAATCGTCCAAGGCGGCCTTGTAGGTTTCCAGAGCCAAGGCCTGTAGCGGCGCAAAGTCTGCGGACGATTCGCTGACCACCCCCGGCCAGGCGAGGACGCGCTGTAGATCGATTTGTGAGCTTGCACCGGCGGCCTCCCGCACCAGCTCCAGCGCGTCGAGAACCTGCTGCAGCCGCGATCGATCGATCTTGATGTTGCCGCCATCAATCTCTGTTGAATAGCGAAGCTGCGCCTCCACCTTGCCGCGCGACACGCATTCGGCTGCCATCGTCCGCAGCTCGTTTTCGAGTCCACGAAATTCTTCCGGCAAGCGCAACTGCAGATCGAGGTAACGGTGATTGACGGATCGTAGTTCCCAGGTGATCTGCCCTGCCTGGTTCTGCAGTTCCGCCCGCGCGTAGCCAGTCATGCTGCGTATCATTCGGTGCCTCGCGTTGTCGCGATAATGGAGGCGATGAATTCTACCGCAGCCAGCCCGCTGCCGACCGTAGCCCTGCTCACATCGCTTTGATGCGCCGCGCACTCATCGCTTGACTGCGCTCCGAGCGTAGGGAAGCCCCAATAGAAATCGGCCTACCGTTGGCCGCACAAAACAAGCGGATACGATAAGCCGACTTTTAAGCTTGACGTCTGCCCGCCGCGACGGACAGATACCCGCGTCTGCCTCAAGGCATTGGTGCAGGCACCGTCTTGGTGGCAGCAAGCTTCTTGACCGCCTTCTTCTTCGCCGGCGCCTTCTTGGCGATCTTCTTTACCGCCTTCTTGGTCGCGACCTTTTTAGCAGGGGCCTTCTTCGCTACTTTCTTGGCCACCTTCTTTACGGCAGCCTTCTTCACCGCAACTTTCTTGGCGACGTTTTTGGCGACCTTCTTCGTTGCCTTCTTGGCCGCAAGCTTCTTCGCTACTTTCTTGCTCGCCTTCTTGACAGCCTTCTTGGCGACTGTCTTCTTGCTGGCCTTCTTTGCAGCTTTCTTGACGGCCTTCTTGGCTACGGTCTTTTTGGCGACTGCTTTCTTGACCGCGACTTTCTTCACTGCAGATTTCTTGGCAGCCGCTTTCTTGGCAACCGCTTTCTTTGCAGCCTTCTTCGCTGCGACCTTCTTGGCCGCCTTCTTCGCTACTGCCATTTCGTACTCTCCTGATTTCCGCACAATCGGAAAATTTCCGTCCCCTGAATGCAACAATGAAGCGCTCAACGCTTCATGTGAATGGAATTTGACGGATTGCTGTCAGAAAATCAATTGAAGCCAGCTTGGATGCGATCAACAGGACAGCCCACTTGGTACTCAATCGAAATCTCATTGGCTCGGCTGTCGCGTTCTTCAGCCTGCTTTGCGTGTGTGCGCCGACCTTTTCTGCGCCGTCGCTCGGCTATCACATCGAACGCATTGAGCCGCATGACAGCACACGCTTCACACAAGGACTAACGATTGTTGGCGACCGCCTGATCGAAAGTACCGGAGGCTATGGGCTGTCCCTATTGAGCGTTCGGAACTTGAACGGAAGCGCAGAAGAACGCTTGATCCGCTTGCCCTCGAAGGTGTTCGGCGAAGGTGTGAGCGCAGCACCCGGCGGCCTGATGCAACTGACATGGCGCGCAGGTATCGCATGGCTGTTCAACGACGCGCTGGAACTGCAGGCTCGCTATTCGTATGAAGGGGAAGGCTGGGGTCTGACCTTCGACGGCACTCGATTCGTGATGAGCAACGGGACTTCACGTCTGCTCTTTCGATCAACAACGACGTTCAGAACCGAGAGCATGATCGAAGTTCGCGACGAGGGCCGGCCGGTATCGCAGCTCAACGAGCTCGAGTTCGCACACGGATACATCTTCGCCAACATCTGGCATAGCGACCGAATCGCCGTCATCGATCCGGCGAATGGAGAGGTTCGTGCCTGGCTCGATCTCGCACGCCTGAAGCAAGGCTTTCGCAAGCCGGCTCACTGGGACGCGCGAGAGCATGTGCTCAACGGTATCGCGTATGACCAACAACGCGACGAGTTCTGGCTGACAGGCAAGTGTTGGCCGGTGCTGTATGTCATCAAGCTGGACGGACTGCCGTGAGTCCGCCGATCTTTGATGTCAGCCGCTATACGCGTGTGGTTTTTTTCACCGGTGCCGGGATGTCAGCCGAATGCGGTGTTCCAACTTATCGAGGACATGGTGGGATCTGGTCGCAATACCGGTGGCAGGACTACGCGTGTCAACGAGCGTTCGACAAGGACGCGCGATCCGTTCAGGACTTTCACCAGACTCGACGCCGCAAAGTGCTTGAATGCGCGCCGCATGCGGGCCACTTCAGGTTGGCTCAGCTCGAATCGCTTCACCCGAATCTGGCGATCGTGACGCAGAACATCGACGGAATGCACCAACGTGCAGGCTCGCGCAGCGTGGTCGAACTGCATGGCAGCCTGTGGCGCGTTCGATGCGAACTGCATGGCCGCTCGGTCGACTTGGCTCATGCTGCCTATGCGCGTCGCGCATGCCCTCAATGCGGAAGGCCGCTCAGGCCTGACATCACCTGTTCGAGGACCGCGTCGATACCGACGTGTGGGGCGCCGCCGAGGCACTGACCGCGGCCTGTGACCTGTTCGTGTCGATCGGCACCTCAGGCTCAGTCTGGCCCGCCGCCGGGCTCGCCGAACTCGCGCGTTCAAGCGGTGCTGAAACCGTTGAGATCAATGTCGAGGTCAACGAAGCTTCAGCACTCTATCGGCACTGCATTCGTGATCCCGCGTCGATCGCCGTCTGCCGCAGCTTCCCGGCGCCGGGCGTCACGAACCGATGAATTGCATCATCACACCCTTGGCAAGGGTGCCGTTCATCACCATATTGCGTGCTCGCGATGTGTATTCGCCTTCCTGTGGCAAAGCGCATTGTCGGCCGAAGCGGGGCAGCAACTGATTCAGCAGTGCGGATTGATTCCCGCCTGGCTGACGGTGTTCAGTTCGATGTTCCTGTACGGACAATGGCCGCACTTGATCGGCAATCTGCTCTACCTGTGGAAGTTCGCCGCACGATGTTGCGGTCGGACAAAAGGTCCGGCTTCAAGGACTGACATTCGGCCGCAAACCGCCGGCATGTCGTCGGCGCCCATCGATAGGCGCACGATCAATTGATGTCCAAGATCGTTTCTTCGCCTTCCTCAATCTCGAAGTTGCGCTCACGACGGAACGACAGCTCATCATCATCTTCCGGGTCATCGTCCTCGGCGTCACAGGTAAAGGCTATCGTGTAGTCACCGGCTTCCAGAAAGCCGATGCTGTAGGACAATCCACTACTGCCGTTCTGGGCGACAAGGCCGACCGATGTCAGGGGCTCATTGTCACCGCCAATGTCCCCCACGTCCGCGTCCTCTCCATCGAACACGTAAAGTGCCGGTTCACAGCCATTGCTGACGAGACCTGCGGAGACGGTTCCGCGAACCCGGCCTGAAAATTCGTCGTCAACGACACGAAGCGCGTTCCGCAATCGATACGGATCAGAAAAATCGTCGGGCTCGATCAGGCCACGCCGCAGATCGAAGTCCACGGTGAGCGCCACATCATCGCCGTCATCCAGCGAAAATCGAAAATCGACCGTCGGCCGGGCGTCTTCGCCGCCGTCCGGCTCAAGGGCAATCCGCCCGCCATTGGTCCGATCGACGTAAGACTCCGAGCCATTGGAATCCGCATCAATGACAAAGCGAATACGCCTGTAGGAGCCTGACGGCATGCTTTCGTCGGCAATCAGGACCTTTGAATCACCACCGCGCAATGCCAGGAGGTCAACCTGTAGTTCCGGCCTGAGTTCGACCCGCTCCCAGTCACCGCCGCTATCCTCAAATTCCACGGCGGAGAACTGAACGACGACACGTGACACTTCGTCGGCCGGCGTGTCGGTGACCGACAAGGTGATCGAACCGTTGTCGCAGGCGACCAAGGCAAGCGAGGCAATCAATAGAACCGTCCTGCGACACGAACTCCATGAAAGTAACAAGACCAACCTCCAGAACTGAATTTGCATTAGACGCTCGGCCTATACGCTACTACGGACTCGTCCGGATTGCTCCAAGGGCGCGTGCCGTGAGACCAGAACGAATGGCCTCTTGATAACGGCATTCGTGAACCGAAAAGCATAAAAAAACCCCGAACCTTACGGTCCGGGGTTTTGGTTTAAGAGCCTGGCGATGTCCTACTTTCACATGGCTGCTGCCACACTATCATCGGCGCTGTGCAGTTTCACTTCGGTGTTCGGGATGGGGACCGGTGGTTCCTACACGCTATAGCCGCCAGGCAAACTGGCTAGAACACGGCCTTCGCCGTGATCCAAATTTGGTTTGAAGTTCGAACACTGCGGCAACTCAATGCCACAGGACACTTGCGCGTCGTATTTCAAGAATGCTTGAGCGTTATATGGTCAAGCCTCACGAGCAATTAGTACACGTTAGCTTCATGTGTTGCCACACTTCCACACCGTGCCTATCAACCAGATAGTCTTTCTGGGCTCTTTAGGGATCTCGAAGATCCAGCGAAACCTAATCTTGAGGTGGGCTTCCCGCTTAGATGCTTTCAGCGGTTATCCCGTCCACACATAGCTACCCGGCAATGCCACTGGCGTGACAACCGGAACACCAGAGGTGTGTCCATCCCGGTCCTCTCGTACTAAGGACAGCTCCTCTCAAGTTTCGAACGCCCACGGCAGATAGGGACCGAACTGTCTCACGACGTTCTGAACCCAGCTCGCGTACCACTTTAATCGGCGAACAGCCGAACCCTTGGGACCTGCTACAGCCCCAGGATGTGATGAGCCGACATCGAGGTGCCAAACTCCTCCGTCGATGTGGACTCTTGGGAGGAATCAGCCTGTTATCCCCGGAGTACCTTTTATCCGTTGAGCGATGGCCCTTCCATACAGAACCACCGGATCACTTAGACCTACTTTCGTACCTGCTCGACTTGTCTGTCTCGCAGTCAAGCTACCTTATGCCTATGCACTCTAGAGCGCGATTTCCGACCGCGCTGAGGTAACCTTCGCACTCCTCCGTTACTCTTTGGGAGGAGACCGCCCCAGTCAAACTACCCGCCATGCAATGTCCTTGACCCGGATAACGGGCCTAAGTTAGAACTTCGAATTTGTCAGGGTGGTATTTCAAGGTTGCCTCCACCAGAACTGGCGTCCTGGTTTCAAAGGCTCCCACCTATCCTACACAAACAAATTCAAAATCCAGTGCAAAGTTGTAGTAAAGGTTCACGGGGTCTTTCCGTCTTGCCGCGGGAACACTGCATCGTCACAGCGATTTCAATTTCACTGAGCCTCGGGTGGAGACAGTAGGGCGATCGTTACTCCATTCGTGCAGGTCGGAACTTACCCGACAAGGAATTTCGCTACCTTAGGACCGTTATAGTTACGGCCGCCGTTTACCGGGGCTTCGATCAAGAGCTTCGCTTAC
>Ga0209404_10000092_pt1 | contig 79608 bp, 52 predicted proteins | sample TroAtlMetagenome_2_FD_187447 | JGI IMG/M metagenome (GOLD analysis project Ga0209404, IMG submission 187447) | Marine eukaryotic phytoplankton communities from Atlantic Ocean - Tropical Atlantic ANT8 Metagenome (SPAdes) (version 2) | ecosystem: Environmental > Aquatic > Marine > Oceanic...
CTGTGTATTGGAACTTGAAGGGCCCAAAATCGTCCTGACCATAATATTCAGGTGCTCGAATGGAAAACGGCGCCGCAAAATAGTTTGCACCTCCTGAAGCATCGGCGACGAAGTTCTGACCCCATTTGTTAAACGCGTGCCCCCATGGGTTAGCAAAGTTATAGTGCACATGCGTGTTAAACTCCTGATTCGTGGGGTCAAAACGGTAAACACCACCGTGAGCATTACGTACTGTTCCACGGGGTGTCTCTACCTGCGTCACATGAAAGGTACCTTCGTGCATATAGATTCCGCCACCAGGACCCCAGGTAAATGCACCTATCGCATGGTGTGAGTCACCAGAATCAAACCCACCAAGCAGGATTTTCTTGAGGTCTGCTTTACCGTCTCCATTCGTGTCTTTGAGAAATACAAGATTTGGTTCCTGGGCAACGTACGCGCCACCATCACCCAACTCAAAACCAGTTGGCAAGTGCAGACCATCGGCAAATGTCTCCATCTTATCGGCTTTACCGTCATCATCTTCATCGATGAAAACCAACAGCTTATCATTTGGTTTATGGGGAGGCAGATACTGCGGATAGCTAGGCATGGTGGCAACCCACAATCGACCCTGAGTATCAAAGGTGAACTGAACAGGATTCTTCAATTCAGGAAAATCAACCTCACTTGCAAACAAGTTAATCTCATACCCTTCAGCAATCGTGAAGTGTTTTTTAGCATCTTCAGGTGGAAGAATATTCACCGGCGTGTTGAAGTTGGTTGGGACATCGTAGAGTTTTCTAGTTTCCGAATAATCGTACTCAGCAGGTACATCACGACCGTTAGCAATAGCCCAAATGCGTTGATCAACCGCCGAAGCCATTTCATCCAATTTGGCTCGCTCATTTTCAATAACATAAGCATCCGTGTAAGGCGGGTTGCCATGATCTCGGCGAGACCGTCCACCATATATGTAATAACCGTTTACCGCTCGATAGTTGTGGAAATAGTTAAAGTTCTTCTCTTGAATCTCAGGCAACAAAGCTTCCGCTGTATCATTCCATTTTGAATCGACACCAAACAAAGCTGTCATGAAGTGAGGAGCAAATCGCTTGTAACCATCATCACTGAGATGAACACCATTGAACGTGTAAGGCTGATCACTGGCTGCATAAAGTTTCTGTGACAAACTGAGTAAATCGATGAACGGGACATCATGCTGCTTGGCAACGGCTTCCATCGCAGCCGCATAACGTGCCAGGTCCGTGTTTTGCACTTCACCCTTAGGGAGGTTCACGTCGCCTGTGTTTTCAAATGCTAGTGGTGAAATAAGAACAACACGCGTTTTACTTTTACCGCTATAATTCTGCTCCAACGTATGGGAGAGAAACTGGTCCAGTTCCTGCGTAAACGTTGCCAATCCCGCTGTACTTCGGAATGATTCACTAAATCCAAAGAAGGCGAAGATTACATCAGCTTTTGCCCGAGTCAGATGATCATCAGGAGTTCCAAAGTCCAGTGAGCGAGGACGGAATCGCACTTCGTCACCATTAAACCCTTGGTTCCGCACCGACAGATTCATCTCTTTGAACTGAGCCTGAAGCAATGCTTCCCAATAACCGAAGTACTGGAATCGCTCGGCAGTATTGCTGCCAATGAAAACAATTCGATCACCCTTTTGTAAATCCACTTGCGCTGCAAGCGTCGGGAGAAATACAAAAACGGTCAAAACCAAAGAGAGTAAAGAAGACAGTCGCCTCATCATTTTTTGCCTTATTGGGAATAGTTATTTGCTAACGAGTTGATTCTGTTGATGTGATTCAGAAATAGAACATTCCTTGAATCATTCAATGTAATTATAAGCAGGGTGAGCTACTAGCCTCTAAGAGCGACTAGTCCTGTATACCGGGGAGGAAATAGCACGGAGGGCGATTGGCTATCTTAATTCATCCAGCGTCTTCAACGCACAATTCACATGAATCGCTGAACCATACGACAAGGCATCTTCATCCACCTTAAACATTGGATGATGGACGCTATAAGTTGCACCAATATCCGGATTGCCAACACCTAGGAATGCAAAACAACCGGGCACGCGTTGGGTGTAATACGCAAAATCTTCACCGCCCATAACTGGTGGCATTTCCATCACCTTGCCTGCACCAAGCACTTCTTCCATCGCAGATTTACCCGCCTCCCAACTCGGTGCATCATTACACGTAGGTGGATAATCATTACCGGGAAAACTAACTTCCGCTTCACACTGATTAGCCTGAGCAATACCCTCTGCCACCGCTTTCACTCGTGATTGCAAATGTTTTAAACCCTCGAGCGTCAGCGAGCGAATTGTTCCTTGCAGGTCCATTGAGGGAGGGATCACATTATAGGCATCGCCACCGTGCATCATAGTAACGCTGATGACTCCGGATTCCAACGGATCTAACTCACGAGAAATTATCGTCTGCAGTTCCACAACGATTTTCGCAGCTGTGGCTACAGGATCAATCGCTTTATGAGGCATTGCTGCATGGCCACCCTTACCATGGACAACGATTTTCAAGGATCCGGCGGCGGCCAGCAGTGTCCCCGCTCGTGCGGCCAACATCCCCGTTGGCAAATCAGCACTGACGTGAAGTCCATAAATACGCTGAACATCAGGGTTCTCCAGCACTCCTTCATTACTCATCTTTTCACCGCCGGCACCACCTTCTTCCGCAGGCTGAAAAATCAATTTCACGGTTCCCTGAATAAGGCCTTCATTCTCCTTCAAAAGCCGGGCCGCTCCAAGAAGCATTGCGGTATGACAATCATGTCCACAAGCATGCATCTTGCCATCAATCTCACTCTTAAAATCAATATCAGCCTGCTCGTGAATCGGCAAGGCATCCATATCAGCCCGCAACGCTACACAAGGACCATCCCCATTTCCGATCGTCCCCAGTACACCTGTCACGGCCAGATCCTTTTGGTATTCAATCCCCAATTCATCAAGAGTTATCTGGACCAACTTACTCGTTTCAAATTCCTCATACATCAATTCAGGATGCTGATGTAGTTGCCGGCGCAAACCAACAATCCAAGGTTGGATTGCTTTTGCTTTAGATACGATTTGTTGAGCGTTCATCAATACACCTTATGAAATATGTTCTTTAGGGCTCGACAGAGCCTGTGCCAATCTTTGTAACCATCGTGCCGCCGGAGCCCCATCCAGTACCTGATGATCAAAGGTCAGACTCAGCGACATGGTGTGTCCAGCGATAACTTCGCCCGCTTCAACCAAGGGCTCAGCAACAATACGTCCAATCCCCAGAATCCCAGCCTGAGGTAGATTAATAACTGGGGTGAAATTGTCAACACCGAGTGTACCCAAACTGGAAATCGTAAATGTGCCACCGGTCAGCTGAGCTTCTCCCAAACGTCCGGCACGTGCATCTTGAATCAACTCTTTCGAGTATTCGACAACATCATCGAGCATCAGCTTATCGACCTGATTAATAACCGGTGCCAGAAGACCGTTATCAGTATCAACGGCAAAGGCAATGTTTATCTGGTCATAGACATAAACGCCATCCGCCGTCCAACAAGCATTCAGCTCCGGACATTCACGCAACAGATTGGCGGCAAGCTTCATGATAATATCGTTATAGGATGGCGTTGTGGCTGAAGTTTTGAGACTATCTCGATAGGCGATTAATCCTTTCGCATTGAACTTCGTGTTCAGGGTGACCGGAACAGTCTGTTGAGCACTGGCCTGCATCCGTTGTGCCGTAATACGACGAACATTGGTCAGTGGTTTTAAAGTCCCAGACTGAGTGGGAGCGATAATCGCAGAAGAGGCCGTCCCCGCAGGATGTACAACTCCGTTTTCCACAGCGGCTATTATGTCTCGCTCCCGAATCCGACCATTCCTACCTGTTCCAGAGATTCCGTCCAAGCCTATGCCAAGCTCCTTAGCCTTACGCCTAGCACGTGGTGAAGCAATATTGCGCCGCTTGGATTTAGCGATTGGTGAATTGGCATCTATCTCATTCCGGGGAGTTGTCATCACCGGTTCATCCACGACAGGTGATACCGGTGTCTCCGCAAGCTTGTATTCGGGAGGCGTCTCGCCTTCTTCCAGCAAAAATCCCAGCACCTGGCTAACCAACACAGTATCACCAGCCTGAGGAGCTTCCACAGGAATATGCAAGATTCCGGCATCAAAGGACTCCACTTCCTGAGCCGCTTTTTCACCTTCCAGAACAAACAACATATCACCAGCATTGACGATTTCACCGTCCGCCTTGAGCCACTCGACGAAAGTCCCTTCGTCCATGGACCAGCCGAGCCGGGGCACTACGATTTCGGTTGCCATCTATCGATACCTCTCTACTCTGCTAACAATTCGCGAATCGCCGCGAGAACCGAATCAACATTTGGCACAACAGCTTCTTCAAGAGTCGGCGCATAGGGCGTGGGGGTAAATGCTCCACTGAGTCGCTTGATCGGAGCATCCAAGTCATCGAAGCCATCATCTGCAATCGAGGCTGCGATTTCGGAAGCAATACTACACGGCTGAAAAGATTCATCTACAACCAATAAACGGCCCGTCTTAGCCACCGATTCACAAATAGTTTCTGTATCCAACGGTGAGACTGTTCGCGGATCCACTACCTCGACCGAAATCCCTTCACCCGCTAGTTGTTCAGCCGCTGCTAAAGCATGATGGACCATCAAAGCAACAGCCACTACCGTGACATCTTTTCCCTTACGATGGATTCTGGCCTTACCAAATGGAATTTCATATTGCGCTTCAGGAACAGGTCCTTTGATTGCCATCAACTCCCGATGTTCCAGAAAGAGAACAGGGTCCGTCGAGTGCAAAGCATGGTTAAACAATCCTTTGGCATCGTAAGGTGTCGATGGTGTCACAACTCGCAGACCAGGGATATGCGCATAAATCGAATGATAAATCCCAGAATGATGTGTAGCCGCCGAGTGTCCAATGCCACCACAACCACGAAGCAACACGGGCATTTTAATGCGGCCACTGCTCATATATTGCATCTTGGCAATCTGATTGATCATTTCTCCGAAAGCATCATTGATAAAGTCAATGAACATAAAATCGATGACCGGACGCGTTCCGGTCATCGCAGCTCCACAACTGAGCCCAACAAATCCACGTTCGCAAATCGGTGTATCACAAAGCCGTTCCGGGCCATATTTCTCGTAAAGTCCGATGGTGGTCATAAAGTTACCACCTCGCTCACCGATACCTTCCCCCATCACCCATATATTAGGATTCTCAGCCATAGCTGCGTCTAAAGCTTCATGAGTACCGCCGACGAAAGTCTGAATTCGATCACCTGGATCGATATCAACAGCTTCTGTCTCTGCGGATGCATCGTAGACATGATCCGTCGCAGTATTACCTGATGGATAAGGACTGGCTTCAGCATTCTCATGTGATTCTTCAATCAACTCCTCCACTTCCTGAGTCACGGCCTGAAGTTCTTCTTCCGTGGCCAGGCCTTCTTCCACCAACCGTTCAGACAAGCGAGCAACGGGACAACGTTGCCGCCACTGGTCAACGTCTTCACGGGTGCGATACGTAAAATCCCCCATACCTTCTGCATGCGCTCGTGTGCGATAGGTTTTGCATTCGATTAGAGTTGGACCTTCACCATTTCGTGCTCGTTCAACTGCCTCACCGGCGATACGATAGATTTCCAAAACGTCATTTCCATCGACTTCAAAACCGGGAATACCGTAATTAGAAGCGCGACGTCCAACATCCGGAATTCCACTGGAGTATTCAAATGCAACTTCGGTAGCAAACTGGTTATTTTCACAAACGAAAATACATGGAAGGTTCCAAATGCTAGCCATGTTGAGACCTTCATGAAACGCACCGTTATTGACGGCACCGTCACCAAAACAGGCAACCGAGACATTGTCTTTTTCCTGAATCTTAAATGTGTAACCACCGCCTGTCGCATGTAGGATACAGGGCCCCACAATGCCGCTAGTTCCCATCATCCCAATCTCTGGCTTAAACAAGTGCATGCTTCCACCACGACCGCCACTACATCCACCTTCCCGTCCATAGAGTTCCGCAATCAATTCCTGAGGGTGTAAACCTTTCGCTAGAGCATGCCCGTGACCTCGATGCGTACTAAAAACAACATCTTCTAATCGCAGATGAGCGAAAACACCTGTTGCAATAGCTTCTTCTCCCACATAGGTGTGACACGCACCGTGGACCAGCCCCTGCTGATGAGATTTTGCCAGTCGTTCTTCACACTGCCTAATCACCTGCATGGTGCGATACAGTGACAAGCCCGTTTCTTTATTGATTCCAATCGAAGTCGTCGTCATAAGATCTCTTTTACTTTCTATTCAGCAAATATTTCAGTTCCGACAGAACCGCCAGCGTTCATAGCGAGATTCCCACCATCCATCGGGATGAGTGTACCGGTAATCCACGAAGATGCGTCCGAAGCTAAAAATACCGCCAAACCTTTAATGTCATCTGAACTGCCAAAACGGCCGGATGGGATGCCACTTAGAAATCGCTCTTTGATTCGCGGGTCAGCATCAATTCGTTGTTGCAAACCAGGATTCAAAACCTGAGCCGGTAAAACTGAGTTCACCCGGACACCACGGCCACTCCACTCGGTGCTAAGTTCACGCGTCATCTGTACTACAGCTCCCATCGCCATACTGTAGGCAATATGCCCCCGACCTAATGCCGTAATACTTGCCAAGGAACCAAGATTGATGATACTGCCGCGACCCTGCTCCAACATGCGTCTGCCAGCTTCCTGACAGATACAAAACCGTCCATAGACAATATTCCGCCAGGTCCACTCCACTTCATCGAGTTCGATAACCTCCGGCTTTTTACGAACCGCTTCCCCTGCAATATTGGCTACAAAATCAATACGACCAAAAGTCTCATCGATCTCAGCAAACATCGCTCGAATGGCTTCGGGCGACGAAATATCACAAACCACCGGCAACGCTTTTCGTCCCAGAGCTTCAATCTCCTGAGCCACTGCATGAGCCCCTGCTTCATTGATGTCAGCCAACACGACATCTGAGCCTGCTTCGGCTACCGCCAAAGCGACAGCCTTTCCCATACCACCGGCAGCACCTGAAACCAGTGACACGCGTCCAGACAGATCAAACATTGAACTCATATTATTCTGTTTCCTTAAATTCTTTAACCATCTGAGACTTTTGCTTACGGATAAAGCAGAACCAAATCCCTCCCCAGACCGCAAATAATGCGAAGAACCAAAGCACTTCCGGCTTTTGAGCAAACACTAAGGCTGTCATCCCCAAATAGAAAACAGCACATCCAATGACGCCTAGTGAGTGAAATAGACCGGGTCGCAATTCTTTGGGTAGAAAACGATGGTTATTCAACAAAACCAAGACGGCCGTTAACCCCAAGCCAAGATTATTCGTATTGGCCACAGTGAGTACCATTCCCTTGGCGTCTGAGTAATACAAAAATACCGTCTGCATAATAAGTGACCAAACGATATAGGCGACCATAATCCGATAATAGATTTTGCCAACTTGATCAGACTTCATCTTTTCACGAACACCCGATACACCGGACCATATGATATCGGTCCAGCGTCGGCAAACATCGTCAATAATCGACATTTGGCTGGGAAGTAAAACAAACAAACCGACCAAGACTGTCAATATCCAAAACAGCTGATTCAGTCCATGTAAATCCGGGGCATTCTTAAGACCATCGGCGGTAATCAGTGCCTGAGCCCAAGCCAGGCCTTCTGTGTCCGAGAAAAATTCGGAGTACTGTGAAAATTCGATGGATATCAATCCTGGAAGTGCCATCCCCATAAAACAGCCCGGCCCCCAAATCATTAACTGATCCGTCAGGATATACCGCCACCAGCCTTTCCACCGAGACAGATTGGTTTCATTGATTTCAAACACTTTTCCAATGTGACTCAACGAAACACCACGGCCACCGACCACACTTGGAATAGCTCCTACTTGGGATCCCATCCCCCAGCCTTTGTCACGCACAAAGTTACTATAGGTGGAGTTACTCAACCCCCCTCCACCGGCGTAACCGGCAAAAGCACCTAGCACGGCGATGTTTGCCAAAGTGATAAATGGAATGCCATTACCACTAAGAACCGAAGTAATGACATTATCTACATTATCACCATCCCAGTGGCCATCATCATCCGCATCAATATAAGACAGATGCTTCGAGCTTTTCCCCGATGTTAGGTGGATCGGCAACATGGCTCCGTCTTCCGGACTCTGCATGAACAGCTTCCTAGCTCCCGACGCATCCTGCGCATGCGACAACGAATATGAAATCCGAATCGGCTTATCACCTTCCGAGGATAATATCAGCTGGGTTAACATTTCATACTTTTGATCTTCCTTACCAACGGTCACTGAAATCTCACCCTCTTCAGCGGGACGAATCAAGGCATCATATTTGCCATCACCATCACTATCGTATGTCCGATAAGCCACGCCTTGAGGATGGATATCACTCATGGCAAACCGTCGTTCTTTCCTATCGAGGTGACCATCACCATCCCAGTCTTCTCCATCATCAAGTACACCATTTTCGTTACCATCTTCCCCACGTTCGACGGGAACATTGCCAAAGGCAAAAAATCCCGAAAAGACCCGCCCCCAATTATTGGGAGAAACAAAGAAAACACCGACAACCAGGCAGAAGGTTAAAACAACAAACACCTTAATTGTCATGACCTTTTCGAGCGTGTTATAAATCTTCCCACCGATTAGCACCGGTATGGCAACTAACCCAAAGAGCGCATAAGAAAGCAACAATAACGTGCCGTTATATTCTTCCCCCGGCACCTCACCTATAAACAATGCCACGACAACTGCTGCCGCCGTTGTCGACAAAGCTGGAATGAGGGCCCCGATATTAAAAAGAGCGAACGTTCCAATCCAGAAACTCGGGCCCGGCTTGTTACGCATGAATCCCGTAAAGACAGGCTCCCCTGTGTAGAGTGCATACCGCCCACACTCCATGTTGTAAAAGACTTGACAGATAATCGCGATCGTCGCGATCCACATCAGACTCCCGCCATACTTGGCTGTAATTTCAGGGCCTAAAAGCCACTCGCCACCACCAATCTGAATACCGCACATAACGATGCCCGGACCGATGAAGCCCTTGATATTACTCCAACCAAGACGCTTGGGCGCAGTCAGTTCAGCAACCGACCAGGTCGGGAGAGCAGTTTTCGGCAACTGAGAGGACTTGGAATCAGACATGAAGTTTTCATTTTCAGTGAAAAGAGTTACGGGAGATTATTGAGGGGCTTAATGCAGAATGATGGCTCGTCCCGGCCCGCCGTGGCAATCACGAATCTTAATGGCTGCGAAAAGAAAGTATCCTCCCTCCGGAACTTTCTTAACATTAGAAAGAAACTCCACTGCAACCATTTCATGACTGCCCAAGGCCCAATACGTCATCAATGCTCGTTTGGCGTCGACACCCCCAAGATTCGGAGCATCCGTAGCGACACAGCGAATACCACGACTCTTGAGATAAACGATCGCGTCCGGCCCGGGAGCGGGCCAACCTTCAGCATCGCCTTTGAGTGGGTCACCCCATAATGCCGTATCAGCTGGTTCTGGCTTGAAATATTTATCAACATGCCCTGTTTCAAAAATAACCACGTCCCCCTTTACCAATGCACCTTGCTTGGCTTCAAATTCTTTGATGTGCTCAACCGTGATTTCAGGAGACGCCGGCCAGCTTTTCTTTGTGGTTGACCCAACAAGTTTTCGCACGTTGATGACCCGTGCTTCACCACACGTCCAGTCCAGCGGCACTTTTTCAGTTGTCACGTCGCTGAAGCCACGTTTCCCGTAGGTCTTTTCATACTCTTCCAACCAACCCCGAACTTCAGGGGAATACTGCACTTTGGACCCCGGTGTTGGCAATGCATAAGACGGGGGTACGAGATTCGTTCCCGCCATACTGTCCATCATGTGAGTATGGTGCCACATATCGAGATATTCGGAATACAGGAAGTTGACATCCAGATAGGGCTGCCGGTGCATCCCGGTTGAAAAGCCGGGATCGGTGAGCGGGTAGCCTTGAGCCAATGTCGGTGAAAGATCAATCGCTCGCTTGTTCCGGGCTGATTCAATCAGACGGACTGGCAACTCACCACCGACGATGGCGAAGGCCCGCCCCTCTGAATAAGCGCCATCTTTATGACGGGGATGGAGCAATATATAAAAAGCACCAGTCGGAGGCAGAGCTCCAAGATTGGTTGCACTTTCAGTCCAGATCATTCCATACTTCAATCCGGCGTAGTGAGTCGGTTCAGCGAGCGTTGGGATGGGGCCCATACTAGCACTATCTGTTCCCAATGTCATGACATTACGAGTAGCCAAAAACTCCATGCAATCCGGATCAGGATCAGGATAACCAGGTGCCTTGCCATCTAACGCATCAGAGATATAGCGATGCCCATCCGGATAGGGTCGATAATAATGATCTGAATAATCACTACGAAACAAGGCAACATCTCCAAAACGCAATTGCCGATGCTGCTTCTCAAATCGTTGAACATGTTCGCGTTTAACCAACGGACTGATGCCATTAGGTGCTTGATTCAAAAGATCACGAACATCGATGACACAAGCTTCTCCACCAAACTGCCAGGGCTCAATTTTGTCGGTGTATGCCAGACCTAATTTGCCCGACTTTGGTCGTTTGAGTTCAGGCCTTGCTACCGAGTGCGGTGGCACGTCCAACTGAGTACCTGTATTTCCATCGATCACTAGCGAATCGACATTGTAGGGACTAGAAGGACCAATCGTACGTTGATGAATAATCTGAAACCGTGGGAATGGAGCGGTTGGCCAAGTCGCCGGATAGTCCGGGGCAACCAGCAAAGAACAATCCACAAACTTCGATTGAGCCGAAGCGGCAGGCACTTTGGAAAATAATACTAGCAACAGTATAAGATACTTCATCTACAATCCTTAACTTTTAGTCGTACTGTCAACTCAATCTGGCATACTCTTAGGATAACAATTTCAAATTGCGATTGTTTAAAAACCTACCGACAGTTTTTAAGCGAGCCAAACAGGCTGCTGTCCGGCCAGTTCCATTGTTTCGCTTAGCTTGGCTCGGACATCAGCGGGCAGCTTGATGCCGGATTCCTGACTACGAGCCATGTGAGCCCACTCGAATTCACCCGGAAGAACGACTTGTTCGACACCTTCCGCCGTTTCCACCGCATGAATTTCATCGATCAACTTATTCATTCGCTGTGCATAATCTTCGGCATCAGCTATCACCTTGGTATCCATCACGATGAAGCCAGCATTATGCCATGACGGCTGGTCAGTCGGATCAAACATCCAACTCCCTACGTCCCACCGCATGTGCCCGCCCGGCAGTGCACCGGACAAAATTTCACACCACAAGCCAAAGCCATATCCCTTGTGGCCAGCCATCGGAGCCAGTGAAGCATCTGCTGGATAAAGCCCACCATCGGTCGTCGGCTTACCTTCTGAGTCGATCAACCAATTTCCCGGAATTGTTTCTCCTCTCTGCTGAGCCGCATATACCTTACCGCCGGCCACAGCCGCAGTTGCAATATCAAGATTGATGGGATCGCGACCAGGCACCGGTACCCCGTAAGCAATCGGATTACTACCAAGCACAGGGCCTTTAGAACCGGGAGCAGCAACACTTGGAATATCATTGCCTGTCACCATGGCAATAAAACCCTGTCTCGCTGCTTTCTGAGTGTAGTAACCAGCAGCACCAATATGTCCAGTATTCCGCAAGCCAATGTAAGCCACACCGACATGAGCTGCCTTTTCCATTGCCAGATTGATACTAAACTGACTTCCTACCTGCCCTAAGGCTGACCGACCATCAACAATAGCCCACCCCGGCCCCTCACGTTCAACAACTGGCGAAACATCATGGCGATAACCGCCACCCTGCAACTTACGGACATAACCGCTGAGCAGTTTTGTACCATGAGTGAACACCCCCATAGCATCCGTGGTTGCCAATACTTCAGCGGCATTAGCAGCATCCACTTCACCAACACCGACCGCCTGCAGGACACTCTGAGCATATAATTTCAATTCGTCAAACGTTGGATTCATTTGTCATTCCTTTAGCAGCTATTAATCTAAGGACTCGCTCTTAACGCAACGGTCGAAAAAATTCTCGCAGGTCGGCCGCCATCTCTTCGGCTCGCTCATGAATAGCAAAATGACCTCCTGCTTCGTATTCGTTATAGTGCACCACGTTGTAATACATTTCTGCTCGCTTACGCACGATCGGAGCAAGCTCATGGGGATAGGCTGATACGGCTGTCGGCACTTCAATACGTTTACCAGCCGGCAACTCCCAGCCATTGTAATACGATTCACTGTACAACCTGATTGCCGACCAAAACGAGTTGGTGACCCAATAGAGCATCACATTGGTGATCAGCATATCGCGGGGAAAGAGCGTTTCGAAATCGTCATACCAACCTGACCAGTTTCGCCACTTTTCAATGATCCAAGCAGCCAGACCAACCGGAGAATCAGCCATGGCCATTGCCAGAGTCTGGGGACGAGTCATTTGTTGGTGACAGTAGGCACCTTCATCAATCCAGTACTGTTCTACATTTTTCCAGTACCGCAGCATGTCCGGATCTTTGGGTTTGAGCGGTGCCCATTTCATTCCCAAGCCTCGAAGCAGGTCCGGGTCTTTGTCTTCCTCCGGACGTTCGTCTCCCAATCGAGGGAACAAACAATTGAGATGTACACCAATCAGGTTCTCTGCATGATGAAAACCAAATGGGGCCGTAATAAACCCACCCCAGTCACCCCCTTCAATTCCATATTTGGAATATCCCAGCCCTTCCGTCATCAACCGGTCATATTTTTCAGGATGATGTTGAAAACCAAATCCTTGCTGATCCGGATAGTCTGAAAATCCATAACCAATTATCGACGGAATGATCACCGTAAATGCATCTTTGGGATCCCCGCCAAAACTTTCCGGGTCAGTCAGCATTGGCAAAATCTTTAATAGCAGCAAAAAAGACCATGGGTATCCATGCATCATGAGCAAAGGCATCGGGTTCGGGCCCTTACCTTCCTGTTTGATGAAGTGAATACCTAGCCCATCTACATCTGCTTTAAAGTGTTGATACTCGTTAAGCAGAGTTTCCTGCTGGCGCCAGTCATAAGTATGCAGCCAGTAGTCGACCAGTTCTTTCATATAATCGAGATCCACACCCCGATCCCAACCAGTCCCGGTCACTTGCTTGGGAAACCGCGTCATTTCGAGACGACGGTTTAAATCATCTAAGACCTCGTCTGAAACGTTTATGCTATAAGGAGAAACAGAAACTGCCACGCCTACAGCCCATTCACGATATTAGGTAGTGGTTCGGCAGCGATTGCTTTAAGTGCTATTCCCGCAACAGACTCCCGCAAATTCTTAATGGCTTTAGGACTCACGGAAGCAATGTGCGACGAAACCATAACATTTGACATTCTCCGGATCGGATGATTCTCAGGCAATGGCTCGGTACTAAATACATCCAAGCCTGCAGCCATAATGTGGCCGGACTGCAGAGCAGCAACTAACGCATCCAGCTCCACCAAATCACCGCGTCCGATATTGATCAACATAGCACCTGGCTTCATCGTAGCCAACGACTCTGCATTCACCATATTCTTCGTTGCCTCTAACGATGGGCAATGCAGTGTCAATATATCGGCCTGAACAAACACATCCTGTTGTGACACCAGTTCGCATCCAAACTCGGCTGCACGTTCGGAACTCACCATCGGATCCGAAGCAATGATCCGACATTTAAACCCTTTAAGTCTTGCGGCTACTTCCTGACCAATACGCCCCAGACCGACAATTCCAACAGTGATATCACTGAGAGCTACCATGGTTGCAACACCATTAGCCAAGCCCCAATTACCATCCGCAATCAATTGATTGTTGGCTCGAACGTCTCGGGTGGCGGCCAAAATAAACGCGAGTGTATGGTCTGCAACTTCATTGATGCAGTAATCAGGGATATTGCAGACTGGAATACCACGTTCTGCTGCCGCAGCAAAAGCAACGTTGTCGTACCCTATACCATACCGAACAATGGCTTTTGCATTCCGCATGGCTTCCACAACCACCTCATCAACTTTCGCAAACTGCGTAATCACGACGTCTGCATCAGAACATAGGTCTATCAACTCCTGCTGCGTCTGACACTTTGCCCCTACCAATTCATGACCGGCACCTTCAATAATCTCACGCTCCGGCTCCAATGAATCAAACGTATAATCGGTCACAACAACTCTTGCCATCCTGAGAACCTTTTCATTAACACTCGATTAGCGGCCAACTTGTAAATTCTTTTCCTGTTTTTTTATTCTAAGGACTTGGACTCAACGAATGTTTTTTACACCTCAAATCTATTGAAATAATTAATGAGTGATTCATGAAACGTGTAGGATGATGAATGGATCAACACGCCTTTGACCCCTAGAGCTAGATCACCATGTCAAAATACTTTGCAGCAATACTTACCATTTCAACCATCTTGCTGGCCCCTGGTCGTGAATGTCAGGCTGCCAGTACGGACAAGCCAAACATCATCTATATCATGGCAGATGACCTGGGCTATGGTGACGCTGCTCCTTTTGGTAACGAGCGTTGTAAAATCCCAACACCGGGAATGACTCGGCTCGCAGCCGAAGGCATGCGTTTCACAGATGCGCATGCCATCGCCAGCGTCTGCGTTCCCAGTCGACTCGCAATTATGACTGGCCGTTATCCCTGGCGAATCAACGGAATCGGCAAAAGCGGGCCATGGGGTTATATCGCTCCTCAATTCAAACCAGGTAGCCACACGCTTGCCCACCTATTAAATGATCAAGGTTATAAAACTGGCTACATCGGTAAATGGCACTTAGGATTGTCGATGGTCACCACGGATGATCAGGTTCAGAAAATCGGTAACATTGATTACTCAAAGCCTGTGACAGCCGGCCCTAACGATCATGGATTTGACTACAGTTTTATTCTTCCTGGTTCTCTCGACATGTTCCCCTATGTCTACCTGAAAAATCAACGGTTTCTCGGTAAAGTGAATAAGATGCGAGGGTGGAGTGCATTCAATCGTATCGGCCCCACAGAGGAAAACTTTGAAGACTATGAAGTACTGCAAACTTTCCGGGGAGAAGTAAATCAGTTTATTGCCAGAAACGCCAAAGATTCGAAAAACGGGAAGCCCTTCTTCCTTTATTTTGCCCTAACAGCACCTCACACTCCAACAAGCCCTCATCCTGACTTCCAGGGCAAAACCGATCTGGGTGTCTACGGTGATTTCGTACATGAAACAGATTACTGTTTAGTTTCAACCATGGAAGCCTTGCAACAGCACGGTATTGATGACAATACCATCGTCATTTTCACCTCTGACCACGGGCCAGCACCTTATGCCGGGAATATTCTGGAAGCCACATACAACAATATCAAAGGTCTGGAAAAACAAGGACACTATCCGGCAGGCCCGCTGCGGGGTTACAAGTTCTCTGTCTACGAAGGAGGAATGCGAATTCCGTTCCTTATTAAATGGCCCAACCATATCAAACCAGGATCAACTTGCGACCGCCTGATTGGCCTCAATGACCTCTTGGCAACTATCGCTGATATCACCGGTAGTGAACTCTCGAAAGATCAGGGGGTTGACTCGATTAGTTACCTCCCATTACTAAAAGATCCGAGCGAAAAGGCTCCTCGGCAGAACCTACAGATGCAAGGGACCCATGGTTGGGCATACCGAATGGGAGATTGGAAACTATGCCTCTGCCCAGGAAGTGGTGCTCTGGGAGTTTATGGAAATGTTCCTAAACGTGTTGACGCCTGGCCTGCTGCCGTGAAAGAATTTGGTAAAAACCCAACCCGGGAACAGCTAATAGAAGCCCCATTTGTTCAACTATTCAATCTAAAAGAAGACTTAGGCGAACGGGAGGATGTGTCAAAGCAGAACCCGGAAGTTGTTAAAGAAATGTACGCCTTGATGCGGCAACAATTTACAAATGGAAGAAGTACGCCTGGCCCAAAACAAATCAATGACCGCAATACCCTCAATTACTGGTCTCGCATCCCCTCCGCAATTCTCACCAATTAAAAAAGAAACAATCATGCTTTACATCAAATCACTTTCTGTCATCGCACTACTGAGTCTTTGTCTCCAGCTAAACGGAGCCGAAGTGGAGCAACTGACACCGGAAAACTGGGACAAGTACGTACCAGCCGGAAAGGAAGTAGATGCCATTTATGGTGACTATGTTTTACGCAATGACGTGCTCACTGCGATTATCGCACAACCAACCCCGACTCGTAACGCTAACCTGACCATCCGCGAAGTCGGCGGTTGTGTGCTCGACCTAACCAGACATGACTCCAATAATGACCAGTTAGGATGCTACTATCCAACGGGTCAGCAATTTTCATTTAACAATCCGCAAGGAGTTGATATCGTTCTGGCAGAAGAGGGGCTATCTAATGAAGTCGAGATTCATATCACCAGCCAGAAAGAAAGTGATGGAACGTTCGCTCGGGTTATCTACTCAATCGGGAACGGTGATCCAACCCTGAAAGTGATCACTCAGTTTCACAACGACTCTGACAAATCTGTCAAACGTAACCTACAGGACTCCATTCGGGCTGACAGCCCTTTCGTCTTAGGCTCGGAATCTAATATGTTTTGGGCAAACGATCAGTGGTTCAAGCAAGCCTATGGAGTTTGGAGTGGCGAGCGTCAGGTTCAACGGACAGGCAGTGGCGGCCGAATTTTACGGTTCATACAAAATGACCAAACGTCGGTTGCAATTCAGCCCATGCAGCACAGTAACTTCCAAAGGAATCTGGTTCCTGCCGGGAGCCTACTAGAGTTAAAAACAATCTTCAACGACCTCAATAAAGTCGATCAACATGCGGTTCAAATAACCATCACAGATGCCGATGGTCCAATCAGCCATGCCTATGTTAACCTTCAGCAAGGGGACGCCACCATTGGAGATATACGCACTGATCAGGATGGCAACTGCCAATTTTCATTGCCTGGCGGTGAATACACTTTGAGATGTCACGCGACTGGCAGACCTCCTCAGACACTTTCACTCTCAGTCAAAGAGCCGACTCGACAAGTCATCAAACTGAAGCAAGCGGGATATCTCTCAGCACGAATCACGGATGGAAACGGGCGGCCCATTTATGCCAAGCTTTCTTTTCTGGGACTAAAAGAGACTGCAACACCGGAGTTCGCCCCTAAACAGAATGCCATTTTCGCCGAAAATCTGATTTATGCAAACAATGGAAACGTACATCACCCACTTCTCCCAGGTAGCTATAGAGTCATCATCAGTCATGGCCCTGAATTCAATGCCGACATACAAACCATCGTCATACAGGAAGGTGAAACGACAACCCTCAAATCTTCACTCGATCATGTCGTCGACACGCGCGGGTGGATCAGTGCAGACTTCCATACCCATAGCTCGCCGTCCGGTGACAACACGACTGACCAGTATGGACGAGTGATAACGCTACTCGCTGAAAACATTGAGTACTCTCCTGCCACAGAACATCAACGTATCGATTCATTTACGCCGATCCTGAAGGAACTACGTGCTGAACATCTCATGGGAACAGTCACCGGAATGGAACTCACCGGCCGCGTACTACCCGTCAACCACCAGAATGCCTTTCCACTGATTCACGTCCCTCGAACCCAGGATGGAGGTGGGCCAGTCATTGACGATAACCCCGTGACTCAAATCAAGCGTCTCAAAGGTTGGAATAACAACAGCAACAAAATCGTCCAGGAAGACCATCCTGCTTTGATGCAGATTTGGCGCGACAAAGATACCGACAACAAAGCGGACGGCGGTTTCCGGGAAATGCTTAGCTATATGGACTCCATGGAAGTTCATCCTCCACAGTCCATTTTCCGAGTCGCGGAAGAATCGACGCCTTCCAGTTCTCGTGATCCAGTCATGTTTTATTGGATGCAGTTAATCAATAAAGGATACCGTATTACGGGTGTAGTGAACTCAGACTGTCACTACAACAATCACGACGCCGGCTATCTAAGAAACTACGTCCTTTCCCCAACCGATAATCCGGGGCGTATCAAGACGGCTAATATTGTTTCTGCATGTCGACAGGGAAACATTGTCATGTCCAATGGCCCGTTTTTAGAAGTCAGTGTTTCGGCAGATAAAAAGTCTCAAGCTGTTCCCGGGGACGATCTCGTCGCAACGTCCGGTAAAGTCAAGATATCGATTCGTGTACAATGTCCGAACTGGTTCGATATTAACCGGGTTCAGATTTTCCTCAATGGCCGAATGGCTAAAGAACTAAACTTTACTCGACGCTCTCAGCCAGAGATGTTCCCTGCCACATCAGTCATGCGATTTAATGAAACCATTGAAATTGAATTGAAGGAAGATACCCATATTATCGTCGCTACTATCGGTGAAGATTTAAAAATCGGGCCGGTGCAGGGTGAACGGCGAGGGGCCGATGCACCGACAGCCGTCGCAAACCCGGTCTTTGTAGATATTGATGGAAACGGCTTCCAATTCAACAACGACAATCTAGGTATCGATCTCGACGCGGAATAAAAACAGGTAAAGACTATGGATCTGGGATTAACCGGCAAAGTTGCTGTGGTGACTGGCGGCTCAAAAGGTATTGGCGAAGCCATCACTCGTACGCTCTTGGCAGAGGGGGCTCACGTCGCCAATGTAAACCGCTCTAGTACGGAAGGTGAAGCGTTAGAAGCTGAGTACGCAGCTAAAGGTCAACGCTGTAAATTCATTCAGGGTGACCTGACCCAAATGGATGCTTGCGAGTTGGCAGTCAAAACCACTTTGGCTGAGTTTGGAACAATCGATATCCTGATCAACAATGCCGGCGTGAATGATGGGGTCTCATTAACGGATGGCCCGAAAGCATTTCTGAGTTCACTACAAAACAATTTGATCCATTACTATGCGATGGCTCATTATGCTCTTGAGGCGTTGAAAAAATCCCAAGGTGCCATCATCAACATTAGCAGTAAAGTTGCCACCACAGGGCAGGGAGGCACAAGTGGATATGCAGCCTCTAAAGGTGGTATTAACGGGATGACTCGTGAATGGGCATTAGATTTAGCTGCCGATAATATTCGTGTGAATACAGTTGTCCCTGCCGAAACCTGGACACCCTTATACGCTGAATTGATTGACCAGTCTTCTGATCCTGCCGCAGCGCGGAAGCAAATCGAAGATATTATTCCTCTGGGAAACCGGTTTACCAGCTCGCAGGAAATCGCGGACATGGTGGTTTTTCTGGCCTCACAACGTTCCCTACATACCACTGGGCAAATTCACTATGTGGACGGTGGATATACACACTTGGATCGGAAATACACCTCCAGATCGAATACCGTCGACCTCTCCAAATAGTCGTTACATATAGAATCCAATTGAGTTTTCATCGCCCCTGAGTAGGCTGAATGATATATTACAAATAGTTGACCTTCCTCCGGATTCCCCCGTTACGGTACTCATCTTGTTCCTATCAAGATTAATTGCGACATTCTCTATTGGCCTCGCTTTAGTGGGCTGTAATTCCAAACAGGAATCAAATACCAACCCGGTCGTCGATGGCACTAGTACGGCCAAAGCTCCCAACACGGCCGTGAATGATCAAATGCTGGCAATCCCGGAAGAAGATGCCAAATATCTGCAAGACGTCGAACACTTCGGCGGATTCGTGTTGGGCGACCGGGCGTTTCCGAAAATCAATGCTGCCATCCAACACCAGGATTGGGAAACCTTCGAGACTTTCTTTTCTCCTGAATTTGAAGGGCAAATCTTTGTCTGGGAAAAAGCAACAGCCCACCCATTTGATTTTGCTAATTTCCATATCTGGACTTCCGAATCTTCCCGGACGCGACTAAACCGAACTGAGTTTGTAAATGCGATCAAAGAATTACGGGAGCGTTTCACCGAATTGGAACGTTCCGGATTCAAAGTAATGCAGATGAAACCGGAACATTATGGCGAATTCGACAAACCATGGAACGGTAGTTTTAAGCTTTCGATGGCCGGCAAGAATCCGGATGGTGACATCGCCTTTCTTTCCCTGAAATTCTCTTGTCGCATTAAGGCTATCTCTGAAGAAACTCCGGATGCTAAAGAATATATCCTCAGCTGTATCCCCTATGAAGGCAAACATGGTACGGCTGAGAATTTCCTCATGGAGGATATAACGGACAGTACTGGCATCACCAACCTGGGGCTACGTGACAATTGGAAACACGATTACAGCGAAGGCCAAACTCGCCCCTTTGTGACCGGTGGTATCTTTGCAAACGATTTCAATCGGGACGGAAATACAGATTTCCTGCTAACCGATCTGGATGGACTGTTCTTCTACGTGGGCGATGGAAATGGGAACTTCAAAGAGCAATCCATTCAGATCGGATTACAACGATTCATCAAAGAGCCCGTGGCTGTGGTCGGTGACTTTAACAACGACACCTTTGAAGACCTGATCATTGGCCAGTCAATGTATGTCAACGAAGCGGGCGAAAAATTCCGCAAGCTAGCCCAAGAGGAGTTTAACGTTCCACTCGCGAAACGACTTGGAAGTATCGCCGTCGCCGATTTTGACAAGGATGGAATGCTTGACTTCATGGAAGTCGGAGTGGTCGTCAAAGAGGGTGCTCATGGCTGGATTAACGTCGACGAAGGAACTGAACGAGCAACCGAAAACCGTCTCTGGAAAAACCTTGGTAATTTCAAATTCGAAAATGTCACGGAACAATCCAATACGATCGGCCTGGGAACAGGAGCGTTTTCAGCCGTTTGGTTTGATGCCAATGGTGACCAATGGCCTGACTTCATGTCTGCCTGTGAATTTGGTCGTAATGATTACTTTCTCAACCAAGGTGACGGAACATTTACTCTGGCTGAACTTCCTGGATCTCATGGAGGTTTTTCTATGGGTATCACTATTGCTGACATCGACAATGATGGATTCGGAGACCCGTATCTGGCCAACATGTACTCCAAAGCAGGTGAAAGAATCGTAGGAAATATCCGATCCAACCTTTACGAAAACTATGCCCATGATGTGGCAGCACAATTGCAGGAATTCGTTTCCGGCAACGAGTTGTATCACAATAACGGGGATGGCACCTTTAAACGAATTGGACGTGAAGTCGGAGTCAATGATATCGGCTGGGCTTATGGAACAGGAGCGGTCGACCTGAACGGCGATGGCTTTCAGGAAATCTATGCTCCGGTTGGCTTCCAGAGCGTCACCGAAGATAAGCCGGATGGTTGACGTTGTGTTTGGTTGGCTGTCGTGTCACAGCCATTCAGCTGTACTACTTCGGTGCCTGAGCTTCGGGATGTTGACGAAGACAATGGCGAGTTTTGGGTAGGCAACCCCTTCATGTTCTCCAATGTGAAAGAAAACCTGAGTGCTTATGAGCGTAATGGATGCTTCCTTAACGACCGGAATGGATCTTTTTTAGACATGTCTTATCTCTCTGGCAGTGATAACCGTGGGGATTCACGGACGATCGTCAGTGCTGATATTAACAACGACGGAATGCCGGAGCTATTTGTTCGGCAGGTGGGTGGCGGAGCAATTGTTGTTTACAAAAACAACTTCCCCAAAACGAACTGGCTCACCATCTCGCTACAAGGTGCCCAAAGTAACTCAGCCGGAATTGGAGCTAAGGTCATAGTCACAGCTGGGGACTTAACTGTCAAACGTGAACTCTACCCAGTCGTTAACTTCCTTTCTCAGGCACCGGCTAATGTGCATGTTGGTCTACAAAACCATGCCAAAATAGATTCCGTAAAAATACTCTGGCCGTCAGGGGAAGAAACCACGCTGACGGACATTGACTCCAATCAGCATCTGCGGGTTTTTGAATCTGACGGGCATGCGGAAGCCCTTTGACGACCTAGCTTCCTGACAAAATCCAAGTTCCATTCGTGCCAATTCGTCGGCTATAATACACGAACTGCACTGGGTAGCATGTCTTCGTCTACATGCGAAGTGCGTATTTACAAATTGAAATTTCATTGTTTTCGTAACTGGTGATTTACAATGGCCAACCGTCATTTTACGGCTTTAGCATTTGGACTCTGCATTGCGACTCTAACGCACTCAGCAGCCTCCGGTCAGCAAGTGGACTTTGATCGAGACATTCGTCCAATCTTATCGAACAACTGTTTTGCTTGTCATGGACCGGACGAGAACGCGCGCCAAGCCGAACTTCGTCTCGATGATAAAGACAGTGTCTTTGCTCAACGGGACGTTGCTCTCATTCAGCCTCGCAAAGCTGTCGCCAGTGAGCTGTTTCGCCGAATTTCATCGACCGACGAAAATGAAATGATGCCACCTGCTGATTTCCGCAAGAAGCTGACTAGCAAGCAAATCGAATTAATCCGGAAATGGATTGATCAGGGGGCCGAATGGAAGCAGCATTGGGCCTGGACTGCTCCTAATCGCCCGGAAGTCCCAAAATCCGGCAAGCGTGGAGTTTCGAATGCCATCGACAGCTTTGTCCTCCAGCAATTAACCGAAGAAGCATTGGCTATGAGCGAGCCAGCTGACCGGGTGACGTTGATTCGTCGCCTCAGTTTTGACCTTTTAGGACTTCCGCCGAATACCCAAGAAGTTGCCGAGTTTGTAAACGATAAAGACCCTCAAGCTTATTCGAATCTCGTTAAACGCTTACTGGACAAGCCACAGTATGGTGAACGACTTGCGATGTATTGGCTAGATATCGTTCGCTATGCAGACAGCAACGGCTACCATGCCGACAAAACGCGGCAAATCGCTCCTTACCGAGATTATGTCATCAACTCTTTCAACTCCAATAAGCCATATGATCAATTTGTTCGGGAGCAATTAGGGGGAGACTTGCTGCAGAATGCAACCATGGAACAACAAGTAGCCTCCGGCTTCAACATGCTGCTTCAAACCACTGACGAAGGTGGTGCTCAGGCAAAAGAGTACTTAGCTAAGTACTCCGCTGACCGCGTCCGTAACACTGCGTCTATCTTTCTGGGAGTCACGCTGGGATGTGCCGAATGTCACGACCATAAGTATGACCCCTTCACTACACAGGATTTTTACAACTTCGCATCGTTCTTTGCTGACATTAATGAAGTCGGAGTAGGAAATGCTCCGGCGTTTCCAGTCATCAACGGAATGCTAGCCGACCAGATTGCTGAGAAGAACAGCATCATTGCTGAAAAACAAAATGTCCTGAATATCGCAGCACGCGAGATTTCAGATTCCCGCAAGGCATGGGAAGCCGAATTGGCGAAACAAGCCGACACCAGTATCACTGCCGGCAAGTGGCAATATATTGGTCCAATCGTCGCCGCAAGTTTTGATGAAGCCCATGACAAGTCGTTCGTCAACGAAGTCGAAGTGGTCGATCTGTCTGCTTCCATTGGTGACAAGAAATGGGGTGAAAAAGACTTTACCGATGGTACGATCCATGCTCTCGACCAGACTCCAAATACCGCTCATTATCTGCAGCGTACTCTCACCGTAAAAGCTGCCACGAAAATTGAACTGCGATTTGGCAGCGACGATGGGATTCGGGTTTGGCTTAATCAAAAGGAAGTTTTAAACAATAAAGTTACCCGGGGGCCTGCTGCCGACCAGGAGAAAATCACTGTCGATCTTCAGGAAGGTAGCAACACACTGCTCCTTAAGATTTCACAGGGAACCGGGGGGGCAGGCTTCTATTACGCCCATGACAATCGTGGTGTTCCCGCTGATATCAGTGCGATCCTTGTGAAGACTAATCGAACAGAAGCCGAACAAAGCAAGCTTTCTGATTACTATCGTGACCATAGCACAAATCTGAAGCCCCAACGCGACGAGATCGCTCAGTTGCAAAAGCAATTGGAACAGCTGAACAATTCAGCCCCACGTACTTTAATGACTCGAGTCCGGGAACCTAGAATGATTCGTGTTCTGCCTCGTGGTAACTGGATGGATGATTCAGGAACTGAAGCTTCACCGACCGTGCCAGGTTTTATGAAACCAATGGCTATCGAAGACAGACGTCCCAACCGTCTGGATCTGGCCGACTGGATGGTCGATCCGGATAATCCGCTTACTTCTCGAGTCGTTGTCAATCGACTTTGGAAACTGTTCTTTGGACACGGATTGGCTGAACCTCTGGATGACTTGGGGGCACAAGGCACACGACCTACGCATCCGGAACTACTCGACTGGCTATCGGTTGAGCTTGTCGAAAGTGGCTGGAACCTGAAACACGTCATCAATCTTATTGTGAACTCAAGCACCTACCGGCAATCTTCCACAATGACAGCCGAGTTGGCAGCGATAGATCCCTATAACTACAAATATGCTCGTCAAAGCCAGTTCCGATTGGATGCTGAAATGATTCGCGATACTGCCTTGTCGATTAGTGGCCTGCTTTCAGAAAAACTTGGGGGATCGAGTGTAAAACCTTATCAACCCGCAGGCTATTGGAAGCACATGAATTTCCCAAAACGAACCTGGCAGATGTCGGGGGGTGACGAAATTTATCGACGAGGTTTATACACCCACTGGCAACGAATGTTCCTACATCCCTCCCTCTTAGCATTCGACGCTCCTAGTCGTGAAGAATGTACTGTCAGTCGGCCTCGTTCGAATACTCCACAGCAGGCTTTAGTCCTGCTCAACGACCCGACTTATGTAGAGGCGGCCAGGGCCTTTGCGGAACGCATTCTGGTGGATGGAGGACCAGATGATTCAAGCAAGCTTAACTGGGCCATCCAAACAGCACTGTCACGAAACGTAAATCCTAATGAAGCCAACGTGTTGCTGAATGTACTGACAAAACATCTCGAAAACTATAAAGCAGATCCCCAAGCTGCAGACGAATACCTGACTGTGGGGCGTCGGGCGTTAGCAGAGAACATCGATAAGAGTGAACTGGCTGCCTGGACATCTGTCGCGCGTATTATTCTCAACCTGCATGAAACCATTACCCGTAATTAAATCTTTTGGTTGCGGCTACAAAATAAACCGGAGGTCATTTCCATGGCTAACAATTCATTTTCTTTGAACCGTCGCTGTTTTCTGGGACAAGGTGCGCAGGGGGTAGGTGTTTATGCACTCGCATCACTCTTTGGAGAAACGCAAGGCGCTGAGGTCGACGTTCCTCGCTGGCCCGGGATCCTCAATGGCAAACTTCACCGGGAAGCCAAAGCAAAACGGGTCATTTTCATGACAATGGCTGGTGGAATGAGCCATTTAGAAACGTTTGACAATAAGCCTAAACTCCGTGAGCTTGATGGGCAGCCAATGCCTGAATCCTACACGAAAGGACAGCCAATCGCTCAGTTGCAGAACCGTGAATTACGATGTCTTGGTGGTCAACACGAATTCAAGAAACATGGTGAATCAGGTAATGAACTTTCTGCCATTTGGGATCATCTTGGCAGCGTTGCAGATGACATTGCGATCATTCGTTCATTGAAGACGGAAGCCATCAATCACGACCCGGCTCACACTTTTATGAATACCGGGACAACCATCAGCGGGCGTCCGTCGATGGGTTCCTGGCTAACCTATGGCCTAGGATCCGAGACAGAAAACCTACCAGGTTTCGTTGTACTCACCTCATCCGGGGGTGGGCAGGACCAACCAATTGCTTCACGGCAATGGCACAGTGGTTTTCTACCAAGTCGTTTTCAGGGTGTTCACTTTCACAGTCAGGGAGATCCTGTGCTGTACGTAAACAATCCTCCCGGAATCGATCGGGAAGGGCAGGGCGACATCGTGAAAGCGGTACAGCAATTAAATCAATTCCGTGGTGCAGTTGTAAACGATCCCGAAATTACCACCCGTATTAGCCAATATGAAATGGCATTCCGCATGCAGGCAAGTGTACCGGGTCTGATGGACACTAGTGACGAAACCCAGGCAACCATGGATCTCTATGGCACAAAAGGTGCTGATGGCACTTTCGCGGCAAACTGTCTGCTGGCTCGCCGTCTGGCCGAACGCGGTTGCCGCTTCATTCAGCTTTACCACCGCGGTTGGGATCATCATGGTAATGTGAAAGGTGCTAGTCAAAATACAGCTAAACTAATTGACCAGGGAATCTCAGCGTTGATTAAAGATCTCAAGCAACGTGACATGTTCGATGACACGTTAATCGTTTTTGCCAGTGAATTCGGTCGAACACCGATGGCTCAGGGCAATGGTCGGGATCACCACATTAAGGGTTATTCGATCTTTCTGGCTGGCGGAGGAATCAAACCCGGAACGACAGTCGGGGCCACAGACGACCTTGGATATCATGCGGTCGAAGATGTTGTCACCGTCCATGACCTGCACGCAACCATGCTACACCTGTTAGGCATCGACCATGAGCGTATGACAACCCAATTCCAGGGACGAGATTTCCGTCTCACAGACGTTCATGGAACTGTCGTCGACAAACTACTGGCCTAGGCCAAACCTGAATGCCTACAGAATAATCTCGTCTATTACTTTGCCACCCACGTCGGTGAGTCGGAAGTCACGTCCCTGATGGCGATAAGTCAGCTTCGTATGATCCACTCCCAACGTTTGAAGAACCGTGGCGTGAATGTCATGCACCTCAATTTTACTGTCTTGTGCATGAAATCCAAATTCGTCGGTCGAGCCGTATACGGTACCACCTTTGATACCACCGCCCGCCATCCACATAGTAAAACCATGCGGATGATGATCGCGTCCCCAATTCTCACCACTGCCCTGAATCACCGGCGTCCTGCCAAACTCACCGCCCCAAATGACAAGTGTTTCATCGAGCATGCCACGCTGTTCAAGATCTTGAAGTAATGCAGCAATGGGTTGATCAACAGCAGTACACTGACGGCTATGCTGTGATCGCAAGCCATCGTGAGAATCCCATCCCATGTCATACAGTTGAACGTATCGAACTCCACTTTCGACCATCCTTCGAGCAAGTAAACAGTTCCGGGCAAAGGATGGCTTTTTCTCCTCCACTCCATATTGTTCCAAAGTCGCAGCAGTTTCACTTTTCAAATTCATTAGACGAGGTGTTTCTGCTTGCATACGAAAGGCAAGCTCGTATTGCTTCATACGAGCTCTAATTTCAGGGTCACCTGTCTCTTGAAATCTCTTCTCATTCATCCAACGCATCAAATTCAATTGGCGTTGTCGATCCTCTCGAAAAACCCAGTCGGGATTCCTCAAAAACAAAATAGGACTGCCCGTATTCCTCAATTCAACTCCCTGATGATTGGTTGGTAAAAACCCGCTCGACCAGTAGCTGGTAAGCAGCGGCTGCCTTTTTACACCGGAAGTCATGACGATATAGGCAGGCATCTCCTCCGTTAAATTCCCTAGACCGTAGCTAATCCAGGAACCCATCGTCGGGCGACCTACCCGCGAATCTCCCGTGTTGAGGAAATTGACAGCCGGGTCATGATTAAAGACCCGGCTGTGAACGGAACGCAAGACCGCTAACTTATCGACTTGAGTAGCCAGGTGAGGAAAAAGCTCGGACACGGCAATGCCGGACTCACCATAGCTATTAAATTTAAATGGGGAACCCTGCAGTTTAGGTTGTCCGATCGAAGATGGAATCATCGCAAAGTGGATATCTTTAATGTAGGACTCAGGGATCGGCTGGCCACTAAGCCTTGTCAACACCGGCTTAGGGTCAAATGTATCAACGTGCGAAGGCCCCCCGGACATGAAAAGATAAATAACGCTTTTTGCTTTGGGGGTAAAGTGTTGAACGGACTGGTCCTTCTCATCAGCGAACACCCCCATGCTAGACAATGCCGCTAAAGACAAAACACCCGAGGAAGTCGTCAGCATTTGGCGACGAGTTGCTTGTGGTTTACTCATTGCATTACTCCCTCGTTAACGCTTCATCGAGGTTTAACAGCACCTGCACAATTTGAAACAACGAATCCCCCTCATTAACGGTTAAGTATGACATGAATGTCTTGAGCTCTTTGGAGTCGGGATGTCTGGAAAGTATTAGCCGGAATGCCAGATCAACGCGTTCTTCCACATCGGAGGAAGCTTGGCTTACCCTGTTGGCAATATCCCCAGCATAACGGTCCATGTTAAAGTCATTCATCAAGGCCAACGCCTGCAAAGGAGTATTTGTTGTGAAACGAGTCACGACACAACGCTCGCGACTGGGGGCATCAAAAAGAACAGACATCGGGTAAGGTGACATGCGCTGCCAAAAAGTGTAAAGAGAACGACGGTATTGTTCCTGTTCACTCGAAGCCACCCATTTACCAGCGGTGGTATCCCGGTATTGTCCAACTCCCTCTGGCTGTACCGGAAATACGCTGGGACCGCCGATCAGGGGATCTAATCGACCGCTAGCCTGTACCGCGAGGTCACGAATCTGTTCGGCTGACAACCGAAATCTGGAAGCCCGGCTCAACAGACGGTTGTCCGGATCAATCCTGTGTTTCAAATCATTCCTGACAGATGCTTGCTGGTAGACCGCTGAATTTAAGATCAATCGGTGAACATGTTTCATATTCCAGCCGCTCTCAATAAATTCAATCGCCAACCAATCTAACAGATCCGGGTGACTGGGGTATTCTCCCTGAATCCCAAAGTCGTCAGCAGTTCCGACTATCCCCTGTCCAAAGTATTGTTGCCAAATTTTGTTTACCGCCACACGTGCAACAAGAGGATTCCGGCGGTCGAATAATCCTCGGGCAAAGGTGAGTCGTGAAATCGGTTGTTCCCGGCCATGACCCAGAATTGCTGGAACCCCGGGGAAAACACGCTCCCCTCGGTTTTCAAAATCTCCTCGTATATGCACATAGGTTTCTCGCGGTTCCGGCAACTCATCCATAATTTGGGCGTCGACGAATCGAGTAGGTAATTTCCTAAGAGCCTGCTCGTGACGTTGAATTCTTCGTGTTTGTTCATCAAGAAAACTTTCCGCCAGTTGCTGGTAATACCACCGAAGCTCATCTGAAAGTAAATCCGCGGCGAAGGCATCATGGATTTCCCGATGTTTTGTTCTCGTTAAACCGATTAACTGCAGACCTGACAGTGGTCTGTCAAATATCACAAGGTCTTTAATTTGCCCTTTCAAAAAAAATCCGTTTGGAGTGGAAGAATTATCAAAACCACCTCCAATACTAAGGGGCAAAGGGGATGTGGCAATGGAATTCACAAGTTCTCCTGTCAATTCCGCCTTCTCATCCAACACACCATCGACATATAACCTTAAAGATTTCCCGGCATCGTAACTAACACCCACATGATGCCATTGATCATCATTAACCGGGATCGAACCATAAAGAACTGCTCCGCGAAATGGATGTTGGTTCTGTGATAGCCAGACATAAAGATTGCCTGGTTTACTTTTTGGATCTTTCTGGCCACCAATCCCAAACACATAGGAACGACGCTCAGATTTCCAATCGTACTTACTGACGAGATCAGCTTCTGCTTGCTTCGTTTTTACCCACATTCCGATGGAGAAACTATCTGATATTTCCGGAGTCTCTTCTTTTCGAACCAGATGAGCTTTCGAGCCTGTCAGGGATAATTCTTTCATTACCAAAGCTGGGCTTTGAAATACCTTGATGGATTGGGGATTATTACTCCAACGATGAAGGCTGGATAGAATTTCAGCTGGATCCTTTGTTTGAAATTCGTCGGTCTTCGATGGCATTTGCTTCAATCGAGCTAGTTCTGATTTGTTGTAGTTAATTAACCGTTGAACGGTAGGGGGTAATACATTGATCCTCGGACCATGGACATCAAAACGCTCTCCCAGATGCGGAACGTTATTAAAGACCGCGAACAACTCGTAGTACTCTTTCTGCGAAATTGGATCGTATTTATGGTCATGACATTCAGCGCATCCCAGCGTTAGCCCCAGCCAAACTTTCCCGGTAGTCTCAAGACGATCCACGATTCCTTTCACTCTAAATTCCTCTTTCCGAGGATTATTCCCTAATGCCTGCATCGAATTACGATGGAAGCCGGTTGCAATCAGTTGTGCTTCTGTCGGCGATTCCAGCATGTCGCCAGCCAGTTGCTCAATGGTAAATTCGTCGTACGGAATATTACTATTAAATGCTTTCACGACCCAGTCACGGAACAACCACATCGTTCTTGGTTTGTCAGCAGCATGTCCACTTGTGTCTGCATACCGCGCAGCATCCAACCACCAAACCGCCTGATGCTCACCATAAGACTCTTTGGCAAGAAAGTACTCCACCCATCGGGGCCAATCTTTAAACGAGTGATTGAAATCTTCCATTTCTTCAAGCGTTGGTGGAAGTCCTGTCGTATCCAAAGCAAGTCTTCTTAGAAGCGTGGAAACATTAGCTCTGGCAGCAGGGGATAATCCGTGGTCATCCAACTTTTTCAGTACGAAGTAGTCGATCGGGTTAAGGGGCCACCTTCTGTTTTTTACGGATGGCACGTCGGGCCGCACTGGAGGAGTAAAAGACCAGTGCTTGGTGACTTTGGCTCCCGCCATAATCCATTCTTTAATCAACAGCTGTTGAGCTTGGGTTAGTGGGTCTCCATGGTCCGGCGGCGGCATCCTGTTTTCATCCTGGACAATAAGACGTTGCCAAAGAGGGCTTGCTTCCACAGCACCTGGACGAATCAAAATCCGGCTGCCCTTCGGATAGATGATCTGACTAATCTCATCCAAACGCAAATCAGCCTTGCGTGTTTTGGCATCGGGACCATGACACTCATAGCAGTGCTTCGCAAAGATTGGAGCAATGTCACGTGAATAATCCATACCTCCCCTCTGGGCAAGTGCCGTATCGAAACACATGCAAAAGGAAAAAAACGCTAGTGAACGAAGAGAGATGCTCAAGACTAACTGTAGACTCATGATTCAGGGACGAAGGGGGAGAAGACTAAACTTCACTATAACAAATGCTTAAATCCGTTCCTGCTTAAAGAGCTAATTCCTCTTCCAACTTGTTGACTGCCGAGGCTCACGGGAATAGGCTAAATAGTCCTACCTAAAAGAGTGGTGGCTTCACGATGCAGCCATAATCAATGTCACGATGACGCTTACCCTTGTCCAGCAGCGCTATGGCGATGTTGGCCCCACCAGGGCACTCATGAAACCTTCCTACCCGATTACATTACCAGCCTTGCTGGTTCCTGCTTCAACGGAACTGGATACTCCTGTGCGCCTGAACAAATACCCTGTGCTATTGGGCCGCAGTGAATCTGCTGACATTCGCCTCGACGACCGCTGGTTGAGCCGGAATCATTGTGAAATTGACATTACCGATGGCGAGTTGATCATTCGTGATCTCGGCTCGAAACATGGTACTTACGTCAATGAATCCCAAATTGATGAAACAACGATTGAATCAGGTGACGAACTACGAATTGGAATCACTCGGTTTGTCGTCGAGATTCCAAAAGAATAGAATCACAGTATTGTTGAATACGATCCTCGACGCAGGATCTTCCAAAACTGACCAATACAGGATTCTCATCGTGGTTAAAACTGCAAGTACAATGCTGCCGCTTGGCACACAGGCTCCCGATTTTTCTTTGGTAAATACCGACAGCCAGACAGTCTCGCTGTCGGACTTTTCCGGTAAACCGGCGTTGCTGGTTATGTTCATCTGCAATCACTGTCCGTTTGTAAAGCATATTGCGGAGGAGTTGTCAGTGCTTGGACGTGAGTACCAATCACGTGGCGCCGGCATTGTAGCGATTAGCAGTAACGACTCCACAAAGCACCCAGAAGATTCCCCTGAGCAAATGGTCCACGAATCTGAAAATCGCGGCTATGTTTTCCCGTATCTGTTCGACGAAGATCAGGCAGTTGCTAAAGCATATAAAGCTGCATGTACACCTGACTTCTTCTTGTTCGACGGGGAGCAGAAACTCGCATACCGAGGACAATTGGATGCAAGCCGTCCAGGAAATGGCATTCCTGTCACTGGAACCGATTTGCGAAGTGCACTTGATGCCATACTCAGTGGCCAACCTGTTACTGAAAATCAGATTCCAAGCATCGGCTGCAACATCAAATGGGTGGAATCGAAAGAACCTGAGTATTTCCTTCCCAATGGAATAGATGGTTAGCGGAAAGTCTGCCATCAAACGGGCTAATCAAGACGGAGCCGTTTTAAGTGTTTTTAGCTGGGAAATCCAGAAATACTTTGAGGGCTCCGTCCTGCCGTTGACTGAAAACTTCAAAGGCTTCCTGAATATCTTTAAGCTGCATGTGATGGGTAATGATGGGTGAAACATCTACACGGCCTTCAGCAATCCAACGCATCGCCAATGGAAAGTCAATTTCGAAATCCGGAACAACGCTGGCATAAAGTGTAATATTCTTCCAAAAGAGTTTATACAAGCTGATCTCTTGTAAAGTCTGAGTGGGGACTCCAAAGAAGAAAACACTACCATGCTCTTTGCAGATTTCCAGGCAAAGATTGACGACCTGCTCACGGTGACCAACACATTCGATAACCAGGTCCGGCTTTTGACCACCAAGAGTTTTCTGGACCTCTGCAGCAATCTCCTCATCACTTTGTCCCGCACTCACCTGCAATATATCGGTTGCTCCCATTTGAGGAGATACCTCGAGACGCTCAGCATTCAGGTCCACTCCAACAATCTGGCGACAACCGAGTTGTTTTAAAGTGCAATTCCACAATTGGCCCATTGGCCCCTGGCCGATGACTGCCACATTGAGTCCCAGCAGGTTTGGCAAACGGCGTGTTGCAAAAAGAACCGTGCCTAGAGGTTGTGCGAGTAAAGCTTCACGAAGGTCCGGCCTGGTATCCACAGCGATTGCCTGCTTCTCGGTACAGACAAATCGTTCCTGAAGTCCCATTTGACGATAGGGGACGCACAAGACTTGTTCACCAACTTTGAATTTACTTCCATTGGTATCAACAACTGTGCCAATCATTTCATGTAGTGAATGACCAATCTCTGGCTTGTAGGCAGGGTTATCTGCCTCGAAGTAGAGCAGGTCGGATCCGCAAAGGCAGGCAAGTTCGGGCTGAAAAATAATATCACCGCCTTCACTGCCCTGAAGATTCGGTTCTTCGATATCGATCATCCGAATCTGTTTCTCACCATAGATTTCTGCAGCTAACACAATCCCGTTCCTAACTTGTTAAAAGTAAACGCAACCATCAAAAGTGCGCCTGCGTCTTCATCACTTTTCTATCTACACTTCAATTTACCTTTCCCGGGAAGCGGATTACAGTACCACGAAGAGCATTCCTCCTGAAAGCAAATAAACGAATCTCGACTTGTTATACTGTTCTTTTCTTTCCCCTCGTTCTCCTTGTCTTCACAAAGGCATTGCCTATGTCATCCAAGATTCGTACTCTGTTTTCAATGGCTGCGATTGCAATCCTGAGCAATCAGGCCTTCGCTCAAAAGGAAAGACTATTCGAAACGATTGAGCAACGGGGAGAGGCAGCCTGGGAACGGGCTAAACAGATCTGGGCGTGGGCTGAACCCGGTTACCAGGAATCCAAAAGTAGTAAGTTACTTGCCGACGATCTAGCGGCCGCGGGATTCAAAGTTAAACGAGGCGTTGCAAATATTCCAACAGCCTTTACCGCGACCTACGGTGAAGATGAACCTGTCATCGGAATACTCGGTGAATTCGATGCCTTGCCTGGCCTTAATCAACAAGCCCGACCCGAACGAGGAAAACTCGAAGATAGTGATACAAATTATGGACACGGATGTGGACACCATTTATTCGGAGTCGCTTCAGCAGAAGCTTGCGTAGCGATCGCCAAACAAATTAAAGATGGAACGTTCAAAGGAACAGTCAGGTTTTACGGCTGCCCAGCAGAAGAAGGAGGTAGTGCCAAAGTCTTTATGGTGCAAGCTGGTCTTTTTAACGACTGCGATGCCGTACTACATTGGCACCCAAGCAGCACTAATTCGGCTGGTGATCGAAGTACACTCGCTCGCAACGCTGTCAAATTTAGATTCTACGGTAAGGCGGCTCATGCAGCTGGAGCCCCGGAACAGGGGCGTAGTGCTCTGGATGCTGTCGAACTTACCAACTTCGCCGCCCAGCTTTTGAGAGAACACACCCCGGACGGAACTCGGATCCACCATGTGATCACAGCCGGCGGAGAGGCTCCGAATGTCGTGCCTGAATTCGCTGAAGTTTATTACTATATTCGCCACCCAAAATCACAAGTAGCTCGCGAATTATATGCCCGGTTAGTTAAGTGTGCTCAAGCAGGTGCGTTGGCCACCGAAACAAAATTAGAAATTGACTTTCAGGGTGGTATTGTTGAAATTCTTCCCAATAATATTCTCGCAAGTATCACTCTCAAAAATCTGCGGAATCTAAACAAGCTGGCATGGAATAACGAAGAAACGCAGTTTGCTGCTCGGATCCAAAACACTCTCGATAATCCGATTCCTTTAACATCTATCAAGCACGTTGTCGATGTGAGTGGAACTATCGGCATGGGCTCGACAGATGTCGGAGACGTGAGCTGGGTAGTTCCAACAACCGGATTTAACACTGCCTGTTTCGTCCCCGGGACACCCGGGCACAGCTGGCAAGCGGTAGCCTGCGGTGGGACAACGGTTGCTCGCAAAGGCATGCATTTGGCAGCAAGAGTATTAGCAGCAACAGCCTACGACTTGTTTTCCTCGCCCGAGGTTATGACAGCAGCACAAGCCGAACTAAGACAACGACTGGGTGGACAGCCCTACCGCACACTAATGGTTCCTGGACAAAAACCACCTCTGGAATATCGCAATCCACCAAAACGGTAATCCAGGTAAAATCGAGCACCTCTACCTAAGGTTTTGATACGAAGAACGCTATCACCACCCTCAAACACGCTCTCTTATACCACGCCTATATCCTTCTTCCAAACCTATCTTATCCACTCCTCCTTCGCAGCATTAGAAGGCCTAATACAACGTCAGGGAAGTGTTAAATTAAGGTTATAGCTAGTTGACGGTCTTAATTATGGAAGATATTCTGAATGATTGCTTCTAACTATTAGATGCATTTATATTAGAGATTAATTCCTTAGGCGGTGCTGTTTTCTCTCGAGAACATCGGGCCTAAGTTTGAAATAGGTTCGTCGTCATATGCAAATTCGTGCATTAAAGATTTTTTGTGACGTTGTCACTCGACGCAGCTTTTCCAAAGCAGCTGAAGATAACGGTATAACTCAATCCGCTGCCAGCCAGACCATTCATCAAATCGAAAGCTACTTTGGCACAAAACTCCTTGACCGGTCGAAACGTCCGTTCGTTGTCACTGAAGAAGGAAAAGTCTGCTTTGATCACTGCATCAAGTTAGTACGCCAGTTTGATGAACTAGCTGCCCGACTTAATAACGTTCACAGCAACTCAGCAGACACTGTCAAAGTCGCTTCCATTTACTCAGTGGGGCTAAGCTACATGAAACAGTTTGTCCAGCGATTCACTGAATTGAATCCGGAAATCGATGTTCAGCTCGAGTATCACCATCCAAGTGAAGTGTACAACCTGGTGAAATCGGGGGCTGCCGATTTAGGTTTGCTGAGTTACCCAACTGCAACGCATAACGTAGCAGTGATTCCCTGGCGGGAAGAAGAAATGGCTGTCGTCGTCGCACCGGGGCATCCATTAGCTTCGGACAAATCCGTAGCCCTGCAGGACCTCAACGGATTCGACATGATCGGCTTTGATCAAAACTTGCGTATTGGTCAGGAAATTAACCGCGTGTTAGCAGATACCAATACGACCCCCAATGTTGTCATGGAATTTGACAACATTGAAACCCTCAAGCGAGCCATTGAAATTAACGCTGGTTTCAGCATTCTGCCTGAAGCTCACGTTCAACGAGAAATCGCAGGCGGTACTTTAACAACTGTTCCGATACACTCCAATTCACTACTCAGACCGGTTGGTATTATTCATCGGGAAAACATCAAACTAGGCGCGAATACTGAGAACTTCATTGAACTTCTCATCGATGACACTCACGCCCCAATCCTGGCGAGCTCTCACCAAAGTAACTCCCCACAACAATCTGACTTAGACTCACAATCTGAAGTCATTCCATCCACAAAATAAGCTGGCCTGGTGAACAGATAGAAATAGAAATATGACGATCAACAATATTGCGAAATTTGGTTTACCTGAAAAGCAAGGTCTCTATGATCCTGCATTCGAGAAGGATGCATGTGGAGTTGGTTTTGTGGCTCACATCAAAGGCAAGCGTAGCCATCAAATCGTGTTGGATGCCAACGAAATCATGATGAATATGGAACATCGTGGTGCGTGTGGCTGCGAAGCAAACACGGGTGATGGTGCCGGAATGCTGACAGGTTTCCCGTACGATTTCATACGCAAAATTGCCAGCGAAGAACTCAATGCCGAACTCCCTGAAGAAGGACACTTCGGCGCGGGGGTTGTCTTCCTGCCACAAGATGAAACGCAACGCACAAAGTGCAAGGGAATAGTCGAACAAATTATTGCTGAACAAGGCCAAACTCTGGTTGGCTGGCGAACTATCCCGACCGATCCAACCGGCGCAAATATTGGGCCAACTGCTTTATCAGCAATGCCTGTTTTTAACCATCTGATCATTGCCGCAGCCGAAGGTATCGAACACGAAGACTTCGAACGTCAACTCTACATCATTCGCAAGCGGGCCAGCCATGCATTACGCAGTGATGACTCAATGAGTGAATCTAAACTGTTCTACGTTTGCTCACTATCATCCAAGGTAATGATTTACAAAGGCATGATGACCACGTATCAGGTGGTACCCTTCTTTTATGACTTGCAAAGCGAAGAGTACACCACGCATCTAGCCATGATCCACTCTCGCTTCTCCACTAACACCTTCCCCAGTTGGGACCGTGCTCAGCCGTGCCGTTTTATGGCTCACAACGGCGAAATCAACACGCTTCGAGGTAATGTTAACTGGATGTCTGCTCGTGAGGGAGTGATCAAAACCAATCAGTTCGGTGACGATCTCGAAAAACTCTTCCCAATCATTGAGGCTGACTGCTCAGACTCAGGCAATTTTGACAATGCCCTAGAATTCCTGCTCATGTCAGGACGTACTCTTCAGGAAGCCGTCATGATGATGATCCCTGAGGCCTGGCAGAAGCACGATACCATGAGTGAAAACAAACGTGCGTTTTACGAATACCACAGTTGTTTGATGGAACCGTGGGACGGACCCGCATCAATCGTCTATACCGACGGTAAATACATTGGTGCGATTCTCGACCGTAACGGTCTGCGACCAAGCCGATTTTACCTGACGCACGACGATCGCGTGATCATGGCAAGTGAAGTCGGAGTGCTAAAAATTGATCCTGCGAACGTAAAGTACAAAGGACGACTGCAGCCTGGACGTATGTTCCTGATTGACTTCGAAGAAGGGCGACTTATCCCGGATGACGAACTCAAAGAAGAGTTCGCCAGTCGCCAACCTTATGCCGAATGGTTAAAAGAGAACCGAATCCAACTAACTGACCTTAACCCTCAAGAAGACCACAAATCCTTTCAGCCTGATTCTCTGCTATCTCGCATGCAAACATTCGGTTACACGACCGAAACCATGCAATTTATGCTTATCCCTATGCTTCATCAGGAACGAGACCCTGTTGGATCGATGGGGAACGATGCTGCCCTGGCCTGCCTCAGTGACCAGCCACGCATGATCTATGACTACTTCAAACAATTATTTGCTCAGGTAACTAACCCAGCCGTCGATTCCATTCGCGAAGGCATTATCATGTCTCTCGAATGCTATATCGGTCCGGAAAAGAACCTTGTGGAAACAACTCCCGAGCATGCCAATCGATTGCTGATCCCGCATCCTATCCTCACTAATGAAGAACTGGATGCCATCTCGAAGATGGATTATCGTGGCTGGAAAACCAAGACCGTCGATATCACCTACCCTCGTAGCGAAGGTGCCGCAGGCTTGGCTCCTGCTCTTGACCGAATCTGCCAGGAGGTTGAACAGGCTATTACTGATGGCTATAGCATTGCTGTACTGTCAGACCGCAACGTAGGTACGGATCGTATTCCGATTAGTTCCCTACTGGCAACCGGTTCGGTTCATCATCATCTGGTCAAGCAAGCCAAGCGGACTCAAATCGGCCTGATACTTGAATCGGGCGAAGCTCGTGAAGTCCATCACCACTGTCTGTTGATCGGTTACGGTATCGATGCCATCAACCCCTACCTAGCCTTTGAATCGCTCTGGCAGGCACGGCGAGACAATCTGCTCAACGAAAACATCGTGGACGACAACAAAGTGGTGGCCTTATACAAGAAGGCTGTCGGTAAAGGCATGCTGAAAGTCATGGGCAAGATGGGAATCTCAACTCTGCAATCTTACAAGGGTGCTCAGATCTTTGAAGCCATCGGACTTCAGGACGAAGTGGTTGATCGTTGCTTTGTGGGAACTGCCAGTCGAGTCCAAGGCGTGGACTTCAGCGTTCTCGCCACGGAAACGGTTCGCCGCCATAATCTTGGATTCCCCGAACGAGAAGACAACGGTTTGCCAATCCTGGCTAATCCTGGAGAATTCCACTGGCGTGCCGAAGGTGAACGACATGCATGGGATCCCTCGTCCATCGCCAACCTCCAAATCGCTGCTCGCACCAATAGTCGCGACGACTATTGGAAGTTTGCTGAACACATCAATAATGAAGAACGCAAACGTGCTTCTTTACGAGGATTGCTTGAATTCAAAGACGGTGCTAATGGTGGCCCAATCGATATTGATGAAGTCCAACCCGTCAATGAAATCGTAAAACGATTCGTGACCGGTGCTATGAGTTTTGGCTCGATCTCGGCAGAATCACATGAAACTCTGGCAATCGCCATGAACCGACTCGGGGGTAAAAGTAATACCGGAGAAGGCGGTGAAGATCCCAAACGATTCACCCCGCTGGAAAATGGGGATTCTAAACGCTCTGCTATCAAACAGGTGGCATCTGGACGATTCGGTGTAACTATTTGGTATCTGGCGAACGCCGATGAGATTCAAATCAAAATTTCACAGGGTGCAAAGCCTGGTGAAGGTGGTGAACTTCCCGGAAGAAAAGTAGACGACAACATCGCTCGGATCCGCTATTCGACTCCCGGAGTAGGGCTCATCAGTCCTCCACCTCATCATGACATCTACTCCATCGAAGACCTGGCTCAATTGATCCATGACCTCAAAAATGCGAACCCAGGTGCACGCATAAGTGTGAAATTGGTTTCTGAAGTGGGTGTGGGAACGATTGCGGCTGGTGTCTCAAAGGCACATGCTGACCATATCCTAATCTCCGGACATAACGGTGGTACTGGCGCTTCTCCACTGACAAGTATCAAGCACGCCGGTCTGCCATGGGAATTAGGGATCGCTGAAACCCACCAAACATTGGTAATGAATGACCTGCGGAGCCGAACCATTCTGCAAACAGATGGTGGTTTGCGAACAGGGCGGGATGTAACCATCGCCGCATTGCTGGGCGCTGAAGAATTCGGTTTCTCCACTGCACCATTGATCACACTTGGTTGCATCATGATGCGTAAGTGCCATCTCAATACCTGTCCGGTTGGTATCGCAACTCAGGACCCTGATCTGCGAGCGAAATTTAACGGTAAACCGGAGCACGTTGTAAACTATCTGTTTATGGTCGCAGAAGAAACTCGCCAAATCATGGCGAGCCTCGGATTCCGAACCATCGATGAAATGGTCGGTCGCGTTGACTGCCTGGAAACGAAAGCGGCCATTGAGCACTGGAAGGCTGACGGCCTGGATCTCTCATCGATTCTGGCTCCGGCTCCAAAGCCGCATGATAATGTCGACGTTATCTGCACAATCAAGCAGGACCATGGTCTGGAAGAAGCGTTGGATAACCAACTCATCGAACTGGCCAAACCGGCCCTTGAACATCAGGAGGCCGTTTCCATTGAATTGCCGATTGTAAACACCAATCGTACTGTCGGTACGATGCTCAGCCATACACTGGTTACTGCCATCGGTGGTAACCACCTACCTGATGAAACCATCAAGATTAAGTTCAATGGTTCAGCGGGACAAAGTTTCGGAGCCTTCCTGGCTCAGGGGATTTTCCTGGAAATTGAAGGGGACGCCAATGACTATGTGGGGAAAGGACTCTCCGGCGGGCGCATTGCCGTTTACCCACCAGCCAACAGCACCTTCCATCCTGAAGAAAACTTTATCAGTGGTAATGTTTGTCTCTACGGAGCAACCGCTGGAGAGGCATTTTTCCGCGGTCAGGTTGCTGAACGTTTCTGTGTAAGAAATTCAGGTGCCCGAACCGTTGTGGAAGGTGTGGGTGATCATGGTTGTGAATACATGACCGGTGGACGTACCCTGATCCTTGGCCCCACGGGTCGCAACTTTGCCGCCGGAATGTCCGGTGGTATTGCGTACGTCTGGGATCGCGATGGTGACTTCAACCTGAAATGCAATCTGGAACTTGTCGAACTCGAAAAAGTCGAAGGGGAAGATGACATCGCTGAAGTGCGAGAACTGATTGAAAAACATCAGCAATACACGGGTTCAACCGTTGCCGAATCAGTGTTGGCTGACTGGGGTAAGTTCCTGAGCCAATTGGTGAAAGTCATGCCAACGGACTACAAGCGGGTACTGGAAGAACAAAAAACTAAGCAGGCTGCCGAAGCCAGCTAATGCCAATTCCAGAATGCTTGATTTTTAATTTGCAAACAACGCCTGTGAAGTCAGGGCTCATAACAATAAAGACGGTAAATACTAATGGGAAAACCAACTGGTTTTAAAGAATTTCAACGGGAGACGATTCCATATCGTCTACCGCTGGTTCGCATCGACGATTACCAGGAAATCTACACCACTCCTTCTGACGAACACCTGGCCACCCAGGGCGCTCGTTGCATGGATTGTGGAGTACCTTTCTGTCAGTCCACCACGGGCTGTCCGATCGACAACCTCATCCCGGAATGGAACGATCTTGTTTATCGTGGACGCTGGGAAGAAGCACTCGATCGACTCCAGAAAACTAACAACTTTCCCGAGTTCACCGGACGAGTCTGTCCGGCGCCATGTGAAGGCTCTTGCGTGCTGGGAATCACCAATCCTGCTGTAACTATCAAGAACATTGAAAGTACGATTGTTAATCGAGGTTTTGAAAATGGGTGGATCAAACCTGAACCACCGGAAAGCCGAACTGGTAAAAAAGTAGCGGTCGTTGGCTCGGGTCCTGCAGGGCTTGCTGCCGCTGACCAACTCAACAGTGTGGGGCATGAAGTCACCGTCTACGAACGAGCAGATCGAATCGGTGGCCTGTTGATGTACGGCATCCCAAACATGAAGCTGGAAAAAGATGATGTTCTACGTCGTGTCAGTTTGATGGAAGAAGAAGGGGTAAAGTTTGTCACCCAGGCCAATGTCGGAGTTGACATTTGCCCGAAGGAACTCATGGACAACAACGATGCCGTTTTACTGGCCACTGGTGCGACAAATCCTCGGGACCTGCCAATTCCGGGGCGCGAGTTTAACGGCATTCACTTCGCCATGGAATTTCTTACCGCGAATACCAAAAGTTTGATGGACAGCCATCTTGCCGACGGAAATTATATTTCCGCCAAAGATAAGAAAGTGGTTGTTATCGGCGGTGGTGATACCGGAACCGACTGTATTGCAACTTCGCTACGCCACGGCGCCGCAAGTATCGTCAATCTGGAAATCGTTCCACGCCCACCGGAAGGCCGGGCAGACAACAACCCCTGGCCTCAGTGGCCCCGTATCTACCGTGTGGATTACGGCCATGAGGAAGTCGCGGCAAAATGGGGCGAAGACCCGCGTGAATATTCAATCGAATCTGTTGAATTCATTGCCGATGATAATGGAAACCTTAAAGCGATTAAAGTCGCTCAGGTTGATTGGAACAAGCCCGTGGAAAATGGCCCTCCTTTCTCACGGGTCGAAGGTAGTGAACAAATCATTGAGGCCGATCTGGTACTACTCGCGATGGGATTCTTAGGGCCTGAACAGTACATTCTGGAAGCTTTTGGGGATAGCGTCGAAACCGACGCACGCAGCAACTACAAAGCTGAGCACGGGCAGTTCGCCACCAGCGTGGACGGACTCTTCGCTGCAGGTGACTGCCGCCGGGGACAATCTCTGGTGGTTTGGGCTATCAACGAGGGTCGCGGGGCTGCACGGGCTATTGATGGTTACCTGATGTCTACCAGCACATTACCCGCTCCCGGAACGACTATGGGAAGCCCCTTGCAGCCTAGCTGAGAAAAACTGGCACTGACAAATCTTCGCTGGACGAGGGGAAGTACAAAGCTCCACTCTCCGTTTTTTGTGGTATTCGATTGTTGTCGGGATGGCAAACTGTGCCCATAATACGACTACCTGCCCGGCAGGCAATCGTTTACTTCTCTAAATTTAGAAACTGATGTCCGTTCCAGCTGAATCTTTGATTTCTCTGCAAAATGTCACCAAAAGGTACGGCAAATTCCTGGCGTTAAATGACATCACGGCAGAAATACCGACCGGTGTCATTGGACTGCTGGGACCAAACGGGGCCGGTAAGAGTACCCTCATTAAGATGCTCTTGGGACTGGCTACCCTAACAGAAGGGCAGGCTCAGATTCTGGGTTACGAGGTGACCCCTTCAAACTTTCAAACTATCCGTAGCGAAGTAGGCTACATGCCCGAAGATGATTGTTTTATTGAAGGGATTGCGGGCGTTGAAATGGTACAGTTCGCAGCTCAATTAACAGGCTACCCGCCACTGCATTCTTTACAACGTGCGCATGAAGTTTTAGACTTCTGCGGAACAGGTCAGGAACGCTACCGCCAAATCGAGACTTATTCGACCGGTATGCGACAAAAACTGAAGTTCGCTCAGGCAATCGTTCACTCTCCTAAATTCCTGATCCTGGACGAACCAACTAGTGGATTGGATCCTGAAGAACGAATGGCTATGCTTCGCCGAATCGAAATGCTCGGAGAACGGACTGGCATGTCGGTTATGATTTGCACACATATCCTCAAAGACGTCCAACAAATCTGTGACTATGCGGCTGTCTTAGTCGACGGGACGATACCCGTTGTGGATACGGTAGAAAACCTACGTCGACCTCTTTCTCCGTCTTATCAAGTGCGAATAACGGGAAATGCCGAACAATTTATGCAATTGGCAAGAGAGAGCAATGTTGTGCCAAGTGTTAGTCCCGTCGGAGTGATCACCTTGGAAGCTCAGCGCGGATTGACCGAAGCAGATATTTGGCAATGGGCATTCGACGCCAATGCCGGTGTCCAAAGCATTGTGCCAGCTAAAGTCAGTATGGAAGACGTCTTCATCCAGGTCGTAGAAGGTATGCAACATGGCCATCAATGATCTCGGATATAGGGAATGGAATTTAGCTCCTACCCGGAATCGTCAGCAGTGGCGAACTATTGCTGGGTTTGGAATTCGAGTCGCCTGGCGAAGTAGTTGGTTGAAACGCATCTTCATCATGGCCTGGATCCCTATCTTCATTATGGGGGCCGGATTATTCGTCATTGAGCAATCAATTCAGGATATTGACTCAGATGAATTTCCAGAAAACGTTGGGCGTTTTTTTGTGGCTGCTATTGTGTACCAACGTCCGGAGATTAGTAATCTCACAATGATGACTCAATTCAGTAAGCAAGCCGATGCACTTACTGGATTCTTGTCAAATCTTATCGATGGTAATGATGTCCAAAAACCTCGTCCAACGTCACGTCGGCAAATAATGCGCGGTGGGATAGATTTTGCCACAAAAGACCTACAGTTCGTCGTCAACATGTCAGATAAAGAACTACAATTGGCATTCGAATTCATTAACAACAACACGATGGAGCAGTTCCGAAATTCTTTCCAGTCTCGACGCGGACCTCCAACCCCACTCTTCAAGCAATCTTTTAGTTCTATTAAAAAATCACAACAGGTTGCTGCTGATCTGCTAGCGTTTGATAAAGACGCTAACGAAGTAATTGATTTCCGTGAATTAGTGAACTATTTAAGACCTACGCTTTGGTCCGAAGTACTATTCCTGTTCTTCCGTTTACCACAGGCCTTTACAGTGATCATCGTGATTGGGATGGTGGCCCCAAAACTTATTAGCCGCGATATGAAGAACCGAGCTTTTCTGTTGTACTACTCTCGTCCCATTACTCCGTGGCAGTATGTACTCGGGAAATGTGCCGTTGTATGGGCATTTCTGGCCGGTCTAACGACATTACCAGCTTTTATGCTTTATCTTCTGGGGCTATCGCTTTCACCTGACACCTCTGTCTTTTTCATCACGTGGGATCTTCCATTTAAGATCCTGTTAGCGAGTGTCATTTTATGTGTCCCAACGACTCTCTTTGCACTAACACTCAGTTCGTTAACCCGGGAAAGTCGTCTGGCTTCGTTTGGCTGGTTCGCTGTCTGGATCATGGGAAGTATTGCCTATACGATCATGACTGCTGTCGAAGCTATTATCCGCCTTCAGGAACAACAAAACACAATTCCAAGTGAGCAAGCAATGGTCTTTGTCGAAGCCGGACTTGCCGGACGCTGGGCTTGGCTATCTCCGATGCAAACACTCGAAAATATGCAGTCATGGGTATTCGGGATAGAAAAGCAAATCGGCAGTCTCAATATTTCCTTCCTCATGGTGGGCCTGATTTGTCTGGCTTGCCTGTTTATCTTACGCCGGCGAGTCGACGCGCCGATTCGAGTTTAGAATGGAAGGGGCTGGAATGTTACAAATTGAAAACCTTACAAAGCTCTATGGCGTTGTAATTGGCGTAAACGACATGAGCGTCGAATTGCCGAGTGGTGCGTATGGTTTGCTGGGACCTAATGGCTCAGGAAAAACAACATTACTGAATATCATTACCGGCCAGCTCAAATCAACCGTTGGGGAGGTTCGAATTTTGGGTGAACGGCCTTGGAAGAATGAGGCAGTACTGAAACGAATCGGGTTTTGCAGCGCTCTAGATATTCTGCAAACTAAAACTACAGGTCTGGAATGGGTTACTCTTTATACCGAAATGCTCGGATTTCGCCACAAAATAGCTGTGGACATGGCTCATAAAGCATTAGACCGAGTCGGCCTTTCCGGCACCGATCGGATTCGTGGAATCGATCAATATTCCCGGGGTATGAAGCAACGGTGCAAAGTCGCTCAGGCAATTGCCCATGAGCCGGAAATACTTTTACTCGACGAACCTTTCTCAGGGCTCGACCCCATCGCACGTTATGAACTTACCAATATGCTGACAGAATGGGTACAAGAGGGACGTGGTTTACTGATCTCCAGTCATATCCTGCACGAAGTTGAGGCAGTTTGTGAGAGCTTTCTATTGATGATGACAGGGCGACTGTTAGCCTCAGGTACGGTCAATGAAATCTACGACCTAATGACCAATGTTCCTAAGAATGTTTGGATCCGCAGTCCACAAGCTTCAAAACTGGCAGTAGTATTACAGGAATTAGACCACGTCGCCGGAATTGGTCTTCACGAGGATCAGGAAGGACTGGATGTTATCACAACCGATGCCAGCTCGTTCTATACCCAATTGCCCGGTATCCTAAGAGCAGAATCTCTTAGGATCCATGAAATGCAAAGTGAAGATGACTCACTCGACTCGGTTTTCGAAAAACTGATGCAATTGCATCGGGGCGAGCTATAGAGAGGCGGGGTAAAAATGTTAATACGTAGCAGTTTGGCAGTGTTTAGATACGAATTTAAGAAATCCCTCTCGCTCGGACCGACGATCCTGTGGATCTGTGTTATCGCATTTCCAACTGTTCTACAACTCCTCATTGATCAGGCAGGTAACGGAATCCCAACTGAATTTTCAGGAGTATTACTCGTAGGAACGATCCCCGGAGCTGTGTGTCTTTTGACCATCCTTAGTTCAATGGCACCTTATTTGAACGCTGAATTAGAAGGCAACACATGGCCATATGTTGCCGTCCGACCGCAAGGAAAGACTTCTATAATGCTGGGGAAATACCTCGTATCTGTCACGAGATCTATAATCGCTGGATTTCTGGCCATTGCCTTAGTCTTTCCGTCGACAAGCCTTAACGAACTTAATCGAGACATTCCTCCACCAATTACCGTTCGGCCCACCACGGACGCTTCTTCTAAATCCACCACTTGGTCAGAAGTCACCAATGACGATATTGGGACGGAGCAAGTGATGAAGATTAAAAAAAACAAGCCCTATCCACTTTGGCTATCACTGGTCATCTTAGTGATTCTTAGCAGCTTCTGTTACAGCAGTCTGCTCTGTCTGCTGGGAACCATCATGCATAAACGCCCGATGATTCTGGCTATCATTTACGTACTGTTAGTGGAAGGAGTCATTTCCTTGTTACCGGCAGTAGTCAATGCCAGTACGATCAATTTCTATTTACGTAGTATCTTCTTGCGATTGATGGGTTGGGAATTAACTGACCTGCCCAATGCGTTGTCCTTTATTAATGACCCCAACATGTTTAGTCAGTTCTCAACCATGGGCGATCTGCTCAGCTTGGCTGTGCTTTGCTTGATCTTTCTGTTTACCGCGAATACCTTGTTGAGAAATCGTGAGTATCACGTTGGTGAGACTCTGTAAGAAACACTATAAATCGGCTTCTTCCCTAGCAAATTTGCGAGCTCGAATAAAAGTGAGAATCGCCGCCAGATTGATGACTACCAGACAGCCGCCGACAAGCCAAGGGACGATGGTATAACGAGCTTCAATGGCGTTGAACAGCCAACCCGTGAATGGCAAGTGTAAAACGCAGAGTACCGCGAAGAGAATAATGTAACGTCTTTCCGCCAGCGATTCTTCCCGCATAACAGATTGGATGGCGGCCATACTACGGGATTCCGTCATTGGCTCAGTAGCTGTTTTGGATAGGTCCGCCTTGGTTCGTAACGAGACCGTAATCTCACGGTTACAGGAAGGGCACTTCCCAGGAACTTTGAAGACCGTGGAATTACAATAAGGACAAACGTTTCGAACTTCCGACTCTTTGACGGCTTCGAACAATCCCCCCACGGCAGATGCCTTCACCCACTTCGCATCGTCTTTACGAAGCATCGTGTCAGGTGTGACTGCGCCACTACTTACAAGGTTCTTTAGTTCTGAATTTGAAACAGGCCCCGCCTCTGCTCCTTTTTCAGTTTGATAATACCAATCCGCCATATAGATTAGCTCTTCAAATCCTCAGATGTTTGTCTTGTTCCATGGATTGCCATCTTATCGGTTTTTAAGCTTACAGCAATTAGCTTAACTCAACAGTCTGCTGAAATTCCGGAATTTCTACGTGCAAACCATGCGTCCTAGAAATTTTATCGGACAATTCTACTGCCGCATCTTCATCGCCATGGCACAAAAACACTTTTTTCGGCTGCTGTTTGAAGTTCGCAACCCAATCCATCAACCCTTGTTGATCTGTATGCCCCGAGAATCCTGACAACTGGACTATTTCCGCACGAGCTTCATATTCCCGTCCGTGAATACGAACAGGGTTTGTGCCACTGGAAATCACACGCCCCAAAGTACCGTATGCCTGATAACCGACAAAAACAATCGTACTGCGCTCATCCGAAATATTACTCCGCAGATGGTATTTAATGCGTCCTGCGTTACACATTCCTGAGGTCGACATAATGATGCAGGGCTGGTTACATTCATTGATTTGCTTCGATTCATTTCGTGAACGACATAGTTGCATCCCCGGGAAGTCCAGTATCGACTTACCGTCAATAATCATGTCCCAAGCCTCCTGGTCAAAACAATCTTTGAATTTGCTAAAGACCTTGGTAACGTCAACCGCCATCGGACTATCAAGAAATACCGGAACCGAGGGGATCCTTCCGTATTGATTCAGTCGGCTCAAGTGATAGATTAATTCCTGACTGCGTTCGACAGCAAACGTTGGAATCACCACGTTGCCCCCACGCTCGACCGTTCGATTTACAACTTCTGCTAACTGGTCTTCGCAATCACCATAGTCTTTATGATTGCGATCTCCATACGTCGATTCCATAACGACATAGTCAGCCTGCTCAAACATTGTCGGATCACGAATGATCGGTTTGTCCCATTGCCCGATATCTCCTGAGAAAATGACCTTTCGTGTTTGACCGTTCTCGTGAACATCAATTTCCAACATTGAAGATCCCAGAATGTGACCTGCCTCCATAAAGGTGACATCGAAGACACCACCGCACAGTGACTGAGGTTGAGCGTAGGGTGCCGACTGAATCATCGGCAAGGTCTTCTCGACATCCTGTTCGGTATAGAGAGGTACTACTTCGTGCGGAGGCGTTCTACCTTCTCGCTTGTGCCGTTTCCTCTTTTGCTTCGCGTCCTCTCCCTGAATTTTAGCAGCATCACGCAGCATAATATCCACCAGAGCGGCTGTGGGCCGCGTCATTACCAAAGGAGCATCCATTCCTTCTGCGACTCGACGGGGTAGTAAGCCGATATGATCAATGTGGGCATGAGTTAACACAATGGCATTAATCGAGCTTGCACTGATCGGCAACGGCTCCCAGTTTCTCCCGAGGAATTTTCGTTCCTGATAAAGGCCACAATCAATCAGTAAGCGTTGACCTGCAGCTTCCAAACAATAACAGGAACCTGTTACCTGTCGGTTAGCCCCTAAAAAATGTATTTTCATCGCTGAGTTATCTCCATCAATCGCTGTAGTCACACCCAAGTAAAGTTCCCCAACTAAGGGAAATAAACGAGCGTCGAAGAACTTCCGAAAGACTAAAAGTAATCTCTACTACAATCTATTATTATTGATTCCGCCAACGATTTTCAAATCGATCCCGAACACGCAAGACTGCTCGCTGAATACTGCGACGGTTCATTCCGGTTTGCTGGGATATCTCAGCTAAAGTGTAACCGGCCAGTTTCAGGTTAATAATGTTGGCTTCCGACTCACTTATCTCAGTCAGCATTTGCCTCACAAACATCCCCTTTGCCCATTGCTTACTGTTAGATTTAGCATGATAGGCAGACTCAACATCTCGTTTCGAGCCGATCTTCGGAATCTCAAAACGAATCTGTCTTCGGACGTCTCTTTTGCCCAAATCAAGATAGTCTCGATGGACTTCCTTGAGCTTATTTAACATGATCGACTTCAAGTATCCTCGAATTCGTTTTCGTTCCCAGTTGTACAACCCACTGTGCTGTGTCATCCAAGCCGATTTCCAGGCCATTTGAACAATATCAAGCGCATCAATTTGGCCGGTGATATTGCGACTTTTAAGCCTCTGAGCGAGCCTCACAAGCTCACCAGTAAGTTGATTACAAAAGGAATCTGTCATCCTGTCGACTGTCGATTCCATCCTCTCATCCTTGAAAAACAACATCGTTTCCTTGCTTCCCAATTGATAACAAAAATCCCAAAAACAAACTAATAAAAAGCGCTTTTAGGATATCTGCGGGGTAGACCCTAATAATTGTCGCGGACAGCTTTTCTGGGTATATTAATAGGATGAAAGCGTGTATGTTTTTATCCTCTCCCATTCAAAAGAGACGTTAATACTGTGTCAATTAGATACTTATTCTCTGCCTTTACCCTCTTAACTGCCGCTTTCTCGAATGTCACATTAATAGCAGACGACGAAGCCAACATCAGTTACTACAAGGACATTCGTCCGATCTTCCAAAGCCACTGTCAGGGATGTCATCAGCCTGCCAAAAAAGGCGGTGAATATGTCATGACAGACTTCGCCTTAATGCTCCAAGGCGGTGAATCTGAAGAAGCAGCTGTCCTACCGGGAAAGCCGGCTGAAAGTTATCTGTTCAGTCTTATTACGCCAGTCGACGGTAAAGCTGAAATGCCAAAGGGAAAGAAGCCTCTTTCCGGGGTCGAAATTGATCTGATACGGAAGTGGATTGAGCAGGGAGCTAAGAATGATGCTCCTGCCTCAACGCAACTCAAATTCTCAATGGATAACCCTCCGATCTATAGTGCAGCCCCCGTCATTACATCACTGCATTACTCACCTGATGGAAAATATCTCGCCGTTTCTGGCTATCACGAAGTACTCGTTCATCATGCCGATGGGAGTGGTCTGGCGGCTCGTCTGGTCGGAATGTCAGAACGAATTGAAACCGCTCGTTTTTCTCCGGACTCGAGCAAAATCGCTGTGACGGGGGGTTCCCCGGGACGCATGGGAGAGTTGCAAGTATGGGACATCAACAGCAAGAGCTTGCTATTCGCTCAGACAATCGGATATGACACACTTTACGGTGCCAACTGGTCTCCTGACGGAACCTTAATCTCCTATGGATGTCCGGACAACACAACGCATGCCATTCAGGCTGAAGATGGTAAAGAAGTTCTCTTTAACGGTGCTCACAACGGCTGGGTTCTTGATACGGTGTTCTCGGTCAACGGTGACCATCTTGTGACAGTGAGCCGCGATCGCAGCATGAAACTCATCAATGTTCCAACGCAGCGATTCATTGACAACGTAACAAGTATTACTCCCGGTGCACTTAAAGGCGGGCTTAATAGTGTGGACCGTCATCCCAGTAAAGACGAATTGCTATGCGGCGGTGCTGACGGAGTGCCAAAAATCTATAAAATGTTCCGCGACAAAGCTCGTAAAATTGGTGACGACTTTAATCTGATCCGAGCTTACCCCGGATTGCAGGGTCGAATCTTTAGCACCCAATTCAGTAAAGACGGCACCCGTATCGTTTCTGGAAGTAGCTTCAATGGTATTGGGCAAGTCAAAATCGCCAACTATGAAGATGCAAAGGAAATCTCCTCGATCGATCTAGATGGTGGTATCTTCGCGGTTGCCTTTCATCCCGACGGGAACACCGTGGCGGCTGCCGGGTTCAGTGGCGAAGTCCACCTGATTGAAGTAGCCACCGGCAAGATCACCAAGTCATTTGTACCGGTAACCATCGAAACCACTGTGGCCGGCGCAGAAGAATAATCGCGATAGAAGACAAATTACCAACCACTCCTAGAGCAGGCCGTCTTAAGGACTAGTTATTAATATCATGAAGAAGTTCAGTCTTTCACTTTCCTTCCTATTTATTTTCAGCTGCCTTCTTTCAGCTCAAGAAGACGCTGATGTCGAAGTACTGCCGGAAGGCCTAACAATCCAGTCGGTGGAAATCCTTCCCAATTCAATTGAGTTGACTAACAATCGAGACTACCGTCAGGTCTTGATTCTGGGTCATCTGGAAAGTGGTCAAATTGCGGATCTGACTCGCATGTCCAACGTTGAGGGTAATCTCCAGCACGTAGCCGTTTCGTCGGACGGAATGATCACACCTTTGAGCGAAGGTAATGAACAGGTCACCTTCCGTTTTGGTGATGCCACAGTTCAGCTGGAGGTCAACGTCACATCCATTGCGGCACCTCCTTCAAACTTCGTGCAGGACGTACAACCAGTGCTTTCAAAAATGAGTTGCAACGCTGGCACCTGCCACGGAGCCAAGGACGGCAAGGGGGGATTCAAGCTTTCGTTACGTGGTTATGACGAACTTTATGATCACCGTGCTTTCACGGATGACATTGGAGCACGTCGATTCAACCGAGCTGCTCCTGACCAAAGTTTGATGCTTCTAAAAGCTACAGGTTCTATCCCTCACGTTGGTGGTGTTCGAACAGATGTTGATTCACGTTACTACAAAACCATTCGTGCCTGGATTACCGGTGGAGCAAAGCTTGATCAGAAAGTTTCTCGTGTGACCTCGATTGATGTCTCCCCCAAAAACCCCATCATTCCACGTGCCGGCATGAAACAACAAATGACCGTGATGGCTACATTTTCCGATGGCACGGTACGCGATGTATCTCGTGAAGCATTTATCGAAAGTGGAAACATCGAGGTGATCGAGGCCGATGAAAATGGCCTGCTAACTGTACTGCGACGGGGAGAGGGCCCTGTTCTGATTCGTTACGAAGGAAACTACGCGGCAACAACTCTGACGGTGATGGGTGACCGATCCGGCTTCGCCTGGGAAGAACCGGAACACTACAACTATATCGATAAACATGTTTACAACAAACTACAGCGTGTGAAAGTATTGCCTAGCGACATCTGTACCGATGAAGAATTCGTACGTCGAGTCTACATCGACGTCACGGGCCTCCCCCCAACAGCCAATAACGTCCGTGAATTTCTCAACGACATGCGACCTTCCCGGGAAAAAAGGAATACCTTAATCGACACCCTGATTGGAAGCCAACAGTACGTTGAACACTGGACCAATAAGTGGGCTGATCTACTACAGGTAAACCGAAAATTTCTGGGGGAACAGGGAGCTATCTCGCTACGCAACTGGATCAAACATTCGATTGCCACAAACAAAGCTTACAATCAGTTTGCTCACGAAGTGCTGACTGCTACTGGTTCAACCATTGAAAACCCTCCAGCTTCCTACTACAAAGTTATCCGCGACCCGGCAACTTTGATGGAAAACACGACTCATCTCTTTCTGGCTGTTCGCTTTAACTGCAACAAATGTCACGACCATCCATTTGAAAGATGGACGCAGGATCAGTACTACAATCTGGCAGCCTACTTTGCTCAAATCGGCCGTAAAGAAGACCCGGCATTTCAGGGGCAAAGAATTGGTGGCTCCGCTGTTGAAGGTGCAACTCCTCTTGTGGAAGTTGTCTTTGATCGAGGTAATGGGGAGATCAACCATGCATTAACCGGTCAGGTTTCACCTCCGACATTTCCTTTTGAACACGAAGATACACTAGAACCTTCAGCCCCTCGTTTGGAACAGTTGGCTCAGTGGATGACTTCATCCAGCAACCAGTACTTTGCATCAAGTTACGTCAATCGATTGTGGGGATACATGTTCGGTAGCGGAATCATTGAACCAATCGATGACATCCGTGCTGGCAACCCTCCCACGAACCCAGAGCTCCTCTCTGCGATGACGAATGATTTTATAGAGAGCGGATTTGATGTCCAGCACATCATCAAGACTATTTTGAAATCTCGAACGTACCAACATGCCGTCAACACCAACGAATGGAATGAAGACGATCAGATCAACTACTCGCACGCGATCGCTCGCCGTTTACCAGCAGAAGTACTCTTCGATTCCATTCATGTGGCTTGTGGATCCATCCCAACAATCGCTGGTGTACCACGTGGATTTCGGGCTGCAGAACTTCCAGACGTGGGGATCGCAGTACCATTCCTCGATGACTTTGGCCGGCCAGTGCGTGAAAGTGCTTGTGAATGCGAACGTTCAAGCAGTATGGTCCTCGGCCCCATTATGAAACTTGTTAATGGCCCGACAGTTGCCAACGCCATCGGTGACAACACAAATGCCCTGGTAAAAATTGAAGGCGAAATCAAAGACGACGAGCTTCTTATTGAAGAGGTCTTCCTGCGATTTCTCTCTCGCTACCCAACAGAACAGGAAATCAAAATCGGCAAACTAGCTCTGCAAGACGGTGGTTCCGATTATCTAGAACTCAAAGCCCGTTTGGATGAACTTGAAAAGCTCATCCCGGAACGTCAGACCGCCTGGGAAACGGCCATGCAAAAAACGAATCGCTGGCTGCCAGTGGAACTTGTATCTGCTGAAACGGATAAAGAAGCCAAGCTAGAATTGCAGGAAGACGGTTCACTATTGGCAACCGGTAAAAATGAGATCGCTACCTACACGCTCCAATTGAAAACTGATCTCACGAACATCACAGCGTTTCGCCTTGAAACGCTAGTCGATGACCGCCTGCCGGCAAAAGGTCCGGGCCGACCTGCCAATGGAAACTTCGTCGTTAGCGAATTTGGCGTTAGCATTCAAAAGACAAACGGCGAAGGTGAGGCACAAAAAATTAAGCTGGTCAGCCCATCAGCAACTTTCAATCAGAGCGGTTACTCCGTTGCCATGGCAATTGATGGCAATCCGAATACCGGTTGGGCCATTTCACCAGAAGTCGGAAAGAATCAAACTGCGGTCTTTCAAACAGATGGGCAGATTGGTTTCGAGGGTGGTGGCCTGCTAACCGTTACGATTGTCAATAACCACAGTGATAACATGCATCAGCTTGGTAAGTTCCGTTTATCTATTTCCGATTCACCGCGACCGGTGACGCTCAATACGCTTCCTGCTGACCTTGTAACACTACTAAAGACGCCTGTTGAAGAACGTACTGAGGAACAAAAGGCTACGTTGCGAGCTAAATATATTGAAACCGATCGTGAATACACTGACATGCTGGCAATCGTTGCTGCCGCGAAACCCCAGTTCGATAACAAACGACTGACTGGACTACAGGATTTGGCATGGGCTCTGATTAACAATCCCGCATTCTTGTTCAATCGCTAATCGTTTTTTAGCTAACGATCTTAAGCAATTTAAAAGAGTCAAAGCTTTATGACCTTTGTTGAAACCGATCAACTTTCAAAGAGCTTTGGCTCTTTTTCTGCGCTTTCAAATTGCAGTCTGACGATTGAGAAGGGAACCATCTTCGGTCTACTTGGGCCCAATGGAGCCGGTAAGAGTACACTCATTCGTTTACTAATGGGCTTTCTGACCCCCACCGGTGGCCGAGCATTGATCAACGGTTTAAATTGCCATCAGCAGTCACTGGCTGTTCGTCAGGTGACGTCTTATCTTCCAGGCGATGCCCGGCTTGATCGACAATATCGTGGCCGAACCATTCTGAAGCTGTTTACCGCCTTACGCCTCGATGGCTGTCTCACTAAGGCTCTCGAGATCGCTGAATTCCTCGAATTGGATGTGCAGCGAAAAGTCGGATCAATGTCGACCGGTATGCGACAGAAACTGGCGGTGACCATCGCTTTGGCTAACGACGCCCCGCTCATCATCATGGACGAGCCCACTGCCAATCTAGATCCAACAGTCCGTCAACAGATTCTGGGATTACTTCGACTCAAAAAAGAGGAAGGGAAAACAATCCTCTTTTCTTCTCACATTCTGGATGAAGTCGAATCGATCAGCGACACCGTAGGCTTTCTGAAACATGGAAAGCTGATCACCACCACTGAAATGACAACATTACGTAATAATCACCGACTTACAGGTTCCATCCAGAAAACATTGCCTTCCATTCCTAAATCACTTTCCAACGAAATCCAACTGGTTAAACAAGCAGGAAATCAGATCACTCTGGAAGTCAAAGGTGACCTCCTGAAAAGCCTGGAATGGCTAAAGCAAAGTAGTCTGTCAGATATTGTTATTGAACCTGCAAGACTCCGCAGCCTCTACGAGGATATTCATCCTGAACGCCCGGAGTTAAAGCAATGAGAGCGCTACTCGTCCGCTACACACTTCAGGCTCGTACTGTCTTTCTGGCATGTGGATTAGCCATGTTTGGCTTCATGATGTTACGAGTCTGGAGTATCACACTATTGGGGAGCGAGGAATTTCGTGAAATCATCAAGCACTTCAAGAACTTCGAGAAATTCTCGCCGGTTCCATTCTCATCTTTAATTACCTACACCGGCCGCGTGGCAAGAACGTTTAATGAGCCGATTGTTCTATTCGTCATTCTGACATGGACGATTTCCAGAGGCTCCGACACGGTGGCCGGTCAAATCAACCGAGGCACTATGGAAATGCTGCTGGGTAATCCGGTCTCCAGATCTAACGTTTATTGGTCACAGTTCCTTGTGACAACCGTCGGAACTTTTCTCTTATCCACCCTTGCATGGCTAGGTATGGTCGTTAGCATTCACCTGAATATGGTGGAAGAAGTGATAAAACCTCCTTCTATCTCCATCCCATACACTCAGTTGGAGATCCCACTCTCTACCGCCGAAGCTACCACGATTCAAAAACCGATGTCTGAATACATCAATATCTGGGACTTTATACCGGCATTAACTGTCATCTTTGCGATGGGATTCTTTGTCGCTGGAGTTGCCACCATGATTTCCAGTTTTGATCGCTATCGCTGGCGTGCTGTTGGCATTGCCGTGGGCTTTGTGATCTTTCAACAGTCCATTCGTATTCTGGCGGTCGCCAAACCAGAATATAACTACTTGCTTAACTTCACCTTTTTCAATCCGTTTGATCCGGAAGGCCTGGTGAACGTCTTAACGGAAGACCCTGAACAATTCTGGCAGTTTTGGCAGTACGAGCTTGAAGAATCAATCCGATTGAGTGCGTTAGGTTGTCATTGCATTCTGTTTGGTTTTGGGTTGCTCTGCTACCTGATTGGAAACTACGTCTTCTGTAAACGTGACCTGCCAGCCCCAATTTAGAATTCTTCCGAATACGTTTGTTAATGCTTCCGGATTTATACGGTTAGCTGATAAGATGATTCAGATCTAAATAAAGAGCCGTTCATGATACGTTTTGGAACGAAACCTTCCGCCTCCACCATTAATTCGTATATCAGGCACTGTCAAAACCTGGATTTCAACTATCCCTATGTTGGACAAACAAGAGACCTGATTGATAAAGGTGATGCGCCCAGAGGATTCCGACTCGATCGTTTCTTGTATCCCGTCGGTCACGGCCAAAAAGTATTCCATGCTGTAACTAAGGCGATTAGCCAATGGGAAATGTTTAATCATCCGATGTCTGAGCTCAATTATCTCAACCCTGAAATTAAAAGTGGGAATACTGTCGTCGTTGTTTTTGGGATGATGGGACTATGGACGGTTAATCCGGCTCGCATCATTTACGAAATTAAAAACTCCCGGCAGCAGGGGAAGATTAAACAAGCAGGGTTCGCCTACGGGACGACAATGGGACACATTGCTATTGGGGAAGAACTATTTCACGTTGACTGGAATTTGGAAACGGACGAAGTTAACTTTCGTATTACCGTATTCTCCCGCCCTGGCTCACTGCTAGCCTGGGTTGGAAAGCCATATATGCTTTACCAGCAAAAACGGTTCCGAAGACTGGCTGCTGAGGCAATTTCAACCAAATGTAATAGAATCTGTTAATCGCCTATTAAAATAACGGGGATCATATCGGTTGCTAGAAATCTGATTGCTGAGCATCGTATTGACCGAGCTATAGATTCACTGCGAAAGAACATCACGTGTGGCCTGAAAACGAACAAACTCACAATTTACTAGCACGACGTAAAGACGGGGATCAGACCGCCTGGAATGTATTGCTTCAACGTCATCGTTCTGCGGTTCAACGCCTTGTCAACATGCGTTTAGACAATCGCATACGCCAGCGAGTTGGGGTTAGTGATGTAGTGCAGGACGTGATGATTGAAGCCAATCGACGTATCGATCGTTATCTCCAAGACCCCGGGATTGACTTTCATCTCTGGCTACGGCAAATCGCGAAGGATCGTATCATTGATGCTCATCGACGCCACCGAGCTACGGCGAAGCGAAGCGTTGATCGCGAACATCGCCTAATACAGGGCGGAGTAAACCAAAGTACAATCAATCTGGGAAATCAACTTCGTGACAGCGATTTGACGCCCGCCGCTCAGGCTACCCGCCGTGAAATGGCCAACCGGATGGAAGATGCGCTGATGAAACTAAACGATTTAGACCGTGACATTATCATCATGCGGCATTATGAACAATTATCTAACGATGAGGTCTCTAAGACACTCAACCTGAAACCTGCTGCCGCCAGTATGCGATATCTTAGGGCACTTCGTAAACTTAGAAATCAACTGCTCCCTCAATAAGTCGATTCTCAAACAACCACTTCATGACCGCTGCGAACTCACCTTCAGATAACGACTCGAATGATTCGAAGGAATATGACGAGCAAATTGTAAATGTGCTCGAGGAGTTGCAGCAAAAAATCATTGACGGGCAGCCGATTCAGCCGGAAGCCATTTATCAGCAATTCCCTCAATTCGAGCAGGAGCTACGGGAGCTTTTACCAGTCATGCTGGTTGCAGATGTCGCCGGTGGCTACTTTCGCTTAGTCGAATGTGAAGAAGGAATTTTGGATACCGTCCCCGCACGAACGACCCCTTGCAGATTGGGAGACTTTGAACTTCTGGAAGAACTGGGACGCGGGGGGATGGGTATTGTATATCGGGCAAATCAACAGAGTCTAAACAGAGAGGTCGCTCTGAAAATGATTTTGCCTGGTCGGTTTGCTAGTCAGGAACAACGGGAACGATTTCAATACGAAGCAGAAGCCGCAGCCAAACTCGATCACCATGGAATTGTTCCGGTGTACGAAGTCGGTGAGCTTGAAAACTGTCCATACTTTTCAATGAAATTGATTCATGGACAAACCATGAAAGAGCTTGTTCAAAATGAACTCTATCGTTCCCGGGATGCTGCTGAGATTGGTTTGGCGATCTCCCGAGCCATTCATTATTCGCACAATCAGGGTGTACTTCACCGTGACCTCAAGCCTGCCAATCTTCTGATCGATCAGGATGGCAGGCCACACATCACAGACTTCGGACTTGCCAAACAATCTACAAGCGACTCCGGATTAACACAGACGGGAGTTATTCTGGGGACTCCCTCCTATATCGCACCTGAACAAGCAGCTGGGTCACGGGGAGATGTCGGGATCCACTCGGACATTTACTCCTTAGGTGCCATTTTGTACTACATGGTGACCGGGAGGCCACCGTTTCAGGCAGCTTCTCCGATGGATACGATCATGCTGGTACTGGAACAGGAGCCGGTCGCTCCACGAATCATCAATCCTGCTATCGATCGCAATCTGGAAATGATCATTCTGAAGTGTCTGCAAAAACCCGCGGATTTGAGATATGCTTCCGCGCGTGAATTAGCCGACGATCTTGAAGCCTACATCAATCGCCAACCCATTAAAGCAAGTTCCGGTCGCTTTAGTCACATTATCGCTCGTTGGCTTGGGGAAACTCATCACGCTGCAGTCCTGCAAAACTGGGGCCTCCTCTGGATGTGGCATAGCCTCGTCTTACTGCTGGCCTGTGTGCTTACCAATGTGATGTTTCTGGCTGATATCGACAACCGACTATACTACTCCGGAATGTGGACATTCGGTCTCGGCGCTTGGGCTGCTGTCTTCTGGAAGTTACGTCAACAACTTGGCCCCGTGCTTTTTGTCGAACGGCAAATCGCTCATGCCTGGGCTGCAAGTTTAGTCGCCATCGGCTTACTATTCCCCATCGAATATTTAATGGGATTAGAAGTGCTCGAGGCCGCACCGGTCATCGGACTCATCAGTGGAATGGTCTTTATGGTAAAAGCAGGTATTCTGACCGGTAAATTCTACGCTCAGGCAATGGCATTGTTTGCTACCGCGGTTGCAATGGCAATCTTTCCTAAACAAAGTCTGTTCCTCTTCGGAGTCGTGTCAGCTATCTGCTTTTTTGTTCCCGGTTACCAATATCATCGTCAAAAAACAGTGGGCTAAGAGAGGGTTATTAGGTTCACGAGCCAATGGCATTTGTCCCCAACCTCCCTTAGAATACAGGTTTGCACCTGCTTTTAATGCGTTCAATGACAGCAGGTAAATCCAGACGAATCAATGCATTATCCCGGTCTTCGGTCTAACTGCATATAAATAATAACTCAAGGTTTCGTAGGCGAAACAATTTGTCGAATGATTTTGAATCGACACAGAAAGGACAATTTCATGTTTAATAAAATTATCACTTCGTGCCTGTTGCTGAGCGTTTTCAGTCTTACAACGTTTGCACAAGACGAGGAAAAACCAGCACCCATCGCGGATGTTGTCAAAGACGGTAGCTACGCATTTGGCGTCAACTTCATGAACAATATGAAATCTCAGGGGGTTAATCTGAATCTCGAAGCTTTCCTTCAGGGTGTCACTGACGCGTCTTCCGACAAAGTCGAGAAAAGTGAACAGGAACTTCAGGCCGCTTTCCTTGCATTCCAGCAGGCCCTACAAACAATGGCTGCCGAAAAGGCTTCGAAAGCCGGTGACAACAACAAGAAAGAAGGCGAAGCATTTCTCGTTGCCAATGCTAAAAAAGAAGGTGTAAAAGTAACCGAAAGCGGTCTTCAATACAAAGTAATCAAGGCTGGTGAAGGAGCCACGCCCAAGCCGACCTCGAAGGTCACGACTCACTATGAAGGGAAACTGATCAACGGTACTGTCTTCGACAGTTCTTACAAGCGTGGCGCTCCTGCTACATTTGGCGTAAATCAAGTGATCCCTGGATGGACAGAAGCTCTTCAACTGATGAAAGAAGGCGACCAGTGGGAATTGTACATTCCATCTAAACTAGCTTACGGCGAGCGAGGAGCGGGTGCTGACATTGGCCCTAACTCCACTCTGATTTTCAAAATTGAATTGATCAAAGTTGACGACTAGTCACCTTTATTAACAAGGACATACTTCAATGCGTAGTTTTACTATGAAATCACTAGCAATCGTGGCCATGACTTTTTCCACGATTGCTGTCAGCGCTGCTGAACTGGGAGTGTCGATTGAATCTGCATTTCCTAATCTTCGAATTGCACGCCCCATCGTGATTACTCACGCTGGTGATGGCAGTAATCGAATCTTTGTAGCTTCCCAACTTGGCTCGGTTCATATTTTCGAAAAGAACTCAGAAGTGGAAGAATCAGCTGTTTTCTTCGATCACGAAGAGTTGGTTACTTATAAAGACAAAGAGAACGAAGAAGGCCTACTAGGCTTCGCCATGCATCCTAATTACAAGGAAACTGGTGAATTCTTCCTTTTCTATACTACCGCTGATGCAGAGCATACATCTGTGGTAAGTCGCTTCCGCGTCTCCAAAGATGACCCCAACAAAGCGGACCCAACTTACGAAGAAGAATTAATTCGTATCCCTCAGCCATTCTGGAACCACAATGGTGGAACTCTGGCTTTCGGGCCTGATGGATACCTGTACATCGCGCTAGGCGATGGCGGCAAAGGTGGTGACCCGATGAAGAATGGTCAGAATCTGAGCACGCTCAATGGAAGTATCCTGCGGATCGACGTAGATCATAAAGACGAAGGTAAAAACTATGCCGTGCCTAAGTCCAATCCTTTCGTAAAAACCAAAGATGCTAAGCCGGAAATTTACGCTTACGGTTTTCGAAATGTATGGCGACTATCATTTGACCGACTCACAGGTACATTCTATGCCGCTGATGTTGGCCAAAAACTGTGGGAAGAAATCAACATCGTAAAACGAGGTGGGAATTACGGTTGGAATCTTCGCGAAGGTAATCATCCATACGTCACTGACTCTGGTGAAAAAGGCTCTGGTCCTCGTGCTGATCTGATCGATCCCATCTTTGAATACGATCACGAAACCGGCAAGTCCATCACCGGTGGTGTTATATACCGGGGTTCAGCTGCCCCGCAGCTTCATGGAATGTACGTTTATGCTGACTACGTTTCAGGACGGATTTGGGCTTTGGAGCATGATTACAAGACTGGTAAAGTCATTGCAAATCATGAAATTCCAAATAAATCTGCCGCGGGTGAAAATATCCCCCTCATCACCTTTGGTGAGGATCAGGATGGTGAAGTTTACTTCACCACTCAGCTGCGAGGTGGTGAGATCTTTAAATTCAAAACGAATTAGATTCACCATCCCCTTCAAGTCCAAGCTCCTTCATGACCGTCAGGTGGTGAAGGAGCTTTTTACGTACGGCCTCAGGAACAGACGGGGAGTCAGCCTTCGCTCATAAACCAATTACCTGAACCCAACGCTTAGAAGGCTCTCCTAATTTAAACCAACAACGCCATAAATTCGCCCGCCGCATTCCCGTCAAAAAGAAAAACCATTGTGAACCACTCAAATCAGAACTCGCAACGAATTGCATTCGTTCTTCATGCCCTCATTTGCCTTTGTGTCCCAAGTTTGGCAACATCTCAGACATTCCATGAACTTCCTCCGATCGCCGATACCGAAGGATTTGCAGCTCCCTATGTCGGTGTTTCCGGTAGTAGTCTAATCGTCGCGGGCGGAGCTAACTTCCCTGACAAGCCTCGATGGGAAACAGATAAGGTTTGGTATGACTCCATTTTCATCCTAGATACCCCCAATGGTGAATGGCGAAAGTCAAAGAGCAAATTACCTCGGCCTCTGGCATATGGTCTCTCCTTTAACCTCTCAAAAAGTGACCGCTCCCTTGCGTTAAGCATTCCGCATGGCGTGCTTTGTATCGGTGGTGGAGACAGCAAAGAGCATATCGCTGACTGTTTTATTCTGACACTTACAAAGAATGGAATACGAATTTCAAAGTTACCCTCGCTTCCAGCCCCATTAGCAAATACGACGGGAGTCTTACACGAAGGAGTTGTTTACGTACTTGGCGGTTTGCACTCACCAGCCTCAGAACGTCCAGCTCAGATTTTTTGGAAACTAGATCTGACTAACACCTCTAAAGAATGCCAATGGGAAGAACTATCACCCTGGCCAGGTACTCCGAGAATGCTTGCTGTTGCTGGGGTTATCAACAATACAATCTGTCTTTTCTCAGGCACAGATTTAGTAAAGAACCAAGATGGATCAATGAGCCGAAAATACCTGAAAGATGGTTTCGCTTATGACCTCACAACCAAACAATGGAGAAAAACTGCGCCTTTACCGCGTCCCGCTGTTGCAGCACCAACACCAGCCATTCCGACTAATAACACCCTGCTTGTGGTTTCAGGCGACGACGGAGAATTCGCTTCCCAAACAGAAGTGCTGAAAGACAAGCACCCGGGCTTTCCTGCAGGTGTACTCGCGTATCATCCACAAACGGACTCCTGGAGCAAAGCCAATGATTTCCCCAAAGACGTCGGGGAGAATCCCACAGGCAATCCTCATGGAGGCATCTGGCCTCCCGTAGTGACCAACATTACAAATTGGCACGGTCAACCTGTGATTGTCTGTGGCGAAGTCCGGCCACGTGTTCGCTCGCGTCGAGCATTTATGGTGAAGTTCTAAGCCTCGACAGGTTCAGACCCCGATTCAGTAAAACGATCAATAATCGCACAGCCACACGAGTCACTCCATACATTTACACTAGTGCGAAACATATCAAGCACTCGGTCAACGGCTAAAATCAACCCCTGCATCTCCAGCGGTAGTCCCACTGCCTGTAACACAATCACCATCATGACCAGTCCGGCATGTGGAATTCCCGCTGCTCCGATACTGACCAGCAGCGCCGTTAATGCCACCGTGATTTGGAGGCCTAATGAAAGAGGTTCATTCATCGTATGCTGAGCAATAAATAATACGGCGACTGCTTCATAAAGGGCCGTGCCATCCATATTAATCGTTGCTCCTAATGGCAACACGAACGAACTGGTTTGATTGCTAACGTTCGCCCGTTTTTCAACACTGGCCATTGTCAAAGGTAAAGTACCATTGCTGGATGCCGAACTAAACGCCGTCAGCAGTGCCGGACTCATGGCACGGGCAAATTTCAAAGGATCTCGCTTACCAACAAACTTTAAGATGACAGGTAAAGTCACACATGCATGAAATAGCAATGCCAACAATACGGTTAACATGTACCAGGCCAAGGGGACAAATACATCCGTACCATTTAATGCCGTTGCATTGAGCATCAGAAAGGCGACACCGAATGGTGCTAATGCAATTACCGCCATAGTCATCTTCATCATGACTTCAAAGCCTGCTTCCGCTACGTCGCGAATCGTCGTAAGCGTCTTACCGCCCACGAGCAAGGCACACAGGGCGAACATGAGCGTGAAACTGATGATGGACAAGAAATCGCCTTCAGCCAGAGCCTGCAACGGATTGGTGGGAACCATTTTTTCAAGTTGCGAAAACAACATGACTGGAACTGGCTCGGCTGACTTGACAACAGTATCAGTCGCCACCGTAATAATCGATTCGGAGCGTTCACCTGGCTGAATGACATTGACAAATAGAAGCCCCGTGACGATGGCCAGGAAACTGGTGCACAGATAGTAGGACATCGTACGACTAAACATCCTGCCAATACGTTCCGCTTTCCCCAATCCGAGTACGCCCGTCGTCAGGGAGCACACGATCAAAGGAATTGCCACCATCTTTAACATCCGCAGAAAAAGGTCGCCTAATCGATCCGTCCAATCACTCACCCAACGTGCCCAACTTCGTCCGTATTCCTGAAACATCCGATATAGCTCGGGCTCATCTTTACGAAAGGAGTCCATATCCGAGTGTGAAATGTCAGAATAAGCTGGTGATTTCCCGACAACAAAATGTTTCGTCTTTTCAGTTCCGGTATAAGTCGTAAGCAAAGCCATCGAGTTGATGTCCTCTAGCTCCACGCGAGTAAACGACCCAGCCGCCTCTCCTTCAAGAGTGATCGAATGCTCACGAGCGGTAAGATTCAGAAGAACGCCTAGCAAGCCACCCGCAACCATACCGAGAAGAATCTGCCAGTGTAGTGCAAGTTTCGTTTTTTTTGGTTCGTTCATTTCTAGTTATCCGATAAAAAAACCCGGCCACCAGGACCGGGTTTTGATTTAAATTTGATCACTGACTATTGAGTAATCATATCATCCACGCTACCACCGGAGGGAATCATTGGCAAAACGTGTTCCTGATAGGGAACTTCAACATCAAGTACAAAGGGACCATCGTATTCGATCATTTCCAACAACGCCGCTTCCAGATCTTCTTTACGTGAAACTGAGGCTGCTCCACATCCGTAGCCTTTGGCTATCTGAACAAAGTCGGGATAACGTTCAACCGCATAGGCACTCGTACCTTTACCACGCGCTTCATCATCATCGATTGGACCTAGATAGGTATGAGCTCGGCGTCCATCCATGAAGCGATCTTCCCACTGTACAACCATACCGAGGTGTTGATTGTTTAACAACAAGACTTTCACAGGAAGGTTTTCGCACTTACAAGTGGCAAGTTCCTGAATATTCATTTGGAAACTTCCGTCACCATCGATATCGATAACCAGCTTGTCCGGATGAGCAGCCTGAACTCCCATCGCCGCCGGCAAACCAAATCCCATGGTTCCCAATCCGGAACTGGACAACCAGGTACGAGGTTTATTGAACTGATAAAACTGGGCGGCCCACATTTGATGCTGTCCTACACCTACGGTGATCACCGTGTCACGTTCCTGTGTGATACGTGACAATTCAGCAATCGCATGCTGTTGTAAGATGCCGTCAAATGAATGATCGTAAGTCAGCGAGTTCTCTTGCTTCCAGGTACGGCACTGAGCTCGCCATTCATCAATATCGTCTTTGTGCTCCACAAGTGGGAGTAGACGCTGTAGAGCAATCTTGACATCACTCACTATTGGAATATGAGCCGGTTTGTTTTTATTGAGTTCAGATGGATCGATATCAATGTGGACAATTTTTGCATTCCGGGCGAATTTCTCTAGCTTACCAGTTACGCGATCATCAAAACGAACACCAAGGCCAATCAGTAAGTCACAATCTCGTACAGCCCAGTTCGCATAAATCGATCCATGCATTCCCAGCATATCCATGCAAAGTGGATCTGTTGCCGGAAAGGCACCTAAGCCCATCACCGTCAACGTGGTTGGAATTTCAGTTTTGGCAATCAGTTCACGCAGTTCATTAGTCGCTTCGCCGGTAATAATACCACCACCCGCATAAATCAATGGACGTTTAGCATGCTTGATGGCGGCGGCCACCTGATTCAGTTGCTCGGCTGGTGGCTCATCAATCACACCAAAACGATAACCAGGCAGATTCATGTCCGCATCCCAGTCAACAGTACATTGTGACAACTGGATGTCTTTCGGAATATCGATCAGAACAGGACCAGGACGACCTGTTGTTGCAATGTGAAATGCTTCTTTAACAACACGAACCAAATCGTTTACATCCGTTACCAAATAGTGATGCTTCGTGATACCACGGCAGACTTCCACCATCGGGGTTTCCTGGAAAGCGTCGGAGCCGATAACTGGTGTCGGAACCTGAGCAGTAATCGCAATCATTGGAATACTATCCAATTTGGCGTCAGCAATTGCAGTCACAAGATTCGTAGCACCGGGACCACTGGTGGCAATACAGACTCCGGGAACACCGGTAGTACGTGAAACACCTTGAGCCGCGAAACCACCACCTTGTTCGTGGCGGGGTAGAATTGTACGAATTTTGTCCTCGTTGCGTAACAATGCCTGATGTAAAGGCATACTACACCCACCAGGATAGGCAAAGACGACTTCGGCGCCGTTACGAATCAGAGCTTCGACAAGGATGTCAGCGCCTGCCATAAAGTCCGTTTCGGAAGCCTTATCTATGGTTGCCATTTTCTACTCCTGTCTCCTCAATGGAAACAAATATAAACGTCAGGTATTTCTTCTTTCAATTATTACCCACTCACCCTCTCGCGGTGCTGGCAAAACACTGTTTGCCCGGAATTTTCAGGGTGTTCACCCTGTCGAAGAGCTCATGAGTGTCTCAATCAGTTTAGATTATTGCAAGCATTGGATTCATGCAAGCGTCGATGGAGCGATAACCGACAGAATCACTATAATCAGACTCTTTTTGGGTCTAAATTGCTTCAGCAAGTAATGCCTGGCCAGCACTAAAGCCACCTATCACTGCGGCCAGCCCAATAGCTAAATTCAACGCAATATTGGCAAATGCAATCTGCCAGCGGCCATCTTGCATGTATTGCACTGTTTCCCACCCAAAAGTCGAAAATGTTGTCAGTGATCCCAACATACCGGTAACCACAAAAAGACGGGCATTAGGATTTTCCTCCAGGGCTGTGAACCCCCAACCAGCGAGAAATCCAATGACCAGACAGCCCACAACATTCACTAATAGCGTTCCATAAGCGAAACCGTCGCCCAGCACTTTTCCGGCCGCAGTACTCGCCAAATATCTTAGAACAGCTCCTACCATACCTCCTAATGCAACAACCAAAATTGCCTTCACGAGACACCTCCTATCAGGACACTTTGTAAGCATTGTCCGGTATAACTGTCTTCATTTCCGGCGACATCTTCGGGAGAACCGGTCGCAATGACTTGCCCACCGCCTGTCCCACCTTCCGGGCCAAGGTCAATAATCCAGTCTGCACATTTCACAACATCCAAGTTGTGTTCGATCACCACGACCGTATTACCTCGATCCACCAAGCGTCCCAGAACATTGAGAAGTCGCTGAACATCTTCAAAATGCAACCCGGTTGTTGGTTCGTCTAACAAATACATCGTATTACCAGTATCAACTCTTGCCAGTTGAGTTGCTAATTTCACGCGCTGTGCTTCACCACCAGACAAGGTCGTCGATGGCTGCCCAAGTCTGAGATACCCTAGCCCGACGTCTTCAAGACTCTTAAGCGTCCTGTGAATACTATCCAAGTTCTCGAAGAAACCGACGGCTTCACTCACTGACAAGTCCAGAACATCGGCGATCGTCAAGCCTTTATACCGTACCTGTAGCGTGGCCCGATTGAATCGTGCACCATGACACCGCTCACACTTGACATACATGTCCGGTAAGAAATTCATCTCGATTTTCCGAACACCTTGCCCATCACAACTACTACATCTTCCCTGTTTTACATTAAAACTAAAACGATTAGCCTTATAGCCTCGCTGTTTGGCATCTCGTGTTTGAGAAAACACCTTGCGGATTTCATCAAACACCCCCGTGTAAGTCGCAGCATTACTTCGCGGTGTACGTCCGATGGGAGTCTGAGTGATTTGAACCAACTTATCGATATGCTCCACACCCTCGAGAGCACCAAAGGCTCCCGGCTTGGGACACTTGTTGCCCAGATGCCGCGTGATAGCCCGAGCCAGTGTTTCATTGATCAACGAACTTTTACCTGATCCTGAAACTCCCGTAATACAAACAAAAGTTTCCAGAGGCACTTTAACGGTTACACTTTTCAAGTTATTCGCGGTGGCACGAGCGAGACTTATCTGTTTGCGAACTTTCACTTTACGACGTTGTTCAGGAACGAGGATTTGTCTGGCACCTATCAGGTACTGTCCGGTAACGGACGCCCTGTCTGCCTGCACTTGCGCGGGAGTCCCTTGGGCAATCACCTGACCACCGTTTTGTCCGGCACCCGGACCAAAATCAATAATACGATCCGCTTCACGCATGGTTGCTTCATCATGTTCAACCACGATAACTGTATTACCGAGTTGCTGCAGGTCTCTTAACGACTGAATAAGCCGATCGTTATCCCGAGGATGCAAGCCAATGGACGGCTCATCCAGAATATAACAAACACCAACCAACCCGGAGCCAATACTGCTCGCCAATCGCACTCGCTGCATTTCACCACCGCTAAGTGTGTCTGCCGATCGATCTAACGTTAAATAATCGACTCCGACTTTTGAGAGAAACTGCAAACGGTGAATAATCTCATTGACGACCGGCCGGCCAACCAACTCATCCTGTTTGTTAAATTCCAAAGACGCAAAGTATTCACAAGCTTCATTGATCGATAGCTTCACGATCTGATGAATATTAAACCCGCCCAGCTTTACACTGGTAGCTTCGGGACGCAAACGTGAGCCTTCGCAGTGATTGCAAATCACAATGTCACGATACGATTCGAGTTCTTCCAGGCGAGGTTTACTTGTGGTCGTAGCAAACTCCTGCTCAACCATTCCTACCAATCCGGGATACTTACGCCCAACACCAAAGAAGAATTGCTTCTGGATTCGCGCGGTCCACTCCCCAATTGGTAAATCACGATCGATCTTCTTTGACATCAGGAATTCGTTCAACGCTTCTTCGTACTTTTGCAGTCGTTTAGGAGTCGCTCCTTCAAACACTGCGATCGCACCTTCCCCTAGTGTTAAATCGACATCCGGCACCAACTGTTCAGGGTCAAACTGATAGAACTTCCCAAGACCATCACATTCAGGGCAAGCGCCGTAAGGACTATTGAAGCTAAACGTACGCGGTTCAACTTCTTCATAGCTAATATTGCAATGAGGGCATGAATAACGGGAACTGAAAAGGGTATCTCGCCACTCTCCCCCCTCTTCTACCTCCTCTTCATCATGCGGATGATAGGAACAAAGCATCATCAAACCTTCACCGTACTCCAACGCAAGTTTGATCGACTCACCAATACGGGCACGAACTCCGGGACGAACAATGACCCGATCGACAATTGCATCAATATGATGTACTTTACGAGGTGCCAATTCGGGAAATGAATCAACATCATAAACTTGTCCATCAATGCGTGCTCTCACAAAGCCCACTTTCCGAATCTGCTCAAGAATGTCCTTATGCTGGCCACGTCGCCCACGCACCATAGGCGCCATAATCATCGATTTCGTGCCTTCTGGCATTCCCATCAAAGCATCTTGAATTTGCTCGTGAGATTGCTGACGAATGGACTCTCCACATTCGTAGCAGACCGGAGCACCCAGTCGAGCCATTAAAAGTCTAAGGTGATCATAGATTTCCGTAACCGTGGCGACCGTACTACGAGGATTTTGCAAGCCCTGTCTCTGGTCAATACAGATCGTCGGCTGCAGACCCTCAATAATATCAACATCGGGACGTTCCATTTGGTTCAGAAACTGTCTGGCGTAGACAGACAAGCTCTCAATATACTGACGTTGACCTTCGGCATACAGAGTCTCAAAAGCTAAAGAGCTCTTTCCGGACCCGCTGGGACCGGTAATGACCACCAGCTGATTTCTAGGAATATCCAGGCTGATATCTTTAAGATTATTAACTCGCGCACCACGAATCGAGATCTGACTGTTAGCAGTCTTTCGCGCGCCGGCCTCAGTCGTTTCCGCGTCGATCGTCGCCATTTCCAGTGCCTAAGTTGGTGTATCCTGATGACAGCTTAAGAGTATCCCACCTTAGCCAATAAACCCCATGACGGTTTGGAATCCCCATGCTGAACGCAGTCGCCTGCCATTAATCCTTCAACGTACCAAAGTGAATTCAGCGATTCAAGTTTTTCGCAAAAGCTCTAGACTACACCTTCATAATTCGCAAAGATCATTCGGCCCGCACTGGTTTGCAACACACTGGTCACAGAGACCTTCGCTACTTCCTGAAGGTGGCTCCGGCCACCTTCTATGACAATCATTGTTCCATCGTCCAGATAGCCAACTCCCTGGGCATCCCCCTCGCCTTCCTTAACAATCTTCACTTTGAATTCTTCGCCAGGCAGAAAAACCGGTCGCAGAGCATTCATGATGTCATTCAGGTTAATTACCGGAACATCTTGTAGGGTAGCGATTTTATTAAGATTGTAATCACCCGTTACGACTTTACCGTTTAACTGTTTTGCGAGCAGGACCAGCTTCATATCAACGGGCTGGTCTTTCATGTCATCACTCTCTCGTTCATCAAGCAATAAATCGACTTTTGTGTTTCCCTGAAGTTGCTTGAGAATATCCAAACCACGACGACCTCGGGTACGACGCATTTTATCGCTGCTATCAGCAATGTTCTGTAGTTCAGCCAAAACGAACGTCGGGATCACCAGTTGGCTATCAAAGATATTTGCATCCACCAAGTCGGCAATACGGCCATCAATGACGACGGACGTATCCAAAATAAGCGGTTTGTTTCCTTTTATCTCTTTGGAGAACTCGACATATGGAATGATGAACCGAAAGTCATTGCGGGTTTGTAACAGAAAAGAGGTGCAAATGTAACACAAAGGGATCGCTAACAGGAGATTCAACATACCTCGGGTGTGCTCCAGATCTCCTACTTTTGAAAATGTCAAAATCGGATCGACTGCAACCCCTACGATATAAGTAAGGAACAGCCCTATCACGATTCCAAAATAGCTACACGAAATAACATCGATTGGCTTTTTGCGAATCAGGATGTCAAAAGAAACAATGCCGGCGGCGCCAACAATGAGAGTGATTCCGGTAAAGAGCCCCTGCGAATCCTCAGTATTTTGCGTGACAATAGATATTCCGGCGCCAAAAGCGATCGCCATGAATACTGCACGCAGTACCCATAAAACCATGATAAAAATGCCTTAAAATGAAAACGTTATAGAAATGTTTGCCGACCGCAACACAATCGCGTCCAATCAGCGAATAAATAAAAGCTATGAAAAATTCCCCGGCAGGGCAAAAAACTGCCGTAAGGAGAGGCAATATACAATTTTGATTCTAGGACTGAATCCGCTAAGAAGCTAGAAGGTTCTACAAGCTTTAGCCAACAAAGCCAAGATATTGTTGCTCGAAAAACCGATCTGTCATGCCGGCGATGTAATCCCCCACACTGCGACGTAGGCCGACGACTTCAATACGTTTCTTAAAACGGACCGGCAGAGGGTCAGGATTTGCCACAAACGTATCAAACAAAGTGTGGATCTGAGCCTGAGCTCGCTCACGTGTTTTTATTAATTCCGGATGTCGATAAACACGTTCATACAAAAAGCCTTCCATTGCTTTTTTGGTATCCGCCAATTCACCAACGGTCGCAATTCGATAATCTGATTGACGAACATGGTTAATGGAAGTCCACCCCGAATGCACCAGAAATGGCCCGGCATTCTCTAATACGTTGGTTACCTGACAATCCACCATCGTGTGAATCAAAGCACGTATATACTCTTCCGGACCCAAATCTGATTCTCGCTGCTTAATCAGGCCAACACAGATTCTGATCATCTCCTGCTCGTGAACCTCGTCAAGCGTTACCAACCCGAGTTTAAGCGCATCGTCTACATCATGAGCGTCGTAGGTCATGGAGTCAGCTGCTTCAACGACCTGTGCTTCCAATAGTGGCTGCACTCCATCCGCTTCTTTATCTACACGGGTCGCCTGTCCTGAAAGAACCTCTTTGGTTAAATTCAAACCGGGAAAGCTCTGATGACGTATCTCCAATTCTTCAGCAATCGTCAGAGCATATTGATTGTGTGAGAAGCCCCCCTCATCCGCTAAGCATTCATCCAACGCATCTTCACCCGCATGACCATAGGGAGGGTGCCCGATATCGTGAAATAAGGATAACGCTTCAATCAGGTCTTCGTTTAGACGCAAAGCTCGGCCCATCGTTCTCGCAATGGATGCGACTTCCTGAGTATGGGTTAACCTAGTTCGGTGATAGTCCCCCATATCTCCGGTAAAGACCTGCATCTTGCCACTCAAACGACGATAAGCAGCACTGTATACAATACGATCACGATCTCTTTGAAAAGAACTACGATACGGGTGCTCCGCTTCTTCGTATCGGCGGCCTTCGCTTAAGTTTGAAAACATTGCATACGGAGCTAACAACGCTCGTTCACGCTCGTCAGTCGATTGTAGCGCCTGATTAGCCATGGCTCTATACTCTCTCGTTTTCCATTCCAAGAGCTCCTTATGGAGTTGGGTCACATCTGGTCGACGACCCCAATACCTAACAAGCTCAACCCGTGAGCAATCACTCGCCCGGTCAAGTCACACAACTGAAGTCGGCTTTGTTTGACAGCCTCGTCCTCTGCCTTCAAAACAGGACATTGCTCAAAGAACGATGAAAACCGTTTCGCTAAATCGAATAGATAATTAGTCAGCTGATTTGGGCGATATTCGTCCAGCACATTTTCGAGTGCTTCTGAGTAACGTAAAAGCAGCATAGCAAGTGCTCGTTCAGCGTCATGACTTAGGGCGATTTCCTGCGGGCTTCGACGTAAATCGGCCACCGCAACACCTCCTTTACGAAAGATACTTTGAACTCGCGCGTAGCAGTACTGCATATAAGTTGCAGTGTTTCCTTCGAGCGCCATCATCTTGTCATAGCTGAAAACGTAATCACTGGTTCGGTTGTGAGACAAATCTGCATACTTAATAGCTCCATGGCCAACCACATCCGCGATATGTTTACGGGTTGCTTCGTCTAAGTCTGGACCATTTGGTTTTCCATCGTCATTAGCAGAAACCACCTCGAATGCTTTACGCACGGCTTCGTCTAAAAGACCTTCCAAACCAACTGCTTCACCCGACCTGGTCTTGTAAGGACGACCATTCTCATCCAGAACCGTACCGAAACTGATATGGTGGAGTTTTACTGCAGAAGCGTTCCAGGCATTCGCCACCGCAAAGAGTTTCTGGAAATGCTCACTTTGCCGATGATCCACGACGTAGAGAATCTCATCCGCATCCCATTCTTTCATTCGGTATTTGATCGTCGCCAGATCCGTTGTCGCATACAGATACGCGCCGTCGCTCTTTTGAATGATCATCGGCGTTTCAAATGCATCCAGAAAGATACACTGAGCACCTTCACTTTCGGATGCCATGCCTGCCTGTTGCAACCCAGCCACTACGCCCGGCAGCATCTCGTGATAAAAACTCTCTCCATACTCCACATCAAATTCAACGTTCAGTCGGGTATAGACACGTTGAATATCTTCACGACACTTCGGGAGAAACTCTTCCCATAACTGCCGATTCGTGGCATCGCCTGCATGGAGTTGCGCAGTTTCCAAAAGAGCACTGGGCAATATCTCCGGGTGTTGCTGCGCGTAATCATGAAGTTGCTGATCACTGTCGACAGCGGTGACTTTAGACTGTAGTAATTCTAACGCCTGACGAGCCTGGGCTAATTGTCCTCTGGCTCGACCTAACGCTTTAGCATGCTTTTTATCTTCTTTTTCATCACCGGTTGCCTCGACTTGCTCTAAACGCTCAACATCAACCATGCGTGCTTTGATTGCCTGCTGCTGAGCAGCTAGACCTTTTTTACTTTTCCAATATTCAATCAGTTGATTAACCAATCGATAAAGCCGGCTAAGCTCCTTCACTTCGTGCTGCTGATAGGCTTGCTGGTCTACAAAATGTTTATAGCCATAAATAATCATCCCGAACTGAGTACCCCAGTCGCCAAGATGGTTATCCGCAATCACTTGATGGCCCAGAAATCGAAGCGTGCGGACAAGACTATCACCGATTACTGTCGAACGGATATGCCCCACGTGCATAGGCTTCGCAACATTAGGAGAGGAGTAGTCGAGAATATAGGTTCCAGGGTCTTTAACAAAGCCAACACCAACCCGGTTGTCGGCAGCCGCGGAGTTAATCTGAGAGTTGAGCCAGTCCTGACAAACCGTGAGATTAATAAACCCTGGACCTGCAATTTCTGTCTGACTGCAAATATCATCAAGCTGGACTTTTTCCAAAATCTCTGCTGCTACGTCCCGCGGAGCTTTCCCCAGTTGCTTGCCCAGTGGCATTGCGCAGTTGGCCTGATAATCTCCAAAGCGAGCATCCTGAGCTTGCTTGATCATATCAAGTAAGCTTTGCAAATCCGAATCACCAGCATACTCTGCCAGCACATCGTGAAATCTTCTTTTCAACTCCGCAAGAATATTCATAGCGTTCGGTGTGGTATCCTTAGGTCGAAAAACACGACTTAACCAAGCTGTTCGGCAGGAATCAAATCGGAAACATCAACTTTAGTGGCGTCCGCCCATAAGGATTCAAGACTGTAATATTCCCGCGATTCATCGTCAAAAAGGTGAATGACAATACTACCGTAGTCAAGAAGGATCCAGCGACTTTCCTGATACCCTTCGATACCAATTCGCCGGTCTTTGAGATCATCTTCTAATTTGTGATCAATCTCTTCACTCATTGCGTGTAACTGACGACGACTTGAACCGGTTGCCAGCACGAAGAAGTCAAACATCGTTGATTGTTGGCGAACATCTAATACAACAATATTGCGGCCAGCATTTTCAGCGGCCGTCTCCGCCGCTGCTCGAGCTAACTCCAAACTACGAGCGATACGCTCTGCTTCATTAGGAACTTCCCCACGAGGCAGACGGTCGGAACTCGGTAAATACTCTTCTTCTTTTATTGAATCAGTCACAGTCACTATTCCATTGGAAAACCAGCGCACACTTCATACGACAATAACGAATTTTACTCGCACATAGGAATAATGTCACCGGCAGAAATCACCGGTCTATGACATTCAACTGCCAAACAACTCGAGTTACCCAAATGTTTTACGAATGCTTAGAAGATTTCTAAGGCTGTGAGGCTGTAACGCACTACCAAACCGGCAATCACAACACTAACCATACTCATCAGTTTGATCAAAATATTGAGACTAGGACCGCTGGTATCCTTGAATGGGTCGCCAACCGTATCTCCGACAACACCAGCTTTATGAGCATCCGAGCCTTTACCACCGAATTTGCCGGTCTCAATATATTTCTTCGCATTGTCCCAGGCGCCGCCTGAATTCGACATAAAGATGGCGACACAAAATCCGGAAGTCATTGTTCCTACAAGCATTCCAAGCACGCCCCCAACCCCCAGTAATAAACCTGTTACCAATGGCGTCAAAAGCCCCAGCAATGATGGCGCAATCATCTCTTTCTGTGCAGCGACGGTACTGATACGGACAGGCGCCGCATAGTCCGGAGTTTCTGTGTAGTCTAAGATTCCGGGTTTCTCTCTGAACTGGCGACGAACTTCATCCACCATTCCACCCGCCGCGCGACCGACAGCATTCATTGTCATCGCACAGAATACAAACGTGGCCATACAGCCCACAAAGACCCCCACCAGAATCTTCGGATTGAGAAGCGACGCATCATAGTACCGAGCAAAATCAGGAAGCGTGGCTTTGTCGCGTCGAACCAAAGTTATTTCCTGGCCATCAACGGTTAATATAATCCGCTCACCCTCAGGCTTTAGTTCCTTCATCAGTTGCTTCGGTTCTCCGCTGTCGTCTGTGATTTGAAAATCACCGGCAATCGGTTTTGCAGCATCACTCTCGACATCACGCCAGATTTTGGCCCGATTCACTTCATCCGGAAATGCCAACCAGGCAACCGAACCACCAACTTCATTTTGGACAATCAACTGGCTATTCAACTTGTACCAACTTCCGTCCGCTTCTGCAGTGATGGCAGATTCTGCCCAACGGTCAAAGCCATCGCGAACCTGTTCAACATATGCCGCCAGCAAGGCCAATGCGGTCAGTGCGGCCGAACCGATAGCAAAGCCTTTTCCCGTTGCTGCAGTCGTGTTTCCCAAACTATCCAACGCGTCGGTACGTTCACGAACGATGGGCTCCAATCCCGACATCTCGGCATTCCCGCCAGCATTATCAGCAATCGGACCATAAGCATCGGTTGCCAAAGTAATACCCAGCGTGCTCAACATTCCCACTGCCGCAATCCCTACACCATAAAGCCCCTTGGTGAATTCATTCACATCACGAAACTCAAAACCGTTGGCAAAACCGAAGGCCAGCAGCGTCGCCGTGCAGATAACCAAAACAGGCAACCAAACACTCTGCATTCCATCAGCAATCCCGCGAATAATGACATTGGCCGGACCCATTTGCGCTGACTCGGAAAGCTCTCTGGTAGGTCGATACTCATCACTAGTTACATACTCGGTCCAAAATCCGATGATCCACCCTGAACCTAAACCAACAATAACACTCAGACCAATCATCCAGTGTTCGCCCCCCATGATCCAGTTAGTAAGCACTAATGCCGCAACGGCCACTAAGACGGTTGAAGTATTAATTCCTTTTCCGAGTGCTTTTAACAAGGCCGACTGACTCGCATCATCATCACTCTTGATGAGATAGATCCCAACGATCGAGAGGAAAATCCCTACCGCCGCAATACACATCGGAAGAAACAAAGCTCCCATCTGCTTTTCCGCATCAAATGCCGCAACTCCCAGGGCAGCGGTCGCCAAAATTGAACCGCAATAACTTTCATAAAGGTCAGCTCCCATGCCAGCCACATCGCCAACATTATCGCCGACGTTGTCAGCAATCGTGGCAGGGTTGCGAGGATCATCTTCAGGAATACCCTGTTCGACTTTTCCAACCAAATCAGCACCAACATCCGCTGCCTTCGTAAAGATACCACCACCAACACGAGCGAAAAGCGCCTGAGAACTTGCCCCCATTCCAAAGCACAACATGGTGACTGAAAGCTGGGATAAATTGAGATCAAAGATCCATTTGAGAATGGCATACCAAATCACGATATCCAGAAGACCCAGACCAACCACCGTCAGTCCCATCACAGCTCCGGACCTAAAGGCGACACGCAGACCTTCATTTAAACTACGCTGCGCTCCGGCGGCCGTACGGCTACTTGCCCAGGTCGCGGTCTTCATACCGAAGAAGCCAGCCAAGCCAGAAAATAAGCCTCCTGTTACAAAAGCGAATGGCACATACTCACTTTGCACTTTGAGAACAAATGCAGCAATTGTCAGAAAGGCAAAAATAACGACAAAGAATACCATTACCACTTTGTACTGCTGCGTAAGATAAGCCTGCGCTCCCGACCGAACGTGGCCTGCCAGTTCAATCATTCGCTCATTACCTTCGTCGCTGGACATCATCGCCCGAAAGAATAAATAAGCCTGAACCAGAGCCGCCATCGCTGCGAAAAGACAAATCCCCCAATAGATTCTGTCTCGATCTGAGGCTGTGGATTCCGCTAACTCTGTGGCGGACGCAACATCGCTTGCAAACATTGCAAACAAGAAGACTGGTACCAGGCAAAAGATCTTACTTCGCCCGATGATACCTCTGCAAATTGCGTTCATTAATGAGTTCATTCCTGCATCCTTCACAATCGAAAACCCGATTTTCTGAGACTGATTTTGCCTGTTTTTTTCAAATACATTCCATACTTTCAGGAAGGCTAGTCTAGCCAATGGGAAAAGCAGGGGTCAACTATTTCGCAGGTCAAATATCACAAGTTTTCTCACGTATTTTTACAAATGTTTAACAGACTGATTTGGGAATCTCATAAGATAACAATAGGCCAATTTTTTCTACTGCTCATGCTTTGCATTTCACTTTGATTGTTTATGCACCTCCACCTAAGCCACGCCAAAGTGTTTTTACTTGCTTTACTGCTTGTGCATTCACTTTTCCTGAACCCTCTGCAAGCTCAGCAGACGCTTAATGACTGGCCTCGTTGGAGAGGTCCGGCAGGAGCCGGGGAATGGGCGGCCCCAAAAAACATACAACTGGATTGGTCGACTGACAAACCAATACTCGTATGGGAACGAGTCGTTGGCCCCTCTTACAGCGGCATTGCCGTCTCGGGGGATTTGGTCATCACGATGGATCGAATCGACAATGACCAAACCGGTGGTGACCCGCTGGCCGGGGATGAAAGAGTCTTCTGCGTCAACAAAAAAACCGGCGACCTGATTTGGCAATTTTCATATCCGGCACATTACAAAGATCTGGACTACAACAAAGGTCCGCGAGTTACGCCCACGATCCACCGAGGCAAAGTTTACACGCTGGGAGCTGTTGGGCATCTGACTTGCCTGAATGCAACATCCGGAATGAAGATCTGGCAACGAGACTTAGTCGCTGAGGAAAAAGCCAAAGTTCCCACCTGGGGTTATTCAGCCTCGCCTCTGATCATCAACGATTCACAACTGATTATCCATGCAGGCCTTCAGCCCAATGGCTGCTTTGCTGCTTTCGACTCTAATACTGGGAAAGAAATTTGGCGAAACGGGGATGATCCAGCCGGCTACACTGCTCCCATCCTGATTAAACGAGGTGAGGCTCAGCAATTGGTAGGCTGGACTCCCAAGCATATCATTGGAATGTCAGCAGCTAACGGAAAGATCGACTGGAAAATCCCCTATGAAGTCACTTACGGCGTCTCCATTGCCACCCCTATTTACGAACAGGGGCACATTCTGGTCTGTGGATACTGGGAGGGCTCCAAATTGATCAAAGTCTCGGATGATCTCAAGACTGCGAAGCTAGTGTGGGAAGAAAATGAGTATCTGCGTGGGCTAATGTCTCAACCCCTATATCGTGAAGGACACGTTTATCTCCTGGACAAACAACACGGTATAGTCTGCTTTAACCTTATAACCGGTAAAGTCGTTTGGACCGACAAAAATCAGCTTACGCCGCGGGGACGCAACCCTCAGGCATCGCTGGTTTGGGTAAATAAATCAAGTCGAGCAATCTGTTTAAACGCGGAAGGTGAACTAGTCGTAACTTCTTTGAATTCAAATGGTTACAGTGAATTGAGCCGGCACAAAATCACCGAGTTCACATGGGCTCATCCAGCCTTTAGCAAAGATTTAATCTTCGCTCGAGATGACAAAAAAATGGTCTGCTATCGCCTGCCGAGGAAAGTGTCCCAACCAAAATAATTCCAATAATGCTATTTTAACTGCCTTTGTATGGGCGATTAAAACTAAAACACCCTGTTTTATGCTCGCGCGAAGTAAAACTGCGTAGAATAAACTGGTACAAAATACGTCACATTTAACGTGCAGGTCGGTTCACCGGCCTACCGAGTAGGCTCGCCCTTTTTGCCTATCGAAACTCAAGAGGAAATCGGAACATGTCAAAGGCTCAAATCAAACGTCGAGTTGCTTTATTCGGTCTCGCTGCAAATGCAATCGGATTACCAATCGCCATTAATGCTGCCAACCGAACTGACAGTGATTCTCCAGTCACCAAGCAGGACTTTGTCGATTTCTTCGAAGCCAAGAAACGTGGCGATATCGACGTCATGTTCATTCCGCGTAATAGCAAATCCGCTAACGTGATTGTCCGCAACAAAACCAAGAATGGCCTTAAAGTCCGATTGCCTGAAGCATTCGCTGGCGTACCCATGCTAGGCCAAATGGGCGGCGGCGGTATGGGCATGGGTGGCGGTATGGGCATGGGCGGCGGT
>Ga0209404_10000095_pt1 | contig 78415 bp, 46 predicted proteins | sample TroAtlMetagenome_2_FD_187447 | JGI IMG/M metagenome (GOLD analysis project Ga0209404, IMG submission 187447) | Marine eukaryotic phytoplankton communities from Atlantic Ocean - Tropical Atlantic ANT8 Metagenome (SPAdes) (version 2) | ecosystem: Environmental > Aquatic > Marine > Oceanic...
TGAAACATGCACCAGCAGTAGGTGAAGCATCAACCAGATAATCCGATGAGATGCCGGTCTGTCTCACTCTCATGCAAAGGTAAGATCAACCATTTAATCCGCTTACCCTTTATTTCCAAAGTTCTATATTGGCATTGCCGCTACGTCTCTGCTTTTTATCACTCTTGACGCTTGGGTGGTTACGAAAGTTTTCCCGGAAGAACCAATGTTTGATCCAGAAACCACCAAAGAGTTTGCGCGAACGCTAATTGGATCAATAATATGGATTCCGTACATGCTTTTATCAAAACGAGTAAAAGCAACATTCGCAGTAAATATTCCTAACAATCAAATTCATTCGACCGCCGCGAGAGAATAAAAATAAAAGGGGACAGATTTATTTTCTGGTTAGCTGGCAGGCATGCTGAGTCCAAGAAATCAATCTTTCCCCGTGTTGCTTCCCTTTTCGATCGTCAATGGGATTCGGAGAAAATCCTGCCGCTGGGTCGCATGGCTTGCGTTGTGGTTGTCCCTTGCCAAACCGAACGTCGTTCAAGGCGGTTCGCCCGAGCATTTGACCACCACACGGCTTTGTTCCTGCGTCGTATGATGCTGTCGCGACCCATGAAGGAAGCATGCGGATGCGCATCATCATCGCTCTGTTGACTGCCCTGGCCCTGTCTGCTTGCGGCTCCGACAACGATCCGGCGGCGACGGAAACGTCACGGCTGTGCTCCGGAGAGTGCCCGCTGCGCATCGAGCCTCAGCAACTCGTGCTCGGGATGCCCGTGGATTCATCCACGGTTGCAGCGCAGGCGTTGTGGGCCGTCCACGCGAATGATGATCTGGACCATCCTGTCTATCTGAGCGAGGAAGCGACGTGGACGACCTCCGATCCCTCGGTCGCCGAAGTCGACACCAATGGCGTCGTTCAGCCCGTGGCGCCCGGCGCGGCCTGGATCGCGGCCGACTACGGCGATGAACGCGCATGGGCACAGGTTACCGTGGCCGGTAGCATCTACACGAGCAGCCTTCCCTCGGACAGTGGCATGCGCCACTACATGCTGTATGTCCCCGATGGACCGGCACCGGGCAGCGGATGGCCGCTGGTGATCGGACTGCATGGCGGTGGCGGACAGGCCGAAAACCAGATCCGCATGTCGCAGATCAACAGTCTGGCCCATACGGAACGTTTCCTGGCCGCATACCCGGAGGGCACCTCTCTTTTGCTGCCGCTGCTCACCTGGAATGGAGGCAGTTGCTGCGGAAATGCCGCCAGTCAGGGCGTGGACGACGTCGGATTCATCCGTCAACTCGTCGCTGAACTCGCGACGAACTCATTCGTCGACACCCACCGGGTCTATGCGACCGGCATGTCCAACGGCGCGATCATGACGCACCGGCTGGCCTGTGAAGCGGCGGATGTGTTCGCCGCGGTGGCGCCGGTGGCCGGCGGCCTGAATGTCGGTGGCGATTTTCCTGCTTGTGCACCATCCCGGCCCGTGCCGGTCATGATGTTTCACGGCACCACCGACCGCAATTATCCTATCGAAGGCGGCGACGGCAGCGGTGGACTAGGCGTACCGGAGAGCTTCTACCCGGTCGTCCATCCCACCGAGCCCGACACGCTGGGCGACTGGCGCAGGATCAATGACGCGTTGGGCTCACCGCACCGCAGCTACAACGAAGGTGCAGCCCATTGCGACACGTACTCCGGCAACGCTCCCGTGGTGATGTGCATCATCGATCCTGAGACCGCCGTGGCCGAAAATGACGTCGTTTACGACGGCGGCGGCCATGCATGGCCAGGCGGCGTGCGCTCACTGAACGGAGCCGCCGATGCGCCATCGCGAGACATCGATGCGTCCGACATGATGTGGCAGTTCTTCTCGCAGCACCGGCTGCCGTGACGGATTCTCCGACAGCTCGATACGGGAAAACGGGAAAAGGGGACGGAATTATTTTCCTACGGCACGCGTGAGTGCGCAGCGCTCAACCAGAGGGCTGGCGCTGCCAGTCTCGCCCGCTGTGCCAGACACGCAGGATTTCGATGACGTCGCCGTTGACGCGATAGACCAGCAGATGGGACGTGCGCGTCACCAACCATTCGCGTGTGCCGGCGACTTGGCCGGTCCGGCCGATTTCAGGATTTTCGAGCAGCCGACGCGCAGCGTCAGCGATACGCTGCGCCACGGCTTGCGCGGCGAGCGGGTTGTCTTGTGCGCCCTAGTCCTGCGCTTCTTGAAGTCCTGAAGCGCCAAGCGCGTCCATTCAAGCCTCAAGCCTTACGCCCAACTTGGCGAAAGCAGCACGCACGCCTTCGTGCTTGGCAAACTCGCTGCGATCCGCCTTGGCAATACCGGCCTCGACAGCTTTGCGGAAGCACGCTTCCTCGATCACGTCGTCCCAGGTGGCCGTCTCCAGCAGCTGGTCAGCGAGTTCGTGGACTTTCTGCTTGATCGGCGAGGCCGTCGATTCATTGGGCATGGCGGGTTCCTCGAAGAACTGTCCCAGTTTGGCCGCTCGCGGCAGCGAATGAGAAAAAGGGGCAGATTTGGTTTTGGAACCCGGCATGGCTGTCAGCACCCCCGAACATAAATCGGTCTGCTTTTCGCCTCCTACTCGACAGAAACGTAGTCCTCGGGACTGAAGGCCGGCACGGTCACCGCATAGAATTCGAGGCCCTGGTCCGCGCCCGCCGAAATCGCATGCTTTACGCCCGGGTCCAGCACCACGATGCTGCCGGCGCGGACCGGTGATTCGGTATCGTTTACCACCACCGTGCCCGCTCCGGCGGAGACGATGAAGAACTCCTTGCCGGTCCGGTTATAGCTCTGGCCGGTGCCCTTGCCGGCCTCCAGGCTGAAGTGGGCCACGCTGTAATCCTCGCGCGGCACGACGGCGGTGCGGCCAATCAGTTCGCGCAGCGAGACGCCGGGCGCGAGTTCGTTGGCCGCGATCGCCTGGGTCGGAAACGGGCGTGGCGGCGTTGATTCGACAGCCGCTTCGCTTGGGGCAGCATCCGCTGGCGGTGCGGTGAGAAATTGGGGGCGTGTCAGTTCGGCGATTCGCTCGGCCTGTTCCGGGTAGCGGGCTTGAAGTTGATCGCGGTAGCCGGGTTCGTAGTCGCCGTAGTCGAAACCGGGTGTCAGCGTGCAGCCGAACAGGGAATAGGCATCGGCGGCGTCACGCGCGGGCCGCGCGCCCATCCAGACGCCGGCCGGAACGGTGAACTGCGGCCGCTGCCCGGCCAGCACGTCGCTACCGAGCAGCACCTGCTCACTGTGTCCGTCCGGGTGGAGCAGCAACAGTTCGATCGGGTCCCCGGCATAGAAATGCCAGGTTTCGTCGGTAAGCAGCCTGTGCATGGCCGAGAAATCGCGGCGCGTGATCAAGGCGTAGATCGCGCTGCCGAGGTCACGCGCGCCGCCGTAGCGTTTCGGCAGTACACCCGGCGGCACGCGCAATTCGCTGCGATAGCTCGGCGCGAACCAAGCGCCCTCGTCCGGGATTTTCTGCATGTGCAGCGCTTCGATGATCGCGTTCGCGGACTGATCCGGTGGTCCGTCCGCGAAGACGAAGGAAGCGGGTGCCAGCAACAACAGAATGAACAGGCTACGCATGGAATCTGGGCCGCGGGCTAAAGCAGGTGAAGCGGCAAGATGCAGGCCAGCCGCGCGACCGGCAACCGGAGCGTGCGGACGACTCAGGATTCCCGCTGCGCCTTGGAACGACAATGCGGCAGCCACATCGCGTCGCCGTAGCTGAAGAAGCGATAGCGCTGCTGCACGGCATGGCGATAAGCGTTCATCGTGGTCTCGTAGCCGATGAACGCGGAGATCATCATCAGCAGCGTGCTTTCGGGCAGGTGAAAATTGGTGAGTAGCGCATCCACCACACGGAAGCGGTAACCCGGCGTGATGAACAAGCGGGTTTCACCGGCGCCGACGCGCAGCTCGCCCTCCTGCGCGGCGGATTCCAGGGCGCGGACCACGGTGGTGCCCACGGCGACGATGCGACCGCCCTGGGCTCGGGTGTGTTCGATCGCCTGCAGCAGCTTCGGGGTGATTTCGAAACGCTCGGCGTGCATGCGGTGCTCGTCGAGATTGTCGACGCGCACCGGCTGAAAAGTGCCGGCGCCCACGTGCAGGGTCAGCGTTTCGATGCGGACGCCGCACGCGCGGATCGCGTTGATCAGCGCGTCGTCGAAATGCAGGCCGGCGGTCGGCGCGGCGACAGCGCCCGGTTCGCGTGCGAACAGGGTCTGGTAGCGCTGGCGGTCAGCCTCAGTATCGCCGCGCGTGATGTAGGGCGGCAGCGGGATATGTCCGGCCGTCTCAAGCAGTTCGATCGCGTCACCGCCATCGGAGCGGCGCAGGTGGAAGAACTCCCCTTGGCGCCCCAGCACTTCCACTTGCTGGTCGCTGCCGTTGATGCGAATCCGGCTGCCGGCACGCGGGGTCTTGCTGGCGCGGATCATCGCCAGGAATTCGGCGCCGCCCAGCGGGCGTTCGACCATGATCTCGACCCGGCCGCCGCTGTCCTTGTGCCCATACAGGCGCGCCGGGATCACGCGCGTGTCGTTGAAGATCAGCAGATCACCGGAATTCAGTTGCGACGGGAAATCGCGCATCTGCCGGTCTGTCAGTGTTTCGCCATCCACGCACAGCAATCGCGAGGCGGAGCGCGGCTCCACCGGCTGTTGCGCGATCAGTTCTTCGGGCAGCACATAATCGAAGTCCTTGCGATGCATGAACTTTTGCTTCTCAAATGACGGGGGGTCGATATAATGCGCGACCTTCGAGCGCGGTGCGCGCATTGCGCTGATGAAGAGCCGGAGTGGCGGAACTGGTAGACGCGCACGACTCAAAATCGTGTTCGGTAGCCCCGAGTGTGGGTTCGATTCCCACCTCCGGCACCAAATTAAAAGGGCTTGGCTGACGCCAGGCCTTTTTAATTGGTGCCGTGGGCACGCAGGGTTCGACACCCCCACCCTGTCCCGCCCCCTCCGCAGGGGGCGGGGACCTGCCACCACCCTTTTCGCCCCAACCGAGCCGCCTCGATCTCGTCATTCCGGACAGGCCGTAGGGCTGATCCGGAATCCATGTGGCGACCCGATCCCTCGTGTGGATTCCGGGCTAGCGCTTGGCGGGCTTCTGAATGACGGGCATGAAAAAAGGCGGCCGAGCCGCCTTCTTTCGTTTCAGCTTGATCTCAAATCTTGAAGTCGTAGCGCAGGCCGGCGTGCCAGCCGTAGATCCGGCTGTTGACGTTCTGCTGGTAGACCATGGCGCCAGCCACAATGCGCAGGTCCGGCAGACTGTCGGAAACCAACTTCAGCGGCAGTTGCAGATTGATGCCGTAGGCGCCGCCTTCGAAGTCGTCTTCGAGATCACCCTGTTTCAGGGTCATACGCGTGTAGCCGATCGGGAAGGCGACTTCGACCATGTCTCGTATCGTGCCGGTGGGCACCACGAAGGCGCCGTAGTACTGGTCGGTTTCAACGTAATCGGCGTCGTTATCGTCCTCGCCGATTCCATACTGAAGTTCGAAGCCGATCGCCTTGTAACGCGTGCCGACATGCGCGACGTAGAAGTTGGTATCGAAGTCCTCTTCCGGAAACACGTTCGAATCAGAGACCGACAATTTGGCGTCGATCACGTAGTCCACCGCCACGTACAGGGGCAGGCCAAGACCGAACAGGCCTTCGGATTCTTCGTCATCCTGCGCGAACGCGACCGGACTCAGCGTACCGAGCAACAGCAACAATGCGAGTTTCTTCATGGTCTCCCCTCAAGCTTCCCTGACTTTAAGTATTCGATCACGCACGATGGTCAGTGCGTTGTTTTCACGGATGTTCACCGATTTTCCAGGTGAATTCCACTGCCGCGCCGCAGACTGCTAGTCTGTACCAACCTGGCGCGCTTCGTGGCGCCAGCGCCCACCCGATCGTTTCCGCCCCAGATCCATGATCCAGTCTCATCGCTGCCCGCTGCCCTTCGCCCAAGCTCTCGTCGTAAGCCGGAGCGGTCTGTGAAGTTCTGCAGCGAATGTGGGCACGCCGTGGAATTGCAGGTGCCCGAACACGACCACCTGCCGCGTCATGTCTGTCCCAATTGCGAGACGATTCACTACCGCAACCCCAAGGTCATTGCCGGTTGCGTGCCGGTGTGGGAAGACCGCGTGCTGATGTGCCGGCGCGCGATCGAGCCGCGCCTGGGCAAGTGGACCTTCCCGGCCGGCTTTCTGGAAATGGGCGAAACCAGCGGCGAAGGCGCCGCGCGCGAGACGCTGGAGGAATCCGGCGCCGAGGTCGATATCGACGATCTTTTCGTGGTCATCAACGTGCCCTATGTGTCGCAGATCTACGCGATCTATCGCGGCCGCATGCGCAGCGACAGGCATCATCCGACCTTCGAAAGCTCCGAAACGCAACTGATGCGCGAGGACGAGATTCCCTGGGACGACATCGCCTTTCCGACGATCTGGCACAGCCTCAAGTTCTTCTTCGCCGACCGTGCAGCCGGACAGACGAATTTTCACGCACTGGACCTCAGCCGGCGCCCGCTGGACCCGTCGCGCCGGGAAGTTTCCACGGGCTCGGGCGACTGACGCTGACGGGGGCATCGGGCCCCGATCGGCCGGAGTACCCAAAAACTGTCACGACTCTATAAAATGCGCGCCTCCACGCATCCACCAGGACCATAAACGGAACCGCCATGACCTTCGTTGTTACCGAGAACTGCATCAAGTGCAAGTACACGGACTGCGTGGAAGTCTGCCCGGTGGACTGTTTCCATGAAGGCCCGAACTTCCTCGTGATCGATCCCGAGGAATGCATCGACTGCACGCTGTGCGAGCCGGAATGCCCGGTGAACGCAATTTTCGCGGAAGACGATCTGCCGGCGGAACAGGCCCACTACAAGGAACTCAACGCCGAGCTGACACCGAACTGGCCGGTGATCACCGAGCGCAAGGATCCTCCGGCCGATGCCAAGCAATGGGAAGACAAGCCGGACAAGCTCAAGCTGCTGGAACGCTGAATCGCCAGCCACACGTCGCCGTCTGTTCGAAGGCCACGTCCCTGATGGGAGGTGGCCTTTTTCGTGTTTCCGGGTGGTTCTGCGCAAGGGCCCGCACGCCCGTCACTTCCGCCGCCGTCATTCCGGACGGGCCGCAGGGCTGAGCGGGAATCCATGTGGCGTCCGGTAGCCTCGCGTGGATTCCGGGTTCCCGCTGCGCGGGCCCCGGAATGACGAGCCGGTGGGGTTACGACGTGTGCCGGTGAATTGACGGGGGGGGGACGGGGCTGGGCGGCTCGCCGAACGGTCTCGCGCCCCCTCCCCCGCCGACGTCATTCCGGACAGGCCGCAGGCCTGAGCCGGAATCCATGCGGCATCCGGTAACCTCGCGTGGATTCCGGGTTCCCGCTGCGCGGGCCCCGGAATGACGAGCCGGTGGGGTTGCGGCATGTGCCGGTGAATTGACGGGGCGGTGACGGGGCTGGGCGGCTCGCCGAACGGTCTCGCGCCCACTCCCCCGCCGACGTCATTCCGGACGGGCCGCAGGCCTGAGCCGGAATCCATGTGGCGTCCGGTAGCCTCGCGTGGATTCCAGGTCCCATCGCGCGAGTCGTGAACTAACGGGGTGCGGCTAGCGCTTCGGTTCGGCCACGCCCCACACGGCCTGAATCTGTGGCAGCAACAATTCGCGCCGCCGCGCATGGAAACGGATCAATTCGGCGGCTTCGTGCGAGGCATCGTAGGCCTCGGCCGGCAGGCGCTGCTTGACGAAGGCCTCCATTTCGTCGGCACGGGCAGCATCCGATGAGGCGGCGGCGACATAGCCGAAGAAGCCGTTACGCTGGAACGTGGCCAAGCGCGCAAGGTAGTCGTCGGCATGTTCGGTAACGAAGGCCCAGCTCAAGTCGGTGTGCCCGTCGGCCACCAGGAACGGAATACGCAGCGCGATCAGCGGGGAAAACTCGTCGGACAACGACAACGCCAGCGTCCGCTCGGCCAGCTCGGGACTTTCGGCCCCGGCTAGCGCACCGACATACAGATTCTTCTCCTCGGTGGTCATTGCGGACCTGGCGCGCTGAAGCAGTATCTCGTAGGTTCTGGAACCGGCGTGCTTGCCGGCGATCCGGACGACGGTCCGGCGCAAGGACGGATCCAGCGCCTCCGGCCGATCCAGGAACGCCTGGAATCGGGACTGCGCTTCGTCGATGACGGCTTGGTCGCCGAATGCGGCCAATGCACCGACCAGCTTGGCGCGAAGCTTTCTGGTTTCGACCGGGTCGCTGTCCCGCACGGTCCAGCCCAGGGCGCCGAACTTGGGCCGCAGCCGGGCCACCATCGCGCGGCGCAGCGCCGTCTGCACCGACGCGCCTTCGGCCGCCTCGTCCAACGTGGCGAAATTGTCCACCAACTCTTCCCAGACCGCGGTTTGCTGCTCGTCGCCCAGCGCGTCGACGATGGCCAGATACTGTTCCAGTTCGAGCTGATCGTTGACCAGCAGCGCCCAGGAATCCGAAATCAGCTTGAGGCGGGCCGGGGCCGGAACCTGTGGCAGCTGGCTCGTCAGAGCCTTCAGCAGATCGGGCGCATAGCGAACGCGGAAGTAGCCCACCGCCTGCGGGTCCATGACCAGGGTTCCGGCGCAGGACGCCAGCTCGAAGTTCTTCTCGCGTTGGTCGAGCAGCACGTATTCCGAATCACCGTCGCGCGTTCCCAGTTCGACCGGGATATTCCACAGGCGGCTCGAATCGGCATGTCCGTCCACACTGTAATGGTGCTGGTTCAGGCTCACGATGCGGTGGCCTTCCACGCAGCGCGCCGCCACGCTGAGCAGCGGAAACCCCGGTTGCAGCGTCCAGTCGCTGGCGATCCTGCGCACCGGCTTGCCGGACGCCGCTTCCAGCGCCGTCCACAGGTCTTCGGTGGTGGTGTTGGCGTAGGCGTGGCGATCCACGTAGTCGCGGATGCCGCTGCGGAAGCGGTCTTCGCCAAGATAGGTTTCCAGCATGCGGACGAACGATTGACCCTTGAGATAAGTGATGTCGTCGAAGGCGTCATTGGCCTGGCTTTCGTTCTCCACGGTTTGCTGGATCGGATGCGTGGTCACGCGCGCGTCCTGACTCATGGCCCTTTCGCGATCGCCATTGGCATGCAGCCACACGTTCCAGTCGGGATTGAAGTGATCGCTGGCCTTGGTTTCCATCCACGAGGCATAGCCCTCGTTGAGCCAGAGGTTGTCCCACCAGGCCATGGTCACCAGATCGCCGAACCACTGGTGCGCCATTTCGTGCGCCACCACGCGGAACACGCGCTGTTCGGTGTCATTGGAATCCTTCGCCGGGTCGTACAGCAGCGCGGTCTCGTTATAGACGATGCCGCCCCAGTTCTCCATCGCGCCGCCAAAACCGCCGGGCATCGCCAACTGGTCAAGCTTGGGTAGCGGATAGGCGTGATCGAAGTAGTCGTTGTAGTAGTGCAACAGATCGCCGGAAATGCGCAGCGCGTACTCGGCGCTGGCCCTCTTGCCTTCGGTGGCGACCACCGACAGCCGGATTCCGTCACGCTCGCCGCTGAGCGCTTCAAGTTCGCCAGCGACCAGCACGATCAGATAGCTCGGCATCTTCGGAGTGCGTCCGAACTGTACGCGCTTGAGCCCTCCATCCAGAGTCTCGGCGTTCGCGACCGGCATGTTCGAATAGGCCGAAAAGCGCTCCGGCACATCCACGCTCATCTCGAAGCTGGCACGAAACACCGGTTCGTCCCAGCACGGCAGCAGCCGCCGGGCGTCGGTCGGCTCCATCTGCGTGCCCAGCAGCAACTTCTCGCTGCCGTCCGGCGCCGGATAGCGGTCGTAGTAGAGCCCCTGCGCCTGCGGGTTGATCTCGCCGGTGTACGCCAGCTCCAGTTCGTACTCACCCGGCTCCAGCTTGCTGTCCAGACTCAGATTCAGCGTTTGCGTCTCGGCGTCGATCACCGGTTTGACGGCGAGACGCTTGCCCTTGAGCGCGGCGCCACCCAGCTCTGCGCGCTGCACCTCGATATTCAGGGCGTTCAAGACAATGCGATCGGTCGCCTCCAGCACGCGGATCGTCACGGTTTCGTGGCCGCGGAACTTCAGCGTGTCCAGGTCCGGTGCGATGTTGAATTCGTAGTGCTCGGGCACCACGGTCTTGGGCAGCTGGCCCGGCGTGGTGGCGAATGAAAACGGCGCTTCGGCGTGAAGCGAAAAACTGACAAGCATAGTCGTGAGCACGACGACGAATCGAAGCATGAAGGAATCCGGTTGAATGCGGCGGTCGGGGGGAGACCACTGCCGGGGGGATTGATCGACAACTGGTCCTAATGATGCCTGGGCAAGCAGACTGGTCGCAGCCGGTACGATTTTTTTGTGCGACGGCGTAACCTCGACGATTCTCCCACCGGCTCCCGGATCCCTTGTTGACCCTCACCGCCAGCGATCGCCTCGCCAGAGCCCTGCGCGAAGACGATTCCATTGCACGGCGTGCCGGCGGCAGCTCCGTCTGGGAGGCGCCCGCGATCTTCAGCCTGCGCCAGTGGATACAGACCACCTGGGCCGCCGGCTGGCCACAGGAACAGCTGCTGCATGCCAGTCAGGAACTGGCGCTGTGGCGTGACGCCATCGCCGCCGACGAGGCCGGCGCGGCACTGCTGGCGCCCCTTTCAGCGGCACGCGAAGCGCGCCGTGCCGATCAGCTCGCGATCCGCTATCGCGTGGGTCTGGAGCCCGCGGAGACCGGCCATTCCGGCAGCATGCGCGAGGATCACGCCGCGTTTCTGCGCTGGCGACAGCGCGTACACGCACGCATGCGGCGCGAACGCTGGATCAGCGGCGCACAACTGCCGGAAGCGCTGGCACGGCGCATCGACAGCGGCGTGGAATCGGTGCCCGCGAGAATCCGGCTGGCGGGATTCGTCAATGCGCCTGCACCCAACGAACAGGCGCTGCTGGACAGCCTGCGTGCGGCCGGCAGTGACATCGAGTGGACGACGCCGGACGCGCCACCCAGCCACGTGCTCGCGCAGCGACCGGCCGATGCCGAAGCGCAATTCCGCAACATCGCCCTGGCGATCCGCGCGCAGCTCGCCCCGTGCGCCGGGCAAACCCAGGCGCCACCCCGCATCGTGGTCGCATTGCCGGACCCGGACGGCCGCCGCGAACTGCTTGAATCGAGTTTCCGGCCGATCCTGGCGCCGTGGCTGGAACAGGCCAGCCAAGGGCCACGCCCCTGCCCCTGGCGCTGGGACAGCGGTCGCCCCCTGGCCGACCAGCCGTACATCGACGCGGCGCTGGCGGTCTGCGAACTGCGTCTGCAGGGCAATGCGCCGGCCGCGGTCAGCCGCCTGCTGCTGTCGTCCGCGATCTGGACGGACGCCGAACGACTGTCCCTGGCGCGCAGCGACGAGCGCCTGCGCGATCGCGGCTGGCCGCAGATCCGCATGCCGCGCTTGCTCGAAGTGCTAGCGCCGCCGATGCGTGAACGCTTCGAGGCGCTGGCGAACACGATCCGATCGGCCAGCGCGCGCGCCCTGCCCAGCGACTGGGCCACACACTACGGCGCCAGACTGGAGACACTCGGCTGGCCCGGTTCGATGGCACTGGATTCCGCTTCGTTCCAGACCCTGCGCGAATGGCCGCGCCTGCTCGCCCGATTCTCGGCGATGGACGGCCAGCTTGGCCGCGTCAATGCCGGGGAAGCCCTGCTGTGGTTGCGCGAGCTGGCCCGCGCGACGCGCTTCGAAGTCCGCGCCGATCACCTGCAACCGATTCTGCTGATGCGGCTCGACGAGGCCGCGAGCCTGCCCTGCGACGTGCTCCACGTCGCCGACCTCGACGCCACCGCGATTCCGCTGCCGGCCGAGACCTCGGCCTATCTGCCGCTGGAGCTGCAGATCGCCGCCGGCGTGCCGGGTGCCGCCCCGGCACAGACCCTGGAACGCGCACGCGCGCTGGCGAGTGCCTTGCAGACACGCGCGCCACAGGTCTGCCTGTACTGCCCGGACGTAGACGAACGCGGCGCCGAGCGGCTGCCGTCCTCGCTGTTCACGGCGGCATCCTCCTGGCAGACCGAACCCTCGCCGCGACTGGCCAGCGCACTGGATCACGAAACCGCGGCCGGTTCGCGCGCGCTGATTCCGGCGAGCGATCCGGTGCCGGCCGTGTCCAGCGAGGAACTCGCCGGGCTGCGTGCCGATTCCGGTCTGTTCCGGGCCTGGTTCGAATCGCCGTTCTTCGCGTTCTGCCTGTATCGCCTGGGCGTGCGCGGCCTGGAACTGCCGCGTCGCGGACTCGATCCGCGCACGCAGGGCAATGTCGTGCACGGCGTGCTCGAAAGCGTCTGGGCGCAATTGCACGACAGCGCGGGACTGTCCGCGCGCGACGCCGCAGCGCTGGGCGCGATGGTCGGCGAATCGCTGGATCGGCTGCTGGTGCAGCAGATGCCGGTGGCGGACTACGGCGCGGTGCAGGTTTCGCTGGAACGCGAGCGCATCGCCGACGTTGTCGCGCAATGGCTGGCGCACGAACGCCGACGGGTCGACGGCTTTACGGTCGAGCGCCTCGAATCGCCGATCGAAACCGTGGTCGGCGGCCTGCCGCTGCGTCTGCGCATCGACCGTATCGACCGCATCAGCACACCCGACGGCGAACGCTGGATGGTGCTGGACTACAAGACCGGCCGCGAGGCCGACCCGCGCGGCTGGAACGTGGATCGCATGAGCGAACCGCAACTGCCGCTGTACGCCAGCCACGCGGTCGGCGCTGCCACCGGCGTGCCGCGCGTGGACGCGATCTGCTTCGCGCACCTCAAGGACGGACATCCGGCCTTGTCGGCGTTGAGCAACTGGCGCGAAATGCTGATCGAGGCCGACACCGGCCGTATCAAACACGACTGGGACGAACTGCTGTCGCTGTGGCGCGCCGGTCTGGAACAGGCGGCGCGCGGCTTTCTTGCAGGCGAGGCAGTGCTGCGTCCGGACGTGAATGCGCGCTCCAACTACGCCGAGCTGCTGACGCTGGCGGGACGCGATCTGGACGACGGCGAATGAACACCCTGCCCGACGCCGCCGCGCGCGCCGACGCACTGGACCTGGAGCATCACATCCTGGCGATGGCGCCGGCCGGCTCCGGCAAGACCGGCCTGCTGGTGCAGCGCATGCTGCGCGCGCTGGCGACGGTCGAGGAACCCGAGCAGGTCGTCGCGATCACGTTCACCAACAAGGCCGCCGCCGAAATCCGCAATCGCGTGCTGGAGGCCTTGCGCGCGGCACTCCACGGTCCGGCGCCCGGCGACGCCCATGGCGCCGAATCGCATGCCGCCGCCACGCGTCTGCTGGCGCACGATCGCGCGCGCGGCTGGCATCTGCTGGACGCGCCGGCCCGCCTGCGCGCCACCACCATCGACAGCTTCAACGCCCAGCTGGCGACACAATTGCCGCTGAGTTCCGGACTCGGCGGACCGGTGCGCATCGCCGACGATGCCTGGCCGCTCTACGCCGAGGCGGTCACGCGCCTGTTCGCGGAACTCGAAGACCGCGACCTCGCCGCCGAGGACCGTAACGCCCTGCAGGTCCTGCTGCGCCTCGCCGACAACCGTATCGACCGCCTGCTGCCGCGTCTGGCGGACATGCTGGCACGCCGCGAGCAATGGCTGCCGCGTTTGCTGCGCGCCAGCGACGAAGCCTGGGAATCCGCCGAAAGCGAACTGCTGCATCTGATGATCGAGCACAGCCTGCACGAGCTGCAGAACCTGCTCGGCGACACCACCTGTACCGAACTGGTGCTGATCGCACACGAGGCCGCGCAACAGCACGAACTGTTCGCCTGGGCCACCGACATCGAGGCCTGGCCGGACGCCAGCGCCGATTCGCTTCCGCAGTGGCGCCAGCTGATCGGCCTGCTGTTGACCAACAGCGGTGGCCTGCGCAAGAAGGGTGGCATCAGCGTCAAGAGCGGCTTCATCAAGGGCCAGGCCTACACCGCGCGCATGAAAGACCTGTGCGACGGCTGGGACGGCGACGGCCGGCTCGAAGCCGCCTGTGTGGCGGTGCGCAAGCTGCCGGACGCGGACTATCCCGAATCCTTGCGTGAACTCAAGCGCGCGCTGCTGCGCGTGATGCGCCGGCTGGCCGCGCACCTGCGCATCATCTTCGGCGAACGCGGCGAAACCGATTTCCAGCAGATCGCGCAATCCGCGCTGGCGGCCCTGCGCCCGCCGGGCGACGATGGCGCCGCCTACGGCGAGGCGCTGCTCGCCAGCGACCGTCGCATCCGCCATCTGCTGGTCGACGAAATGCAGGACACCAGCGAGGCGCAGATCGCGCTGCTGCTGCAACTCACCGAAGGCTGGCAGCCGGGCGACGGTCGCTCGCTGTTCCTGGTCGGCGATCCGCAGCAATCGATCTACGCCTTCCGCAAGGCCGAGGTGCGGCTGTTCCTGGACCTGTGGCGCGAACAGCGGCTCGGCGAACTGGCGCTGCGCTGCCTGGCGCTGTCCGCGAACTTTCGCAGCCTGCCGGCCGTGGTCGACTGGTTCAACGCCGCGTTCGAACGCATCTTCCCGGCCCAGGAGGACGCCGATATCGGCCTGGTGCCGTTCTCGCCGAGCGTGCCGCAGCGCATCTCAGCGCCGGGCGGCGTCGAGATTCTCGGCTTCGCGCGCGATCAGGAGGACGCGGCCGCGCTGCGCGTCGCCGCCGACGCGGCGCAACTGATCCAGGGCGGCAGCGTGGCCGTGCTCGGACGCACGCGCGGCGTGCTCGCGCCGGTGATCCGCGCCTTGCGCGCGCGCGGCCTGTCTCCGGCCTGCCAGGACATCGACGCGCTCGCCGCCCTGCCGGCGGTACGCGACTACGTGGCCACGGCACGCGCGCTGTGGCACCCGGCGGACCGCCTGTCGTGGACGCAGCTGCTGCGCGCGCCGTTCGTGGGCCTGAGCTGGGCGGACCTGCTGGTGCTGTCGCGCGGTCAGCGCGAGCGGCCCTGGCCGGAGCGCCTGCGCGAGCGCGCCGACGATGCCGCGCTCAGCGAGGAAGGCCGCGCCCGAGTCGCGCGCCTGCTGGCCGCACTCGATGCCTGCGCGCGCGACGCCGCGCTGCGCAGCCATCTCGCGGATCGCACCGAGGCCTTGTGGCAGGCGCTCGGCGGGCCCGGTTGTATCGATCGCGATGAGCTCGACGATCTGCGTGCGACCCAACGCCTGTTGCGCCAGCACAGCCGCGGCGGCGGCATCGCGGATCTCGAAGCGCTGCAACGCGGCCTCGACCAGCTCTATGCCTCGCCACGTGCCGGCCAGATTCAGGTGATGACGGTGCACAAGGCCAAGGGTCTGGAATTCGACCATGTGCTGCTGGTCGGTGCGCACAAGGGGCCACGCAACGAGGACAAGCCGCTGTGGCACCTGCGCGCGCTGCGCGGCGCGGAACTGCTGGTACCGCAGCCGCCGCAGACCCTGACCGAGGACGACCCCGCGCACCGTCTTTATGACTGGGTACACGAACAGCACGTCGCCGAACGCCGCGCCGAAACCCTGCGCCTGCTCTACGTGGCGGTCACCCGCGCCAAGCGCAGCCTGCGGCTGTACGCCTGCGCCGACACCGACGATGCGGGATTCCCGAAGTTCGCCGCCCATTCGTTCGCGCGCCTGCTGGAACCGGTGATCGCGCCGCAGTGGAGCGCCTTCACGCAGCCCGCGGACAGCGAAGCCGCCGCTGATCGGGACGCCTCGGTGCCGCGCGCGCCGCGTCTGCCGCTGAACTACCGGTTCGAGCCGGATCTGAGCGGGCTCTATCGCCCGGTCGAAACCCGAACCCTCAAACCCAGCGAAGCGGTGCTCGACGCGCAGGACAACAAGCTTGAATGGCGCGCCGAGGACATCGCGCCGGGCGACATTTACGCCCAACTCGTCGGCACGCTCTATCACGAGACGCTGGAGAAGATCGCCAAGGACGGCCTCGCGGCCTGGAGCGACCGCGGTGCCTCGCGGCGCGATTCCCTGGCCGCCGGCCTGCGCCGCATGGGTCTGCCAGCGCCACAGGTGGATGCCGCCGTGTCACGCGTGCTGGAACTGGTGGCGCGCACGCTGGACAGCGAACGCGGCCGCTGGATTCTCGACACCAAACCCTGGGCCCGCAACGAGTATCACCTGGCCGCGTATCTTGACGACCGCTGGGTCTCTGCGGTGATCGACCGCTGTTTCGAGGACGCCGACGGCACGCTCTGGATCATCGACTACAAGGCGGCGGCGCGGCCGGTCGAGGCTTCGCTGCTGGACGCGTACGTGGCGCAGGCCGGGCAACGCTATGCCTCGCAGATGGAAGTCTATGTGCGCCTGCTCGGCGGCCTGATGCCGGGACGTACGATCCGCGCCGCGCTGTACTTCGCCGAAACCGCTCAGTTGCTCGAAGCCGGCGTCGTCTGATCGGCCAGCGCGCGGTGCGCGGCGCGCATGCCCATGCGCAGGCATAGCGCACTGAGCACCGCCCAGACCAGGATGATCCCGGCCATCGGCAAGGCCGTGCCGTTGGCGAACAGGCCCACCAGCGCCCCGCTGAGTGCACCAGCGCCCAACTGCAACATGCCGGTCAAGGCCGAGGCGGTGCCGGCTTCCCGCCGAAACGGCGCCAGCGCCAGCACCGTGGCGTTCGGCGCCATCATGCCGAGGCTGCACAAGGTCGCGAACAGCGGAATCATCAAGGCCGTGATGCCGCCCCACTGCGTGGCCGCCACCGCCACCAGCACCAGACTCGAAACGCCATAGAGCATCGAAGCCTTGGGCAGGATCGCCTCCGGCTCGAAACGACGCAGCAAGCGCGCATTGACCTGGGAAGCGGCGATGAAACCCGCGGCATTGATGCCGAACAGCACGCTGAAACGCTGCGGCGAGACACCATAGAGTTCGACGAACACGAACGGCGAGCCCGCGATATAGGCAAACATTCCGGCGAAACCCAGACCGCTGGTCAGGGCGAAGCCGATCAGCTGACGGTGACGCAGCAGACGCCAGTAGTCCGAAATCACCCGCCTCAGCGCCAAGCGTTGCGCGCGCGCCTGCGGCGGCAAGGTTTCCGGCAGCATGCGGTGTACGGCAAAGAGGCAGGCGACGCCCACCAGGCCCAGAAACACGAAGATCGCCCACCAGTCGGCGAACAGCAGCATCTGTCCGCCCAGCGTCGGCGCGAGGATCGGTGCCGCGCCCATGACCAGAATCTGCATCGACAACACGCGCGCGCCCTCGCGCGGCTCGAACAGATCGCGCACGATCGCGCGGCAACAGACGATACCGGCCGCACCGCCCAGCGCCTGCAACAGGCGCCACAGCATCAGCTGCTCCGCGCTCGCGGCGATGGCGCATCCGAACGAGGCGGCGATGTACAGCATCAGGCCCAGCATCAGGGGGCGGCGTCGGCCGAAACGATCGATCAGCGGCCCATAGACCAGCTGCCCCCCGGCGACGCCGATCATGTAGGCGCTGAGCGTGAGCTGGATGCTGGCTTCACTCGCCCCGAACACCTGCGCGAGCCTCGGGAAGCTCGGCAGATACATGTCGATCGACAAGGGGCCGAACGAAGCCAGGGCGCCGAGCAGCAGCACCAGCGCCCGATGCGATCGTACGTTGGGCGCTACCGGCGGCGCGTCTGGGTTCGCGGAGTGCTCATGGCCGTCGGCCACGTCGATCAGGATTTGGCCGGGACCGGATCGGCCTTCGGAGCGGAATCGAGACGCGCTGCCAGCGCGGCCGCCGGCAGATAGCCCTGCACGACTTCACCATCGTCGAGCACGATCATCGGCGTGCCACGCAGCCCCATCTGCTGCCCCAGACGATAGTCGTCCATGACCGGGTTCTCGCAGGATTTGGCCTCAATGCTGGCGCCGTTCTTGGCCGTGGTCATCGCGGCACGCGGGTCGTCGGCACACCACACCGAGACCGCCTTGTTGAACGAGGGCGAACCGGGCCCGGAGCGCGGATAGAACAGATAGTTGATCTTGATGCCCTTCGCCAGATAGCTGTCCAGCTCGGAATGCAGCTTGCGGCAATAGCCACAGTCGACATCGGTGAACACCCAGACCGAATGCTTGAGCGGCGTGCCGGACGGCGGCGCATAGGAAATCACGTGATCGTCCTGCAGGGAGTCCAGGATCGCCACACGCTGCGCCTTGCGGCGCTCCTCGGTCAGCGCCACGCCGGTTTGCAGATCGACCAGATCACCTTCGATCAGGTAGCGGCCGCTCTCGGAGACGTAACCGAAGGCCTGCCCGCTCTGGATTTCGAAGATGCCCGGCATCGGCGTGCCACGAATCGCGTCGGGCGCCAGTTCCGGCAGATGCGCCTGCAGATTGGCGACGATCCGCTCGCGCTCCTGTTCGCTGACTTCCGGCGCCACTTCCAGAGCGACCGGCGCTGCGGCCGGCTTGGTTTCGGTCGCGGGTTCGGCGGGCTGGTCTCCACCACAGGCGGCAAGACCAAGAGACAGCAGAAGGCTGAGGCGCAGTATCGGTTTCATCGGGCGGGCACGAAACAACATGAGGGGCGCGAGTATGACAAATTTGAACCACGCAAGTTCTCGCACATTCAATCCTGTTGAAGTCGCGGCCTGAACACGGGCGCGCCGTCAGCCGCGCGGATGGTGCCGGGCATGCAGGCTCTTGAGGCGCGCACGCGCCACATGCGTGTAGATCTGCGTGGTCGAAAGGTCGGCGTGTCCCAGCAGCATCTGCACCACGCGCAGGTCGGCGCCGTGATCCACCAGATGCGTCGCGAAGGCGTGCCGCAGGGTATGCGGCGACAGCGTCTGGCGGATGCCGGCTGCCTGCGCATGCGCCTTGAGTCGCAACCAGAAATTCTGGCGGCTCATCGCTCCACCCTGCTGGCTGACGAACAGTACCTCCGAGGCGCGGCCCCGGATCAGGACAGGCCGCGCCTGTTCAAGGTAACGGCCGAGCCAATGATCGGCCTCGTCGCCCACCGGCACCAGGCGCTCGCGCCCGCCCTTTCCGACAAGCTGAACCGCCTGCGCATTGGGACTGTACTGATCGGATCGCAGGCTCACCAATTCGGACACGCGCAGACCGCTGGCGTACATCAATTCCAGCATCGCGCGATCACGCAGTCCCAGCGGTTCCCCGACCGGGGGCGCGGCCAGCAGACGCTCGACCTCATGTCCGGACAAGGTCTTGGGCAGCGGGCGACCGAGCTTGGGACCGCTGATGCGCGCGCTGGGATCGTCGCGGCGCTCGCCGTCACGCAGCAACTGCTGATAGAAGCGGCGCAGGCTGCTGAGCAGGCGCGCCTGCGTGCGCGCCGCGAACGGCCAACCATCCGGCTCGCGCGCGCGCCACGCGAAATAGGCTTTGAGGTCCGCCTCGCTGGCACGCGCCAGACTCAGGTCCCGACCGAGCAGCCAACGCGCCAGCAGGCCGAGATCGGAACGGTAGGCCGATTGCGTTTGCGCCGACAATCCCTGCTCCAGCCACACTGCGTCGACGAAGCGCTCGATCTGAGCCTCGTCCTGCGCGGCTGGCCGCGGCGGCAGCAGGGATTCGGCATAGCGATGTCTGGGCATGCTCGAAGGCGCCTATGTCGTGAATGCTTCCTATAATCGCAGTTCCATGATCCTGAATCTTCTGCGTCGCCTATACGGCGTCTACGCCCTGAGCCTGGCCCTGATCATCCTGCTGCTGATCGGCGTGCCGCTGGTCCTGCTGATGCCTGGGTTGAATCGTCGTCGCTGGGCAGGACGCAAGGCGGTCCGCGGCTGGCTGTGGTCGGTGGGCGCGCCGCTGCGTCTGCGCGGCCTGGCACAGCTTCCGGCGGGGCCCTGCGTGGTGGTCAGCAATCACGCGAGCTATCTGGACGGACCTCTGCTGATGGCCGCGCTACCGTCGCGCTTCACCTTCGTGGTGCAGCACGGCGCCGCCAGCTGGCCGCTGGCCGGGCGCGTGATCAAGGCCATGGGCGTGCGCTTCGTCGAACGCGAGTCCAAACGCGCCGGTGCGGCGCAGTTGCTCGGCTTGATTCGGCGTCTGCAAGACGGGGAATCGCTCGCCGTGTTCCCGGAAGGCACCTTCAATGCGGAACCGGCGTTGCTGAAGTTCCACGGCGGCGCCTTTCTGACGGCGGCGCATGCCGGCGTGCCGGTGGTTCCTGCCGTGATCCGCGGCAGCCGCCGCTTTCTCGGCGACGGACGATTGCTGCCGAGCCCCTCACGCCTGGAAATCGAGCTGTTCGCACCGATTCAAGTCTCCGGCACGGATCGGGAATCCGTGGCACGCGCCGCCGCGGCCGCACGCGCCGTGATCCTGCGCCACTGCGGTGAAATCGATGGCACGATTCCGAAACCGATGGAGTATCCTTCGCCGCCGTGACTGACTCTCCCATCGAACGATACCAGCGCGATCTCCAGCGCAAGGGCTTCGTCGCGGACGCCGCGCAGCAGCGTGCCGTCGAGCAACTGCAGCGGCTGCACGAGGAACTGAGCACGCCGCGTCCGAAGCTGCGTTTCAGCCTGCGAAGGCCACGTCCCGAACCGGTTCAGGGGCTCTACCTGTGGGGCGGCGTGGGGCGCGGCAAGACCTATCTGATGGACTGCTTTTTCGAAACGCTGCCGCAACGTCGCAAACTGCGCACGCATTTCCATCGCTTCATGCTGGACGTGCACCACCGGCGCAAGCGCTACCTCGAAGAGCAGGACCCGGTCGCCCTGGTGGCCGAGGAGATTGCCAACGAGGCGCGTGTGCTGTGCTTCGACGAATTCTTCGTCTCCGACATCGCGGACGCCATGATTCTCGGCCGCCTGACCGAAGTCCTGTTCCGGGAGGGCGTCACCCTGGTGGCAACCAGCAACATCGAACCGGACGGACTCTACCGCGACGGTCTGCAACGCGAACGCTTCGTGCCGGCGATCGAACGGATCAAGGCGAATTGCCGAGTGCTGCACGTGGACAGTCCCAACGACTTCCGCCTGCGCGCCCTGACCGCCGCGCCGCTGTACTACACACCGGCGGACAGCGAAGCCGAAGCCGCATTCCGGCGGATGTTCGAGCGGCTGTCCGGCGACACGTATGCTCAGGATGTGGAAATCGACATCCTCGGACGGCCGGTGCTGACGCGGCGCGTGGCCTCCGACGTGGTGTGGTTCGACTTCAAGGACCTGTGTCGAACAGCCCGCGCCGCGGCGGACTACATCGAGCTGTCGCGCTGCTATCACACGGTGCTGCTGTCCGGCCTGCCGCAGTTGAGCGAAGCCGACGAGGACGCCGCGCGGCGCTTCGTCAATCTGGTCGACGAGTTCTACGACCGGGGCGTGAAGCTGGTGATCACCGCGGACGTTCCGATGCTGGAAATCTACGCCGGGCGTCGCCTCGCCTTCGAGTTCCAGCGCACCGAGTCACGGCTGATCGAAATGCAGTCCGAGGAATACCTGCAGCGACCGCATCTGGCCTGAACTGCTTGGTTTCGCGCAGAGACGCAAAGCCGCGAAGTTAACGGCCATGCCGCGAGCGGCACCGTGCAGAATGAACCTGCTGCGGCACGGCCGTTGCCCTCACCCACCGCTCGCAGTCGCGAGCGGTCCCCCCTCTCCCGCAAGCGGGCGAGGGTCGGTCGGCATCACGCCGTGCGTGATTCACGTTAACGGCCATGCCGCGAGTGGCACCCGGCAGAATGAATCTGCTGCGGCATGGCCGTTGCCCTCACCCACCGCTCGCAGTCGCGAGCGGTCCCCCCTCTCCCGCAAGCGGGCGAGGGTCGGTCGGCATCACGCCGTGCGTGATTCACGTTAACTACGTTCTTTTCGGCTTTGCGTCTCTGCGCGAAACCCCGCTTTCAGCACCCTCAGGAAGTGGCCTCGCCCGTCACCCATTCGCCGATTTCGGCGGCTTCGTCGATCAGCTTCTCGAAGGTGCGCAGCACGTTCGGCGCGTCCTGACAGCCCAGATAGTGGGTGATGCGCTTGATGCCGCCGCCAGGGCCGACGACCTGCAATTCCACCGTGGGCATGTCCGTCGCGTAGCGCTCACAGGTCTTGTCACCCGGCTTGTAGGACGGCGCGAGCTGCATGATGCCCAAGCGGGCGACTGCATGCTTGAGGCCGGCGACACGCCCGGTGCTGACTTCCTTCTCCTGCATGCCAAGGGTGCCGACGCTGCGTATCCCCTTGTAGCGCACCAGCCCGTCCGTTCCGAGCACAACGATGTACTCGGGACATTTGCCGAAACACGGACCACGCTGCATGCGGATGTAGTCCGACACGCCCAGGTCCATGGGATCGATCTCGGTCATCAGCACTTCCTCGTCCTCGTAGAACTCCGGGCGCGGATCGGTGGCACAGGCACAAAGAATCGCCGCGGCAAAAGCCGCGGCGATCATCAGGGGTTTACGAAGTATCGAACTCATAGCTTCCGACGACGGAACAGGAGCAGACCGGGGATGCCGAACACTAGCAGACCGAAGCCCATGGCGCCGCCGTCGCCCTCGGTGTCGATATCCACCGGATGCGGGTAGGCGGTGACCTTGACCGTATCGGATGCCGAGTCGATCCCGTCGCTGACCGTCAGCTGGAACACCAGGGCGGTATCAGTGGCGACATCCGGCACCGTGAAGCTCACGCTGCTGCTGGAGGCACCGCTGAGACTGGCGGTCGGACCACTGAGCTGCGTCCAGGCGTAGCTCAGCGTCTGTCCGTCGACATCCGACGATGCGCTGCCATCGAGTGTGACGGTGCTGCCGATCTCCGCCCGCTTGTCAGCGCCCGCCTTGGCGTCCGGGAGCGTGTTCACGAACTCGATCATCACCGAAACCTCGGTGCTGACCGTGTAGGTTTCCATCGCCTTGAACGAACCGCCGGTCGCGCCGCTGTCGGTGACCGTGAAGCGGAAGCTCAGCTCGGTATCCTCGGTCACATTCGGTGCCAGGAAGCTCGCCGTGAGCTGGTCCGCATTCATGATCTCGACCGTCGGGCCGGTGAGCTGCGTCCACTGGTAGCTGAGATTGCCCGTTCCGTCCTGGTCGTCGACCGTGGCCTGCAGGGTGATCGTCGCCTGCGTGTCGCTGCCGGGCTCGCGCTCCGGTTCGGACTGGACCGTGCCGCCGACCACCACGATGTGCGGCGGCCGCTCTTCACAGACGCTGTCTTCGGCGGCACTGCTCGAAAACACCTCCGCCGGCTCGGCGCCGCTGAAGCTGATGTTGTCGACCAGCCAGCCGAGCGCGCCGACCGATGAGTCCGAGGCCACGCGGAAGCGAAGCTGAACGGAACTGCCGACCAGCGCCGTTCCGAAGCTCAGGGTGTTGGGCTCGAGCGCCAGTCCACCCGGCACGAAATAGCCGGTCTGGTAGACATATGCGGGTGTCTCGTCGAAGACGATGCCGATACCGGTGTAGCCGGTTCCGACCGTCCATTCGCCGCCGACATCGGTCACGTCGACCCAGTCACCGCCGTCGATGCTGATTTCGACGACGCCGCCGTCCCAGCCGTAGACCTCTCCGCCGATCAGTCCGTAGACCTCGAACTCGTAGTACTGGTCCCAGGACATCGTGAACTCGTCGCTGCCGACGGTGACCACCGGCGATTCGAGCAGTACGTTGGACGCGACGTCATTGTCCTCGCCCCACCACAGGGTGCCGGAGCCGAAGTAGCTGTCGAAGCCCGCCGTGGTTTCCCAACCGAATCCGCCACCTTCGAGGATCTCGGTCCAGTCGTAGCGCGAGGCCGTGGTGTCTTCGACATCGTCGGTGAGTCGGGCATTCGGCAGAATGTCGTAGTTCACGCCAAGCGTGAACGACAGTCCGGCCGGCTCGTAGACCGGCTCGTCCTCGCTGCCCGCGTCGGCGAAGCTGATATCGAACTGCACCGCTTCCTCGACCTCGGTCGCCGCATCCAGCGTGACCAGAATCGTGCCGATCATGTCCTCACCGAGCAGGGTCGGCGCAAACGTGATTTCCGGCCCTTCCGGGAAGCTGACCGCCGATTCGCTGCTGAGCGTGGCCTGCAGCGGCTCGGCGAGCTCGTCGGTGCCGATATTGGTGAGCGTCACGGTGACCAGCATCGTTTCGCCGGGATCGAGCACGCCGTCGTCGTCGCACCAGCCATAGGTGCCGTCTTCGTAGGCCAGATCGACGGCCACGTCCTTGACCTTCAGTTCCGGTGCAAACGCCACGTAGCTTTCGACCACACCCGAATGATTGGTGTCATAGCGATCCGGCGCGACCGCGCCAACACCCATGCCACGCTTGGCGAACGCTTCCGCCATCAGGTCGAAATCGTCACGGTCGGTGGCCAGCGCGGCCGCCAGCAGACCGTCGCGCGCTTCGAGGAAGGTCGGGGCATTCGGCGTCATCATCAGGCCGGCGATGAGGTACTGCTTCATCATCGTCTTGGCCTGATCGAAGGTATAGCGGCCGTCGCCCAGCATCGCCGAATAGACTTCCCACAGCGTGTTGGCCCAGATCTCGCCGGAATTGTGGACTTCCGAGTTGCTGGCACCGTCCAGACCGAAGGCCAGGGGCGCGGTATCCGGCAGCGGCACGCCATTCTCGATGTGCTGGAACGTGAGCGGGTTGACCTCGAACTGGGTCGAGTACGGCGCGCGCCGGATTCCGAAGTACTGGTTGGAATCGACATAGGTGCCGGTGCTGTAGGCACCCTGCCACAGGTCGTTGCCGGCGACCATCTGGTCCTCCGGACGCACGATCAGCATCAGCGTGGCGAAGTCGCTCCAACCCTCGCCCATCGAGCGGCCCTGCTGATTGACGAGCCCGCTGGCATCGCCGATCAAACGGTTGCTGACGTAGTGGAAGAATTCGTGCGCGATGATGCCGTTGTCCATCGTGCCGTCGAGGTCATCGCCGCGCGTCTGCTGCATGTGCGCGGTGACCGGGCCGCTCAGCGCGGTCTTGATCGCGGCGCCGTCAGTCTGGCTTACGGACATCGACGGGATCGTCACGCTCGGATCCTCGCCCGCCATGATGATCACGCCGGTCGTGTTGTTGGCGACGATCACACCGGCGGCACCGGCGGCCTGCGCGTTGGCGACCTTGATCACGAAGGCGCAGGCACCACGATCGACCAGCGCGATGTGGCCGGCGAGCGCGGCACCATTGGCAGCCGCTTCGCAGGCATCGCTGCCGGAGGCACCGCTCGCGTCGTCATAAAGCACCACGGATTCCGTCAGGTCGAAATTCCCGGGCCCGAACTGGGCGTAACCGAAGGCCAGTTCGCCGAGCGGATCGACCTCCAGCGTGCCGTCGATCGGTCCGCCGAAGATGTACATCTGCATTCTCGGATTCAGGCCGTCAGGCGGCGTCGACATATTGGCGTTGTCGGTGCCGGAGGCATCCTGACCTTCCGCCCGAATGTAATCGCCTTCTTCGCCACCGCGTCCGTAGTTGTCGAGCTGGGCGTTGCCGGCCACCTCGTCGAAGCCTGCGTCGTACCAGAAATCATGCAGATAGTTGTTCAGGTAGAACAGGTTGACGATCGCGGCATTGCGCTGCGAGTCCGTGGTCGGGTCGCTGTCGATCGTGTACGGATAGTCGAAGGTATTGGCCGAGGTGGTCTGCGCCCGGAAATCAGGTCCGCCTTCGGTGAAACCGTCATCGGGACCATAGTTTCCGTCAGCGTCGAGGAAGCCATCAAGGTCGAGATAGGCGTCAACGTTGTTACCCGTGGTCTCCGTGGCGCCGGCCGGAAGCCAGGGATCGCCGGTCGAGATCGGGCCCGATTCCAGCGTCACCAGGTTGTAGGCCCCGGACGGGCGCGAAAACGGACCGTCCGGACCGACGATGACCGGCTCGACATCATTGCCGAGCGGACCGTCCTCCGGTGTTCCTTCGGCATCGGCGAACACGCGATAGCTGAACGCTTCATGTTCGATCAGATTCTTGCGCAACAGCACCTCTGCGCTGTTGGCGTCGATCAGGTAGACGAATTCACGACGGTCGACCGCATCGATCGTCGTCGCGTTGACGATCACCATGTAGGCCGGCGTCATCGCGTCGGCCAAGGGGTAGTACATCTTGCGCGTGTAGATGCGCTGCCCGATCCGCCAGTCCCCGCCCAGAGCGCCGGCGCGGTAGGCGCTGTAGCGGCCCTGGGTGCCGGCCGGCGTCAGCGATGCGGCTGCAACCGACAGGCCGAGATCGCCATAGGCGGCGGCAATCGCCGCGGTGGCGTCCATCGGAAAGCTCGGAGCAGGGCCGCGGCTGGCCGCTGCGTCGCCCAGTCCGGTGCCGGCAAAATACCCCGAGGCCGCCACCGGCTTGAGCTCGCGATCCAGCATCACGGACACGCGGCGTCCATAGACCTCCAGACCGTCGACCTTCTGCTGGTAGCGGACCACGGTCGGCCCGCCCGGCAAGACGTGGGTGCCGATGCGCTCGGCGGACTCGATCGCGGCACGCGAAGTACCAAGCATCCCGGCCTTGTTCACAAGAAAGTTGCGGGCGCGGGTATCGGCTGCGGCTTCGCTCTTCAGCGGAACCAGACCACCGCTGCGGCGACGGGTCGCGGCATCGGCCCACAGGAAGGTGGCGCTGCCGGTCTTGGCGTCGACCGCCGAGGGATAACCGAGCATGCTCGGCGCCCGCTCGGAGATGGCCTGCGAGCTCAGGCTGCGCAGCTGCTCGGTCTGCGAAACCGGTGAGGTTCGCTGTGTGGCGGCGGACCCACCCATGAAAGCGGCGTCGTAGTTGGCACGTGGCGCAGCGGATTGCGAACCGTAGGCGGCTGCGCTCGCGAGCGACGCGGCGGCCGCGCATAGCAGTAATTTCTGCATTGTTGACTCCCTTGGATGAGCCCCAAAACCGGAACGTCTAATATGTTTTGCATTCCGGGGATACCCGGGAGCATGCCCATGTCGGGGCGGCGTTTCAATAAGTATTTCGACACCGTCTGATGACATCGACACCTGTCAAAATTTTGCTGCACCGCGCCAATTTATGCGCTTCCGGGAGTTGCTCGCGACGGGACCCGGCGGCCCCGTCGCGGCGTCTCAAGCCGTATGCAATTTGCGCAGTTCGCGCACACCCACCGCCAGCGTCATGAAATCCTGCGTGCCGCTGGCCTGCAGCGCCACCATGCGCTGCTCGCAGAACTGCACGCGGGTTTCGTTGGCCTTCAGCCAGGACTCGAAGCGTGCCTGCGGCGACCCGCCCGACTGTGCGAGAACATCCGCCACCACCGAGCGATGCAGGCGATAGATGTCGTCACGCAATGTGGTGCGCGCCAGCGCCTGCCAGCGCCCGCGCACCACCAGGCCGTTGACCGCACCCAGCAGCCACAACACGCGCAGGCGCTCGCCCACCAGGAAGTAGGCGGCGGTCGCCTGCGCCACCGGTACCCCGGCAACGGCCGCGAGTTCGACGATATCAGGGGCACTGCCCAAGGCCAGCGTGTTGGCCAGCGTGGTCGCCACGTCCTCGGGCACGCCTTCGGCGATCATCGCCGCCTGGGCTCGCTGCCACTCCTCGCGATAGGAACCGGGCAGACATTCCGGCAACAGACCGGCGATCTCCTTGATCGGCTGCTCGAAGAAGTCCACGGCTTCGGCGATCGGCTTGCTCGGCCAGCGATGGTTCACCAACCAATTGGTGGCGTGTTTCATCAGGCCGCTGGCGCGCGAATACAGGCGCAGTTGCAGTTGCGCATCGATCTGGTTGTCCAGCGCCTGAATCGGCAGCCAGTAACTGTCGCCGTCGAAGACTTCATGCGCCATCGCATAGGCCTTGACGACTTCCGCGCGCGAAACGCCCTGATCGTCCGCGAACCGGTGCGCGTAGGCGAAGCCCATACGGTTGACGATGGCATTGGACAGAATCGTGGCAATGATTTCGCGCTTGAGGCGATGGCGTTGCAGCCGCTCGCCGTAGCGCTGCACCAGTACCGGCGCGAAGTAGGCCAGCAGATCCCGCGTGAAGAACGGGTCGTCCGGCACCTCGGATGCGTCCAGCGCGCCGAACAGCGAAATCTTGGCGTAGGACAGCAGCACCGCCAGCTCCGGCCGCGACAGGCCCAGGTTGCGCGCGCGGCGTTCCTTGAGTCCTTCGTCGTCGGGCAGGTATTCAACGGCGCGCGCCAGCAGGCCGTCCTTCTCCAGCGTGCGAATCAGATTGGCGTGTTCGTCGAGACGACTCGCCGCCTCGTGTTCAAGCAGGCTCAGCGCAAGGCTCTGCACATAGCTGTCGGCCAGCACCGCGCGCGCGACATCCTCGGTCATCGATACCAGCAGCGGATTGCGTTCCTCGACGCTGAAGCCGGTCTCGTTCATCAGTCGGTTCAGCGGGATCTTGATGTTGACCTCGCGATCGGACGAGTGCACACCACCGCTGTTGTCGATCGCGTCGGTGTTGATGCGGCCACCGGCCAGCGCGTATTCGACGCGTCCGAGCTGGGTCAGACCGAGGTTACCGCCCTCGCCGACCACCTTGCAGCGCAGCTCCGCGCCGTTGACGCGAATCATGTCGTTGGCGCGGTCGCCAACCTCGGCATTGGACTGGTAGCGGCTCTTGACGTAGGTGCCGATACCCCCATTCCACAGCAGGTCCACCGGCGCCTTGAGGATCGCGCGCAGCAGCTCGTTGGGCGCATAGCTGTCCTGGCTCAGGCCCAGCGCTTCCTGCACCTGGGTCGACACCTTGATCTGCTTGGCACTGCGTGGCCAGATGCCGCCGCCTTCGGACAGCAGCGTGCGGTCATAGTCGTCCCAGGACGACCGTGGCAGCGCGAACATGCGCTCGCGTTCGGCATAGCTGGTGGCGGCGTCGGGATTCGGATCGATGAAGATGTGGCGGTGATCGAAGGCCGCGATCAGACGGATGTGGCGCGACAGCAACATGCCGTTGCCGAACACGTCACCGGACATGTCGCCGACGCCGACGACCGTGAATTCCTCGTTCTGGATGTCCTTGCCGAGTTCCCGGAAATGACGTTTGACCGACTCCCAGGCGCCACGCGCGGTGATGCCCATCTTTTTGTGGTCGTAACCGGCCGAGCCGCCGGAGGCGAAGGCGTCGCCCATCCAGAAACCGTATTCGGCGGAGATGCCGTTGGCGGTGTCCGAAAACGTGGCCGTGCCCTTGTCGGCCGCGACCACCAGGTAGGGATCATCCTCGTCGTAACGCAGCACGTCGGCCGGCGGCACGATGTCATCCGCGACGCGGTTGTCGGTGATGTCCAGCAATCCGCGGATGAAGGTCTTGTAGCACTCGACGCCGGCCTTGAGCCAGGCCTCTCGGTTGGAGGCGTCGCCACGCTTGACCACGAAGCCGCCCTTGGCGCCGACCGGCACGATCACCGCGTTCTTGACCATCTGCGCCTTCATCAGACCCAGCACCTCGGTGCGGAAATCCTGGCGACGGTCGGACCAGCGCAGGCCGCCGCGCGCGACCTTGCCGCCGCGCAGGTGGATGCCTTCCACCTCCGGCGCATAGACGAAGATTTCGAACATCGGCAGCGGCTGCGGCAGTTCCGGCACGCGCGAGGGATCGAGCTTGATGCTGATGTAGGACTTGCTGCCACCGTCTGCGCGCGGCTGGTAGTAGTTGGTGCGCAGCACCGCCTTGATCGTGGCGAGAAAGGCGCGCAGCACGCGATCGCCATCGAGCGTCGCGACCTGATCGAGGCGTTGCTGCAGGTCCTCGTCGATGGCGGCGACCTCGGCCTCGCGCGCGGCGGCCGCCATCTGCGGATCGAAGCGCGTCTCGAACAGGCGCACCAGCTGGCGCGTGATCGGCGCGTGATCGGACAGCAGGCGTTCCATGTAGTCCTGGCTGTACGGCAGGCCGGTCTGGATCAGGTATTTCAGCAGCGTGCGCACGCACACCACCTGGCGCCACTCCAGACCCGCGAACAGCACCAGACGGTTGAGCCCGTCGTTCTCGGTCTCACCGCTCCAGCATTTGCTGAACGCCGACTCGAAGGCGGACTTCTGCTGCTCGGCCGAAAGCTCGCTGGGAGCGAGCACGCGGATGTCGAACTCCTGGATCCAGCAGGGAGTGCCGCCGCGCGGATCGATCTCGGTCGGCTCCTGACGGATCACGCGCAGACCGAAGTTCTCCAGCGTCGGCAACACGTCGGACAGCTCGATCGGTCGCGCCCAGGAGTACAGCTTGAGCCCCACTGCTTGGGCCGCCCCCCCGCCAGTGTCGATCATCAGCCGTGGCAGCACCGGCGCCTGTTCGGACAGCTGCGATAGATACTGAATGTCTGCGGCCGCTTCCAGCGGCGTGGTCAACTCGGTGTAGTACAGCGGGAACGCATCGGCGAAGCGTTCGGCGGAATGTCGTACGGCATCGCTGGGCACGCGCATCAGCACGTCGCGCAATTCGTCACGCCAGCTGCGCGTGGCCTTGAGCAGGCGCGTCTGCACATCCTCGGCCGATAGCGGAATGCGGGTGCCCGGCGGCGTGTGTACGGTGTAATGAATTCGTGCCAGACCGCCGCGCATGAAGTCGACATTGCGCTCCAGCGAGAGCCCGTTGCAGATTTCCATCAGTTCCGTGCCGATACGTTCACGAATCTCGCGGCTGTAACGATCGCGCGGCAGGTACACCAAACAGGAATAGAAGCGCCCGTAACGATCGCGACGCATGAACAGCTTGAGTTGCAGTCTGTCGTGCAGGGCGCGAATGCCCATGCAAATGTCGAACAGCTCGTCCTCGCTGGACTGCAGCAACTCGTCACGCGGCAACTGGTGAAGAATGTCGCGCAAATGCTTGCCCGAGTGCGAATCCTCGGGCACGCCTGCGCGCTGCATCACGTAGGCGGCCTTGCGCCGGATCAGCGGGATGTAGCGCGGGCGACTGTAGTAGGCCTCGGTGGAGAACAGCCCGACGAAGCGATGCGTACCCTGAACCGTACCGTCGGCTGCGAACTGCTTCACCGAAATCGAATCCATGACCTGGGGATGGTGGATCGGGGAACGCGTGTTGGCCTTGGTGACCACGATCAGCCGCCCGGAGTGCTGAATGTGGCGATTCAGCTCATCCTGCGGCGCGATGAATTTCTCGACATCCGCGAAACGCCCGTTCTGGCGTGACAGGCCGAGCCCGTTCTCGGGAACCGTGCGCAAGGACACGGCGCCGGATTCGTCGACCTCGGCGAGACTGCGAACATAGCCGAGAAACGTGAAGCGGCCGTCGTCCAGCCAACGCAGGAAGGCCTGGGCCTCGCTGTATTCTTCCGGATCGGCGCCGTGCGGAACCTGATCGAGCTGGCTCACCACTTCGCTCAGCTGCGACCGGATCGCCGGGAAGTCGTCGATGACGACGCGCAGGTCCGCCAGCAGGCGTTCCACCGTGTGCTGAAGCTCGGCGTAGTCGGCTTCGTCCGCCAGCGCCTCAAATTCGATGTGTATCAGCGATTCGCGCTGGGCCGTGCTCTCATCCGCGCCCAGAGCCATCGCCTGCTGCAGCGTGCCTTGCGCATCGCGCCGAACCCGCATCAAGGGATGGTCGGACCAATCGATCGCACTGCCGGCGTCGTGGATCGCCATGGTCACGGTGTCGACCAGAAACGGCATGTCATCGACCACCGAATCGAGCGTCGCGAAGCCGCGACTGCCCGCTGCGCCCGGTTCCAGCGGCGGACGCACCACCACCTTGAGCTGCCCCTGGGCGCGCTCGCGCGCCAACTCGAAATGCTGACGCGCCACCTGGAACAAGTCCTCCGGCGTGCGAGCCCTGAGACCGTCCAGCGAGGCGATTTCGTAGTAATGCCGCAGGAACGGCAGGAACCGGGCCTGCTCTTGTGGCTCAACTTCGGCGGCCGCCAGGGCGTCCAGTTGGGCCAGTACGAATTCCAGATGCTGTTGCGTTTCGTCTTCGGGGGAGCGCTCGCGCATGGTTTCCTGCCGGTTCGTTGCCGGTTGTGAAATGTGCGGAAAGTATAGGCGCCCGCCCGAACGCCCGTGCCGCACGCATGGCTATACTTCAGACGGTCTCCCCAGCGAACTCTTCCGACATGAATCAGCCGATGCCCGAACCCAGCCGTCTCCGCCCCGTGATCTGGCTGGCGCTGGTGGTGTGGGCGATCGCGAGCTGGTTCATCGGCGACAAGCTGTCCTACGACCACAAGTATCGAATCAACGACCTCGAATCGATTCCCGGCGCCGGCACGATCCAGCGCGACGCCGAAGGCACCTTCTACCATGTGCGTGGCGACAAGATGGCGCGCTCGATCTTCCAGGTCACGGATAGCGGTGAGGTCGAAGTCGGCCCGCCGGTCTACGCACAGCCCTGCTACGACTGCCGGCTGGTCAGCGGCGAGCAGCTCGCCGCCACCAATGATTTCTGCGCCACCGGTCGCCGTTCCAGGCTGCCGCTGATCGACTTCGAAGCGCCGTGCAAGACCTGGGCGACGATCGACAGCGGTCGCAAGGTGATGGCGGCCGTGGTGTTCTTCGTGCCGCTGCTGGTGTTGGTGCTGATTCGCTGGATCGCGGCCGGGGTGTTCAAGCGGCCCTAGTGCGCTATCCCGTAAGAATGTTGCGAAGGAGTTCGCGTCATTTTTTTAGTTTGGCAGGGCGCAGTGAGAAGGAATATGCCCTGACATCCGAAAAAACGAGTAGCCCGGATGAAGTGCAACGGAATCCGGGAACCGGGCAACATTGTGAAACCTTGCTCCCGGATTCCGCTGCGCTTCATCCGGGCTACGACTTGTCCGGAATGACGGGAGCCGCGTGCAGGAAGTCCGCGATCTCGTTGATCGCGGCATTCGATTCCCTCATCAAGCCGGCGTGCAACTGGAATTCATGCCACAGGCCGGGATACTCGCGCAGCGTGCTCGGGACACCCGCCTCACGCAGGCGCTGGTCGAGGCGGCGGGCATCGTCCAGCAGGATTTCATCGCTTCCCACCTGGATCAGGCAACGCGGTAGTCCGCCCAGCGACATCGCCAGCGGAGACAGCGCCGCCGCATCGTGGTCGCCGGCATAGGCCGCGAGGCCCTGCCGCACCCAGGCCTCGCGCAGCAAGGGGTCGATAGCCGCGCGCTCGCGCAGGCTGCGGCCGGACAGAGCGTAGTCCACCCACGGACTGATCATCACCAGTGCATCCGGCATCGGTCGCTGCGCCTCGCGCAAGCAAACCGCCAATGCCAGCATCAGACCGGCGCCGGCACTGTCGCCGGCGAGCACGATGCGCCGATCCGAAGTGGTCTCGCTCAGCAGGAACTCATAGGCGCTGCGCGCATCCTGCAACGCGGCCGGGTACGGGTGTTCCGGCGCCAATCGGTAGTCGAGTGAATACAGGCCCGCTTTCGCGGACCGCGCGAGCCGCGTCGTCAGGCCACGATGCGTGGCCGGCGATCCGACCAGGAAGGCGCCGCCGTGCGCATACAGAATCACGGTGTCATCGCGGACGCGCTGCGGCGTCTGCCGCTCCACGCGAGCCGCGCCGCAGACCAGGTTTTCGCGGCGGACTCCGCGTGCCGTGGGCATGCCCGCCATCAGCAGATTGATGCCGATCCGTTGCCAGCGCGCCGGCAACGGCGGCCCGAGCACCGGCCGCGCGACGTAGCGCAACATCAACCGCAACAGCGGCCTCATCGGGCACTCCCGACACCCGACATGCGTGCACAGATTGCGCGCGTCCAGGACTGCGGCAACAGCCCGGTTGCCGCCATCAGCAAACGGGTCCAGAGCCCAACCGCGCGATGCGTGATGCCGCCAGGCCGCTGCACGGTGCGCCATACGGTCTCGGCGACATCCTCGGCGCTGAGCTTCACGCCGTAGCGGCCGAGGATCGTCGGGTTGTGAATGTCGTCGATCATCGACGTGCGCACGAACAGCGGCCAGATCGCGCGCACGACGATGCCGTGCGCCTGCCACTCCAGGTCCAGCGCCTCACTCAGACCGCGCACCGCGAACTTGCTGGCCGAGTACGTCGCCAGCGTGGGCTGGCCGTAAATCGCCGAGGCCGAGGCCAGGTTGATCACGCAGGCTCGCGAGCTGCGCTTGAGGTCCTCGAATGCCGCGTGACAACCGTTGATGACACCGCGCACATTGACGTCGATCACACGCTGGTGATCCGCGAGACTGCTGGCCTCGAACGGACCCGAAATCAGCACCCCGGCGTTGTTGACCAGCACGTCGAGCCCGCCGCCGGCGCGCGCCGAAAAATCCGCGAGCGCCGCCTGCCATTGCGCGGGCTCACGCACATCCAGCGGCCCGGTCAGCACGGTGTCCGATGCAAGTTCACGCAGACCGTCGGCATCGCGGTCATAGGCGCCGACGGTCCAGCCGCCGCGCGCGAAGCGCAGCGCGATGGCGCGGCCGATACCGGCCGCCGCGCCGCTGACGAAGATTCGCCCTGGCGCCCGACTCACGGCGCCGTGCCCAGTGGATCACGGTAGGCGGAGGCATCGAACTTCGCCGTGCGGTGCCGGTAGACAAAGGTGAAGCCCGGCCAATTGTTGGTGTGACGTCCAGTGGCGGTCTGGTACCAGCTATCGCAGCCCTGGGCCCAGACCGTGCGCCGCATGCGCTGTTGCAGGCGTTCGTTGAACCGCGACTGCCGATCGGCGCGCACATCCAGGCTGCGGTTCTCGCCGGTCCGCAGTCGTCCGATGGCCTGCAGCACGAAACGTAGCTGGCTCTCGATCATGTAGACGATGGAATTGTGGCCGAGGTTCGTATTGGGGCCGTACAGCATGAACAGGTTCGGAAAGCCGCTGACGCTGATGCCGAGATAGGCCTCGGCTCCGTCACGCCAGGCCACATTCAGATCGTGGCCGCCCAGCCCCTCGATCTTCATCGGCGCCAGAAATTCGGTGGCTGCAAAGCCGGTGCCGTAGATCAGCGTATCGACCTCGTGCGCGCGTCCGTCCTGCGTGACGACGGCCGTTTCGGTGATTTCACGGATCGGCTCGGTCACCAGCTCGACCCGGTCGCTCGCGATGGCCGGATAGTAGTCGTTCGAGATCAGAATGCGCTTGCAGCCGATCGGATAGTCCGGCCTCAACTTCTTGCGCAGTTCCGGGTCGGCGACTTGACGCTTCAGGTGCCGCTCGAACCCGACGCGCACCAGCGGCATCAGCGGCAGGATGCGAGCGAAGGCGAGCACGCGCGCCTCGTACCTGCAGTACTGCCAGGCACGGCTGAGCCTCTGCAACCACGGAAAGCGCCGGTACAGGTTCTGCTCCCGGCGCGAGTAGCGCCGGTCCGGCTTGGGGATGATGTACGGTGCGGAACGCTGGAACAGGCTCAAGGACGCCACCTTGGTGGCGAGACGCGGCACGAACTGGATCGCGCTGGCACCGGTGCCGACGACAGCGACGCGCCGCCCCGACAGGTCCAGATCGTGTCTCCATTGCGCGGAATGAAACACCTCGCCGCCGAATCGCTCGATGCCCGGCAGCCGTGGCGTCGCCGGCCGATTCAACTGACCGCAGGCGGTGATCAGCACCTCGGCCTCGACGGACTCTCCGGCAGCCGTCTGCAGGCACCACAGTGCCCGCGACTCGTCGAAGCGCGCCGACTCGATTTCGGTACCGAAGCGGAAGTGGCGGCGCAGCCCGTACTTGTCCACGCAATGCTGCAAGTAGCCGTAAATCTCCGCCTGCGGCGCGTACTTGCGCGACCAGTCGTGCCTGGGTTCGAACGAGAACGAGTACACATGGGACGGCACGTCGCAAGCCGCACCGGGATAGGAATTGTCGCGCCAGCAACCGCCGACGTCCGACGCCTTCTCGAAGATCGTGATGGCGTCATAGCCTGCCTCGCGAAGCTTGATCGCTGCGCCGATGCCGCCGAAGCCTCCGCCGATGATCGCGACCCGCATCGACTGTCGATTCCCTTGCATATGTGCTTTCTCCCCCCACCTGGACCGGCAGGTCACTATGAATCCCACGCTATCCGGTCCCGCCTGCGAACTCCATGTTGCATCGGGTCAGGATTGATATTTTCGGCCAGGGCGGCCCATCATCGCGCATGCCGGTCTGGACCACACGACGAAGCGCCATCAGCGCGCGCCTGCTGACCGAACTCGCGGTCGAGCACGGGTTGCCGCGCCGCGAAATCCTGCGCGGAACCGGAATCACCGAAGCAGAGCTTGACGATCCCGGCGCCGAAATCGATGCCGCGCAGGAGCTGGCGCTGGTGGCGCGGCTGGTGGAATGCCTGGGCCATGTGCCCGGCCTCGGGCTTCAGGCAGGCTCGCGCTACCGGCTCACCAGCTATGGCATCTGGGGCTTCGCGATGATGAGCAGCGCAACACTGCGCAGCGCGATCGCGCACGGATTGCGCTATCTGGACCTGACCTATGCGTTCAACGAACTGCACGTGGAGGAAGGCGACCGCGAGGCCGCCCTGGTGCTCGACGACCGCGCGATTCCGCCGGCGCTGCGAGTGTTTCTGGTGGAACGTGACGCCGCCGCGATCCATGTGATCGCCAGCGAGCTGTTGAATGAGCCGCTGCCCCTGCTCGGAATCGACCTGCGCTATCCGGCCCCGGCGCACGCGCATCTGTACGAAGCCATGGCTGGTGTGTGTCCGCGTTTCGGGGCGGCGGACAACCGGATCCGTATCGACGCTTCGATTCTCGACCGGGCGCTGATACAGGCGGACGCCCCCACCGCACGACTTTGCCGCGAGCAATGCGACAGCCTGCTGCGACAGCGTCACGGCGAAAGCGGTTTCAGTGCGCGCGTGCACCGGCTGCTGCGCCAGCATGGCGAGACACCGCCGAGCCTGGAGCTGGCGGCCCGGCAGCTGCGCTGCAGCGCGCGTACCCTGCGCCGCCGCCTGGCCGAGGAAGGCAGCAGCTATCGGCAACTGGTGGCGGCGCTGCGACGCGAACACGCCGAGCGGCTGCTGGACTGTCGCGAACTCAGCGTGGAGCAGATCGCAGCACAACTCGGCTACGCCGAATCCGCCAGCTTCATCCACGCCTACAAGCGCTGGCGTGGCGTGACACCGCATGCCGCGCGGAGTGCCCGCTGATGCTGTTCGGCGGCAGCCAGATCGCGGCGCTGTTCGCCTGCGGTCTCGGCTTTTCGGTGTGGCTGACGGATCGCCAGAGCGGCACCAGCCGCGCGCTTGCGCTGTTCGTGTTCACCACCGGCATCGCCATCGGCCTCAACGCACAAGCCTCGCTGCTACAGGCTCCGCTACCCGACTGGGTGCGGGTGCTGGGCGTGGTCGAGGCCCTGGCCTTCACCGCCGGCACAGAATGGGGCCTGCGCGTTTCGCGCATGGTGGCCAACGAAGCGGCGCAGCCCTTCGGACGACGTCTGGTCCGTACGGCGCAGGCTTGTGGCTGGATTTATGCGGTGCAGTGCGCCGCGCTGCCGGAGCTGCGGGCGCAGAGTTTTGCCGGCGCACTGCGCTTCGGCGAGTTGCCGACGGCGACGTTCTGGATGTTCGCAGCCTTGCCACTGCTGGCCGGACTTCTGGTATTCGTGGCCGGTCTGCGGCTACTGAGCCGGCGGCCCGACCAGGCCGAGGCGGTACGGGTAATGTCGATGCTGGTGGCGATGCCGCTGCTGACCACCAGCCTGATCCTGCCGCGTGAATGGTCACCGCTGGGCGTGGCCTGCGGCGAGATCGTGTTCCTGATCGGCATCCTGCGCTATCACGTGATCCAGGGCGCACGCGGACAGTTCATGGCGCGTTTCCTGTCGCCGCAAGTGGCCGAACTGGTCCGCGAACGTGGACTCAAGCCGGTGGTCGGCAGCCAGCGCCTGCGCGTCAGCGTGGTGTGCTGCGACATTCGCGGCTTCACCGCCTATGCCGAACGGCAGGCGCAGCGACCGGAACGCGTATTGGGCCTGTTGCGGGAATTCTATGCGGCGGTCGGCACCGTGGTGGCCGAACACGACGGCACGGTGAAGGATCTGGCCGGCGACGGCGTGATGATCCTGCTGGGAGCCCCGGTGCCGCAGGCCGATCATGCCAAACGGGCCCTGGCCCTGTCGCGGCAGCTCCTGAAAGCGGTGCGCCCGATCGTGCGCAAGGCCGACGTCTCCTTGGGCCTGGGTGTCGGTGTCGCCAGCGGCAAAGTGGCGGCCGGCATCGTCGGAGAACGTGCACGCTACGAATATGCGGCGGTGGGCCCGGCCGTGAACCTGGCGGCGCGCCTCTGCCAGCAGGCACAGGACGGTGAGATCCGCATCGACAACTTCACGCTGGACGATTCCGGGGAAACGGTCGGCGGCCGGCCGAAACGTCGCATGATCCGCGGCCTGCGCGAACCGGTGCTGACGCATGTGCTGCGGGTGGACGACTTTTAGCGTGAATCACGCGTCGCGTGATGCCGGCCTACCCTCGCCCGCTTGCGGGAGAGGGGGGGCCGCTCGCGGCTGCAAGCGGTGGGTGAGGGGCAGTGGACTCGCTGCGCGAGATTCGCCTTAGCTGAGCTTCTTCTCGACCGATTCGACTTCGGCGATGTACTGCTTCATCGCGTCTTCCTTGGGCAAACCCTTGAGCTTGGCCCAGGCGTCGTACTTCATGCGATTGATCATGTCGAGCATGCCGGGACGCTTGCCGGACACGTCGCCGTCGCTGGCCTGACGGAACAGGCCGTACATCTTCAGTTTGAGATCATTGGAGGGCTTGAACGGGCCGTCTGCCGGCGCGGTACGCACCTTGTCGACGGCGGCCTTGAATTGGTCCTGTATCTCGCTCATGGATTTTTCCTTATAGGGATGCTGCGGCGTCGGTCTCAGCCGACGGCCTTGAGTTTGGGGCGATCCGGACGCTGCCACTGCGCCAAGGTCTCATGATCGCCGGACATTTCTTCCGGCGCAAAGTCGTCCGTGAGCACGGCATCGGCACGCAGCGCTTCATACTCGCGGACCCGTTGCGACTGCGCCTGATCGAGCAGGCCGCGACGCACCGCGTCGGCCAGCCGTTCCTCGAAGGACTCGCCATCCAGCTCGCGCTTTTCCAGCGCCTTGGCGAACGGCGTGTAGTACGGCTCGATTTCGTTGAGCAGATCGAAGGTGCGCAGCATGCGCGCCACCGGATCGTTCGGGTCCTTGCTCACGAACACGTCCTGCTGGATACGGTCCATCAAGGCGTTGCGCTTGAGCATGGTGTTGGCCAGCTCGGCGTTGAGCGCATGCGACACCCCGTGGTGGGCACGACCGCGCGGGAACAGCATCAGCTTGAGCAGCGCGCGAACCAGCGCCACCGGGAAGTTCTGCACGAACTCGAACAGCGCCGATTCCATGCGATTGAGCGCCCATTCCAGCGACCAGCGCGCGTGCACACGCTCGACCTCTGTCACGCCGGGCTCGGCGACCGCACGCAGCACGGCCGAGGCGATGTACAGGTGCGACAGGACATCGCCCAGACGCGCCGACAAGCGCTCCTTGCGCTTGAGATCCCCGCCGAGCACGCCCATCGCCACATCGGAGGTGAAGGCCAGCGCCGACGAGAATCGCTCCAGCCGGCCGTAGTACGCGGCAAACTCGTCGCTCACCGGTTTGCGGGTCATCCAGGTGCCGAACAGGGCCTGACTGACCGCGCGTACGCCGCGATTGATCGCATAGCCGGCATGTCCCCACAGCGCGCGATCGAAGTCGATCAGACCCTGCGCCACGTCCTCGTTGCCGGCGGCGGCCATTTCCGCGAGCACGTAGGGATGACAGCGGATCGCGCCCTGGCCGAAGATCATCAGGCTGCGCGTGACAATGTTGGCGCCTTCGACGGTGATCGCCACCGGCAGTGCCTCGTAGGCTGGCCCCAGAAAGTTGCGCGGCCCGCGAATCACCGCCTTGCCGGACTGCACGTCCATCGCATCGAGCAGAACCTGACGCATGCCTTCGGTCATGTGGTACTTCATCATCGCCGTGACCACACTGGGCGTGGTTTCGGCCACGGCCGACGCCGTCAGCACGCGGCAGCATTCCATCCAGTAGGCGTAGCCGGCGATGCGGCCGGTGGCTTCCTGCACCCCTTCGAAACGCGCGATCGGCAGGCGGAACTGGCGGCGGATCGCGGCATAGGCGGCGGTCGCGCCATAGGCGCCCTTGCCGCAGGCGGCGGACAGCGCCGGCAGCGAAATGCCGCGTCCGGCGGACAGGCATTCCACCAGCATGCGCCAGCCCTTGCCGGCCATCTCCGGCCCGCCGATGATGGCCTCCAGCGGCACCACCACGTCCTGACCCTTGATCGGCCCGTTCATGAAGGCCGAACCGGGATAGTGGCGGCGTCCGATTTCGACACCGGCGGTATCGCGCGGCACCAGGGCGCAGGTAATGCCGTACTCGGTCTTGCTGCGGTCGCCGAGCAGACCGTCCGGATCGCGCAGGCGGAACGCCAGGCCGATCACCGTGGCCACCGGCGCCAGCGTGATGTAGCGCTTGGAGAAATTGAGGCGCAGCTTGAGCGTGCCGTCCTGATCGCGGAACACATCGCCGGTGTCCGGCAGATTGGAGGCATCCGAACCCACCTCGGGTCCGGTCAGGCCGAAACACGGGATGTCCTCGCCGCGCACCAGGCGCGGCAGCCAATAGCGTTGTTGTTCCGGCGTGCCGTAGTGCATCAGCAGTTCGCCGGGCCCGAGCGAGTTCGGCACCATCACCGTCACCGCGGCGGTGATGGATCGCGTGGCGATCTTGGCCACGACGCTGGACTGTGCCAGCGGTGAGAAGCCGAGGCCACCGTGTTCCTTGCCGATCAACATGGCGAAGAACTTCTTCTCACGAATGAACGTCCAGACTTCCGGCGGCAGATCACGCCGCTCGAAGCTGATATGCCAATCGTCGAGCATCTCGCAGAGCTGGTTGGTTTCCTCGTCGAGAAAACCTTGTTCCTCGGGCGTCAGGCTCGTCATTTTGAACGACAGCAGTTTCGACCAGTCGGGGCGTCCACGAAACATCTCGCCCTCCCACCACACCTCGCCGGCTTCGAGCGCATCACGCTCGGTTTCGGACATCTGCGGCAGCGCCTTGCGGAATGGATTGAAGATCGCGCGCGTCACCAGGTGACGGCGCAAGGGCACCAGGTTCAATACCAGCAGCGGCAGTCCCCCAATGACGGCGACGATTGCCAGGCCCGTACCCGACAAGGCGCCCAATGCACTCAATCCGACGGCAAGCACTGCGAGCATGGCGCTGAATGTCAACAGCTTCGCGCCGCGATAGACCAGAATCCAGACGATCGCAAAGGCCGCGATCCAGAGAAGAATGTTCATAAACGATGCACTCCTGACGACACGATCGACCACGAATGCGAGCCGATCTCTCGCTTCATGCGAAAGTTATTACCGATGGGTAAGTTACCGAATAGTAATAAAGCGCGCCGCGTGCTGCAACGCAACATCCGGCACGTTCCGGAAGTTGTAGGAAATTTCCTCTGGAAATCATTGTTTACCAAAGGGTAAATTAGGCCCTCGACAGGGAGACCAGACTTTCTCTGATGCAGGGAAACGCCGCAGGAAATGGCCGTCAAAATGCCGCAGCCGTCGTCGGACAAGCGCAGCAAAAGTCGTCGTTCGGCGCCGCGCGAACGGGTGGCGCGCGCCGATCGCGAGCAGCAGATGCTGGAGCAGGCGGCGCGGATTTTCGGAGAGCAGGGCTACAACGCCGCGTCGATGACGCGCATCGCCGAAGCGGTGGGCGTGACCAAGCCGATGCTGTACGCCTACTTCGGATCGAAGGAAGGCCTGTATCTGGCGGTAGTGGATCGTGCCGGCACGCACATGATCGCGTCGATGGAGTCCTTGCTGGTGGAACCCGATCCGGCGCAACGACTGCGCCTGGGTGCACAGTATCTGCTGGGCTACATTGCAAGACATCGCGACAGCTGGGCCGTGTTGTTCGCCGAGGGCGTGGCCGGTGCGACCGTGGCGGCACGGGTAAGGCGATACCGCGAGCGCATTGTCGATATGATCGCGATGACGCTGGCCGGCTTGGCACCGGGGCGACGCGAGATCGAAGCGCGTCCGTACGCACTGGCTTTGATCGGCGCCGGCGAAGCGATCACGAATTGGTGGGTGAATCAGAACGAAGTATCGCTCAACGCCATGTCGACCGCCGTCAGCGATATCGTCGAGGCGGTGTCGAAGGCGTATGTGGCGGGAGCGGCTCCGGTGGCGGAGCGACGAACAAGACGAGCGCGGTAGGGAAAAATCGCGCCGTTACATCGATATGGATTCGGTTTAAGAAGGGAAGGGAGGAGAAGAAATGCTCGTGCGAAATCTCAGGGCTCGCGCCGGTGGCTTGGCATTGTTGCTTGCGGTCGCGACACCCGCGTCCGCGGTCCGTTTCGATCTGGACTACGGCGATGGCATCGAAGGCGTACTGAATACGACCTTGACCGCTGGCGGCGCGTGGCGGATGCAGCATCAGTCATCGGACCTGATCGGCAAGTCCAATCTCGATCCGGGCGTCTGCAGCGGTGTCTACCAGTCGTGCCAGGGCCTGTTCCGTGAACAGTTCTATCCGGCCCAGCACCTGGTCGCGGCGCCCGGAGCCCCCACCATGCACGCGGACGATGGCAACCTCAGCTACGACAAGGGCGACGCGGTTCAGGCGGTGATCAAGGCGTCCCAGGATCTCACGCTCAGCTACGGCGATTTCACGCTGTTCGCTCGCTGGCTGTATTTCTATGACGCGGTCAACATGAATCAGGGCGACTACTTCCCGACCCTGATCACCGCCGAGAACGCGGACCGCACCGGAATCACCGGAGACGCCGTCTCCAACCGCTATTTCGAACGGGTCTACGGACCCGGCGAAGCGACCGAAGTCGACCGCAGCGGACGCGCGCTCAAGCAGGCCGGCACCGACCTGCAGCTGCTGGACCTCAACATCGCCGGCACGATCAACCTGATCGAGGACTATCCGATCTCGTTCAAGATCGGCCGCCAGACGATCAACTGGGGCGAAAGCACGCTGGTCGCGGTCAACAGCATCAACCAGTGGAATCCGCCGAACGCCAACAATCTCTACCGTGTCGGCATGTCGGTCGAGGAAGTGTTTGAACCGGTCGGCATGCTCAGTCTGAGCTTCGATCCGTTCTACAACGCCTCGCTCGAACTGGTCTACCAGTACGAATGGGAGCCGCTGGAGATCCCGACGCCGGGGACCTATTTCTCGACGGTCGATGCCGGCACCGACAACGTGCGCGACTACTTCAATCTCAGCTTCGGCGGCTCGTCGGACGATCCGGACAAGGTCGGTTATTTTCTGGACAATCCGCTTGCGCTGATCACACCGTCCACCGCCTATCTCGAGCGGGCCCCGGACCAGACGCCGAAAGACACCGGACAGTACGGATTCGCCTTCAAGTACTACGCCGAGAACCTCAACTACGGTACCGAGTTCGGCTTCTACTACATGCGCTACCACTCGCGCCTGCCCTACGTGAGCTTCATCGCCGCCGACGCCAGCTGTGCGCGGGCCGCCGGCAATGCCGAAGGTATCAATGCTACGAACACCAGCGAATTTCTCAGCGTCTGCAACAACATCCCCGGGCTTGCGGTACCCAGCGCCAGACAGCAGCTCGCAGTGGATTCGCTGACGACGATCGTCACGAACCCGGGCGTGATCACCGATGTCGGTACCGATATCGCCGCATTCCTGCCACTGCTCACCGGAATGGGGACCGACCCCGACGGTCCCTATTCCGAAGCCAACGGCCTCGATACCCAGAAGATCTTTTTCGAGTATCCCGAGAATATCGACATGTTCGGCTTGAGCTTCAACACGCCACTCGGCACCTGGGCGATGCAGGGCGAGGTTTCGTACCGGCCGGACCTGCCCTTGCAGGTTTCGATCATCGACGTCGCCTTCGCGGCATCCGGGCCGCTGCTTGCGGCCTGTCATGATCCATCCGTCGGCTGCGCCGGCACCTCGGGCGGCCGTGGCTTCTCCGAGGACGGCGGCCGTACCAGCTATGGCAGCAGCGATGCCATGAACGCCGGCGCCGACATCGATTATGCCGACACGATCAACCTGCTGGTCGGCCACCTGCCCGGTTCGGCACGCGCCTATCCGAGTTTCCTCACCGCCTACCGCGGTGGCGTGGTCGGCGACACGGCTCCGAATTCATACGTGCGCGGCTGGGAACCGTTCGATGTTCTGCAATACGACCTTGGCTTCACCCGGGTTTACAGCGCCACCGAGAACCCCTTCGGCGCCAGCCAGGTGCAACTCGTCGTAGAACTGGCGGCGGTCCATGTGCCGGGGCTGCCAGGTCTCGACGAATTGCAGATCGACGCCCCGGGCGTCTACACGCACGCCAGCGCCGGCGCCGACGGCACCGGGGCCGATGGATCACGCCAGGCGTGCTCGACCAATCCGACCTGCGTCGTCGGTCCGGACGGATTGCGCTTCAACCCGACGCAGGCGGATCTCGACGCCTTCGTCGACAAGTTTTCCTGGGGTTATCGCGTCATCAGCTTCTTCAAGTACGAGAGCCTCTTCCCCGGCATCAGCCTGCAACCGAGCTTCGTGCTCACGCATGACGTGAAGGGCACCTCGCCCGGTCCGGCGGAAAACTTCGTGGAGGGCCGCAAATCGCTGGCCCTGCTCAATGAAATCCGCTTCCGCGGCGGCCTGTCGTTCACCGCAGGCTATACCTGGTACACCGGTGCCGGCGAAAACAACCTGCTGCGGGATCGCGACTTCGCCCAGGCTTTCGTCAAGTACCAGTTCTGATCGGCAAGCCCCTTCAGCGATCAAAACCGGCGACCGCGAGGCCGCCGGTTTTTTTGATGCTTCCCCGGTCTGCCCTCAGCCAAGAATCGTGTCGTCGGCGACACCGAGTTGGCCGCGCTTGCGCAGGCTCAATACCGCCGCCTCGGCCCGGCACACCAGTTCAGCGGCACCACAGGCCTGTGAGGCCGCCAAGGCCCAGCCGATACGCAAGCGGGGCTGATAACCGGCCGCCGCCTCTGAACCGCCAATGAGCAAGTGGACCGGACGCGCAATCTCGCGATGCAGGGAATGAAGCGAGGCTTCGAAATTGTCGGAGACGGCTTCGCCATCCAGTATCAGCCCGAAGCGCCTCTTCGCGATCCGCGCCAGGGTATGAATCCGCATCCCGGCATCATCGATGCGCTGCGCCAAGGTACGAATCAAATCGTCGCTGACCCTGCCCCCCAAGAGTTCGTGAGGCGCGTCGACGCCCGCCACCTCGATGATGACGGCTGCGATCGCGGTACGGGCTTGCGCGCTCAGAAGCCGTTCCAGACAGTCATCGAACAGCAGCCGATTCGGTAGACCGGTGAGCGCATCGTGCGACACGCGGCGACGGCGCGATTCGCCCGAACGCGGGGACCGCGCGGCCGGCCACGCGCGCGGATCATGCTGTGCCGCCGCCTGACGACAGGCCTCGTAAACCTGCAGGAAACCGTCGACCTTGATCGACAGGTCTACCGGATCAATCGGCAACGGCACCACATCGTCGGCCTGTGGAGCCGCGGTCGGAACCAGATCGTCCGCGCCCAGCAGCACGATCGGCACGTCCGCCATTGCCGGCTCCGAACGCAGCAGCGCGATTGCCTCATGCGTATCGAGGTCGCTCAGATTCGCGTCCATCAGCACCAGGGCCACCGGACGCATCAATGCGGCGATGTTCGCCTGCTGCGCGGTCGCCGCCTCGAGAATGTCGATGTTCCTGCCACCCAGCAGCTGGCGCAGCGCCTGACGGTGGCCGCTGTGTCCATCGATAATCAGCACGGTCGGTCGAATTGAATGCGGCATCAATGAGACGCTCAAGGAAGGTGTCCCATCATCAAGCGCGGCCGATCGGGTCATCGTAGATAAAACTGTTCATCGTTCACCGGCCATCCCTCTCAAGCTGCCGCCGGTCCGATCCCGCGCCCCGAAGGCCGGACACGGGGTGGTAGATGCGGCCACGGGAACGCAGTGCTACCGTCTGGCGCCGGGGCACACACTCATCCAAACGAACACGCATGTCGCTCGAACTGCTGCTGGGCGTTTCCCTGTTGTACGCCGCCTTGCTGTTCTCGATCGCCTGGCTGGGCGACCGCCGGCCAACCGTGGGCGCACGCCCCTGGACCTTCAGCCTGGCGCTGGGGGTGTACTGCTCGTCATGGACGTTCTACGGCGCCGTCGGCCGAGCCTCTTCGTCCGGCATGGATTTTTCCGCGATCTACATCGGGCCGATACTGATGTTCGTGTTCGGCCTGCCGCTGCTGCAGCGGCTGGTGGCGGTGACCAAGCGCAACAGCCTGACTTCGATCGCCGATTTCTTTGGCGCGCGCTACGGCAACAATCAACGACTCGCCAGCCTGGTGGCGATCATGCTCACCTTTGCCGTGTTGCCGTACCTGGCGCTGCAACTCCAGGCGATCAGCCTGGCGATCCAGACCATCGGCGGCGCCGGCACGGATGCCGGCCGTGCCGTGCTACTGGCGGACATACTGCTGATCGTCTTCACCATGCTGTTCGGGACGCGGCACCTCACCAGCCTGGAAAGTCATCGTGGCCTGCTGCGCGCGATCGCCTTCGAATCCATCGTCAAGCTGGTGGCCTTCGCCACGGTCTCCGTATTTGTGGTGTTCACCGTATTCGCAGGCGACATCCCCGAGGTCACCCAGCGTTCCGCGCAAACCCTGACGCAGTGGGCCGCGTCCGCCGATCCGCTGAACTTCGTGGTTCAGTGCGGCCTGTCGGCCTTGGCGATCATCTGCCTGCCGCGCCAGTTCCACGTCATGTGTGTGGAGAACACCAGTCCCAGCGAACTGCGTCGCGCACGTACGGTGTTTCCGATCTACCTCGGCCTGTTCACGGTCCTGGTGCTGCCGATCAGTCTGGCCGGACCGCCGGTCTTCGGCAGCACCGGACCATCACCCGACACCTACGTGCTGGGGCTGCCGCTGGCGCTGGGCGCGCCGGCCATCACCGCGCTGGCCTTCATCGGCGGTATATCGGCGGCGTCGGCAATGGTCGTGATGACCGCGCTGGCGCTGTCGACCATGCTGTCCAACGAAGTACTGATGCCGCTGGGGCTGCGCACGCGCTGGACTCGTCTGGCCGGACCGGCGCTGCAGGCACGCGTGCTGTGGACCCGCCGGCTGTGCATCATCGCCCTGCTGCTGGGCGCGCTTGCGGTGCATGCCGGATTGATCGCGGCGGGGCCGCTGGCAGATACCGGCCTGCTGGCCTTCGCCGCCGTCGCGCAGCTCGCACCCGGGCTGATCGGCGGGCTGTTCTGGACACGTGGAAACCGCCACGGCACCCTTGCCGGCCTGCTCGCCGGCTTCGCGTTGTGGGCGGTCTTTCTGTTGCTGCCGTTCATTGGCCACCAGGAACCCCAGGCCGGCTTCTACCCCGGCGTGCTGGTGGCCCTGGGCTGCAATGTGCTGCTCTACGTCGTGGTTTCGGGACTGACCTCACAGACCCTGCGTGAGCGCGTACATGTGGCGCGCTTTTTGGGGCTGGATCATCAGGAGCCGGAACCGCCCAAGGGCCGCATCGCGGTCGGTGACCTGAGCCTGCTGCTCGAACGCTTCTATCCACCCGACCGGGTGCAGGCCTTCATCGCGGACTTCGCGCGCGAGCACGACTGCAACCTCCCGAAGGCTCCCGACGAGGCCAGCGCCGCCTTTCGCGAGTTCGTGAGCCGGCGGCTCGCCAGCGTCGTCGGCAGCGCGTCAGCGGCGGCGCTGATGGCGGCGGCCACCTCGCCGGCCGCCGCCAGCGAGGCGCTGCAGTTCATTGAGCAGTCCTCGCGGGTGGCCTCGTTCAATCGCGAATTGTTGCAGTCCACGCTCGACCATCTCAGCGCCGGCGTCAGCGTGGTGGATCGCGACCTGCGCCTGGTGGCCTGGAACCGCGCCTACATCGACCTGTTCCGCTACCCGGCCGGGCACGTCCGCACCGGCCGGCCGATCGCCGATCTGATCCGCTACAACGCGAACCGCGGCATGCTCGGCCCAGGAGAACCCGAGGCGCTGATACAGCGGCGTGTCGATCACCTGCGTGCGGCCCATTCCTACACGCACGAACGCGCGCTGCCGGACGGCACCGTGATTCAGATTCGCGGCAATCCACTCCCCAACGGCGGCTTCGTCACCACCTATACGGACGTGACCGACTACAAACGGGTGGAAGGTTCTCTGCGCGCCCTTGCCGCGACACTGGAAGAACGTGTCGCCGAGCGCACGCTGGAGCTGCAATCAGCCTCGGCCGAAGCCGAGCGCGCCAACCAATCCAAGACCCGCTTCGTCGCCGCCGCAGTGCATGACTTGATGCAACCGCTGAACGCCGCGCGCCTGTTCGCATCGGCGATCGAGGACGCGACGCGCCACGGCCCGGCGCAGGAACCGACCCAACGGCTCGAACAATCGCTGGCGTCGATGGAATCGATTCTCGACAGTCTGCTCGACATCTCGCGGCTCGAGTCCGGCGTGCTGAAGACGCGGATTCGCGACGTGGGGCTGGCGGAGTTGCTGCGCGGACTCGGTGAAGAATTCGAACCGCTCGCAAAATCACGTGGATTGCGCCTGCGCGTGGCGATCGCCCACGGCAGCCTGCGGACCGATGAAACCCTGCTGCGCCGCATCCTGCAGAACTTCATCAGCAACGCGATCCGCTACACCGAACGCGGCGGCGTGCTGCTGGGCTGTCGTCGCCGTGGCGATCAGGTCCGTATCGAGGTCTGGGACAGCGGGCTGGGCATCGCCCCGGAGCAGCAGCGCGAGATCTATCAGGAATTCAGGCGCCTGTCGGCCACCGACCAACTGGGCACACGCGGCGCCGGTCTGGGCCTGGCGATCGTGGATCGCATCGCCGACCTGCTGGGGCATCCGATCGGCCTGCGCTCCTGGCCGGGTCGCGGCAGCGTGTTTTCGGTGACGGTACCGGCCGGTTCCACCACACCACCGCCCAGACGGCGCCCCGTCAGCAGCGTCGGCGAACGGCCGCTGGCCGGAACCGAGGTCTGGTGCGTGGACGACGAACCCGCCGCCCTCGACGCGCTGCGAGCCGTGCTCGAACGCTGGGGCTGCAAGGTTCGCGGATTCCAGACCGCCGGCCAGACCGAGCAGGCCGCCGCCGACGCACCCGCACCCGACGCGCTGCTGATCGATCAGCACCTGCCAGACGACGACGGTCTGCGCCTGCAGGCGCGCCTGCGGCAACACTGGGGCGAGGTTCCGGTGATCATGATTTCTGCCGACCGCACGCGCGAAGTGGTCGAATCCGCACGCGCACAAGGGCTCGCGCACCTGCCCAAACCGGTGAGACCCGCCGCCCTGCGCGCCCTACTGACGCGGACCATTCGTACCCAGCGCTAACCGGAGACCGGACGCTCGCATCGTCCTGCAATCGCTACCCGTCATTCCGGACAGGCCGAAGGCCTGAGCCGGAATCCATGCAACGCCCAACCCAACCACCATGGATTCCGGGTTCCCGCTACGCGGGCCCCGGAATGACGAAGATCGCAATCTTGCGTCAAGCGACGTCGTCGTCGCCCACGCGTTCCGGTCCGACTTCGAGCTGCTGCGCAATCAGCGCCGCCTGGGTCCGGCTGTAGATTCCGAGCTTGCGCAGGATCGCGGTCATGTGCGCCTTGACCGTGGCTTCCGAAACATTGAGATCGTAGGCGATCTGCTTGTTGAGCTTGCCGTCGGCCAGCATCAGCAGCACGCGGAACTGCTGCGGCGTCAGCGTCGACAGACGCTCCGACAGTTCTGCGCCGGAGTGATCGTCTGCCTCGTTCAGGCTCGGTGGAAACCATTCGTCGCCGGCGTTGACCGCCGCGATCGCCTCGGTGATGGTCTTCATCGGCGAGGATTTGGGAATGAATCCAGCCGCGCCGAAATCGCGCGCCCGCCGCACGGTGTTGGCGTCTTCACTGGCCGACACCACGATCACCGGTATCGCCGGATACTGCGCACGCATGAACACCAGCGAGGAGAAACCGCGAGCGCCGGGCATGTTGAGGTCGAGCAAAGCCAACTCGGCGTCCGGATTTTCCGCGGCCGCGACGTCCAAGGCGTGGAAGCAATCTGCCTCCACTGGTCGCGCATCCGGCCGCACGCCCGCCAGGGCGCCGACCAGAGCCGCGCGAAACAGCGGATGATCGTCGGCGACCAGGATCGGCGGTTTGCTCACGGGCGCGGCATTCAGCCGTGCTTCTGGCGATCGCTGACCAAGGTGTCCACCACCGAGGGGTCGGCCAGAGTCGAAGTGTCTCCGAGCGCGCCGAATTCACCCTCGGCGATCTTGCGCAGAATGCGGCGCATGATCTTGCCGGAACGCGTTTTCGGTAACGACGGCGCGAACTGAAGAATGTCCGGCGAGGCGATCGGACCGATTTCGTTGCGCACATGCTGGCGCAGTTCGCGCAGGAGCTCCTCGCTCGCCTCCACGCCGGCATTGAGCGTGACGTAGGCGAATACGCCCTGCCCCTTCAGCTCGTGCGGGTAGCCGACCACGGCCGCTTCGGCCACCTTGGCGTGCGCGACCAGCGCGCTCTCGATTTCCGCGGTGCCGAGGCGGTGGCCGGAGACGTTGAGCACATCGTCCACACGACCGGTGATCCAGTAGTAGCCGTCCTCGTCGCGTCGCGCGCCATCACCGGTGAAATAGCTGCCGGGATAGGTGCTGAAATAGGTCTGCACGAAGCGCTCATGATCGCCGTAGACGCTGCGCATCTGCCCGGGCCAGGAATCCTTGATGATGAGATTGCCGCTGGTTGCGCCCTGCAGTTCGACACCCTTGTCGTCGACCAGCGCCGGCTCGATGCCGAAGAACGGCAAACTGGCGGAGCCGGGCTTGAGCGCCGTCGCGCCGGGCAGCGGCGTGATCATGATGCCGCCGGTCTCGGTCTGCCACCAGGTATCGACGATCGGGCAGCGGCTGTCGCCGACAACCTTGTAGTACCAGTTCCAGGCTTCCGGGTTGATCGGCTCGCCGACCGAGCCGAGCAGCCGCAGCGAGGCGCGGGAATGCTTCGTGACCGGTTCATCGCCCTCGCGCATCAGCGCGCGGATCGCGGTCGGCGCGAAGTAGAAGATGTTGACCTTGTGCTTGTCCACGACCTGCCAGGGCCGTGACACATCCGGATAGTTCGGCACGCCCTCGTACATCAGCGTGACGGCGCCATTGCACAGCGGCCCGTAGACGACGTAGCTGTGGCCGGTGACCCAGCCCACATCCGCACCGCACCAGAAAATCTCGCCGTCGTGGTAGTCGAACACGTACTGGAAAGTCATCGACGCCCACACCAGGTAACCGCCGCTGGTATGCAGCACGCCCTTGGGTTTGCCGGTGGAACCGGAGGTGTAGAGGATGAACAGTGGGTCCTCGGCGCTCATCGCTTCCGGTGGACACTCCGCGGCCTGCGTCTCGACCAATTCGTGATACCAGACATCGCGTTCGCCGGACCAGGCGATCTCGCCGCCGGTGCGGCGCACCACGACGACCTTCTCCACGGACGCCGCGCCGGGCTTGGCCAGGGCGGCGTCTGCGTTGACCTTCAAGGGTATGGCGCGACCACCCCGCAGCCCTTCGTCAGCCGTGACCAGCCATTTCGACTTTCCGTCCTCGATGCGGCCCGCGAGCGCATCCGGCGAGAATCCGCCGAACACCACTGAATGCACCGCGCCGATACGCGCGCAGGCCAGCATCGCCACGGCCGCCTCCGGGATCATCGGCATATACAGCGTGACCACGTCACCGCGCTGAACGCCCAGCGATTTCAGGCCATTGGCGAAGCGACAGACCTTTTCGTACAGCTGCCGGTAAGTGATCGTCAGCGACTCGGCAGGGTCATCGCCTTCCCAGATGATCGCGGCCTGCTCGCCGCGTGTTTCGAGATGACGGTCCAGGCAATTGGCGGACACGTTGAGCTGCCCGTCCTGATACCAGCGGATGTGCAGATCGTCCGCGGCATAGGACACGTCCCGGACCTGGGTGTAGGGCTTGATCCAGTCGATACGCTGGCCCTGCTCCGCCCAGAAGCCATCCTTGTCCTCGATCGAACGGCGGTACATGCGTTCGTAGGCCTCGCCGTCCACCCAGGCGTGCGCCGCCCAGTCTGCAGGGACGGGATAGCGGGTATCTTCGGACATGATCTCGGGTTCTCTCTGTTTTAGGGGCCGACCGCTCCTCGCGGTGTGCTCGACAGTCTCATAAGCGGGGCCATCATGCGGAATTCGACTTTGGTCGTATCCACCGCCAATTGCGACCTTAGGCTAATTGCCGCCCGGGTCAAGCACGGACAACCTGCCGCTCATCGAGGCCAGACTTGGCACTCTTTACGAAAATACCGCCGCTACAGGCAGGGAGGAGACATGAGCGACACCACGAGGGGCGTCACGATGCCGGCACGGGCACTGAACGGCTTGCTGCTGAGCGGGCTGCTGTTCAGCGCACCGGTGCTGGCCGAAGGCATGAAGGTCGGCAACACCGAGTTTTCGTTCAGCGGCTATGTGAAGCTGGACGTGATGTACAGTGAATACAGCGATGGCGACGTGCCCGCCGCCAGCATCGGCCGCGACTATTTCTACACCAACACCATTCCGGTAAACGCCGCGCCCGGCATGGATGACAGCCACAGTTTCCTGGACATGCACGCCAAGCAGTCGCGCATCGTGTTCAAGACCAAATCGGACATCGGCGGCGAGATCATCGGCACGCATTTCGAGTTCGACTTCAACAACTCGCCGGGCGGCAACGAGGTCGTGTCCAACTCCTACAGCCCGCGGCTGCGGCAGGCCTATTTCACGTGGCGCGAGTGGCTGTTCGGCCAGACCTGGAGCACCTTCCAGAACGTGGCCGCCCTACCGGAGACCATCGACTTCATCGGCCCGGCCGAGAGCACGGTGTTCATCCGTCAATCGCAGGTGCGATACACCCACGGACCGTGGCAGTTCTCGGTGGAGAATCCCGAAACGGTGGCCCTGCCCAATGGCGGCGGCGCCACCGTGACCACCGACGACAACGTGCTGCCGGATCTGGTGGGCCGCTACAACCTCGGCTTTGCGGGCGGATCGGACCTGTCGATCGCAGTGCTCGCGCACTCGCTGGCGGTGGATGACTCGATTCCCGGCGTCGACGACGAGGTCTACGGCTACGGCGTCAGCGCCGCCGGCACCGTCAAGCTCGGCGCCGACGACATCAAGTGGATGCTCAACTACGGCGATGGCGTGGGCCGCTACGTGGGCGTGGGCGTTCTTCCGGGCGCCGTGGTGGATGATGACGGCGATCTCGAAACGATCAGTTCGCTCTCGGGCTATCTCGCCTACCGGCACTTCTGGACACCGCAATGGCGTACGCAGCTGGTGTATGGCGTATTCGAAGGCGATGCCGATACGGACTTGACAGGCGAAGCGGTCAACGCCTCGGCGCAGAGCGCGCATGTCAACCTGCTGTATTCGCCGAACAAGGCGCTGACCTTCGGGGTGGAATACCTGTACGCCAGCCGCGAGCTCGAAAACGGCGAGGACGGCGATCTCAACCGCGTGCAGTTCGGCGCCAAATACGCGTTCTGAACCTCAGACCGTCGATCGCGGCGCCGCAGCACCCGCCGGCGCCGCGATCGGTTGTGGCAGCACCGCAGGCCTGCCTGGTTCACGCACTGCGAAACCGGCGAAAGGCGCCGAGCCGACCGGTACCCGCAAGACCGTCGTCGCGCGGGTCCGCGAAGGCGACAACCGAACGGGGCCGCCGTACGAACCTTCGTTTTGCGGCACAATCCGCAAAGGGCGCTTCGGTCAAAACGCCGCGCAACCGGCGCTCCGCGGGAGGGGACGCATTGGAAAAGCCGCTGGGTCTGCTGGCCGATGACGACCCGAACAGCGTCGCCGCAGCGGCGCTGCCGTTTCGGCAGCTCGGCCGCGAAGGCGTCGCGACCCACCTGATCGCCCGGGTCGCACAACGCGCGAGTCTGCGCTGATCCGATGCCGTTCCCGGGCCCCCTGCTCCGCTCACTGCTGTACGGCATCGCCGCCGCCCTGATCGTATTCATACTGTTGGCAGGGACACTGCTGACGCAGGAGTTGCGTGCGGCCCTGATGCCGCGCCTGCCGGCGCTGGCCGTTGTGGCGCTGCTTGCCGGGGCCGCCGGTTCTCTGGTGGCTTGGCGGCGCCTCGACGACGCACAGCGCTGGCCGTGGCGATTCGTGCACGCGCTCGAACGCCTGCGTGCCCTCGGTCCGGGCCTGCGCATCGCTCAGGCCGACGACTTGCCCGCCGCGGTCGAGCACAGTTTCAATCTTGTCGCTGCCGAATGGCAGGCCGAGCGCACGCAGCGGCAGGCGGCAATCGATCGCGCGACCCAGGCGCTGGCAACGGAACGGGATCTGTTCGCCGCCGTGATCGGCGAACTGCCGAACGCCGTGATCGCCTGTCACGACACCGGGCAGATTCTGTTGTATACGCCGCGTGCCGTGGAGCTGCTGAACACCCACGCACCGGACCGCTACCTCGGGCTGGGGCGCACGATCTTCTCGTTGTTCCGGCGCAGCGCCATCCTGCACGGGCTGGAGCGCATGAGCAGCGCGGCGGAGTCTGCCTCACCCTCAGCGCGGGTCTTGCTGGCCACGCGCGAAGGCGCGCTGTTTCACGCGCGCTTCACGCCGCTGCGCCGGGGTCAGGCCAGCGGATTCTTTCTTGCGCTCGAACCCGCGCAGGTGGCCCCGCCGGAAACCCGCATCGACCACCGGCATCGGCTCGGCAATCTTCGCGCGGCCGCCGAGATGCTGCGCGACAACCCCGATCTGAGCGAAGCCGAGCGACAGCGTTTCGTCGCCATCATCGACGAAGAATCGCGCAGGCTCGTCGAGGCGCTGCCGCAGCATGACGAGACGCAGTGGCCGCTCGAAGACACCTCGGCGGAAACGCTGCTCGCGCTGACGCGCGATGCCGTGGCCGCGACAACACACCAGCCGGTGCACGTGGCGGACCCACCCGCCCTCTGGCTGCGCTGCGAAACCTTCTCGCTGCTGGCGATACTGCGCGACTATTCGGCGCGCATCGCTGCCGAGGGTGCCAGCGCGCTGCGCCTGGAAATCGTGGAAGAAGCGTCGCAGCCGCAACTGCGCCTGTGCTGGAGTCCGGCCGTAGTGCTGCCGCCCGACGTCTGGCGTCGCTGGCAGCACACCGTACTGGACAGCCCCGGATCGCGACTGCCGCTGTCGCCGATGGCGATCGTACGTGCGCACGGCGGGGAAATCCGGCAGCAAAGTTCGGATGCGGGCGCCTGCCTCAAGCTGCGGATGCAGGCATCCGAGCCGGCCGAGCATGATCGCGACGCGCACGCGGCAGTGCCGGTCTGGGACGTGACCGCTCCGCCCGTTCACGCCGACCCGCTCGACCATCCGCTGCGGGCGCTCAGCTTCACGGTACTCGACACCGAAACCACCGGGCTCGACCCCAGCGGCGGCGACGAAATCATCGCGATCGGTGCGATTCACGTCGTCAACGGCCGCATCCTGTCGCGCGAGGTGTTCGAATCGCTGGTCGCGAGCACCCGCCGCATCGATCCGGCAGCGCAGCGACTGCACGGCATCGACACGCAAATGCTGCGCGGACAACCGGCGCTGGCGGACGTGCTGCCGCGTCTGGCCCGCTTCTGCGAAAGCACCGTGCTGGTCGGCCACAACCTCGCGTTCGACCGGCGCTTTCTCGAACTCGCCGCAGACAGCAGCGGCGTAAGCCTGCAACAGCCGGGGCTCGACACCCTGCTGCTGTCACAGCTGCTGTACCCGCAGGCCGGCGCACACACGCTCGAAACCCTGGCCGAGCGCCTGCACGTGCCGGTGCTCGGCCGCCACACCGCGCTCGGCGACGCAATCCTCACCGCCGAAATCCTGCTGCGCCTGATTCCGATGCTCGAAGGCCGTGGCTACGCCACGCTGCGGCAGGCCCTGGACGCGGCGGCGACAGTGCCGCTGGCGCGGCTGAAATACTGATGCTGGGCCTCGGCATCCAGCTCGCCAGCCGTGACGCACGCGTCGCGCAGCTGCACCGGCAGCTGCAATCGATCGACGGCGAGGCCGCGATTGTCGCCGCCGCCGGTGATGTCCGGCGCCTGGCCTTCGAGCTGCTGGAGGACGGCGAATCCGCCGCACGCCTGACACGCGCCATCGCCGACCTCAACGACGCGCTGACCGCCCGTGTCCTGGCGCTTGCGGCGCAGCACCACCGGCTGGACGACATCCGCATGTGCTGGCTGGCGCTCGGCAGCGAAGGCCGTCAGGAACAGACCGTACACACCGACCAGGACAATGCGATCGTCTTTGTCGGTGGCGAAGCCGAGCGGGCGCGGCTGCTGGTCTTCGCCGACAGCGCCAATCGCCTGCTCGATCGCTGCGGCTACCGCTGGTGTCCCGGCGACATCATGGCGCGCAACCCGCAGTGGTGCCTGTCGCTGGAGGAATGGCAGGCCTGCTTTTCCGACTGGATCGACAGCGGCAAACCGCAGGCGCTGCTGCACGGCGCGATCTTCTTCGACTTCCGCGGGCTCTGGGGCGACCTGGGTCTGGCCCGAGCGCTGCGCGAGTGGCTGTCCGCCTACATCGCGCCGCGACCGCTGTTCCTGCGCCAGATGAGCCAAAACCTGCTGCAGGCGCGGCCCGGCGCCAATGGCTGGGGGCGCTTCCAGCTTCAGGCCGTCGACGGTCAGCCGCCGGACTTCGACATCAAGACCGCCGGCGCCGGCCAGTTCAGCGACGTTGCGCGGATTCTGGCGCTGTCGCGCGGAATTCCGATCACCGCCACCGCGGCGCGCCTGTCGGCCTGGCCCGCGCAGGCGCACGAAGGCGATCTCGCCGAATCCTGGGTCGAGGCCTTCCACATGCTGCAGTGGTTCCGGCTGCGGCGACAGCTCGAACGCCACGCCGCCGGCCGGCCGCTCGACAACCGCATCGATCCGAGCCGGCTGTCGCGTTTCGAGCGTCGCCTGCTGCGCGCCGCGTTCGCCGAGCTGCGCGGCGCACGGCACAAGCTGGCCGTCGACTACGGCCTGGCGTTCTGAGTCCGCCAATACTGCGACCAAAGTTGCAGCGATACCCGTGGCAACTTCGACCAAAGTCTCGATTCCATCGTGCGGGGGCGTTGCTACGCTGACGGCGGAATATCTAATCGAAGTACCTGTCAAGGTGCGCTTTGGAGGGAGACATGCAAACGCAAGACAATGGCGACAAGAACGCCGCTGCGGTGGCGTACTGGAAGGCGAACATCCGCATCGTGCTCGGACTGCTCGCAATCTGGTTCGTGGTGTCCTACGGCTTCGGCATTCTGCTGGCCGACTGGCTCAATCAATTCCAGTTCTTCGGCTTCAAGCTCGGCTTCTTCTTCGCGCAGCAGGGATCGATCTACGTGTTCGTCCTGCTGATCTTCTATTACGTCTGGCGCATGAACCGGCTGGACCGCGAATTCGACGTCCACGAGGACTGATCGGAACCACCGAGGGGAGAACATCTTATGGACGTCATGACCTGGACCTATCTACTGGTCGGAGTCACGTTTGCGCTGTACATCGGCATCGCCGTCTGGTCGCGTGCCGGAACCACCGGGGAATACTACGTCGCCGGTGGCGGCGTGCCCGCCATCGCCAACGGCATGGCCACCGCGGCAGACTGGATGAGCGCCGCCAGCTTCATCTCCATGGCCGGCATCATCGCCTTCGCCGGCTATGACGGCTCGGTCTATCTGATGGGCTGGACCGGCGGCTATGTGCTGCTGGCACTGCTGCTGGCGCCGTACCTGCGCAAGTTCGGCAAATTCACGGTGCCGGATTTCATTGGCGCCCGCTACTACTCGCAGACCGCCCGCATCGTCGCGGTGATCTGCGCGGTGTTCGTCTCGTTCACCTACGTGGCCGGACAGATGCGCGGCGTCGGCATCGTGTTCTCGCGTTTCCTGGAAGTGGACATCACCACCGGCGTCATCATCGGCATGGCGATCGTGTTCTTCTACGCCGTGCTCGGCGGCATGAAGGGCATCACCTACACCCAGGTGGCGCAGTACTGCGTGCTGATCTTCGCGTTCATGGTGCCGGCGATCTTCATCAGCCTGCTGCTGACCGGCAACCCGATCCCGCAGTTCGGCTTCGGCTCCAAGACCGCGGACGGCGTCTACCTGCTCGACAAGCTCAACGGCCTGGTCACCGAGCTCGGCTTCAACGCCTACACCTCCGGCACCAAATCGGTCACCGACGTGTTCTGCATCACGCTGGCGCTGATGGTCGGCACCGCCGGGCTGCCGCACGTGATCGTGCGCTTCTTCACCGTGGCCAGCGTGCGCGAAGCACGCCGCTCCGCCGGCTGGGCACTGCTGCTGATCGCGATTCTCTACACCACCGCCCCGGCGATTGCCGCCTTCGCACGGACCAACCTGATCGAGACCGTCAGCAACGCCCCTTACGAGACCGTGCCGGAATGGTTTCACAAGTGGGAGGACACCGGCCTGATCAAGTTCGAGGACAAGAACGGCAACGGCACCATCCAGTACGTGGCGGATGCCAGCCAGAACGAACTGACGGTGGATCGCGACATCATGGTGCTGGCCAACCCGGAGATCGCGCAGCTGCCGAATTGGGTGATCGCGCTGGTTGCAGCCGGCGGTCTGGCCGCCGCCCTGTCCACCGCTGCCGGCCTGCTGCTGGTGATCTCGACCTCGATCTCGCATGACCTGCTGAAGATGACCTTCATGCCGAACATCACCGAGAAGCAGGAGCTGCTGTTCGCACGAATCGCCGCCGCCGCGGCCGTGGTCGTGGCCGGTCTGCTCGGCATCTTTCCGCCGGGCTTCGTCGCCCAGGTGGTGGCCTTCGCCTTCGGTCTGGCCGCGGCCTCGTTCTTCCCGGCGATCATCCTTGGCATCTTCTCCAAGCGCATGAACAAGGAAGGTGCGATCGCCGGCATGGTGGTCGGCATCAGCTTCACCGCCGCGTACATCATCTACTTCAAGTTCATCAACCCGGAAGCGAACGTGGCCGCGAACTGGTGGTTCGGCATCTCACCCGAAGGCATCGGCTCGATCGGCATGCTGCTCAACCTGATCGTCTCCGTGGTCATTTCCAAGTTCACCCCGGCGCCGCCGCCCGACGTGCAGCAGATCGTCGAGACCATCCGCGTCCCGCGCGGTGCTGGTGCCGCGCACGTGCACTAGCAGGAAGCGTTCCGAACCCAGCCTCATCCCCAAGAGGCAGCCTCTCTCTTCGGAGAGCTTGGGCCCCGGTCGAAGGACCGGGGCTTTTTTCTGGATACTCGGACGAGGATCCGCCCGCGCCTTGCGAACGGGCCGAATCGCCGGTCCAGAAAGCAGGCGGCATTCGGCAAGCTTGCATGGATTCCGGGTTCCCGCTGCGCGGGCCCCGGAATGACGGAACGGAGCAGACGGCCGAAGCGGAATGCCACCACGTCACGATATCGACACAGCGGTTCTCTAGGCTGCGCGACCTTTTGAATGTGGCCCGACATACCGTGCGCGCTTCCCTGCTGACCTTCATCCTGCTACTGGCCGCCTGCGGCTCGGGTGGCGGCACTTCGTCCGGCTCCGGCATGACCGGCGATCAAGCCGATGACGGTGGCGGGTTGCCGCCCATCGCGAGCCTGGACGGCGGCGTGTGGATGAAGGGCGATCTGCACCTGCATTCGCACCACAGTGATGATGCGGCCGACAATCCGCTGCCGGAACTGATCGCCTTCGCCGAGAACGTGGGCATGGACTACTTCATCGCCACCGACCACGACAATCACGTCGACGGTGATGTCGCCAAGCACACCTGGGCCGATCCGGCGTACCGATCGGATTCGATGCTGATGCTGTACGGTGCGGAATGGACGACCCACCGCGGTCACGGCAACACCTTTTCCGCGACACCCTACGATCACCAGCGCTTTTATGAGGTGCGCGACGAGCGCGACAGCCTCATCGCCGAGCGAGCGCACGAAGTCGGCATCCACGTCTCGGCCAACCACCCCAGCGGGGCCGACAGCTTCAGTTTCAGCTATGACTTCGTGAAGTCGATCGAGGTCTGGAATTCGTCGATCTGGTCGACCAATTCCGGCGCCATGCTGATCTGGGACGACCTGCTCAAGTCGGGGCGCAAGCTCACCGGCCGTGGCGGCAGCGATGCGCATCACAATGTCGGCGCGGACCCCAGCCTGTGGACCAGCAATGTCTGGCAGGGGCTGTTCAATTTCGTCGGCACGCCCACGACCTGGGTCTACGCGACGCAGCGCAGCGCTGAGGCGGTGCTGGCGGCGCTGGACAACGGCCGCGTCTCGGTCAGCGCGACGCCGGCGGCCGAACGCATCGAGTTCTATGCGGATCTGGACGCCGACGGCAGCATGGACATGATGATGGGCGACATTGCCGAGGCGAGCGGCGAGCCCGTGAACTTTCAGGTGAACATCGTCGGCGGTCCCGGGCTGGTGCCGCTGTACCGGATCACCGTGACCAAGGACGGTGCGGAATTCGGGGTATTCAATACGGCCGGCCGCAGCCTGGAATTCACCGATACTCCGGCGCCGGATGTGCGCAGCTACTATCGCGTGGAGGTCCACGGCCTGCCCGCCCCGTATCCCGAGGTGCCGCTGAGTTCGCTCACCAGCACCGGCATGATCGGCCTGTCCAATCCGATCTACTTCAATTTCGATCCGGCGTTCTGATCGATGTCCAGAGCCGCTCGGCTGCCGGATGAATGTCGCTGCAGCTTGCCGGTAGGGTGGGCAAAGGCCGCAGCCGGTAGGGTGGGCAAAGGCCGCAGGCCGTGCCCACGCGGCGGGCGGGCGGCTGGCCATCGCGTGGGCACGCTGCGCTTTGCCCACCCTACGCTGGACCGCGCCGCGCCTTGATGCGGAGGCGTTATCCCGCCGGATGATATCGCTGCAGCTTGCCGGTAGGGTGGGCAAAGGCCGTAGGCCGTGCCCACGCGCGGGCGTCCGGCTGGCCATCGCGTGGGCACGCTGCGCTTTGCCCACCCTACGTTGGACCGCGCCGCGCCTTGACGCGGAGGCGTTATCCCGCCGGATGATATCGCTGCAGCTTGCCGGTAGGGTGGGCAAAGACCGTAGGCCGTGCCCACGCGGCGGACGTTCGGCTGGCCATCGCGTGGGCACGCTGCGCTTTGCCCACCCTACGCTGGACCGCGCCGCGCCTTTGCACGGAGGCCTTATCCCGCCGGATGATGTCGCTGCAGCCGGTAGGGTGGGCAAAGGCCGTAGGCCGTGCCCACGCGGCGGGCGTCCGGCTGGCCATCGCGTGGGCACGCTGCGCTTTGCCCACCCTACGCTGGACCGCGCCGCGCCTTTGCGCGGAGGCGTTATCCCGCCGGATGATGTCGCTGCAGCTTGCCGGTAGGGTGGGCAAAGGCCGTAGGCCGTGCCCACGCGGCGGGCGTTCGGCTGGCCATCGCGTGGGCACGCTGCGCTTTGCCCACCCTACGCTGGACCGCGCCGCGCCTTTGCGCGGAGGCGTTATCCCGCCGGATGATATCGCTGCAGCTTGCCAGTAGGGTGGGCAAAGGCCGTAGGCCGTGCCCACGCGGCGGGCGGGCGGCTGGCCATTGCGTGGGCACGCTGCGCTTTGCCCACCCTACGCTGGACCGCGCCGCGCCTTTGCACGGAGGCGTTATCCCGCCGGATGATATCGCGCAGCTTGCCGGTAGGGTGGGCAAAGGCCGTAGGCCGTGCCCACGCGCGGGCGTCCGGCTGGCCATCGCGTGGGCACGCTGCGCTTTGCCCACCCTACGCTGGACCGCGCCGCGCCTTGATGCGGAGGCGTTATCCGGCCGGATGATGTCGCTGCAGAAAGCCGAGCACGCCGACGTTGAATGCGTCGTTGCGATCACCAGCGACCATGTGACCGGCGCCCGCCACGTCGAAGACTTCGAGCCCCGGAATATGCTCGCGGAATTCGGCGACGCCGGCTTCGGACACGATGTCGCTTTGCATGCCGCGCACCAGCAAGGTCGGCTGGCGAACGCGCTCCGCATCGGCCAGCAACACCTCCGCCATCAACGGCGGCTCCACGGGCTGCGTTCGGTTCACGAACTTCGGGTCCCAGTGCCAATGCAGGCGCCCGTCGCGCCAGCGCAGATTCTTCATCAGGCCTGACGGGTCCTTGGGGCGCGGCCGGTGGGGGTTGTAGGCCGCCACGGCCTCGGAGGCCTCTTCGAGCGAGGCGAAACCGTCCAGCCGCCCACTCATGAAGCTGGTGATCTTTTGGGCGCCGACCGGATCGACGCGCGGTACCACGTCGACCAGCACCAGGGCGCTGGCGATCGTCGCGTCACTACTTCCGGCGGCGTGCAGTAGCGTCATGCCCCCCATGGAAGCACCCACCAAGGCCGGAGGCGCCGGCAGCGTGGCGATGACCGCGAGCAGGTCGGCGCTCATCGCATCCAGCGAATAGTCGGCATCCGGTGACCAGCCGCTGTCACCGTGCCCACGCGCATCCAGATTGATTACGTGATAGCCGCGCGCCAGCAACTCGTCCATCGCGCCGCCCCAGGAATGGCGTGTCTGACCACCGCCATGCAGGAGAATCACGGCCGGCTTCGATGGATCACCGCCGACGTCTGCCACAACCTCGATGCCGCCTGGCACGGCGTATCGGCGTTCTGTTACTGAGTTCGTCATCGTTCAACCATAACAGCCTGGGGCAAGCCAGGTCCCGCCCGGCCGGTCGCTCAGTACTGGCTTTCGGGCAAGCGCACGATCAAGCCGTCGACCTCGTCGCTGACGTTGAGCTGACAGGTCAACCGGCTGTTCGGCTCAACATTGAGGGCGCCTTCCAGCATCATCTCCTCATCGTCCGACTTTGGTGGCAGCTTGTCTGCCCAGCTCGGGTCGACGTAGCCATGGCAGGTCGCGCAGGAACAGCAGCCGCCACAATCGCCGACGATGCCCGGCACCATGTTGTCGACCGCCACCTGCATCACCGACTTCCCGGCCTCGGCGTCGACCACGTGTTCGGTACCGTTGAACTCGACAAAATGAATCTTGGGCATGGCTGATCTGGCTCCTTCGCCGCGTGTCTGAAATGATTGATCTGTAGTGGTGATGCCGTGGCTCCGCCGAACCGGCCCGATCCGGGCGCAAACCCGCCTCGCAGACTATCTATCGGTTTGCGAAAAGCTGAATCGATCTGAGCTGACCACAGACTGTCGGCAACGCTGCCGCAGACCCTCCATTCTCGCCGCACACCCCTCGCAGGGCAAGTGCCGTGCGAATCCACAACGCGGAATGCTCGCCTCGATCGAATGCGATTCATCGCGAGTTTGACGACTCCGTCAATGACGGCGAGGACGATGCCGGCAGCGAGTTCCCCGATGTGCCGAACCTCACGGCCGGCACAAAACCGCCTCCCCTCGGCGCCCGCCCTGCGGGAATCGCCTGTACAGTTTCAGCGGAGGAGGATCCGAATATGGCAGCCAGTACAAGCGAAATGACAGAGTCCACCAGCATCACCGGCTTTCTCAGGAGCCGGCTCGCAAAATTTGCGGGGCTCTGCCTCCTGTTGCTGGCCGTCATCGGAATGAGCTTGGCCGCCACCAGCGAACGCAAGCGCTCGCTGCACGAATACGAAGCCACGCTGCGCAGCACGGTCGACGGCCTCGCTACACAGCTTGAAAACACCATCGAGTTCAGACGCAGGAGCGTCCGTTTCCTGGGTGACGTGCCGCCGATCCAGGGCATCGTCCGCGCCAGCAAGAACAACGGACAGGATTCGCAGGAACAAAGCTCGCTCCAGCTTTGGCAACAGCGACTGAGCCAGATCTTCTCAGCCTTTCTGGCGACCAACCCGGAGGTCTATCAGGTGCGCTACATCGGCATCGCCGACGGCGGGCGGGAGCTGGTGAGGGTCGAGCGGGTCGATGGCCCGATCAGGGTCACGCCGACGGCCGAACTGCAAAAGAAGGGCGGACGCGACTATTTCATGGAGGCGATCCGCCAGCCCCCCGGCGAAACCTACGTGTCACAGATCACCCTCAATCGCGAGCACGAAAAGGTCGAAGTGCCTCACCGCCCCACCGCCCGCATCGCAGTGCCGGTATACGAGGACGGCGGGCCGGTGTTCGGGATCGTGGTGATCAACGTCGACGTTGAATACGCGCTTCAGAGCTTCGCCAAGGCGGCGCCGCCGAACAGCGCGATCTACGTCACCAATGCCGCTGGCGGTTACTTTGTACATCCGCAGCCTGGACGCGCGTTCGGCTTCGAGTTTGGTTCGCCATACCGCTGGCAGAACGAGTTTCGCAGCACGCAGTCGGACCACGGACCCGAAGGTCAAGGCGACATCGTTCCCATGCAGACCGACAAGTCCAGGGTCTGGACGGTGACCCGAACCGTATCACCGCAGACGGACAACCGAAGCCGCGACATCATTTTTCACGCCGTTGTACCCGACCGCCTTATTCAGCAGCATATGCTGATTGCAGTCGCCAAGACCGCCGGGTTCATGATCGCGGTGGGCGCCGTCGGTAGCGTGCTGATCTTTCTCTACTGGGTGGGCGTTCAGCGGCAATTTCAGGCCCGCCGTGAACGCCTGCGGCTGGCTGCCATAGTCGACAACTCGCACGACGCCATCGTCGGACTCGATCCGTTCGGAACAGTGTCCAACTGGAATCAAGCCGCCGAACGACTGTTCGGCTACTCGCAGTACGAGGCCACCGGCCGCCCCATTGAGTCCCTGATCGCGCCCGACGAGGCTCCGATCTCGGAGACCAGGGAACTGATGCGCATCATCGAGGGAGGCAGCGCCACGCGCTTCGAAACCCGGCGCCGACACAAGGACGGACACCTGATCGACGTTGCGGCTACGCTGTCACCGATTCGCGGAGACCAGAACAATATCCTGGGCGTCGCGGCGATACTGCGGGACATCAGCGACCAGAAAGCCGCGCAGGCGGAAATCCTGCAGCTCAATGCCAATCTGGAATCGCAGGTGCGAGAGCGCACCGCCGAACTGGAGGCCACATCGGCTCTGCAGCGGGCAATTCTGGTCAACGCGGGTTATGCCATCTTCGCGATGGATGCCGCCGGCACAATCACTCTGTTCAATCCCGCCGCCGAATCGATGTTGGGCTACCGGGAGAATGACGTGGTCGGCCGGCGATCCGCGCTGCTGTTTCATGATGCCAACGAAATCGCACAACGGCTGGAAAAAGTGGGCGACGGTGTCCCCCCTGAGAACGGGTTCGAACTGGTCGTGGCCAGGGCGCGTGAGGAACCCGCGGTCGAAAGCGAATGGACCTACGTGCGCAGGGACGGCTCCACGCTTCCGGTACGCCTGCACATCAGCTCCCTGCGTGACGAGCAACACAAGCTGGTTGGCTACCTCGGTATCGCCATCGACCAGACCGAATTCCGCGAGCGCGAGCAGGCGCTGAATGAGGCTCGCGCCGCGGCCGAATCGGCCAATCAGGCGAAAAGCCAGTTCCTGGCCAACATGAGCCACGAAATCCGGACACCGATGAACGCGGTGCTGGGCATGCTGCAGCTGCTGCGCCGCACTCCGCTGGACTTCACCCAGCAAGACTATTCGGCCAAGGCCGAATCCGCAGCGCAAACGCTGTTGGGCATCCTCAATGACATCCTCGACATTTCGAAGATCGAGGCCAACAAGCTCACCCTGGACCCACACCCATTCCAGCTGGACGACTTGCTGCGCGAAGTCGGGGTGATCCTGTCCGCCAATGTCGGCCAGAAGGAAGTCGAAATCCTGTTCGATATTGATCCGAAGATCCCCAACGGGCTGGTCGGCGATGCCTTGCGGCTGCAGCAGATCCTGCTCAATCTGGCGGGCAACGCGGTCAAGTTCACCACCGAGGGCGAGGTGGTCCTGAGCGCATCGCTGCTACGGACAACGGCGACGGGTCTCGACCTGGAATTCCGCATCCGCGACACCGGCATCGGCATGACCGAAGACCAGGTCGGGCGCATCTTCGACAGTTTCGAACAGGCCGAAAGCTCGGTCGCGCGGCGCTTCGGCGGCACCGGACTGGGTCTGGCGATCACCCAGAAGCTGGTGAACATGATGGGCGGGACGGTCAATGTCGAAAGCCAGGCCGGTGTCGGCAGCATCTTCCAGTTTCAGATCAGTCTGGCGCCGGCGCCGGACGAAGCACCGGCCGCTCCGGCCACCGTTCGGAAGGCGTGCAATCTGCACAAGCTGCGCGTGTTGATCGTCGACGACAACAGCAGCGCGCGCGAGATTCTCGCCGCCATCGCCGAATCCTTCGGTTGGACCGCCGATACCGCCAAGGATGGCATTGAAGCCTTGGCTCTCCTCGAAGCCATGACCGCCGGCAAGGACAACTACGACGTCATCTTCATCGACTGGCGCATGCCGAACATGGACGGCTGGACGCTCAGCGAGCGGATCAATGAGCGCCGCGCCGGTGCGGCCGGTCCCCCATTGATCATCATGGCGACGGCCTATGGCCGCGACGCCTTGGCACAGCGCCTGGGCCACGAACGCGCAGCGCTGGACGGAATGCTCGTCAAACCGATTACGGCATCGATGCTGTTTGACGCCGTCGCGGACGCAAGCGCGGGCCTGGGACGCGTCTGGCAGGAGACTGGACAGGGCGTATCCAGTACACATCGGCTGCAGGGCATGCATATCCTGCTGGCCGAAGACAATGCCACCAACCAGCAGGTCGCCCGCGAACTGCTGGGGTCGGAGGGCGCGGTCGTCACCGTGGCCAACAATGGCCTGGAATGCATCGAAGTGCTGCGTCGGGTGGACGCGACGATCGACGTGGTGCTGATGGATATCCAGATGCCCGAACTCGACGGCTATGGCGCAACGCGACGCATCCGCGAGGAACTGGCGCTGGACCGCTTGCCGATCATCGCGATGACCGCCAATGCCCTGCCCTCCGACCGCGCGGACTGCCTTGCCGCCGGCATGAACGACCACGTCGGCAAACCGTTTCATATCGACGACCTGGTTTCGGTACTGCGATTTCATTGGCGCGGGCCCGCCGACGCCGCGGCACAAGCGCCGCAATCTTCGGAAAGCGCTCCCGACACCGGCACCAGCGGCTTCGATTTCAAACGAGCCCTTGAGCGCCTCGGTGGACGACGCGATCTGTTCGTGCGTGAGAGCCGGGCATTCGTCGAGCAACAAACCGAAACGCCCTCACGACTGCGGGCCCTCGTTCAATCGGGGAATGGCGTCGGTGCCGCCCAGATCCTGCATGCGCTCAAGGGTGTGGCGGCAACACTGGGCGCTCAGCGCTTGGCCGCGCTCGCCGCCTCGCTGGAGGCCAGCATCAATCAACACCATGGTCTATCAGGCCTTGCATCAACATTCGGCGAGCTGGAGGATGCCTTGAACGAAGCACGGCAGGCGCTGCGAACTCAGGCCGATGCTCTGGCACCGCCTGATCACCCCGCGGCAATGAGCCAGCCGACTTCGCGAGCGGTTTCCGCCTCCGAGCTCGACACACTCATGAAGCTGCTGGCAGAAAACAACATGCGGGCAATCAGCGCCACCCAGGCCTTGGAATCCGGCATCCTGGCAATCGCGCCTGAGCCGGGGCGGCGCCTGGGCGAGGCAATGGCAAGCCTGGACTTCGCCGGCGCACTCGAAGCGTGTCGCGACATTCAACAGAAGCTCGACCAATGACCACTTCGAACGTACCGGAATTGCCCACCCTGCGCCCGCGCCTGCTGCTGGTCGACGATCAGCCGATCAATATCCAGATTCTCTATCAGCTGTTTCAGGACGACTTCGAAATCTTCATGGCCACTGACGGCCAACAGGCCCTGGGCGTCTGCGAGCGCGAGTCGCCGGATCTGATTCTGCTCGATGTGGTGATGCCGGAAATGGACGGTCTGGAAGTCTGCCGCCGACTCAAGGCAAGCCCGGCCACTCGCGCGATCCCCGTGATTTTCGTCACTGGCCAGAACGCACCGGATGAGGAGGCCGCCGGGCTTGAGGTGGGCGCGGTGGACTTCATTTCCAAGCCGATCAGTCCCCCGGTCGTCAAAGCACGCGTCAAGACACAACTCAAACTCAAGGCACTGACCGACCAACTGCGTGGCCTCGCCTTCGTGGACGGCCTGACAGGAATCGCCAACCGCCGCCGCTTCGACGAAGCTTGCGACCAGGAATGGAATTTCGGCCGCAGACACGATGTGCCGCTGGGCCTGATCCTGATCGACGTCGATCATTTCAAGGCCTACAACGATCACTACGGACATCAGGCCGGTGACGCCACGCTCCAGGCCGTGGCCACAACACTCAAATCCTCGCTGCGTCGCCCACGCGAGCTGGCAACGCGTTTCGGCGGCGAGGAATTCGCGTGCCTGCTGCCGGGTATCGCACTGAGCGAGGCGCTGCAGATCGCATCGTCCCTGTGTCGTGCCGTCCAGGAAGCCGGGCTCCCTCATGAGCTGTCCACCACGGCGTCCGTGGTCACGGTCAGCGCAGGCGTCGCATCCGAAATCCCCGGCCCCGAGCGCAGCCCGGCGGACCTGCTGAAGCAAGCAGACGCCTGTCTGTACCAGGCCAAATCGCAAGGCCGGAACCGCGCCATCGCGGCATTGCCGGACGGCGCCTAGTAGACGTCGTAGGGTGGGCAAAGGCCGTAGGCCGTGCCCACGCGGAGGCGAGCTTGCCACACACGCGTGGGCACGCTTCGCTTTGCCCACCCTACTGGCGCGTCTTACTTCGACACCGCCGGTGCCCGGACGTAGACGCCGTAGGGTGGGCAAAGGCCGTAGGCCGTGCCCACGCGGGGCGGCCTTACCCATACCCGCGTGGGCACGCTTCGCTTTGCCCACCCTACTGGCGCGTTTTACTTTGACACCGCCGGTGCCCGGCCGTAGACGTCGTAGGGTGGGCAAAGGCCATAGGCCGTGCCCACGCGGAGGCGAGCTTGCCACACACGCGTGGGCACGCTTCGCTTTGCCCACCCTACTCGCGCGTTTTACTTCGACACCGCCGGTGCCCGGACGTAGACGCCGTAGGGTGGGCAAAGGCCGTAGGCCGTGCCCACGCGGGGGCGAGCTTGCCAACACACGCGTGGGCACGCTTCGCTTTGCCCACCCTACTGGCGCGTTTTACTTCGACACCGCCGGTGCCCAGCCGTAGACGCCGTAGGGTGGGCAAAGGCCGTAGGCCGTGCCCACGTGGGGCGAGCTTGCCACACACGCGTGGGCACGCTTCGCTTTGCCCACCCTACTGGCGCGTTTTACTTTGACACCGCCGGTGCCCAGCCGTAGACGTCGTAGGGTGGGCAAAGGCCGTAGGCCGTGCCCACGCGGAGGCGAGCTTGCCAACACACGCGTGGGCGCGCTTTACTTTGATACCGCCGGCGCCCAGCCGTAGACGTCGTAGGGTGGGCAAAGGCCGTAGGCCGTGCCCACGCGGAGCGGGCTTGCCAACACCCGCGTGGGCACGCTTCGCTTTGCCCACCCTACTGGCGCGTTTTACTTTGATACCGCCGGTGCCCAGCCGTAGACGTCGTAGGGTGGGCAAAGGCCGTAGGCCGTGCCCACGCGGGGGCGAGCTTGCCACACACGCGTGGGCACGCTTCGCTTTGCCCACCCTACTGGCGCGTTTTACTTCGACACCGCCGGTGCCCAGCCGTAGACGTCGTAGGGTGGGCAAAGGCCGTAGGCCGTGCCCACGCGGGGGCGAGCTTGCCAACACACGCGTGGGCACGCTTCGCTTTGCCCACCCTACTGGCGCGTCTTACTTTGACACCGCCGGCGCCCGGCCGTAGACGTCGTAGGGTGGGCAAAGGCCGTAGGCCGTGCCCACGCGGAGGCGAGCTTGCCAACACACGCGTGGGCACGCTTCGCTTTGCCCACCCTACTGGCGCGTCTTACTTTGACACCGCCGGCGCCCGGCCGTAGACGTCGTCGAAGCGAACGATATCGTCCTCACCGAGATACGAACCGCTCTGCACCTCGATCAGTTCAAGCAACACCTTGCCCGGGTTTTCGAGGCGATGCGTCACGCCCAGCGGGATATAGGTGGACTGGTTTTCCGTCAGCATCTGTACGTTGTCACCGACGGAGACCATCGCCGTACCGGACACCACCACCCAATGCTCGGCACGATGGTGATGCATCTGCAGGGACAGCTTCTGCCCCGGCTTCACGGTGATGTATTTCACCTGAAAGCGTGTCCCCAGGGACAGGGTTTCATAGCTGCCCCAGGGACGCAGCACGGTCGCATGCTGATGCGCCTCGCTGCGCTTGCCGGCGCGCAGTCGCGAGACGATCTTCTTCACGTCCTGCGTACGGCTCTTGTCGATGACCATGACCGCATCCTTGGTCTCCACGATCACGCAGTCCTTGATGCCACAGGCCGCGACCAGGCGGCTGTCGGCATGCACCAGCGTGCCACTGCAATCGTCGAACAGAACATCACCATGCGAGACGTTGCCGTCACCGTCGGCACCCAGCAGCCCCAGAAAATTCCAGCTTCCGACGTCGTCCCAACCACAATCCATCGGCACGACCACGGCGCGGGCCGTTCGCTCCATCACCGCGTAGTCAATCGAATCGGACTCGATCACGCGAAAGGATGGCGGCAAGCGAATGAAATCCAGATCCTTGCTCGCGCCTTCCAGAGCCACGCGCACGCCATCGAGCATTTCCGGCTTGAACCGGGCCAGTTCGCTCAGAAAGGTCTTGGCCTTGAACAGGAACAGGCCGGCGTTCCAGTAATAGTCGCCTGCGTCCAGATAGCTCTGGGCAAGGGCTTCGTCCGGCTTCTCCACGAACGCGGCGACCGTGAATGCGCAGGCGTCCAGCGCCGCGCCCTGCTGGATGTAGCCGTAGCCGGTTTCCGCACGTGTCGGCTTGATGCCGAACGTGACGATATGGTCCTGGGCAGCCGCAGCGCAGGCGGACACCGCACAAAGACCGAATGCCGGGGCATCCGCCACGTAGTGATCCGCCGCCATCACGAACAGCTGTGCATCGTCGCCATAGCGCTTCTGGGCGTGCAGCGCGGCAATCGCGGCGGCCGGCGCGGTGTTGCGGCCTTCCGGCTCCAGGATGATCGTGGCATTGGCGATCCCGATCTCGCGCAGCTGCTCCGCCACGATGAAACGGTGCTGCTCGCCGCACACCACGATCGGCGCCGCCGCGCCTTCGATCGCCTGCGCGCGCAAGGCCGTGTGCTGCAGGAGCGTGTGATCACCAAACAGCTTGAGAAACTGCTTGGGGTAGGACTCACGCGACAAGGGCCACAGACGGGACCCAGTGCCTCCAGCGATCAAAACGGGAATCAACATCTCACAATCCTCTTCAGGGTTTCGGGCCGCCTACAGGCGACTTGTGATGAATCATAACCAATGACGCAAATCCCGCGCCTCGACATGTTCGACGGCGGGCCTCCCGTCATTCCGGGAGCCCGCACTGCGGGAACCCGGAATGACGAACGCCGACCTGCGCCTGACGTCGTCCGGTAGCCGGTAGGGTGGGCAAAGCGCAGCGTGCCCACGCGTTGGTGGCGCCTCCCCAGCCCCCGCGTGGGCACGGCCTATGGCCTTTGCCCACCCTACAAGCTCCCGTCATTCCGGGGCCGCGCAGCGGGAACCCGGAATGACGAACGCCGACCTGCGCCCGACGTCGTCCGATAGCCGGTAGGGTGGGCAAAGCGCAGCGTGCCCACGCGTTGGTGGCGCCACCCAGACCCCGCGTGGGCACGGCCTATGGCCTTTGCCCACCCTACAAGCTCCCGTCATTCCGGGGCCGCGCAGCGGAAACCCGGAATGACGAACGCCGACCTGCGCCTGACGTCGTCCGGTAGCCGGTAGGGTGGGCAAAGCGCAGCGTGCCCACGCGTTGGTGGCGCCACCCAGACCCCGCGTGGGCACGGCCTATGGCCTTTGCCCACCCTACAAGCTCCCGTCATTCCGGGGCCGCACTGCGGGAACCCGGAATGACGAACGCCGACCTGCGCCCGACGTCGTCCGGCAGCCGGTAGGGTGGGCAAAGCGCAGCGTGCCCACGCGTTGATGGCGCCGCCCCCTGCCCCCGCGTGGGCACGGCCTATGGCCTTTGCCCACCCTACAAGCTCCCGTCATTCCGAGGTCCGCGCAGCGGGAACCCGGAACGACGAGACCAACGGGGTTCTACAGCCTCAATCCACGCCATCGATCAGCGCCAGAATCTCGGCCGTCCGCGTCTTCATCAGCTCAATATCTCCACGCGATTCCACGTTGAGCCGCAATACCGGCTCGGTGTTCGATCCCCGAAGATTGAATCGCCAGTCCGCAAATTCCAGACTCAACCCATCCGTACGGTCGTCCACCAAGGCCTCGGGTGCGTAGCGCGCCTCGATGCGGGCAATGGTTTCAGCAATGCTGTCGACACGGCGGTTGATCTCGCCGCTGGACGGAAACTTGGCGATACGCTGCTCCACCAGCGACGACAAGGTTTCACCGCGAACGGACATCAGCGCCGCCACCAGCAGCCACGGAATGTTGCCGTTGTCGCAATAGGCGAATTCACGGAAGTAGTGATGTGCGCTCATCTCGCCGCCGTAGATCGCATCCTCCAATCGCATGCGTTCCTTGATGAAGGCATGCCCGGTCTTGGACTGCACCGGCACACCGCCGGCGGTGGTCACCACATCCACCGTGTTCCAGGTCAATCGCGGATCGTGGATGATCTTGGCGCCGGGCTCGCGCTTGAGCATCGCCTCCGCCAGCAATCCGACGATGTAGTACCCCTCGATGAACTCGCCACGCTCGTCGAACAGAAAACAGCGGTCGAAGTCCCCGTCCCAGGCCACGCCGAAATCCGCGCCGTGCTCCAGGACCGCCGTCGCCGTGCTGGCGCGGTTTTCCGGCAGCAACGGATTGGGGATGCCGTTCGGAAAGTCACCATCGGGTTCATGATGGATGCGCACGAACTCGAACGGCAGGTGCGGCGCCAGCGCATCGATCACCGCGCCCGCTCCGCCATTGCCGGCATTGACCACGATCTTCAGCGGCCGCAGCGGCATGTCGCGGACGTAGCTCAGCAGGTGCTCCACATAGGCGTCCCGGAACGAAACCGCTCGCATCGCACCCGGTTGCGGCGGCAGTTCGCTCGTATCTTCGCGCGTGGCGCGTTCCAGATCGTTGAGCCCGCTGTCGCCGGAGATCGGCAGGGCGCCCTTGCCCACCAGCTTCATGCCGTTGTACTCCATTGGATTGTGGGAGGCCGTCACCATGATCGCGCCGTCCACGCCCGGCTGCTGCGCGGCGAAATAGGTTTCTTCCGTACCGCCCAGACCCAGATCGATCACATCCACGCCGCGCGAGGACAGTCCTGCCGCCAACGCCTGCTGCAAGGCCAGCGAGGAATGCCGGACATCGCGGCCCAGCGCCACGCAGGCCGGGGAATACCGATCGGCATAGGCGCGGCCGAGCCGATAAGCCAGTGTCGGATTCAGTTCATCCGGCACCTTGCCGCGCAGGTCGTAGGCCTTGAAACAGCTCAGCTTTTCCATAAATCCTTTGGGAATACTCAATTGAAGTGGCGAGAAGCAACGGTTATCCCGCCATTTTGCCGCAGTCTGATGAACCGAGGTGGAAGGCCCCCGTCATTCCGGGGCCCGCACAGCGGCAAACCGGAACGACGAACGCCGACCTGCGCCCCGACGTCGTCCGGCAGCCGGTAGGGTGGGCAAAGCGCAGCGTGCCCACGCGTTGGTGGCGCTGCCCCTGCCCCCGCGTGGGCACGGCCTATGGCCTTTGCCCACCCTACAAGCTCCCGTCATTCCGAGGGCCGCGCTGCGGGAACCCGGAATGACGAACGCCGACCTGCGCCCGACGTCGTCCGGCAGCCGGTAGGGTGGGCAGAGCGCAGCGTGCCCACGCGTTGGTGGCGCCACCCAGCCCCCGCGTGGGCACGGCCTATGGCCTTTGCCCACCCTACAAGCTCCCGTCATTCCGAGGTCCGCGCAGCGGGAACCCGGAATGACGGCGACGGTGACGAACAACACTGACGAAAACCCGTCAACTTCAGTATCATCGCGCCCCGTTTGCCCCACCCAGAAAAACGGGAACACTACCGTGGATACTTCGCTCGCCGAACGCGTCGGCCGCATCAAGCCGTCCCCCACCCTCGCCATCACCGCCAAGGCCGCCGAGTTGCGTGCCGCGGGTCAGGACGTCCTGTCCCTGAGCGCCGGCGAGCCGGATTTCGACACGCCGGAACACATCAAGGAAGCCGCGATCAAGGCGATTCGCGACGGCTTCACCAAGTACACCGCGGTCGGCGGCACGCCAAGCCTGAAGAAGGCGATCATCGCCAAGCACGAACGAGACAACGGGCTGAAGTACGAACCCGCACAGGTCGTGGCATCGGTCGGCGGCAAGCAGGCCTGCTACAACCTTTGCCAGGCGCTGCTCAACGAGGGCGACGAAGTCATCATCCCGGCCCCGTACTGGGTGTCCTATCCGGACATGGTGCTGCTCGCGGGCGGCATTCCCGTCACCATAATCACCGGCGCCGAAACGCGGCTGAAGATCACGCCCGATCAACTGGAAGCCGCGATCACACCGAAAACCCGGCTGATCTTCCTCAACAGTCCGTCGAACCCCTCCGGCATGGCTTATACCCGTGCCGAGCTGGCGGCCCTCGGCGAAGTTCTGCTCAAACACCCGCGCATCGTCATCGCGACAGATGACATGTACGAAAAGATCCTGTGGGCGCCGGAGCCCTTCTCCAACATCGTCAATGCCTGTCCGGAGCTATACGACCGGACGGTCGTCATCCACGCCGTATCCAAGACCTACTCGATGACCGGCTGGCGGCTCGGCTGGTCCTGCGGACCGAAGTGGATCATGCAGGCCATGGGCAATATCCAGTCCCAGTCCACATCGAATCCCACCTCGATCGCCCAGATCGCCGCCGAAACCGCCTTGAACGGCGACCAGGCCTGCGTAACGGAAATGACCAAAGCCTTCAAGGCACGCCATGACCGCTTGGTGAGCGAGCTCAATGCCATCGATGGTGTCGAATGCGCCCCGGGTGACGGCACCTTCTACGCCTTCCCGAACTTCTCCGGCGTGATCGAACGGCTGGGGCTCGCCGACGACCTGGCTCTGGGTGACCTGCTGCTTCAAAAGGCGCTGGTGGCGCTTGTTCCCGGTTCCGCATTCGGCAGCGAAGGCTTCGCACGCCTATCCTTCGCCACCAGCGACAAAGTGCTGCTAGAAAGCGTCAAGCGAATCAAGGCAGCCGTCGCATAGGCAGATGAATTGACGGGAACCCGGAATGACGAACGCCGACCTGCGCCCGACGTCGTCCGGCAGCCGGTAGGGTGGGCAAAGCGCAGCGTGCCCACGCGTTGGTGGCGCCGCCCCTGCCCCCGCGTGGGCACGGCCTATGGCCTTTGCCCACCCTGCAAGCTCTGAGAGGTCTTTGGCCTTCTCCTTCTGGGAGAAGGTGGCGCGGAGCGCCGGATGAGGGCGCTTTCCGCAGACTCGCACTGATCAGATCGGGACAAGGCCAGGCCCCAACCACAATGATGGCCGGGTAACGAAATGAATGATCACACAAGCGTTGCACGCCCCGTCCCAGCTCACTACAATGCGCGCCCACCGCTTCAATATTCCCGGATAGCTCAGTCGGTAGAGCAAGTGACTGTTAATCACTGGGTCGTTGGTTCGAGTCCAACTCCGGGAGCCAGACAACAAAAAAGGCCTCAGTCATCGCTGAGGCCTTTTTTGTTGTCTGGCCATGAGATTTGTTGATCAATTTCACAGTCCCTTCTGAACGAACCAGTGCGCCAGATGTTCGCATCAGTATCGGGATGTCATTCCCGCGAAAGCGGGAATGACGCCGGAAGATAGATGGTGATTACTCCCAAGACATCACACTAATTCTTGGTCGAGTAATACTCGTAGTACGCATAGCCATAGCCATAACCATAGCCGTAACCATACTTCCCACCCTGGCGCCCCATCTGATTGAACAGCGTGCCTTTGAGCGCAACGCCGCTGTTCTGCAGACGCCGTACGCATTCTTCGACCATGCGCATCGGGTGCTCTCCGGCCTTGAGTACCAGCAAGGAACAACCCGCCTGACGCCCGATCACCGCTGCGTCAGTCACAGCCAGTACCGGCGGTGTATCAACCAACACGTGATCGTATTCGGCCGAAAGCTTCTTCAGCAGCTCGCTGAAGGACTCGCTCAGCAGCAGCTCCGCCGGATTCGGTGGCGTGGTGCCGGTGGAAATGAACTTCAGGTTCTCGACGACGGTATCGCGCGTCACGTCCGCCAGCGACGCATCACCGGCAATGTAATCGGAAAGCCCGGGGGCACGTCCCGAGGCCACGTATTCATGTAGGTGACCTCGGCGCATGTCCGCATCCAGCACCATAACGCGCTGACCGGCTCCGGCCAATACGGCGCCCAGGTTGATGGAAACGAAAGACTTGCCTAGACCCGGCGACGGACCGGTGAGCATGATGATGTTGTTCTCGGCTTCCAACAGCGCGAAGTGCAGCGCAGTGCGCAGGCTGCGAAGCGCTTCAACAGCGACGTTGTTCGGCTGGATATGCGCCAGAATCTGTCCCTGCGCGCGTCCTTTGCTCACCAAGCGCTGGATCTTCACCTGCTCGTCCGCAAACGGAATCGAAGCATAAGTCGGCAGGCCCAGCATCCGCTCCACTTCCATCGGGTCTTCCACGCCGGAATGCAGCGCGCGCCGGATGAAAATCAGGACCACACCAATGAAGCCGCCGAGCACGATGGAGACGGCCAGAATCAGGGATTTCTTCGGCTTGGACGGGTCGCTGGCAGGCTCCGCATAATCAATGATGCGAACGTTGCCAACCGTGCCGGCCTTGGCCAGCTGCAACTCCTGCGAGTTGTTCAGCAAGGCGGTGTACAGCGTGGTGTTCACGTCCACATCCCGCTTCAAGCGCAACAAGGCCTGCTGGGTTTCCGGCAGTTGCTTGATGCGGCCTTCCAAGGCCTTCTGTTCACCACGGATTTGCGCAAGCTGCCCATCGATCGCCTGAACAGATGGATGCTGCGGGGTGAATCGCTGCAGCGCCTGCTCTCGTTGCTGTTCAAGTCCAACGCGCGTGGTCTCCAACTCCACCACCTGTTGCAGCACCAACTCCGTTTCCTTGGTCAAATCCGCAGAACCTTCCTCCAAACGGTATTGGTTCAAGGCGGATTCGGAGGCGTCCAACTGTTTGCGCAGGCGCGGCAGTTCGGTTTCCAGAAAGGCGAGTGTCTGGGCAGCTTCTGCCGATTTGCGCTCCACGTTCTGGCGCTGGTACACGGTGACCAGCGCGTTCACCGTATCGGTAATGCGCTGGCGATGGGCACCTTCCAATTGCACCAACAGAATTCCGCTGTCCTTGCCCTTCTCGGTCACGCTCAGGCGGCCCGACAGGGAATTGACAATATCCAGTCGGCGATACTTCGTCACTTCGAACCGTGTCTGCGGCCGGGCAACGATATCGGTCACGAACATCCGCACACCCTCTCCCGAAGTCGACGGTGCACCGACGGATAAGGTCCCGACCTGACCGGAAAGCAGCCGTTCTCCGTCACCATCGAACAATTCGTAGCGCTCCTGCCCGAGGTAATTCAGCACCAGGGGCCGGTCGAGCAGATCGTTAGGCACCTGCACCGAACCGATCTCGATGCTTTCCCCGCCCCAAGCAAAGTCCTCGAGTCCCAGGAACGGGTCTGCGAGCGGCTGATCCTCGTTCGGCTTGAAGCGGCGCGCCAGGGCATTGCCGATCAGTGGGAAATACTTAGGCTCGGCGAGAATATCCAGCGTCAACTGGTCCACAACCTTGCCGACCACCATCCGGCTTTTTACGATCTCGATCTCGGCCGTTACTGGCGTGGTCGACGAAAGCATTTCGGCCATATCACCCAGCGCCGAATCCAGGCTGTTCTCTTCCAGCTCCACCTGGACCAAGGCATCGGCATCGAAGATGGGCGTGGCCACGAAGCAATAGGCCAGTGCCAGTACAAAGGCGATCAGTACCGATGCGATCAGCGTCAAACGTCCCGCCAGAAGAACGCCTACAAGTTCACGCAGGTCGATCTCGTCATCGGTATCCGAGCTACCCACCGGTGCCACTGAACTTCCAGTGGGCGCAGCATGATTGGACATCAAATAAAATCCTTTTTGCATTCGCCAGCAGCGAACCGAGGAATATGTCGAGCCTATGGCACAAAAAAGCAAGAGTTTCTGGTTGGGCGTACGCCCCCACCACAAACTTCATCAAGCTGAAACCAATTGTCGTGCCGCGGAAATCCGCACCACTATTCCAGATGCCGTCTTCCCCAATCCAGGTGTCATCCCCGCGAATCCAAACGTCATCCCCGCGCAGGCGGGGATCCAGCGCTCGGGGGAAACCTCAAACTTTCAAGCGTCTGAATTCCCGCCTTCGCAGGAATCACGTTAACGGCCATGCCGCGAGCGGCACCGATCAGAATGAATCGTCTGCGGCATGGCCGTTCCCTCACCCACCGCTCGCAGTCGCGAGCGGCCCCCCCCCCCCTCTCCCCCAAGCGGGCGCGGGTCGG
>Ga0209404_10000096_pt1 | contig 78062 bp, 65 predicted proteins | sample TroAtlMetagenome_2_FD_187447 | JGI IMG/M metagenome (GOLD analysis project Ga0209404, IMG submission 187447) | Marine eukaryotic phytoplankton communities from Atlantic Ocean - Tropical Atlantic ANT8 Metagenome (SPAdes) (version 2) | ecosystem: Environmental > Aquatic > Marine > Oceanic...
CAACTGCTCCAGAGTCCCGACCACGCCCGGCGTCTGGCGTAACGGCAGTGCCCCATCATCGGCCGCACACACCGACGGCCATGCCTCCGGCAGAAACCGCGATTGCTCGTCAGATGTCGCCTCCAGTCGATCCACCCACTCAGACTATCGACTCTCCTCTGCGATGTCCAGCAGACTTGTGGGACAAGCTCAGCACGACGTGGGAGAGGGGAGGACCGCCCGCGGAGCGGGTGGTGGGGAGAGGGCGGCCTGCCTGGCCCAGGATTCATTTTCCGGGGTGCCTCCGCCGTCATGGCCGTTAACGTGAATCACGCGCGGCGTGATGCCGACCGACCCTCGCCGCTCGCGAATGCGAGCGGTGGGTGAGGGCAACGGCCATGCCGCAGCAGGTTCATTTTGCGGGGTGTCGCTTGCGGCATGGCCGTTAGGGGTGAAGTTGTTCGTCCGCGGTTCGTCTCGGCGCCGGAATCGGCGCCAAGCGCCCTCACCTTGTTTACAGGATTTCTCTGCGCCTTCGCGTCTTCGCGAGAATCATGCTGTCGCTGTTGCCTTTAGCGCGACAGCATGATTCCGAACGACAGGCGTGTCACCGAGTGGTTGTAGTCGATCAGGCTTTCGCCATAGCCGTGCCAGAGCGAAACCGAGTAGAACAGGGTGCCGCTGTCATTGGGCATGCTCCAGCTCAGTGACATCCCGCCTCTTCCGGTGCCTGGGTTGCCGCGAATCATGCTGCTGAGCAGCTGCTGCTTGCCGATCTCCCGCGCGTAGTGAATCTCGCCGTAGCCGTAGTACTTGTAGATGTCGGGGTTATCGTCGCCCTTGGGATCGTCCGGCGTTTCCTTCTTGGGGTCGGGAATGCGGTACCAGGTCTTGAGGTAGAGCAGGTTCTTGCCTTCAGCCTTGAACGCAGCGAAATAGATCCTGTTCCAACTCCGCGATAGCGGCAGCGCTTCGCCATTGGATTCGTGCTCCAGTCCGATATCCGCTCCCCAGTGGTGCCATTTCTCGGCGTCTTCCGGAACGAACCGATAGAAGATTTCCGGGTTGTAGTTGGTCTCGCGAAACGGTCGCGACTCGTCCTGGTTGTAGAGCTGCCAGAACGACTTCTGGGTGTAGGCGAAATACAGCGGCTTTCCGAACAGCCGGTATTTCGCGCTCAACTGGAAAATGAACTCCGTTTCGTCGCCTTCGAAGTCCGGGCTGTAGCTGAGCGGGTAGACGTACATCGGTTTGTGCATCGATAGGCCGCGCGCGACGCTGACCGTGCTGTATGCATCCGAATTCACCCGAAAATAGCGTGCCGTCTCGGGGTCGCGTAGCAGACTTGTGTCGCCGGTCTGCTCCGGTGGGTCGACCTGAAGATCTTCGGCCGTCGACGCCGGTGCTTCGGGGCCAGCGCTGGCCGCCGTGGGAATGTTCTCCGGCTGCGGCGTGGATTGCGCTTGCGCAGCGGCGGGCAGGGACAAGGCAATCAGCAGGCAGACGATCCTGGGCATCGTGATTCGTGTTGGAGTTGGAGTTGGAGTTGGTGTTGGTGTTGGTCGGGCACAGCACCTAGGCCGTCGCGGCGGACGAGCGGGATGTCTGCATCGTTGCGGCTCGGGATTCCCGGTTAGTCTAGCGTTTCCCTGTGACTGCGCGGCAACCATGCTCATCGATATCGCCCTGTTCCTGCTTGCCGCGGTGGTCGCGGTGCCGTTGTTCAAGCGCCTTGGACTGGGCGCCGTACTGGGCTACCTTGCAGCCGGTCTCGTCATCGGCCCTTCAGGCCTGGGCCTGATTTCCGACGTTGAAAGCATCCTGCACTTTTCGGAGTTCGGCGTGGTGCTGCTGCTGTTCATCATCGGACTGGAACTACAGCCGTCGAGGCTGTGGGCATTTCGCGGCATGGTCTTCGGGCTCGGCGGCGCGCAGGTGTTGATCAGCGCGGGCGCACTGGGGGGTGTGGCCCTGGCGCTCGGCCAGTCGCTGCCGGTTGCGATCGTGGCGGGGTTCGGGCTGGCGATGTCATCGACGGCCTTCGTCCTGCAGTTGCTGGGCGAACGCAAGGAACTGAACACGCGGCATGGGCGCGCGGCGTTTGCGGTGCTGCTTCTGCAGGACATGGCGGTGATTCCGCTGCTGGTTCTGTTGCCGATGCTGGGCGGCAAAGGTGAAGCGCTGGCGGGCGTCGATTTCTGGGCCGCGGGCGGCAAGGTTGCGCTGGCGCTGATACTGGTGTTGCTGGCCGGCCGCTACTTGTTGCGACCCTTGCTGCGTGCGATCGCTGCATCGGAGCTGCCGGAGGTGTTCACGGCAACAGCGCTGCTGGTCGTGCTGGCCACGGCGATGGCGATGGAGGCGGTCGGTCTGTCGATGTCGCTGGGGGCGTTTCTGGCCGGTGTGATGCTGGCGGATTCCGAGTTCCGTCACGAGTTGCAGGCGGACATCGAACCATTCAAGGGACTGTTGCTGGGCCTGTTCTTCATCGCTGTCGGCATGTCGGCCGAGCTGTCCACGCTCTACCAGGCGCCGATCGTTGTGCTGGGCCTGGTGTGTGCCTTGGTTGGCATCAAGACCACGGTTCTGTTTGGGATCGGGCGTGTTTCCGGTCTCGGCAAGCGGGCAGCTACCAGCCTCGGCGTGGCCCTGTCTCAGGGCGGTGAATTCGGCTTCGTGCTGTTCGGCGTCGCGGCCGCGGCGGGCGTGTTGTCGGCGCAGCAGCAATCCCTGCTGATCGTGGTCGTGACCCTGTCGATGCTGACCACGCCCTTGCTGTATCGCTTCGTGTCGCAGATGGGGCGCAAGGCAGCGCCCCCGCCGTTCGATGAAATCGACGCTCGCGAGACCGATGTGGTGATCGCCGGCTTCGGTCCGTTCGGCCAGGTCATCGCGCGCATCCTGCGCGTCAAGAAGATCTCATTCACGATCCTTGATCGAGATTCGCTGCACGTCAGTTTCGTGCGCCAGTTCGGCAACGCGGTGTTCTACAGCGATGCCGGACGCCTGGAGGTGCTGCGCGCCGCCAAGGCCGATCGCGCCAAGGCATTCGTCGTCGCGATCGCCGACCCCAACGAATCGTTGCGCGTGGTTGGAGTGGTGCGCCGACACTTTCCGCGCCTGCCGGTGATTGCCTGCGCGCGGACTCGGCAGCATGCGCTGCAATTGATGAATCTGGGCGTGAAGCAGGTCATCCGCAGGAGCTATTTCTCGTCCCTGGAAGCCAGCCGCAGTCTGCTGGACCTGCTCGGCATCCCGGAAGACGAGGTGGATCAGCTTCTGCGGTTGTTCCGCGAGCATGACCAGCGCGCCTTGCTGCGTCAGCAGGCCGTGTCCGGGGACGAAAAGCAGGTGATCCAATCGGCCGTGCAATCGGCGCGTGAATTGGAGCAGCTGTTCGAGGACGACCCCAGCACCCCGGCAGAAAAGGCGTGATATCGGTTTCCTGAGAGGGTATAGGCAAACTGATTAGAAAGTGACCAGCAACTGACTGATTCTATTGAATTCGCATTTCATGCTGTGGAGACAGCGCGGAGCGACGGCGAAAGGCTAACGCGAACGATTCTTCCAATGTTGTTGTCCGCAACCCTCTGAGCCGCGGGACTGTACAAATTGATACGCAAATTGCCGCTTTCTCGGCGATAGCGGCGGTTATCATGGCAGGCTGAAGAAAGTTGTGGTTTGGGGGGGCAACGGAATGCGCAGCGCAGTGGCGGTGGCCAATTTTTTCGTAAGGCTTCAGCAGCAGACCATGCAGGCGGAGATGAGTGGCAACAAGCTGCAGGATCTCGTCTATCTGGCTCATGGTTATCTGCTGGGCACGTTGTCTGAATCCTTGATCAATACCGCAGTGTTCGCGTGTCGCGATGGTGTCGTCGTTCCGGAGCTTCAGGATCTGGGGTGTGCCGGTGGCAAACGCGTCTCCCGCCCCTTGGCTCTATTCGAACTTGACGAAACTCGCGGCGTCATGGTCGAGCAGATCCCGGTCCTTCATCCCAAGGAGCCGTCTGCGGTTCATCTGCTGAAGGTCTGGGAATTCTGGGCGGCCACGCCTGCTTTCGAGTTGCGGGAGTTCGTACGTGAACACGGCGCGCCCTGGGATCTGATCTGGAACGACGAATCACGTGCCCTGGACCAGCCGCGCCGGATTCCTAACGCTACGATTCGTCTGTGGTTTCGCGACTACCTCGCTCGAGAGATGCCCAGGCGGCCAGTGCAGCAACAACACCTGGGAGACACCCAGGCCGTGTTGATCCACCCCGATCCGGGTCGCCTGCGATCGGTGTAGGTCCAGACCCGGCGCCACACGGTCATCGATTTCGCGGGGCCATGCGATGCGCGGACGGCCCATGACGATCGCGCGGTTGCCGAGAATGGCGGGCGCAATGGGCCGGGCGTGGATGCCCTTGTACACCAAGCTTTCGGGACCTTTGCCATTGAAATTCAAGGCAACGATCCAGGGTTGCGATCTGATGGAGCCGGCTCCGGACGTGCCCTTCGACGCCGTCCTGTGACCTGCTTCAGGCTTGATCGACCAACAGACTTTCCACTGGGATCTCACCGAGACGCTGACGGCCGCCGAGGCTTTCGAGCTCCAGCAGCACCACACAACACACCGGTTTGGCGCCGAGCGCGCTGATCAGCTCGGAGGCCGCTGCGGCGGTGCCGCCCGTGGCGAGCACATCATCGACGATGGCACAGCGCGTGTCGGCGGGGAAGGCGTCGGCATGCAGCTCCAGGCCATCATCGCCGTATTCGAGCGCATAACTGTGTCGGACCGTTTGTCGCGGTAGCTTGCCGGGCTTGCGTGCGATGTGCAGCGGCATCTGCAGGCGCGAGGCGATCGCCGCACCGAACAGGAAGCCGCGCGCCTCGAGCGCGACCAGCGCGCGTGCATTGTGGGCTTCGATGCGCGTGGACATGGCTTCCACCACATCGGCGAAGGCATCGGCATCCGCCAGCAAGGGGGTGATGTCGCGGAACATCACGCCGGGCTTGGGGTAGTCGGGCACCTTGCGGATCAGTTTGCTGACGGTCTTGGCATCCATCTCAGTTCTCGCGGCGGTGTCAGCGCATGCGCTTCTTGGGCTTGAGCAGGGTTCCGGTGCATGCGGCCGTACCGCAGCGACAGGCCCAGAGCTTCTTCAGCCGTTGAGTGTGCGGGACTTCGAGCACGATTCCATAATCGTAGACCAACTCCTCACCAGCGCTGACCGGACGCAGGGTTTCGATGAAGATGCGGTCCCGGCGACGGTCCTTACCGGGGTGTTCGTGCAGTACCGCCTGACAGTTCGGTTCGCAGCTGTGGTTCATCCAGCGCGCCGAGTTGCCACCTTCATTGCCGTCGAGTACGTAGCGGTCGTTGAGCGTGAACAAGAACGTATGGCCGGACTCGATGCTGCCACCATAGCGGCGATCGGCCTGTGCGTGCGTCAGCAGGCGGCCCTGGTACTGGATCAGGCGGTATTCGGCGGGAAGGTCGCGCGCGGCGAACATGCCGTTACCGTGTATCGGCGAACGGCGAACAATGATTGAACGGGGCATGCGGTTTGTTGTCAGTACCGAAAAGGGGCGGTGCGATGGTCCGGGTCGTGACGGCCGGTGTCGCGGCCGCCATTACGGCGGTTGTGAAGGTGTTTGGCAAGCAAGGTACATGCTGGACACTCGTGATGAAACCATGCGGCGCGATAAGGTACGACGCCGTCGGTGCCTGTGACCGATCCGCCACCACGTCATGCAAGGAATCCCATGCGCCTGATCCCGCTGTACTGTCTGGTCTATCTGAGTCTGGCGATCACGACCGCCTTCGCGGATTCAGGCGCGAGTTTCGTGCCGCAGACCTATGCGTTCAAGAGCCAGAACCAGTCCCTGCAGATGAGCTATCTGGACGCGGCGCCCGAAGTCTCCAACGGCGACACGGTGCTGCTGTTGCACGGCAAGAATTTTTGCGCGGCCTATTGGCAAGGAACCATGCGAACCCTGCTGGATGCCGGCTATCGGGTCGTCGCGCCGGAGCAGATCGGCTTCTGTTCGTCCTCGCTGCCGCGAGGCTATGAATACAGTTTTCACCAGCTCGCCGACAATACGCGTGGATTGCTTGACAGCCTTGATCTCGACCGCGTGATCGTATTGGGACATTCGATGGGCGGCATGCTCGCCACGCGCTTCGCTCTGATGTATCCGCAGCGGGTCGAGCAACTGCTGTTACTGGACCCGATCGGCCTCGAGGACTGGAAGGCGCTCGGCGTGCCTTACCAGACAGTCGATACCTGGTATGCGGCGCAGCGCAAGATCGACTTCGAAAGCATCAAGCGCTATCAGCTCGCAAGCTACTACGACGGACAATGGACACCCAACTATGAGCGCTGGGCACGTCAGCTTGCGGCGCTGTACTCAGGGCCGCAGGCTGACGATATCGCCTGGAGCCAGGCACTGACCTATGACATGGTCTACACGCAGCCGGTGGTCTACGAGTTTGATCAACTCCAGATGCCGACGGTGTTGATGATCGGCCTTCGCGACCGCACGGCGCTGGGCAAGAATCTGGTGTCGGAGGCGCAGGCGAAGTCGCTGGGCGACTACCCGCAACTTGGTCCACGGATCGTGGCACGCATTCCGGATGCGAAGCTGGTGGAGTTCGAAGGTTTGGGGCACCTGCCGCACATCGAGGCACCGCAACGGTTTTACGAAGCCCTGCTGGACGCGCTCGGTTCGTCGTCCTGAGGCGATCAATCAGTCGCGATCAGCGTTTGTGAGCCCTGCCAGTGTTCGCCCGGCGCCAGCCGGATCGCGCGTTGAGCCTGTGCCGCCTCCACGCATAGCATGCGGCGTTCGCCGCCCGGTTCCATGTCGTCCAGGGCTGCGGCCTTCGTCGCGCCGGGATTCCAGATCACCGCGTCGGCAAATCCCTCGCTGTGGACAAGGGTGCGGCAATGTCCGTCATCGACACGCAGTTCGCGCGGCGCGTCGGGGTAGACCCGGTCGAGCTCGGGGCCGAAGCGCAGCTCCGCTTCATCCTGACGGCAGGCGGCAAAGTCACGAGCCGCATCCAGGTAGTGGCCTCCGCCGAGGCCGTGCAGACGCACCTGCGCGATGTCCGCAACGCGCAGGTAGGTATGTAGTGCGGCCGTGAATTCGAAAGCGCTGTGGCCGGGATTCTCCACGCGCAGGGACACCGTCAGTGCGCGTTCGGAGAGCGCCACGTCCAGCAACAGCCTGAAGGCCTGCGGCCACATGGCGCGGGTGTACGCATCGTCGCGCAGCTCCAGACGGGCGCAAGCCGGAGCCTGTCCCAACAGCGTCCATGACCGCGTGCGAGCCAGTCCATGTTTCGGCAACGGACCCCGGTTGGCGAACTGCGGAAAGATCACGGGTATGCCGCCGCGGATGGATTGCCCATCGCCATAGCGACTGGCTCCGCTAAGAAACAACCGCTCGGAGGCGCACGCCGATGGCGTCCAGGACAGCAGTTGCGCGCCATGCAGCCCGAATGTCGCTTGGGCGCCCTGGGGGCCTTCGAGCCTCAGGGTCGAGGTGCGGTTGGATTCGTTTCGACCCAAGCTCGTCAGATTTTCTTGTGTCATTTCTTCGTTTGGGCCTCGAGGCGGTCCCCGCTCGCGGATTCCGAAGCGGAAGTGTTCAGATCCGATTCACAGCGCCTGGGGCAGCCTTGCGGCCGAAATGGGGAAACCCGCGAAAGCAAGAGAGCGTGACATGAAAGCACAAACCAATAATCGATTGAATGGCCGACTTAGCGGACCATTTTATGGCGTGATGATGGCCGGTGCGCTACTGGCTGGCTGCTTGGGCCTGAGTGCGTGCAATGGCGTGGCCGAAGCCGACTCCGCAGCCTCTGCGGCGGCCGAAAGCTGCAACGATTGCGGCGAGATCGTCAACATCTCCGCCCGCAAGGTCAAAGGTGATCCCTCAGCGGTGGGTACGGTTGCCGGTGCGATTGTCGGCGGCGTGGCCGGTCATCAGGTCGGTGGCGGCAGCGGCAAGGATCTGGCGACGGTGGCCGGCGCGATTGGCGGCGCCTTTGCCGGGCGCGAGGTCGAGGCGCGCAGCAAGTCCTACACCGTCTACGACGTAACGATAGAAATGAACGAAGGCGGCACGCGTTCGCTGACACTGGCGTCGGTCGACAAGCTCTACGAAGGTGCCGAGGTCCGGATCGCAGGCGATCGGGTGGTTCCCGCAGGCTAAGCCGAGGCCGCGGCGCACCGAACGCATAAAGAGACCCGCCATCTGGCGGGTCTCTTTATTGGATCCAATAAAATAGGCGGAGCTTCCCAAGGAAGCCCCGCCAAAGTTCCGGTTGCGTTAACCGGAGGAGGAGACCATGCCCAAGGACGGCTGAAAGGCCATCGGATTGGAATGTGTCGAGGCGCTACGCCTGAGGCCGCGGTCCAATCGGACCGGTGCCGCCTGAGACGGCGCCGCTGCTACCGGGCTGTTCGCGGCGCTGTGCGTCATCGCGCCAGCGCTGGCCCAGGTCGCCATCAAATTCAGAAAATCAGGCAAAAGCTTGTTCATCGTCGACTCCCGAGGTGCCGCTTGCACCATGCTCTGCCCGCCAAGTATTTGTCGGGCTGATTGACCAAATGCGTCCGTTCATCACCTGAATGGCGTCCGCATTCATCTCCTGCGCAAAGCGCTACACCAAAGTCGCGTCACGAAAACGCTGTACTGTTGCTTGTTTGAGTCATTGTGCAACGCAGCAAATACTAGGGTCGATCAAGCCTGCATGCCAATCGTTTGTTCGAATGCGACTGATTCGTTTTGCTTATGATGTCGCGCTGGCGCACTGCTCACGGAGCATCCATGGAGCTGTACCAATTGAAGGGGTTTGTTGCGGTGGCCGAGTTGGGTCATATGACGCGTGCCGCCGAGCGTCTCCATGTCAGCCAGCCCGCGCTGAGCGCGCAGATCCGCGCGCTGGAGTCGCAGCTGTCGCTCAAATTGTTCGAGCGCGTTTCCGGGGGGATGCGTCTGACGGCGGCGGGTCGGCAACTGCTGTCGGACGCCGAGGTGGTACTCGATGCGGCGGATCAGTTGCGTAATCGGGCGCGCGCCTTGTGTGGAGAACCCGCCGGGCAATTGCGTGTGGGCACCGTGTCTGAGCCCGAGTTCATACGAGTGGCCGAATTTCTCGGCGCCACGATCCAGCGCTTTCCGATGATCCGCGTGGAATTCCACCACGGTGTCACCGGCGCGGTGTTCGAACGCGTGCGTGACGGCGAACTGGACGCGGGCTTCTATTACGGTGAACTGGGCGATCCGGACGTCGCGAGCCTCAAGTTGCGGGATATCGCTTACCGGGTGATCGCCGCGCCGTCATGGCAGGCACGGATCGAACGTGCTCATTGGGAGGATATTGCGCGCATGCCCTGGGTGATGGCGTCCGAAATTTCCACCCATCACCACCTCGTCATGGGACTGTTCCGGCGCCACGGGTCGACGCCGGCCAAAGTGGTCGAGGCCGACCAGGAATCCATCCTCAGTTCTCTGGCGATGGCCGGGGCCGGGCTCGGCCTGATGCGCGAGGAACGTGCGCTACGGCAACGTGAACTCGGTGAGGTCTGCATCTGGGGCGATGTGCGACTGGAAACCACGCTGCGCTTCGTCTACCGCCGGAAGCGCAGCGATGATCCATTGATACGTGCGGTGCTTGATGTGCTGTCCGCGGTCTGGGCGCGCGGCGCCAGCTGAGTCTCAGCGTTTCGATTCGAAGATCGACGAAAGCAAATCCTTGCCTTCACCACGCTCCAGCTTCGGATAGCGCAGGCCGCCGTGGTAGTCGATCGAAACGCTGCGATATCGATCGAAATCCTTGATCAGCAGTTCGATCGGCTGCGGATCATCGACGCTCTGCTTCACCGCGGTTTTCAGTACGTCCCCGGAATATTCCCGCCCGTTGACCGCGACGATTTTCATCGCCTTCGACAGGCCGGCGTCGAAAGCCGGGCTGTCCCAGACCACGTCCTTGATGTCGCCGTCCTTGCCGACCGACATGCCCAGCGAATAGCCGAAATCCGAGCTCTTGTACTGGGCCTCGGAGCCCTTGCCGTACTCATTGGGTTCATCGCCGAACGTCAGCGTCCAGCCGCTACGCTTGATGCCGTCCAAGGGGGCCTGCGGACCGTGGCCTTCGAGGCGATCAGCGAGAAATCCGGACCAGTCGAATTCAACGACGCCGTTGAGTGTGTCGACGACGTCGGCGCGCGTGTAGGTGTTGACCGTGTAGCTGCCATCATCCATGCCGAAAAAGGTACGCGCGAAATCGTCCAGCGACTTGCGGCCGCGAGTCAGCTCACGAATTTTCGTATCGGCGTCGAGCCACAACAGCAGACCTTCGTTGTAGTAGTCCTCGCTTCGTTGCCAACTGGTATACGACAGCGGCAGTCGCGGCGTGATGATCGGTTGATTGGTGGTGTCGATCAGCGGACGCCATACCCGCCCCGGCCGTTGGAACTCATAGGTCGCCGCCACGTTGGCGAAGTAGGCGCGCGCCAGCTTGGCGTCCCACAGCCCGGAACGGGCAGCCAGCACCTTGCCGTAGTACTGGGTCATGCCTTCATAGACCCACAGCAGACTGTCCTGCATCGGTGTGTTGAAGTGGGGCGTCGCCAGGTCGGCGCCACGCCGGTACTTGCCGTTCCACGAGTGTGTCATTTCATGGGCCAGCAGCTCATGACCATTGGCCTGCTCCGGCTTGTCCCATTCCGTGAAGTAACCGGGGCTTTTGCCGTTTTCGCTGGAGCGATGATGCTCCAGACCGATGCCGCTGAAGTGGTCCGACAGCGCCAGCAGGAAATCGTAGTGATCGTAGTGCTGTGCGCCGAACAGCGCCTTGGCCTCGGCCACCAGGTTGCGGTGCGCGGCGAGTTGCTCGTCCGTGATCTCCAGGCTTTCCTGCGTATCGGCCACGATGTTCAGGTAGACCGGTGTCTTGGCGCCCGGCGCAAGATCCTCGCGACGGAAGTGGGCGCCGGCGAACAACGGGGAATCCACCAGCGTATCCAGCGAGACCGTCTTGAAGTCGACGGACCCCGCGCTGCGCTGTTCCACCTCCAGTGCCGAGCCGAAATCCCAGCCGTCCGGCAGCACCAGACTGGCGTCGACCGGAATACGCGAAGCGAAATAGCCGGCCGGATAGAGCACCACGGCATTCCACTGCAGGCCGATGATGTCCGGAGTGGCGACGATCCGCCCCTGCGCCTTGGACAGCGGCGAGGCGAACTGGAATTCGAGCGCTATGCGCTGTACGCCCTCGGGCACGGACAGGTGGAACGCATAAACGTCCAGCGGGTCACGTGTCCATTCGATGCGTTGTTCGCCGGCCCTGATGATCAGTCCGGTCAGGGCAGAGATCGGGCCGCGCGCTGCGTGATTCCCCGGCAGCCATTCGGGGTAGTAGAGCGTCAGCGGGCCGGGTTTGACGGGGATTGTTTCCTGCACGCGAAACACGCGATGGGCACGGTCCGTTGCATCCACGCGCAGCTCGATCGTGCCGGGATAGGGCGTATCCAGCGGTGCACGCGCTGCGCGCGCCGGCCAGCCGTTGTCCTGCGCATGGCTCGATTGCGCCACGAGCAGCATCAGCAGTACGGCGCATGAACGGATCGGGTTCATGTGGAATTCCTTCGGTTTAAGTGGCGGCGAATGCCGCAGCCGGGTATGGCGCGGCGTATCGGCGCGCGGACGTTGACGGCGGAGTCATCCTTGCCGTCAGACTGATGGCTGGGGACTTGAAGATCAAGCTTGAGGAATTCGGTAGTCATGCTTTGACTTTTGAATGGGCATGAATCCTGCCAGTTCAGTTTCGGCTCGTTCACTCAGAGGGATTCCGATGCCCGAGTTTCGCATTCGAAGCACCCAGGCCGTCAGGCTCGTCGCGGTGGTGCTGTGCTCGTGCGGCGCTAGCTTCGCTGTGCACGCCGAAGGTGCACAGGAAGCGAGAACCTGGGGTTTACCCTGGCTTGCCGGCACGGCCGAATCGCGTGGCGTGAACCTGCCCAGGCCGCTGGGTGTCGGCGCGATGGCGGTCCATTATCGCGAGGATCTGACGCTCGACGAACTGGTCCTGTCGGCGGATACCGGTCAGCGCGGCGGTGTCGATTTCATCGATATCGACAACGCCGAGATCACCACGGAAATTCTGCAACTGCGCTTCGATGCCTGGTTGTTCCCGTTCATGAACGTGTTCGCCATGGTCGGTCTCGCCGACAATGACGTCAGCGCCGATTATTCGTTCCAGGGCGACGATCTGATCGCCTTTCTGGGCGACGAGTCGCGCTGCGCGCCCGATGCCTCGCCACGGCCGGCTGCCTGTGACATGACGTTTACAGGTGAGATCGGACAGAAACCCGAGGGCGCCAGCTACTCTTTGGGCACCCTGCTGGCTGTCGGCAGAGGGTCCTACTTCGCGCTGGCGGGTATCAGCTACACCTGGAATGACGTGGACACGGTTGACGATTCGATCGAGACGTTGGCGGTCTCGCCGCGCTTTGGCCGCCGCTTCGAAGTCAATGGCGGCGAAGTCGCGGTGTATGCCGGTGGCCTGTATCTGGACAGTGACGTTCAACTCAGCAAGCAGCTGACGTTCGCCGCGCCGGACGGCGATATCGAGGTCACCATCACCACCTATGAGCAGAACGCCAAGCGCTGGAGCTATGTCGCCGGTGCCAGCTGGGATGTGTCGAGGGATTGGAACATCCAAGGCGAAGTCGGCTATGGCAGTTCGCGCGAAGGCGTGCTCGCCTCGGTCACACGCCGCTTCTGAGACCTGACGGCCATGCTACAGGCGGCGCCCCGCAGAATGGATCTGCTGCGGCATGCGCCGTTCGTCCCACCCCGCTCTCCCGCAAGCGGGCGGGGGTAGGACGGCATCACGCTGCGCGTGATTCACGTTAACGGCCATGCCGGCGGAGGCGCCCCGGAAAATGAATCCTGTGCCAGGCAGGCCGCCCTCTCCCCACCACCCGCTCCGCGGGCGGTCCTCCCCTCTCCCACGTCGTGGGCGAGGGGCAGCGGACTCGCTGCGCGAGATTCACGTTAACAAGCCCTTACAAAGCCGCTGTCGGCAAGGTCAACTGAGCGCTGTATCTCCCGTTGAACCGGAATACAGGCACGAAAGTGCCCTGAATTCGGTAATTCGGAGATACGAAAATGAGCTTGAGACCCCTGACTGTTCTGCTGTTTGCCAGCAGTGCGATCCTGACGACCCCCGCGCTGCTCGCCCAGGAGGGTGATCATACCCGTGTCGATGACCGCGTCGAACGCCGTGTGGATCGCCGCGACGCCGCCTCAGAAGCCTATGACGGCGACGGAACGCGTGTCGATGATCGCGTCGAACGGCGTGTGCTGCGGCGTGACGAGTTCGGTGAGAACCATGAATACGATGGCGATGGCACCCGCGTCGACGACCGGGTCGAACGTAGAGTGCTGCGCCGGGACGAAGCGGCCGAACGCTATGACGGCGATGGCACGCGGGTCGACGACCGTAGCGAGCGCCGCCAGATCCGCCGAGACGTACGCCAGCCGGAATGAGTCAGCTCGGGCGTTCCCCGCGTCTCGAACACTGAGGCGCGAGCGGGCGCCGGCGAGATCAGGCGAGCAGTGCCTCGATTTCGTCCGCCAATGCGTCCGGTTCCACCGCCGGTTCGAACCGTTTCAGTACCTTTCCTTCGCCATCGATCAGAAACTTGGTGAAGTTCCAGCGGATATTGTCGCCTTCCATCAGGTCCGGGCGGCTTTTTTCAAGATGCTTGACCAGCATTTCCGCGCCTGGGCCAGTACCGTTCACCGTCGGGGCGTCAGACTGACGCAGATAGGCGAACAATGGGTGCGCCATGTCGCCGTTGACGTCGACTTTGGAAAACATCGGAAAACTGACGCCGTAATTGAGCGAGCAGAACTGCTTGATCTCGGCGTCGCTTCCCGGCTCCTGGCTGCCAAACTGATTGCATGGAAAGCCCAGCACGCTGAAACCCTGATCCTCGTATTTGCGATGCAGGGCCTCCAGCTTTTCGTACTGTGGTGTCAGCCCGCATTCGCTGGCGACATTGACGATCAGCAGGACCTTGCCGGAAAACTGCTCCATCGATAGTGGCGTGCCGTCAATCGACAGCGCCTGAAACGGGTGAATGCTCATGGGCGGGCTCCACAACGACTTGGGGGGACTGCGCACGCTAGCGCATCCAGATGAACGTTCACAAATGCGGGCCGCCGCGCGCAGCCCCGCCGGACTCAGCCCTCGTTGTGATAAGCGTTAACGCGATCGACCTCGTTCTTCGAGCCGAGGACCACCGGCACGCGCTGATGCAGCTTGGATGGCTGAATGTCGAGAATCCGCTCGCGTCCGGTGGTAGCAGCGCCGCCGGCCTGTTCGATGATGAAGCTCATCGGATTGGCTTCGTACATCAGTCGCAGCTTTCCGCCCTTTTCGCGTGATTTCTCGTCCATTGGATACATGAACACGCCACCGCGCGTGATGATGCGGTGCACGTCGGCGACCATCGAGGCGACCCAGCGCATGTTGAAGTCCTTGCCGCGCGGACCGTCCTTGCCAGCGGTACATTCATCGATATAGCGCTTCACCGGCGCCTCCCAGAAGCGCGAGTTCGACGCGTTGATTGCGAATTCCTGGGTGTCTTCCGGAATCTTGATGTGGCTCTGGGTCAGCACGAAGCTGCCCAGCTCGCGGTCCAGCGTGAACTGGTGCACGCCGTTGCCAACGGTCAGCACCAGGACCGTGCTGGGGCCGTACACGGCGTATCCGGCGGCGACCTGTTTCACGCCCGGCTGCAGGAAGTCGTCCTCGCACGGCGTCAGCGTATGGTCCGGCGGGCAGCTCAGTACCGAGAAGATCGTACCGACCGAGATATTCACGTCGATGTTGCTGGAGCCGTCCAGCGGGTCGAACAGCAGCAGATAGCCGCCCTTGGGGTACTGCGAGGGAATCATCACCGGCTCATCCATCTCCTCGGACGCCAGCGCGGCAAGATGGCCGCCCCATTCATTGGCCTCCATCAGGATGTCGTTCGACAGTACGTCGAGCTTCTTCTGCGCCTCACCCTGCACGTTGTCTGAGCCGGCGTCTCCCAGCACGCCGCCGAGCGCGCCCTTGCCGACTGCGATCGAGATGCGCTTGCAGGCGCGCGCCACGATTTCCAGCAGCAGACGTAGGTCCGGCTTGACCTCGCCGATTGCGCGTTGCTCCTCGATCAGGAACTGGGTCAGGAAGATCGGCTTTTGGGTCGAAGGCGTCATGGGGCAAAATCGCTGTCGGAACGGGAAGCGGGCATTTTACGGGAAGCGCGCCGCAGGCGGCGCTGAGCGGGTGCTGCGGGTTGACGTGCGCGCTCGCTCGTTCATCATCGCAGCGGTCGATCTCCCCCCGAAATCTATTGAGAATGAAAAAAGTCTTGTTGCTTGCCGCCTTGGTCGCTTGTGCACCCGTGGCTTCCCTGGCCCAGGCCCAGGATGACGGTGTTCCGAAATACGTGTCCGACGAAATCCTGTTGTCGGTTCGCGAACAGCCCAGCAACGACGCAGGAACCATCGGCGTCATCCATAGTGGCGACCGTGTCACGCTGTTGCGTTCGCTCGGAGAACAGAGCTATTCGCAGATCCGCACCGCCGACGGTGTGACCGGTTGGGTCACCACGCGCTACCTCTCGGATGAGCCCGCCGCCGAGGATCAACTGGATTCGACACAGACTGCGCTGCGCAAGGCGCGTGATCGCGTCGCGACCCTGGAAGCCAAGCTGGAGGAATCGCAGACACGGCTGGACAGCGCGCGTCCCGCATTCGAACTTCAGGAAGAGAACGACAAGCTGCGCGCCGTCATCGCGGAGAACGAGCAGACCGCCGCGCAACTGGCCCGACGCTTCAATCAGGAAAAGGCCAAACGGCAGACCATGGTGACGGGGGCCGCGCTGGTCGGTGGCGGCGTCCTGCTCGGGTTGGTCTTGCCGTGGGTCGGACGTGGCCGCAAGCGCCGGGGTTACAGCGATCTGTAATGGGCCGTCCGGCGCGCCGGGGTTCCGTGCGACTGGCTGCTTGCTCAGATACCCATCGCGCTCAGCGAAGATGCCAGCCGGTTGAGCATCGCGGTAAAGCTCGGATGCCTGACTTCGAACTGATCAACCGCCACGGCCAGTTCGTCGAGCAGGCCCTGGCGTGCCTCGGCCGGGCGCTGCTGCTCGAGGTCCGCCTCGGCATCGGCGATCAAACGCTCGAGGCGCTCGGATTCCTCGGCGCCGAGCTTCAGCTGGCTGATCTCGGCGCGCAGGCCGGCAAGGGTCTCACGGATTTCCTGTTCGTTCATCGTTGGGGTTTTATCAGGCTTGGCTGCGACTGTAACGCGAATCCACCCTCAAGGAGGGCGCTCCGGCAAAAGTTCAGGCCAGAGTCAGCGCCTTGGCCGCAGCATTCCCAGCCGGGAAGATCGTGCTGTTCGGGGCGTGCCACCCAGCGCTGCGCGTCGCGCATCGAACTGGACAGGCTGCTCGGAAATCCGGCACGAACCCGCACCCCAGCTGAGGGCAGAATCGATGAACGACCAAGGAAAGAGCTTTGCCGCGATGAACGAGCACGGCGCCGATCTCGGGAATTTCTATCCCGTCGGCCATATCGTGGCCGCGTTCCCGACACGCGAGGCGGCGATCACGGTTCAGAAGGGTCTGCAAGGCAAGGGCTACACCGAGGAAGAAACCCGATACTTCCCGCCGGAATCCGTGGCGGAAGGCACGCAACGCGGCCTTGATTCGGCCGGTTTGCTTTCAATGCTGGGTTCGTCACTGCGCATGGTGCAGCTCTATCACGACCTGGCCGAAAAAGGGCGGCATTTTCTGCTGATTCACGCCCCGGATGACCGTGACGACGAACGGGTGATGTCGGTTGTTCGCGAACAGCCACACGATCTCGCGCAGAAATATCACCGTCTCACCATCGAATCGCTCGACGGCGAGCTCAAGATCCCCCGCGACATTCAGCCAGGCTGAAACCCCACCGGAATCGCGGCGTCGGGCCGCAGGGTCGGCGTGGTGTGACTGCTGCCGCCGGACTGGGTCGCCGCCGCCCATCCCAGACGACGACGTAGCGCCTGAGCACCTTCCACGCGGGGCCGCCGATTGAGCCCCCCCAGGTTTCCGGCGTCCATGGCGTCCCGCAGGCGTTGCAGTTGATCGTCCATCGCCATGGAATACGGCTCTGTCTCGGGGGGCACTGCCTGAAAGTGCGCGGCCGCGTATCGATGCACCCCTTCGAAATAGCCATCCAGGCGTTCGGCGCGGAGATGGCGATGAAACTCCGGCGTCTTGCGCAGCAGATCTTCCGCCGAGCTGTATTGCGGGGCAGCGGCGGACTCGCCGGCGAGTCCGCACCAGGTGAACTCGCGGTAGAGATAGTCCCGGCACTTCTCCAGATAGCAGCGATCCGAGACCTGCGTCATCACGTCGGCGGTGCCCAGCATGAAACCGAGCATGCGGTCGCGGCGACCGCGTACCGAAATCTGATCCAAGGCGATCTCGTAGCCGGTGAAATGCGCCAGGCGGCGTGCCAGCGTGGCTTCGTTTGCAAATCCCACCTGGGGCAGGAACTGCGCCAGGAAATCGCCTGAGCGACCGACGTGAGTGAATGTGAACTCGGCGCCATTGACCGCCTCGTCACCCGACCGGCGGATGTAGCCAGCATCGTGAAATAGTGCCACCAGGACCCCAAGCACGGCACGCTGGGCGCCGAGTTGACGGCTGCCGGGTTCACTGCGTTCATGGCCGTCGACGAGGCGCACCAGCGCCAAGGCGCAGTCGAGACTGTGTTGCGCGTCGTGGTACCAGGTGTCGCAGCCCGCGTAGCCGGGGAGTTTTCCGGCGAAAAGTCGCGAAAACGTATCAAACCCGACACGAACGGGCGTGACGTCGACTACGGGATAGCGGCTGCTCAGGATGTCGCACACCGCCGCGCACACCGATCTTGGATCGGCAACACAGACCGTGTTGGTCACATCATGATCGTTGCGGCGCGCTGTCATGTCTCGTATTGAAGCCTCGCGAACCGGCCCGAACGGTGACTCAGTTCACACACATCGGGAAATCGGCCGTTTGATTGGGACCGATCAGTTGCCCGGGAGTTCGAATTCGGCGATCAACGGTGTGTGGTCGGAGGGGCGCTCGAGCGTGCGCGGTGACTTGTCGATGACGCAGGCGCGGCAGTTGGACACGAGTTCGCGCGAGGCCAGCACATGGTCGATGCGCAGGCCGAGATTGCGGCGAAAACCCGCAGCGCGGTAGTCCCACCAGGTGAATGACTGCTCGGCCTGCTCGAACAACCTGAAGCAATCCGACAGCCCGAGATCGAGCAGCGCACGCAGCCGCTCGCGTTCCGCATCCGAGCAGAGTATGCCGCCTTCCCAGACCGCCGGATCATGCGTGTCCTCCGGCGCGGGGGCGATGTTGTAGTCACCGGTCACCGCCAGCAGGGGATGCGCGGCGAGCTGTTCCCGCAGGTAGCCCTCCAGGGCCTGCAACCAATCGAGTTTGTAGGCGTATTTGTCGGTGCCGAGCGCTTGTCCGTTCGGAACGTAGACATTGACGATGCGCACGCCCTGCGTGGTCGCGGCGATCACGCGTTTCTGATCGTCCTCGTACCCGAGCATGCCGCGCGTGACATCTTCCAGAGGGTGGCGCGACACGATGGCCACGCCGTTGTAGGTCTTCTGCCCACTGGCGGCCACGTGGTAGCCGAGTGCCTGGAAAGCCTCGTGCGGAAAGTCCGCGTCCTGCAGCTTCAGTTCCTGCAGACCGAGCACATCGACCGGATTCTGCGTCAGCCATTCGATCACGTGCGGCAGGCGCACGCGCAGCGAGTTCACGTTCCAGGTGGCGATTCGCATTAAATAGTCAACATATTGATTTTAATATATTTTAAATATAACAATTGTTCTTATACCCCCAACAATACCCCCAAACGATCGCTTGGTCCGAGGGTTGCCGCCACGTTGCGCTCGTAGTCTACTTTGCCAAACTGAGCGCCCTTTTGGCGCACCCCTTTTCACAATGGCCCTAGGCCACTCTTGGCCTGACCTATCATTAGCGGCACGGCTTAATTCATCGAGGCGCTCTAAATTGTGGCTCTTGTGCAGAAGCATGAGGTAACTATCGGGCCAATGGGAAGAGCGCGAGGGGAGGTTCGGAGGTGGCGGACTGCCTGATCTTGAGCTTGAAGTAGTCCTGATCGATCAGCCCACGAGCGCGCTTACGGATCATGCCGATGGCGACATTGCCGGCTTCGACCCGAGCGGTCGTGATCGGGAAACGGGCGTAGTTGCAGATACCGACGCTGTGCTGCTGGAGCGTCTTGGCGAATCGGCGCAGCGAGGGCAAGCCGCTGGCCTCAGCGAGGTCGCACCAAGTGGCCAGGCGCCGGCACATGTCGGCGACGTTCTTGGGTGAATGCCAGAGGGCCTGAAGCTGTTCCTTGAGCACGTAAGCGGTCTGCAGGCCCTGATTGGCCTGGAGCAAGCGGTCGAGGTGCTGGGCCTGGGCTTCGGACAGGTCGTCGCGGTTGCGCAGCAGCAGGTAGCGTGTGCCACGGATGAGGTCCTGATTGTCGGGACTGGCTTGTTTGAATTCGCGTCGCCGGACCTGATCGAGTGCCTTGGAATACAGCTGCATGACATGGAAGCGGTCGTGGACGATCGAGGCCTGGGGCAGTTGCTCACGCACGGCCTTGGCGAAGGCGGCGCTCATGTCGATCGCCACCGCCTGAATGCCGTTCGCCGTGTCCTCGGACAGTTCGGCGAGAAACGCGCTCAGGGTTTCGGCACTTCGCCCGTCACCGATCCACAGCAGGTTCCCGGATTCGAGATCGTAGACCACCGTCACGTAATCATGCCCTTTGGCGCGGGCCACTTCGTCGACGCCCAGCAGACGCACGCCGACAATGTCCCGAGGATGCAGCACCGGCAGCGTGGCTTTCAGATGCGCGCGGTCCATGTCTTTGACGGTCCGCCACGCCAGTCCCGTCCAGCGGGACACCGCACTGATCGGCAGGTGACGACACAGTGCGCTCACCAGCTCCCCGAGCCGCCGGGTGTAACGGGCGCCGGCTTCGACGAAGTCCAGACGCTCCACGCGCCGGTCGCGGGCGCCGACGGCAATCTCCAGGTACTCGATGTCCAGCGCCACCCGACGGCCGAACATCGGCACGTCCCACACCCGCCGATGCCGCCAGCGATTCGGTCGGCCTCGATGGCCCGTCACCGCATCCACCGGTACAAACCGCGCATCGCGCCGGCACGACACGCCGATCACACCGTCGCTTTCCACGGTCACCGCATTGACCACTTGGCCACGCAGCCCAACAATCCCCCCTGGGATAGTCGCTCTCATTGGTTCCCTGTACTCGAAAGCTTAGACAACCTTCGTTTTACAAGGACTTGCGTCGGGCGGCTATCCCTTTTCTACCTCATACAACTGCACAAGAGCCAATTTCAATTTTTCGGATTGGAATTCCTAACCTGCGAGCACGTTTCCTTTCTGTTCCTCCAGCATTGCATCACGTGTTCCTCATCCAATTCGAGCAAGGAACTGTTCGATCACATCGCTGGCCTGCCGCTGCCGCAACGCCCGTGCTTCGCGTTGTTCCGGCTCATCGCCTTCTCCCAGCTCGAACCTGGCAACCGATACCGGGCCATCCTTGCGGTAGCCCTCGGTCTTCTCGTCGCTTGCGAAACGACTGCGCAGGATCGCCAGCGAGGCCTCGATGACGGCGCCATGCTTGCCATCCCGTTCGTTGCGGAAGGCGTCGGCCACGGCCTCCATGTCCTCGGGCGCGTGCTCGATGCAGTAGAGCAGATCGTGCGCGTCCTTGCGCTCGAAGCGCTGGTCGAACGCGAAGGACTTCAGGCAGGTGAAGCTGACGAGATTGGCGTGCTTGATCTTCTCGGTGGTGATGCCGTTGCCGCCCAGCAGCTCCGCCTGGATTTCAGTGACTTGGTACAGATCGAAAACGATCGACGAATGCGGGATGTTCAGGGCCGAAATCGTCCCTTCGGTCGGCAGCGGCTGCACCTTGCCGCCGGCGAGGTACGGTGCGTCGGCCAGCAGTTCCAGCACCATCAGCGCGCCGTGTTCCGTGCGTGTCTGCCATCGCCACGAGAGCTTCTTCCCGACTTCGTTCTCGGCGCGCTCGAAGCCCATCTTCTTGAGGTTGTCCTCAAGCGTGTGATACGCCTCGGTGTCGGCCAGGATTTGCAGGTCGATCACGATGTCGACGTCCAGTGTGCCGGCGTGCGCCGGAACCGCAGGTGGCCTCGCGGCGACGAGATACCGCGGCGTGAGTCCGCCCACCAAGTAGATCGAGTCCTTCCACGGTCCGAGACCGCGCAGCAGCGTCACGAGGACACGTTCACAGTCCACGGTGTACTGGTCGCTGTAGCCGTCAAGGGTTGCGGGCTTGGCCATCAGAAGCCGATCCTTTCTTTGCGGAAATGCCCGGCCATTTCCTTGGAGCGGCCTTCGCCGTGCAGCAGGTCGAGATAGATCTGGATCGGGCTGGCCAGCCACAGGCCATCGACCCGCTCGCGAAACAACAGTTCGCCCGGCGACTTGGCTTCGATAACCCCCAAATTGGCGCCTTCGTTGACCACACGTGCGTCTACGTCGCCGATCGCAGCGTCGGCGTTCGCACCGATCAGCACGCGCACGCGCACCTGGGAGACGTTGGAAAGGAACGGCGCATAGCGCTGCGCGGCGGCCTCGTGGCTGACCGCATACTCGACGTCGTGTTGGTCAAAAACTTGGCCGATCCGCGCCGCCAGCGAATCAGCTTTCGTCCCTGGTACGTAGTAACGACGCAGAGTCTGCGGACGGGTAGCGGCAATCTGCTTGGTCCAGGCGTCCAGCAAGGCCGTCGGCTCGCGAAGATGGCGCTCCTTGCTTGGACCTTGCCCACGCGCCTCCAGCCAATCGAAGCGCTCCAGCTCAGTCAGCACTTGCGAAGCGGTCGCGGGCGACACCATCGCCTCCTGTGCCAACTCAGTGACGCCGAACCAGTTCTGATGCTGCGCCAACAGGGCATGAAGCACTTGGGCACGCCGCCCGGTAAATAGCGTCCGCACCGACTTCGTCAGGGCCTTGGGTGGTGGTTTGTCGATGTAGAGGTATGCACCGGGCGCAGGCAGGTACAGGCTGCCACCGCTGTCGTAATAGCCGACGCGCTCGCTTCTGAGCAGTTCCTTTGCGCCGGGGGAGATGGACTCGGCGACGAGGAGCGACAAGGGCTCCTTCTCCTGCCCGGCGGGCTTTACGTGGCTCGCCGCTCGAAGCTGCCAGATCACCTGGCGGACATCTCGGGGAAAGACGGTTTTTTTGACTTCGAGCAGCAGGATGAAGGACTTGCCTGCGACGTGCAGATCGACCTGGGCATCGTACCCACTGTAGTCGTGCTTGCCGACGGACTCCCAATGATCAAGGTCAGCCTCTACTTCGGGAAGCTCACGCAGAGCGTCAACGAAGCGCGCGATCAATTGTTGTTCGGTCAGGGTGGTCTCAAGCATACGGCGCTGGAGCCTCATTTACTGTTCAGTAAATATGCGAACTCTAGCGAATATTTGGCTGTATGACAATTTTTACTGTGCAGTGAAAGAGGGATTCCTGCCACAGCCTAGCCCAAGCTCTCTGTCGGGCGTCCCGGCGTGCCGCCGTCGGGCTCATGGGCTGCGCCCCGCGCCTCGTACCGAGTCGCGGCCATCCGGCTTTGATCCCTGACGCCTCCGGCCCTGACGGGCCTGCGCGCTCCGCTTGCCAGCGGGTGTGCATGGCGGGGCGGTCTTGCTGTTTCCTTTCACCGTACCACGGCGTTCTCGCCGTCAAGGGCTGCGCGTGCCTGCACGCTTGCGGCCATGGCCGTCTGTGACCCTGTGACGGCTTGCGCTGCGCCGTGCTGGCGCCGGTTCCGGGCAATTCCGCCCGAGCAACTGGAGCACAATCATGTCGCAGCTTTCTCTCACTTTCGATTCCTCTCTGCTGGTGCGTGACGCGCAGGGGCGCTATCGGCCGGCGACGGCCGACCAGATCCTGGCGGCGGCGCGCCAGGTGCTCGACCAGAAGATGCAGCGCGGGGCGCAGTTCACGTCGCCGTCGCTGGTCAAGGATTATCTGCGCACCAAACTGGCTGGCTTCGAGCACGAGGTGTTCGCGGCGCTGTTCCTCGATACGCAGCATGGGCTGATCGAGTACGCCGAACTGTTCCGCGGCACCATCGATTCGGCGGCGGTCTATCCGCGCGAAGTCGTGAAGGCGGCGCTACGGTTCAACGCGGCGGCGGTGATCTTCTCGCACAACCATCCGAGCGGGAATCCCGAGCCGAGCCAAGCGGACAGGATGTTGACCCAGCGGCTCAAGGATGCGCTGGCGCTGGTGGAGGTGCGCACGCTGGATCACATCGTTGTCGGTGGCGAATCCACAGTGTCTTTTGCCGAACGCGGCTTGCTATGAACGAGGGGGCTTCGGCCCCCTCTTTGCTGCGCATGGTGTCGAGCCCTTCGGCCTTGCAGGCCTGCGCACTGCGCTTGCACTCCAGGGAAACGGCTTGCAGCCGATCCCCGCCGCGCTTCGCTTGGCGCCCCTGAAAAGCTGCCGAACTTGGTCACGGCCACATGCAGCAACAAAGCCATAGGCGTCCCCGGAGCGGGCCGCGCTGTCGTGCTGCGCATCGAGCCCCCTACGGCGTCTCGCCCTTCGGCGTCCATCGCTGACGCGGTGTGCTCCGCATCGACGTATATACCGAAATCCGCTTCTACTGATTCGTTGGCTTTCGCGAATGCGCATTGACGGATATGCGCTTGTGCCAATTCGATCGAATCAGGACCTCCGACTCTGCGGATCGGTGCTTTGCCGTGAATGCGACTGGTGTTGATGGGAAGCAGGCGGACGCTCCTGTGGTCTACCCCGGCCGCTTCTCGGGATCATTCCACGCCGAACAGAGCCGCGATCCTGGCGCACGCCGCTTGCCGTCAACTCCGGTCCGTTCCGGACCCCGCACACTCGTGTTCGGGGTATGACGGCCACGCTTGATGCGCGCGCCCCAGTCGCCTCGCTCCGCCGTGGAGCGATACCTGAAAAAGGAAGCGACCATGAACCATCTCATCACCGACGAACAACGCGCCCAGCTGCTCGCCAACTGGGCCGCGAGCGGCCGCGACGAGGACCACGATCCGATGCCGGTCGTGAAGCTGTTCACGCCGGACGCGGGGGCGACGTGGCTCTTGACCGAGCTGAACCCGGAGGACGGGGATACGGCCTTCGGCCTCTGTGACCTCGGACTCGGGATGCCCGAACTCGGGTACGTGCGGCTCTCGGAGCTGGCGACGATACGCGGGCCGATGCGGCTACTGGTCGAGCGCGAAGACCCGGGGGTGCGGACAGTCCAATCACGCTTCGCCGTCATCGCCAGCACCTTGTCCTTCGATGTCCAGCTTCTGCATGTTCTCGAGAATCTTCAGCAGGTAGTGCAAGGTGTGGGTGACGTCATTGATCGAAAAGTCCCCCAAGATCTGCTCGTAATAGTCCTGGATTTTGGGTTGTGCCAGCATCTGCCAGACGTGACGTCCGTGATCGGTCATCGTCACCAGCCGCGAACGGCGGTCGCGACCGTCCGGGGCAATCATCAGATGTCCGTCGCGCTCCATCCGGCTGATCAGGCCCGACAGATTCTGTCGGCTCACCATCAGATACCGAGCGAGATCACCGACGCTCATCCCCAGTTTTGCCTGTGGCCGCGACAGCGCGCCCAGCACCGCCCACTGCTGCGTCGTCAAACCCTCGGCCTCCACCGCGCGACTGCCGGTTTTATGCAACATATTTGCACATTGATAGAGGCGAAAGAACACTCTGTTAGCAAGTTCGATCTTGGTAATTTTTGCAACATCTGAATAGTTATCCACTAATAGCCTCTTGAAATCGGTCTTGACAAGGAATTGTTTGCTGCTATATATGTGTCAATATATTTACTTAAATAAGCGTTAAACGAGCCGGCTTGAATCAGACAATAACAATCCCCACGACTAAAGGAGCAGGCAATGCAAAGACTTGAAGGCAGCACGGTCGTCGTCACCGGCGGCGGCGGTGGCATCGGCGGCGCCACCAGCCGCCGCTTCGCCCGGGAGGGCGCCCGCGTCGCGGTGTTCGACCTCAACCTCGAAGCGGCCGAGACAGTGGCCGACGCGATCCGCGCCGACGGCGGCACCGCCCAGGCGTTCCGCTGCGACATCACCGACCGCGCCAGCGTCGATGCGGCAGTGGCGGCGACCGAATCCACACTGGGGCCGATCGAAGTGCTGGTCAATAACGCCGGCTGGGACGTGTTCAAGCCATTCACCAAGACGCTGCCCGCTGAGTGGGAACGACTGATTGCGATCAACCTGACCGGCGCGCTGCACATGCACCATGCGGTACTGCCCAGCATGGCGCTGCGCAAGAAGGGCCGCATCATCAACATCGCCTCCGACGCGGCGCGCGTCGGCTCCTCCGGCGAGGCGGTCTACGCCGCCTGCAAGGGCGGGCTGTTGGCCTTATCCAAGACGCTCGCGCGCGAGCATGCGCGCCATGGCATCACCGTCAACGTGGTCTGTCCCGGCCCGACCGATACCGCGTTGCTGGCCGGTGTGACCGAGGGCGCGGCGAACCCGGAAAAGCTGATGGAGGCGTTCGCGCGCGCGATTCCGCTTGGCCGTATCGGTCAGCCCGACGATCTGCCGGGCGCCATCGTGTTTTTCGCCAGCGACGACGCCAGCTTCATCACCGGCCAGGTGCTGAGCGTGTCCGGCGGCCTGACCATGAGCGGCTGAGCCGCGACCCATATACCCGAGGAGAAAGACCATGGAATTCGAAGACATCCTGTACGAAGTGCGCAACGGCGTGGCCTGGATCACGATCAACCGGCCGGAAAAGATGAACTCCTTCCGTGGCCAGACCTGCGACGAACTGATCCGCGCGTTGAACCGCGCCGGCTACGACAAGGGCGTCGGCGCCATCGTGCTGGCCGGTGCCGGTGACCGCGCCTTTTGCACCGGCGGCGACCAGTCTGCCCACAACGGAAACTACGACGGCCGCGGCACCATCGGCCTGCCGATGGAAGAACTGCACACCGCGATCCGCGACGTGCCCAAGCCGGTGATCGCCCGCGTGCAGGGTTTCGCGATCGGCGGCGGCAACGTGCTGTGCACGGTCTGCGATCTGACCATCTGTTCCGAGAATGCGATCTTCGGCCAGGTCGGCCCGAAGATGGGTTCGGTCGATCCCGGCTACGGCACCGCCTTTCTGGCGCGCGTGGTCGGCGAGAAGAAGGCGCGCGAGATCTGGTATCTGAACCGCCGCTACTCGGGTGCTGAAGCCGTGGCGATGGGCCTGGCCAACGCCGTCGTGCCGCATGAGCAACTCGACGCCGAAGTGCAGAAGTGGGGCGAGGAGATCTGCGAGCGCAGTCCGATGGCGCTGGCGATCGCCAAGCGCTCGTTCAATGCCGATACCGCGCACCAGAGCGGCATCGCCGGCCTCGGCATGGTCGCGCTCAAGCTCTATTACGACACCGAAGAATCGCGCGAGGGCGTCAATGCGCTGAAAGAAAAGCGCAAGCCCGATTTCCGCAAGTACGCGAAATAAGCCCACTGCATCGCGGGCAGGTTTCACCTTTGGAGGAGGCTCGATGGATCCCTATCTTGACGAAGATCTGGTGGCGCTGGGCGATCATGCGCGCCGCTTCGCCACCGACCGCATCGCTCCCGGCTTCCTGGAGCGCGACAAAACCCGGACGCTGGACCGCGCACTGATGGGCGAGATGGGCGAGATGGGCTTCATTGCACCCGAACTGCCTGAGGACTACGGCGGCCAGGGGCTGGGCTGTCTCGCCGCCGGTGTGATCCACGAGGAGATCGCCCGCGCCGACCTGAGCATCTCCTACATCAACCTGCTGGCTTCGTTGAACGGGCAGATCCTGTCGCAGCATGGCCGACCGGAGATCGTCAAACCCTGGCTGACCCGGCTGACGCGCGGCGAGGCACTGTTCGCCATCGCGCTGACAGAGCCGCGCGGCGGTTCCGATGCCGGCAACCTGCGCCTGCGCATCGAGCGCAACGGCGAGGGCTACGTGCTCAACGGCGAGAAGACCTCGATCTCGGCTGCCGACCAAGCCGACGCGGCGGTGGTGTTCGGCCGCACCGGCACGGTCGAATCGGCGGCGCACGGCGTCACCGCGCTGCTGGTGCCGATGGACCTGCCCGGCATCACCACCAGCCGTTACGACTGCCACGGCCAGCGCGCGATCGGCCGCGGCTCGATCTTCTTCGAGAACGTGCGCGTGCCGCTGAGCCACCAGCTCGGCGCGGAAAACAAGGGCTTCGTGCAGGTGATGCAGGGCTTCGATTTCTCGCGCGCGCTGATCGGCCTGCAGGTGCTGGCCGTGGCCCGCGTAGCGCTCGAAGAGACCTGGGAATACGTGGCCCAGCGCCAAGCGTTCGGCAAGGCCCTGTCGTCGTTCCAGGGCGTGTCCCATCCGCTGGCCGATTTCGACACTCAGGTTACAGCGGCGCGCCTGCTGTGCCTGCAGACGCTGTGGCTCAAGGATCGCGGCGCGCCGCACAGCGCCGAGGCGGCGATGTGCAAGTGGTGGGGGCCGAAGCTGGCCTACGAGGTGGTGCACCAGTGCCTGCTGATGTTCGGCCACGGCGGCTACGACCGCGGACCGATGGAGCAGCGGCTGCGCGACGTGCTCGGTTTCCAGATTGGCGACGGCACGTCCCAGATCATGAAAACCATCATCGCCCGCGTGCGGGCGGGCCGCGCCGCGGTTCCGGCGTAAATAAAAAAACTCAGAGTGAGGAGAATCAGCATGGAGTTCGACGCCGTACTGCTGCCGTCGCGCCGCGCCGCCAGCATCGCACAGGGTTTCTGGCACGACCGCACGATCAATGACGAACTCGATGCCTGCGTCGCCACCTGCCCGGACAAGCTCGCGCTGACCACGGTCCGGGTCGAAACCGGCGCCGTCCGCCGGTTCAGCTACCGCAAACTCGCGGCGATGGCCGACCGCATCGCCGTCGGCCTGGCGCGACTGGGCGTGGGCCGCGGCGACGTGGTGGCGATGCAGCTGCCCAACGGCTGGCCGTTCACGCTGACCTATCTGGCCTGCGCGCGCATCGGCGCCGTCATCAACCCGCTGATGCCGATTTTCCGTGAGCGCGAGCTGTCGTTCATGCTCGCCCACGGCGAGGCCAAGGTGCTGATCGTACCGAAAGTGTTCCGTGGCCACGATTACGCTGCTATGGCAGGACGCCTGCGTCGCGTATTGCCCGCCCTGCGCGAGGTGGTCGTCGTCGACGGCGAGGGTGCGGACAGTTTCGAGGCCCTGCTCAGCGGCCCCCTCTGGGAAAACGAGGCCGACGCCCGCGAGATCCTGACGCGCAGCTACCCGCAGCCCGACGACATTACGCAACTGATCTATACCTCGGGCACCACCGGCGAACCCAAGGGCGTGATGCACTCATCCAACACGCTGATGGCCAATATCGTTCCCTACGCGGAGCGACTGCGCCTGGATGCCGCCGACGTGGTGTTGATGGCTTCGCCGATGGCGCACCAGACCGGCTTCATGTATGGGCTCATGATGCCGATCGTGCTTGGAGCCAGCGCGGTACTGCTGGATGTCTGGGAGCCAAGCCAAGCGGCCGGGCTGATCCAGAACGAGCAAGTCACATTCACGATGGCATCGACGCCTTTCCTGGCCGATCTCGCGCGTGTCGTCCAGAAAAACGGCGATGCAGTTTCCAGCTTACGGTGCTTTCTCTGCGCTGGTGCGCCCATTCCCAGCGCACTGGTCGAGCAGGCGCGCAAGACGCTCGGAGCCAAGATCGTATCCGCTTGGGGCATGACGGAGTGCGGTGCGGTGACCCTGACGCGGATCGAAGATGACGACGAGCGCTCGGTCAATACAGACGGCTGCCCGTTACCGGGCGTAGAGCTTCGCGTAGTGGATGCCGACGGCCAGCGCTTGCCGCCGGACAGGCCCGGCGCCCTGCAGCTGCGTTCGTGCTCCAATTTCGGTGGCTATCTGAAGCGGCCGCAGCTGAATGCAACCGATGCGGATGGATGGTTCGATACTGGCGATATGGCGCGCATCGATGCACGTGGATATCTGCGCATCACCGGCCGGGCCAAGGACGTCATCATCCGCGGCGGCGAAAACATTCCTGTTCTGGAAGTCGAGAACCTTCTCTACCGCCATCCCGCGATCGCGCAGGTCGCCGTCATCGCCTATCCCGATGAACGTCTCGGCGAGCGCGCCAGCGCCATGGTCGTTACCAAGCCGGGAGAAACGCTCGATTTCCAGGGCATGGTCGAATTTCTTAAGGCACAGCGCATCGCCCTCCAGTACATCCCCGAGCGCCTGATCGTCCTAGACACCCTGCCGGCCACACCGTCGGGAAAAATCCAGAAATTCAGGCTGCGCGAAATGCTGCGCAGCGGAGAGTTCAATACGCAGTAAAGACCGTTCAACACAACAGTATGAAGCGAAAATAAAGAGGAGAGATTCACAATGATCAAAATTAGAAAGACCGTTACCAACATGTCCGCTTTGCTGCTCATGGGCTTCAGCCTGTCGGCGCAGGCAGCCAATCCGCTGCTCGGGATCATCGAAGGCGCGAACTGGGATCTTCCGATCGTGCCATCGGGCAACTTCTTTCTGCAGTCCGGCATGGTGCAATGGAACGAGAAGGACTACGACGACACGGGGCGTACCGTGCCGAGCGCAACCGGAGGAACGACGATTGAAGGCATGACGCGCCTTGCGCATGTGTTTTCGTTCGCGTCGCTGCCGCGGGTCGGCTTTTTCATCGAAGCTTTCCAGCCGTATATGAGCAAGCCGACGACAGATGGCAATACCATTACCGGCCTCGGAGATCCGCTGGTCGATCTGTTGGTCTACACACGCCTGCGAGAGAACCTGCTGGTCGGCTTCGGCAACTTTGTTTCGATTCCGGTCGGCAGCAACGACATCTCCAACCACGCCTGGATCGATATTCCGCATATCGTCGCCGACTACCGCGTCGGCAAATTCGGCGTCGGTGGAACCTATGCCCTCGGATATCTTTCGAAGGTCCGGAATGGCTGTACGCCCACCAATGGCTGCGCAGAGCCCGGCGACATCCGTAGCGCGCAGATGACGCTGCGATACCAGGCGACGTCTTGGCTCGAACCGTTCATCAGCTACATCTCGCAATCCCAATCACACGGTGAATTCACGGTTTCCTCGACCCGCTTTCCGGGAAGTCACGAGGAAGATGTCGGTGTGGGCGCGCGCTTTACGATCAAGCACGGTCGCTGGTTGTCCGTCTGGTACGACGCCGGTATCGATGGCGAGAATGCCGCCAGGACGAATGCGCTCTATTTCAAGTTTGTAACCGGACTCTGAGCAACATCGCAGGCACTGCAGTGGATCGTGGTGCCCGCGATCCGATTACCACATCAACAGGACCGTATTCCGCCATGACGATCGACGCCGATTCATTCGAACTCTTGCTATCCACCATGCAGCGCTTCATCCGCGAACGGTTGGTGCCGGCCGAGAACCATGTCGAGGAACACGACGAGGTGCCGGTCGAGATCGTCGAGGACATGAAGGCGATGGGCCTGTTCGGTCTGTCGATCCCAGAGGAGTACGGCGGCATTGGCCTGTCGATGAGCCAGGAGTGCCGCGTCGGCTACGAGATCGGCCAGACGTCGCTGTCGTTCCGCTCGGTGTTCGGCACCAATGTCGGCATCGGTTCGCAGGGCATCCTGATGGACGGCACCGAAGCGCAAAAGCGCCAGTACCTGCCTCAGGTCGCCAGTGGAGACCTGATCATGTCCTTCGCGCTGACCGAGCCTGACGCCGGCTCGGATTCCGCAGCGCTCAAGACCCGCGCCGAGGCCGACGGTGATTTCTACATTCTCAACGGCGGCAAGCGCTTCATCACCAATGCGCCGCGCGCCGGTGCCTTCACGCTGATGGCGCGCACTGGCGGACCCAGTGCCAGCGGCATCTCGGCCTTCATCGTGCCCGCCGATCTGCCCGGCCTGAGCCTGGGCAAGCCCGACAAGAAGATGGGCCAGCGCGGCACCAAGACCTGCGACGTGATCCTGGAGAACGTGCGGCTGCCGGCCGCCAATATCATCGGCGGCAAGCCCGGCCAGGGCTTCAAGACCGCGATGAAGGTGCTCGATCGTGGCCGCCTGCACATCTCGGCCGTGGCCTGTGGCATGGCCCGGCGTATTCTCGATGAGTCGGTGGCCTATGCTCGGGAGCGCAAGCAGTTCGGCAAGCGCATCGGCGATTTCCAGCTGATCCAGGCGATGCTCGCCGACAGCCAGGCCGAGCTGTACGCCGGCTGGTCGATGGCCCAGGACTGCGCAGCGCGCTACGACGCCAAACCCGCAGGCAAGAGCGACCCGGACGTCAGCATGCGCGCCTCCTGCACCAAGCTGTTCTGTACCGAGATGCTGGGCCGCGTCGCCGACCGCGGCGTGCAGGTGCACGGCGGCGCCGGCTACATCAACGAATACAAGGTCGAGCGCTTCTACCGGGACGTGCGCCTGCTGCGTCTCTACGAAGGCACGACCCAGATCCAGCAGCTCATCGTCGGCCGCGCTTTGATCGGACGGGGTTGAACCTCCATGCCTGCCGACGCCGCCATCCATTCCTACAGGAGACCATCATGACCCCATCCGCCCATCGTCCCGTATTCCACTGGGACGACCCGCTGCTGCTGGAACAGCAGCTGACCGACGAAGAGCGCCAGGTGCGTGACGCCGCCCAAAGCTATTCCCAGGGCCGGCTGGCGCCGCGGGTGCTCGAAGCCTTCCGCCACGAGCGCACCGATGCGGGGGTTTTCCGCGAGATGGGCGAACTGGGTCTGCTCGGTCCGACTATTCCCGAGGGGTACGGCGGTGCCGGACTGAGCTACGTCGCCTATGGTCTGATCGCGCGCGAGGTCGAGCGCGTCGATTCGGGCTACCGTTCGATGATGAGCGTGCAGTCCTCGCTGGTAATGGTGCCGATCCACGAGTTCGGCAGCGAGGCGACGAAGCAGAAGTATCTGCCCAAGCTTGCCAGCGGCGAATGGATCGGCTGCTTCGGTCTAACCGAACCCAACCACGGTTCCGATCCCGACAGCATGGTCACGCGGGCGAAAAAGGTGGCGGGCGGCTACAGCCTCAGCGGCTCGAAGATGTGGATCACCAACAGCCCGATCGCCGACGTCTTCGTCGTCTGGGCCAAGGACGACGAGGGTTTGATCCGCGGTTTCGTGCTGGAGAAAGGCTGGAAGGGCCTGTCGGCACCGGCGATCCACGGCAAGGTTGGTCTGCGCGCCAGCATCACCGGCGAGATCGTCATGGACGAGGTATTCGTGCCCGAGGACAACATCTTCCCCGAGGTGCGCGGCCTGAAAGGTCCGTTCACCTGTCTCAACAGCGCGCGCTACGGCATCGCCTGGGGGGCGCTCGGCGCCGCCGAGGATTGCTACGCGCGGGCACGGCAGTACACGCTGGATCGCAAGCAGTTCGGCCGCCCGCTGGCGGCCAACCAACTGATCCAGAAGAAGCTGGCCGACATGCTGACCGAGATCGCTCTGGGCTTGCAGAGCGTGCTGCGTCTCGGCCGCATGAAGCACGAGGGGACGGCGGTGGTGGAGCTGACCTCGATCCTGAAACGCAACTCCTGTGGCAAGGCGCTGGACATCGCCCGCGCCGCGCGCGACATGATGGGCGGCAACGGCATCAGCGACGAGTTCGGCGTCGCGCGCCACCTGGTGAACCTGGAAGTGGTCAATACCTATGAAGGCACCCACGACGTGCACGCGCTGATCCTGGGCCGTGCCATCACCGGCATTGCCGCGTTCAGCTGAGCGACCAGCGCCGCAACCGGAGATATGAGCATGAAGATGCTGGTAGCTGCGAAGCGCCTCGTCGACCGCGACGTCAAGGTTCGCGTCTGGCCGGACGGCGGCGTGGACATCGCCACTCTCAGGAGTATGAACCCCTTCGACGAGATCGCCGTCGAGGAAGCGGTGCGACTCAAGGAGAAAGGCGCCGCCGCGGAGTCATGGCGGTCAGCGGCTCAACGAGCCGCGCCATGTGGCCCTGCTCAATATCATGAAGGCCAAGAAGAAGCCCCTCGGCGTGTTGAAGCCGGAAACGCTAGGCGTCGATGTCGCCCCGAGGCTCAGAACACTCAAGGTCAGCGAGCCGCCATAGCGCAGCGCTGGCGTCAAGTTGCCGCGGATGTCGCCACGCTGATGGCCCGGCAAGGTGATTTCATGAGGGTCCTCGGCGTTGCCGAACACGACAACGCCGGCCTCAAGGCTGCCACCCTCGATACTGTGACCGCTACGGCCTGTGGTGGCGTTGCGCATGTCCTGGCCGCAGGCGAGAACGCCGGCATCGCAGCGCCGATCTTCGGCGTTGCCGATTACGGGTTCGAAGCCGATCCGTTCACGGCGGTTCCCGAACTGGTCAAGGTGTTACAGGCATGAACACACTCAGGATCGAACGCGATGCACGTGGCGTCGCCCAAGTGGCGATGGCGCGGGTGATTGTGCTCACTGGCGAAGGCAAGGCATTCTCGGCCGGCGCCGACCTGCAGTGGCTGCAGCGTGCGGCGGAAGCCAGCTTCGACTGGAATCTCGCCGACGCCCGGCGGCTGGCGGCGATGCTGTGGCGCATCGACAGCTGTCCCAAGCCGACGGTCGCACGCGTTCAGGGCATCACGCTCGGCGGCGGCGTCGGCCTGACCTGCGCCTGCGATGTCGCCGTCGCCAGCGAGGCGGCGAGTTTCGCCATTAGCGAAACCAAGTTTGGCATCCTGCCGGCCACCATAGGCCCCTCCATCGTCAACGCCGTCGGCAGGCGCCAGGCTCGCCGTCTGGCGCTGACCACCAGCCGCATCGGTGCCCGCGAGGCGTGCGAGATCGGCATGGTTACCCAGGTCGTGGCGGCCGAGCGTCTCGACGCGGCAGTCGAGGAACAGGTGCAGGCGCTGCTCGCCAACGGTCCGTGCGCGCAGGTCGAGACCAAGGCCCTGTTCGCGCAGCTGTCGCTGGGGCCGGTCAGCGCCGAGTTGCGCGAGCTGACCGCGCAGACCATCAGCCGGGTGCGCGCCACCGACGAGGCGCGCGAAGGCTTCGCCGCCTTCCTCGGCAAGCGGCAGCCGAACTGGATCGGGCAATGAGCCCCCCCGACCTTGGTGCCGCACCGGTACTGGTGATCGGTGCCGGCATCATGGGGGCCGGCATCGCTCAGATCGCCGCGCAGGCCGGCCACCGCGTACAGTTGTTCGACACCCGTGCAGGCGCGGCGCAGCAGGCGACAGCCAAGCTCGCGGCCACGTTCGAGGGCTTGGTCGCCAAGGGCAAACTCGCGGTCGCAACGGCGCAGGAAGTCCTGGCGCGCGTCGAGCCGGTCGCCACGCTCGAACCGGGCAGTGAAGCGCGGCTGGTCGTCGAAGCCATCGTCGAGGATCTCGACGCCAAGCGCGCGCTGCTACGCCAGCTCGAAGCCGTGGTTGCCGCCGATGCCGTGCTGGCGACCAACACCTCGTCCATCTCAGTGACGGCGTTGGCCAGCGGCTTGGCGCAACCCGGCCGCGTGGTAGGCATGCACTTCTTCAACCCGGTGCCGCTGATGAAATTGGTGGAAGTCGTCTCCGGCCTGCACACCTCGCCGGATGTGGCCGCGGCGATCTTCGAGTTGAGCCGGGCATGGGGCAAGACGCCGGTGCACACGGCCTCGACGCCGGGCTTCATCGTCAACCGCATCGCCCGGCCGTACTACGCCGAAACCTGGACGCTGTTGCAGGAACGGGCCGCCAGCGTGCCGGTCATCGACGCCTGCCTGCGCGGCGCGGGTTTCCGCATGGGGCCCTGCGAACTGATGGATCTGGTCGGCCACGACACCAATTTCGCTGTCACGCAGTCGGTCTACCAAGCCAACTTTGGCGACAAGCGCTACCAGCCCTCGCTGCTGCAGCGCGAGCGCGTAGAAGGCGGCCTGCTGGGACGCAAGTCCGGCCGCGGCTTCTACGACTACCGTGACGGCGCCGCGCCCGTAACGGTCGCCGAAATCGAAACACCGGCGCTGGCCGCTTCCGCCGCACGGGTCGTCCACGGCCGGGGGGCGGTCGCCGAACACTGGGCGCAGGCGCTGATCCAGGTCGGTATCGGCTGCGATCGCGATACCGGTAGCGATTGGACCGGCCTGGCCGTCGATGGCGCGCAGCTGCGCCTGACTGACGGCCGCCCGGCGGCGCTGCTCAGTGCCGAAACCGGCGTCGGCGACCTCGCCGTCTACGATCTGCCGATCGCGCCCACCTTCGGCGCAGCGCTGGCCTACAGTCCCAGCGCGACCACCGCGCCGGCTTGGGCCGGGCAGGCGGCGGCTTGGCTGCGCCTGGCGGGATTCGCGCCGCAGTGCATTGGCGACGCGCCCGGCCTGATCGTCGCGCGCACGTTGGCGATGCTGATCAACGAGGCCGCCGACGCAGTGCAGCAGGGTGTCTGCAGCGCCGAGGCCGCTGACACCGCGATGAAGCTCGGCGCCAACTATCCGGCCGGGCCGTTCGAATGGTTGGCGCGCTGGGACGCCTGCGCCGTCGTCGCCCTGCTCGACCGTCTCGACGCGCACTACCGCGGCGAGCGCTACCGCGCCAGCCCCGGCCTGCAGCAGCGGGCTTGGCGTCGGCGTTTCGATACGCATTCCGAAGGAGCCTGACATGAGCGATGCTGCCTACATCGTCGATGCCCTGCGCACGCCGTTCGGCCGCTACGGCGGCAACCTGTCCACGGTACGCCCGGACGACCTCGCCGCCGTCGCGATCCGCGCACTGCTGGAACGCAACCCCGGTCTGCCGCCGGAGGCGATCGACGACGTGATCCTCGGCTGCGCCAACCAGGCCGGCGAGGACAACCGCAACGTCGCGCGCATGGCCGCGCTGCTGTCCGGCCTGCCGGAGGCGGTGCCGGGCCTGACCGTGAACCGCCTCTGCGGATCCGGCCTGGATGCGATCGGCAGCGCGGCGCGCGCGATTCGCAGCGGCGAGACGCAGCTGATGGTTGCAGGCGGCGTCGAGAGCATGACTCGCGCGCCGTTCGTGATCGGCAAGGCCGGCGCAGCGTACTCGCGCAGCTCGGAGATTCACGACACCACGATTGGCTGGCGCTTCGTCAACCCGCTGATGCAGGCGCGCTACGGCATCGACTCGATGCCCGAAACCGCCGAGAACGTCGCCACCGAACACGGCATCGCGCGCATCGACCAGGACCGCTTCGGCCTGCGTTCGCAGCAGCGCGCACTGGCTGCGCAGGCCTCCGGCTTTTTCGAGCGCGAGCTGGTGCCGGTGTCGGTGCCGCAGGGCAAGAACGAACCGAAGCTGGTGTGCCAGGATGAGCATCCGCGCGAGACCAGCCTGGAACTGCTCGCCAGGCTTAGGCCGATCGTGCGGCCGGACGGCACCGTCACCGCCGGCAACAGCTCCGGCATCAACGACGGCGCCGGCGCGCTGCTGCTGGCCTCAGGCGGGGCGCTGGCGCGCCACGGCCTCAAGGCACGCGCACGCATCCTCGGCATGGCGACGGTGGGTGTCGCGCCGCGGGTCATGGGCATCGGCCCGCTGCCGGCGACACTGAAGCTGCTCGCGCACTTGAACCTGACGCTGCGCGACTTCGACGTCATTGAACTCAACGAGGCCTTCGCCGCCCAAGGGCTGGGCGTTACGCGCGGCCTGGATCTCGCCGACGACGACCCGCGCGTGAATCCCAACGGCGGCGCGATCGCGATCGGCCATCCGCTCGGCGCATCCGGCGCGCGGCTGGTAGCGACGGCGGTCAATCAGCTGGAACATGCTGGTGGACGCCGCGCGCTATGCACCATGTGCATCGGCGTCGGCCAGGGCATTGCGCTGGCGCTGGAAACGACGTGATGTCGTAAGGGGTGATTGGCTTGCCGGCTTGGCGGCGGCAGGGGCTTTACGATGAGCGCGACCAAGAAGCTGCGGCTGGGGCCGCTGCCGAAGACCGAGAGCGTCAAGCTGACCTTTGTGTGTCCGGCCGGCCTCAAGACCGACCTCGACCGCTACGCCGCACTGCACGCGCAGACCTACGGCGAGGCAGTCGACGCGGTGACGCTGATCCCGCACATGCTGAAGGTGTTCATGGCACGGGATCGAGGCTTCAGGCGGGGCAGCGGGTAGGGCAGCTGAGTAGCTTCTCGCTTCGGAGTGTCGGAAGGCCGAAAGGGACTATTTTGATAAATTTATTTAGTCGTAGTGTGACTACGACTAAATGGATACAGGTCAAATTGACCGTTATTTTGAATAGTTGTATAAATCGTAGTATGGCTACGACTGAAACAAGCAAATTGAACGCACTCTACACCCGGCTGGCGCCGGGAACGCCGCTGGTTTCGGAAGACCTGGCGGCGCTGGGTATCTCTGCCGACTTGGCCGTTCACTACGTCCGGGCGGGCTGGCTCACGCGCTTGGCGCGCGGGGTGTACCGCCGCCCGAACGATGTCCTGGCCCTGCATCCCAGCCTGCTGTTGCTGCAACGCAGATTCGATGGCTTGCATGTCGGCGGCAAGTCGGCGCTCGACTGGTACGGCCTGCGCCAGTACGTGTCGCAGCAGCCGGTGCTGCACCTGTACGGCTGGACGGCGGCGCGTCTGCCGGAGTGGTTCACCGAGCGCTTTCCTGCCGAGTATCATCGCAAGCGCCTGTTTGACGAGCAGCCGGACGCCCTGCTGCACGTCGGCCCTTTCGAGCAGCGCAGCGGGGCGCCGCAGGTGTCGGCGCCGGAGCGCGCGTTGCTGGAACTGTTGAGCGAAGTCGGCGTGCGCCAGTCGCTGCAGGAAGCCCGCGAACTTGTCGAAAGCGCCTACAGCCTGCGTGCCGACGCGCTGCGCGAGCTGTTGCAGCACTGCACGAGCGTCAAGACCGTGCGGCTGTGTCTCCAGCTCGGCCGTGAAGCTTCGCTGCCCTGGGTCGCCAAGCTTGATCCGGCCACGCTGCCGACCGGCAGCGATCGGCCCTGGGTATCCCGGTCGGCCGACGGCCTGCTGGTGCTCAAGGCATGAATCCGGTCTATCTCGATACCGCGCGCCTGCTCACGCAGGTCGCGCCGCTAGTGTTCGTGGACGACAGCTTCGCGCTGAAGGGCGGTACGGCGATCAATCTGTTCGTGCGCGACATGCCGCGTCTGTCGGTCGATCTCGATCTGGTCTTTCGCGACCACAAGCTGCCGCGCGAACAGGCGCTGTTGCGCATCAACGAAGCCATCCGGCGGGCCGCCGAGCGCCTGACCCGGCGGGGGTTCCAGACGCATGCGCTGGTAGCCGACGCCGGCGAAACCAAGCTGCTGGTGCGTCGCGGCCACATCGAGCTCAAGATCGAAGTCAACTTCGTGATGCGCGGCACGGTGCAGCCGGTACGCCGCGCCTCGCTGACGCCAGTCGCGCGCGACGTGCTGATGGCCGATCTGGACATCCCGGTGGTCTCGCTGGAAGACGTGTACGGCGGCAAGCTGGTGGCGGCGCTGGATCGCCAGCATCCGCGCGACCTGTTCGACGTGATGCAGCTGTTTGCGCACGAGGGCATCACGCCCGGCATCCGGCGCGCCTTCGTCGTCTACCTGGCCAGCCACAACCGTCCGGTGCATGAAGTGCTGTTTCCGTCGCTGCGCGACATCCAGCACGACTACGTGCACAACTTCTCCGGCATGACCGCCGAGCCGGCGCCGCTCGACGCGCTGCTCGCCGCGCGACAACGCATGCTGCGCGAGCTCCAGCAGGGGCTGGATGAAGACGAGCGACGCTTCCTGTTGTCGCTGGTTGCCGGTACGCCCGACTGGTCGCTGCTCGGCATCGCGCATCTCGAACATCTGCCGGGCATCCGCTGGAAGCTGCACAACCTGGAGCAGCTGCGGAAGGCCAATGCGAAGAAGTTTGCCGAACAGGCCGACGCGCTGGCCGCCCGCTTGGCGGCCACAGTATCCAGTGTCGTTGCGCCGCCGGCTTCGGCCTCGGAGTGAGAATGGTGTCCGTCGAGGATTCACTGCGATGGTGCGTAGCAGATTAAACGCTGTGCTTGGCTGGACTACGCTGTGCTGAGTGTGCTTTCGAAGCGTCCTGGTCCAATCTGAGAGGCATGGAAACGCACCAGGATATGGCCATGCTCCACGCCAACGACGATGCTCAACGCCGATTGCATCTGATCAGCCATGCCACACCGGCATTCTTTCGAATGACTGACGTCGTGCGCATCACCGCCCTGAGCCGCGCGACCTTGTACCGGCGCATCGCCGAAGGAAAGTTTCCGCAACCCGTACATCTTGGCGGCAGGGCATGTGGGTGGTCGTCGGATTCCCTGCGGGCATGGATCGACGATCCGGAAGGGTATTCGCAACCGCCTCAGGCGGCGCGACGCAGCGGAAACCGTTGAATCGTCTCGCGTCTACGCCTGACCCTGCGGGAGCGATCCGCCAGCCGCTACGCAGCGAGAACCAGTACCCCAGTGTAGATGAGCCGTCAGTGGCAGGGTGTCACGCGCAGAGGGAGGCGTGATTCAAAACAGCCCCCTTACGAAGCGTCTTGGGCGCCACATGAAAATTCTCCACCACGCGGCCAGCTTAATATGACCTTGTGAGCGGCGGGTAGCAGCCCATAGCGGACGGCCAGATGTCAGAAGCAGGCTATCGCTTCTTGCGATCAAAGCTCGATTCCATTTCAGGAACACCGAACGTGAACGCTTTTCCGTCATGATTGAAATAAACGGGAGCCATGGGCGCCTGCATTCCAGTTTCGGGATCCAATTTACCTTGGACCATTTCTGTCATGAGCCGTCCCACTGTGCTCCAGAAAACGTCACGCAACTTCAGCAGTTCAGGGGAAATCGGCTCGTGCGGATGAAATCCATAGTTCACCACCGTGTCGAAACCATTGGTAACAGTCCAAGAACTGATCACCACGACGGTTCGAATGGCGCTAGTGTCCTTTGCCGCGTACCGCTCCGCCATCGTGACCATAAAATCATGCGGGATAGTCAAATACCCCGTGTTTAGCAGGATCACTCCGCCTTCGAAATCGCCTGGAAGCAATCGTGCGATGGTGGCCTTGACCTGCTTGGAGGCGTCCTTAATTCGTCTCTGTACCGGGACGCCAACGATCCCCCAGTACTTGTCGAAGTCCGCATCGCTCAGCCGATAGGGGTCGATGCGATGAACGTTCCCTGCCGCAAGGTATTGCCCAAAGAGTTCGCCAAGCTTCTGCTGTCTGGTTGGCACGTCCAAGCCTTCATTCTCGAACTGCTTGGCTTCTAGAATATATCGACCCAGGACATAGTCAGCGTTCCTCTCGAGCTTTTCGAGCGACCCACCGGCCTCCTCAGCGGTAACTCGCCGTCCGCCGCTCTCGCTGATCAGGTTGTCGATAAACGTTTCCGTAAGCCGAGGCCCAGTGCCCCAAAGCGTCTCGCCCTTACGGCTCATCGGTACGCTATCGAGGTGCTCCAACCAGAACAGCCCATCTCGTTCTGCCTGGAGATATGCCTCCCAGATCTGCCCGCCTTCGGCCTTGACCTTTTTTTGGATCAAGGTGTCCCTCAGTTCAAATCCTTCCGGTATCCAGTGCCTCTTGGTGAGCTCATTAAGGGCGAGTTTTTCACCTTCATGAGGGTCCACGTCCGCCAAGAACAAGACTACCGTCGCTTTCTGCCACGGATGGAAACGCGGATGGTCTTTGCTTGGGTAGGCCTTTAAGACATAGCGGTGAACGCGCTTTTGTGCATTCACATCGCTCTCCTTCGACTCGTTTGGCGCAGAATCACCGCGGTCTGCATCTGGCACGGCCGCTCCCATCTCATTGACTGCTCCTGACTGGTCCCGGGGGAGAATATCTGTTCGAACTATTCGCCACGGCGCTGAGGTTCACACGTCTGGCCAACATGTGGCACCTTTCCCGCAGAAATCGACGGTCCCGCTACGCCAAGCAGGAATCACCACGGTCCTGCCCCCGATCGTAGAAGCGGTAACTGGCTAAACGAAGAAAACGCCGCTCTTTAGAGTCTCGTCGAACGCGTCGTACGTGTTGCTCCGGTGAAGCAGGCGAACTTGCCAGAGATAGAACGAACGAACTACCTGCCCTTCGGTGGCCGGGAAATCGCGGTAGGTCGTTCCGCGAGAAACCAACGCCGCACCGCAGGCCCCACTCAGCGGCGCCGGTCGAACTGGACCCCAGCCCGCATTCCAGAGTGCATAGTCCGCCACGACTTGTTCACCCTTGAGGACCTCGAGAGCGGTTCCCGCCTGGCGCAGCTCGGTTCGAGCGGTTCCCGCAAGTGTCGGAACGAATACTCTTGAGGGATAAAGGTTCAATTGCAGGTAACCCATCCGATCAAGGTCAATCCGTCCCGCCAAAGGCAACGACGCAGACACATCGTCCTGCAGTTGCTCGATGGGCACTCTCCCCAGCCAAGTCTTCCTGTCGAGCGGCGTCGTGGTCACACTTGGCAGCATCGGCATGTCGCACCAGAAGGAATCGAGATGTGAAGCCAGATTCTTTTCAGCCACTTCGCTGTCGCCGGCTTGCAGCCAGCGCACCAGCGACACCTCCACGCAGCGTCCCGTCGTCATCTCGACGGGTGTGCTGAGAGCGATCAACTCATCACCACGTCGCTCCGCCGCGACGCGATCGACGACACCTCGCAGTATCCTCTCGATCGCTTTCGTGTCGCCGCTGAAATCCCTCCGCACCGGCACCCATGCAGGACGCGACGGCCTCAGCGCGGCCAGCGTTGGATGGATGGGCAGCGCTATGAGCGCGTAGTGGCGCACGACATCAGATGGCAGGTTCCACACCCGTTCGGCGACAACCAAGGTGCGCAAGTAAGCCGAGACAGCGCGAAGGGCGGCACGGGCGGAGTAAGCCCCCACGAAACCTTTGCCCAGCGATCTCGCGAAGTGCCAAGTATCGCCCTGCAGGGGAGCCTCGGGATAGGCCGTCCGGTTTTGAGCCCACTCGAACGCCATCTGGCGAATTAGCGGGAGTTTGGTACGGAGTTCCAGCCTGCTCAGCGTGGTCCGAAAGATCCTGGCCAGATCCACACCCTGCACACCTTCGAAATCACCTGGCATTTCAAAGTTCATCGGTGCCTCTTCGACGTTGGCATCGAGTACCTGCGCCGCGAAACCGAACGCTTCGAGAATCAGATTGGATAGCAGCGACGGCTTTGGCGTGTAGGCTGGAAGTTCAGCATTCAGGGAATAACCGTGCGCACTCGCAGCCATCCAGAAGATGCAGAGTACCTCGACGACTTCTGCCTCTAACTTGCGCGACTGCAGCACCTTCAGCAGCGTGGCCTCGGTCTCCGCCGTCGTCGCGGGGGCGCCAAGCCTGGGCGCGAGTTCCTGAATGGTCCACCACCGGGCAGCCGGCGTAGGCCATCCGAGACGAGCAATAAGAATTCGAAGGTCGTCCATCAAGAACCCGGCGCGTCTGCTGCAGTCAGCTCGATCCCCCAGTGCGGGACAGACAGCGGGAGGGTTCGGGTGTCTTCGAGTACGCAGTCGACCATGACTTGCGCGAACGCGACTGCGGCATCGATACGCCCCTGCTTCGCATAGAAGTAAACCATGGCCTCGCCCGGCGCGAATCGTGGCCGTTCTGGCTCGCCGAACATGGCATAGGCCGTTTCGGTCACGAAGTCGTCGCACTGCCTCGGGTAGTACTGGGCGATGAGGTCGAGCCGTGCGAGCGTCTTCTCCTCGCCCTCCATGAAGCCAATCCAGGCGCCGCTGTTGATCTGCGCGCTGACGAGGTACTTCCAGGCCACCTTCAGTCCGCTGAGCTTGCGTCGGGTGTGGAAAGCGTGGCCGGACAGGTGGAGCAGTTCACGGCCTTGCCATCGGTCGGACAAGAGCGAGTCATCGAGCGCTTCGAGGAGCCGTTTTCCCTGGCCCCTGGCCTCCCAGTGCCGATACCAGGCCAGTAGCGTCGCTTCGTCGTCGTAGCCACCACCCGAGAGGCGATCAAGCAAGGCCTTCAGCTGCTCGGGCTGAAAGGTCGAGATATCACCATAGAAGGGCATTCTATCTGTCTTGGAGCCCGCATGTTCCTCACGCTTCAGCACACCAATGTCCCACCCTCCATGAGCATTGAGTACCTGCAGTCGCTCGGCCGCACCCGCGACGCCCTCCTTGGCAAGCCGCTGCAGCTCATCGCCGACTTCCGGGTGCAGGCCCGTGCGCATTAGCGAATCAAGAGGCCAGCCAGCCTTCACACCCTGCTCGACATATGCCCTCAGGCTGTTCTCAGCCTGAGACCAATCTCCGGCGTCGACATGCTCCTCGTGCTTGGCTACCAATGCGGCGGGAGCCAGTTTGGCCAGCAGCGCGTCGGCCTCGGTCAGCACATGCCGGGTGCCACTGCCGTCCGTGTAGTCCAGTACCGCGTGGACTTGAGAGGCCACCTGCGCCAAAAGTCGACGTGCATCTTTTGGTGCGGCTTCGACCAGGAAGCCGATCGCGTCAAGGGTATTGTTCAACGTCGGGTCTTTGCGATGCGAGAAACCCGTTGCCAACTCCCAGGTCTGTCGGCAGAGTCTGCGCGCTGGTACCACCAAGCCATGGGATACCGCGATCCCGCACAACTGCAGTGGCGCCTGCAGATGCACGCTGGTTTCCCGGCGAACTTCCGCATCGAACAGCTCGTGTTGAGATCGCACAAAGGCCGCCGCGGCCTCATCGGACATTCTCGTTATGAGTCCGGCTACGTACTGCTCACGGAAAGACGCGGCATCGAACCATTTGAAGGTACCCGCGCCGGCCAGCGTCTCTTCTGTCAGGTCAGCCTCCACGGCATGGTCTAACAGGATGCTGCCGAGTCGGACGTCGCAGGCTACGCGATGTAGCGCTGCCCGGAAGTCTTCAGCCGCCGATTGCCAGTCGTGGCTTTGTCGAAAATGTCGGAACTCCACCGGCTCCAACAGCCCATAAAGGTCGTGGAAGTCCACGAACTCGCCCCGCCACCAGTGATATGCGACCTGCGCCGCGACGCCCGACAGTGCATCCAGGAAGCCTGTGATGTTCTCTCGATTTGCATAGACGGGTGCGCGCACGAAGCTGAATTCGGTCTGCCCTTCCGCGGCCATGCACAAGCTCAAATGCACAGTGCTGAAGAACCAGTGGTGCACCAACGTCGCGAGGCCCAGCTTGCGCTCACGGTAGTCAAGCTCCTCCAGCCAGTCGACTGGGATTGCAGCGTTCAAGGTCGTCACGACCCGCGTGTGAGCCGTCTCAATGGCAGCAACGAGGGGTGTTTTGGCAAGCGCATTGAAGTCGGGGCGCTCGACGATGCCTGCATTGACCTGAGCCGCAGCCCGGAGGCAGGCATCGCTGACCGCGCATTTGCGCCTGCCATCGCCCATCGAAGCCGCGAGCGACATTAGCTCGTCCAGTTGCCCCTTTGCGGCCATTAGGCGCACCCGCGGCAACCAGCCCTCCGGATGGGCCTGTGCCACTAATCGTTTTAGCCCCTCCGGCGTGGTTCCCACCGCGCCCAGGTGCGCAAACGCACCCGCCATGAATCTGAAGGCATCCAAGCCGTTGCCCATGGCGTACTCGTTCGAGAACCGACTTGCCCCCCGGAATCGCCGCAGCGTCTCCTCACCGCAGGTCTCGGCGACGACACGGTCGCCGCGCGCTTGGAGAGCCAGACCTAGCGCCGCCACAAGATTGATATCCGTTTCGTGCCTGGAAGCAAAGGCCTCGCGAAGCACCCCATCGTCCGGCGCCAGTGTCCATGTGTATGAGACAAGCCGGGCCATATCCTCGTCCGACATCTGGTATTGGCTGCCCTCGACCATGCGAGCCTTCAGGTGCTGGAGGCGGTATGCCTGCGCGAACTCAGCCCGATCCAGCGCCGCAGCCACGGCGTCGGCGATCAACGTGTTAAACAGTGACTGCGGATAGCCCTCTTCCAGCCGCAGCAGCACCCAGTCTCGGGTCAGGCCCGCGATCAGGTGGCTTGGATCGCCCAGCTGAGCTTGCACCGTCCACAACCAGTTGACACGCAATGCGTTGGGTGCGGAGATCTGCAGCCAATGCGCGACCTCCGGCCGCAACACCGCGATGCGATCGGCGTAGCCATCGGTTGATCGCACATACACAGCCAGGCTCTCGTGGAAAATCTTCAGTCCGGCGGCAGACGAATGGAGCAGGTGCTCCACCTTTTCGATCTCGGGCACAGCCAATTTCATCGCGGTCGAGATCTCGCTGAACGCAGTCTTGGGCCAGAAGAACGGGAAGGCGCAAACCAATCGCAGTGCGTCCTTTGAGCTGGGTGAGAGCCGCTCCCATAGCGACCCGTAGTAGAACTTTGCGTCCTGACTAAGATCACCGGTAAGTTGCTCGACGTCCCACCGCGTGACCCTGCCACCTGCAAGCACTAGCGCCGAGGTCGCGTAGATGACGTGCAGTGGGTGGCCATTGGTCCTGGCGCGGAGCGCGGCCGCAGCGCTCTGCAACTCCTGTTCAGCAACAGCCCAATGCGCTGCAGCAACCTCAGGCGGCTTAACCATTTCCGGTGTGTCGGGCTCGAAGCCCGTGCTCAGTCGACCGGCCTGCACTGCCTGACGCAGGTACGAAAGGACGGCATCGCCAGACATGGCGGGGAGCGTCTTCCAACTCGTCTTCGGCGCCGCAATCAACAGGTCAGCCGGCAGTTGGGCGTCGTCCACCGGCTGCGTGCCCACGAGCAGCACCATGTTCTCAGGACACGGCACAAGCTGTGCAAACACGTCCTCCAGCGGTTTCTTGTCTTCGGCGTTGATGCGCCATACGTGGTCGAGCCCATCCAAGACCAGCACGAAGGGCATGTCGAGCGCCTTGTAGTGCGCCGCAGTGGCCTCCAACAACGCGCGCAGGCCCCCGTGCGGACGGATCACGCCCGGATGAAATCGCTCGATCTGCGATCGAATCGACTCCTCGACGACGTAGCTATGCACGCGATCCCGGCCGCGCTCCGTGGTGGATAGGAAGTAGTGGTGGCGGACCGTCGGAATGTCTTTGTCGGCGAGTGTGTCGCACAGCGCGCTGAGGTAAGTGCTCTTGCCGCGACCAGGCGGGCCCGTCAGAACGATTGCCTTGCCTATTGAGTGCAGCACGTCCTCGATGAATGCGGCATGGAAGTGGGCATCGGGCACCTCATAGCCCTTGGGAACGGCAAAGTCTTCGGGCAGCGGCGCCGGCGGCGTCGCCTGGAGGATTGCGCGAAGGTTTGGCAAGGTGATCCAGCCGGACGGCGGCGGCGAGTTCTTCTGGGTCGCCCAGTTCAGGGCGACGCTCTTGAGGACGGCTATGCCCTCCGGCGTTCCATGAGCGCGCAGCCGCGCGTCGACATCGTGCTCGAGGGTCTCGTAGCCTTTGTCGCTGTGCGCGATCTGCAGTCGGCCGAAAAATTCATCACAGTCCTTCTCACCGCCGAGGGCGGCGATGAGCGCCTCGCGCCTCGGGTCAGGAACCTTCGCGAAATCAAGCTTGCCCCCGGCTAGGCAGGCTTCGATCTCGGCATCTGGCTGTCGGTTGGTCAGCAGAGAGAGCTCGCCGATGCGTGCCGGGTCCAGCGACTTGTACGCATCAAACCACTTCCTCAACATCGACCGGGACCGCTCCGTTTTGCCGGACCTCTCAAGCAGCCAATTCCAGGTCAGCGGGTGTGCATCTGGGTTTGGAGTGAACTTGACCTGCTTGAGGTCTTGCAGTCCGTCCGTGCGCTCGACCACGATGTCGTCCAGACCCGTCGGCGCATCCGCTTCAACGTCACACTCGAACTTCACCTTCACGTAGCGGCCAGGAGCATCCAGCCAGTCGCACAACACCCGCAGCCCCTGCCGGTTCTGATAGATATAGCCGGCGGCGGTAATTGCCGTGTTCTTGATGTTTTCAGTCATCGTTGACGGTCCCTTTCACCGCGAGATCTAACGCAGCCTCCTGTGACGGTCTGGAGCCCCGCAAACGAGGCCGGCCTAGCTCTCCAGCGATCCGGCCGCGTGTCGCGAAACTCAATTGCTGAGCGGCCGCTTTCGAGCATCTAAATCTAGCCGAAGCTTGGACTATAGCGGGTCGATTTCAGTCAGTCGCGAGAGCTGCGCATCTGTGCGATCGCAGCTCCACCTTCCTGGGAATTCGTTACGAGGAGTTGGTCCAAGTGATCCGCCCAGGCCTGCAACAGGCCGCGGCGCTCATCGCGATAGGCGTGCCGGTTATAGGCTGCGCGCGTCTTGTTGGCGGGGACGTGGGCGAGGCAATGCTCGATCACGTCGGGGTTGGCGCCCAAGCCGTTGAAGTATGTGCTGAAGGCGGCCCGCATGCCATGCGGTGTTCCTTCCCCGCTGAATCCGAGGCGCTCCATCACGGCATTCAGGCTGCGGTTCGCCATCGGACGCCGAGGGTCACGACGATTGGGGAACAGAAATTCGTTGTCGGCAGGCACGAGGGTGCGGAGCGTGGTCAGCAGGGCAACGGCCTGCCGCGAAAGCGGGATCCAGTGCGGGCGCTTGGCCTTCATGCGGTCGGCGGGAATCTCCCATTGAGCGCCTTCCATATCCAGATCACGCCATCTGCCTTCGATGACCTCCGCCTTGCGGCACGCCGTCAGTACGACCAACAGCATGGCAATGCGCGTCTTGTCGTTGAGAGCAGCCCCATCATCCAGCTTTCGCAGAAAGTCTCCGATCTGTTTCTCAGACAACGCCGGATGATTGGTTTGGGTGCGTTTCTTCATGACGCGGATCGGCGGCACCGGATTGTTCTCGATCAGTCCGGTGTCGATCGCGTATTCAAAAATGCCCCACATATAGTTGCGCAGGTTGCGGGCTACTTCCGGCGCGCGTTGTTCGACGGTTTTCAGCAGTGCTGTCAGTTCCGGGCGCGTGATGTTTCCAATCGGCTGATCCCTGAGCTTTGGCAAGAGATTCTTGTCGATTTCGCGGTCTCGCTGCCTCCGCGTAGATGCTCGCAATCCTGCGGCAGTGGCAGCGTTCCAATCGGTCATTACGGCAGCGAACGAACCCTTGGTGCGTACCAATTGAGCTTGCGCCAGCACCTGCTTCTGATCTTTGCGCGCGTGAACCGGGTTTGTGCCCTGGGCAACAAGCCGCCGAGCGTCCGCATGCAGTTCCCGAGCTTCCGCAAGGCCGACCTCGGGAAAGCTACCCAGCGCATGCAGCCCTTCAATGCCACCGATGCGGAACTTGTAGCGCCAGAGCTTCGAGCCGTTCGGCTGTACGAGAACGAACAATCCGCCACTGTCGGCGAGCTTGTATGCCCGCGTCTGCGGCTTCGCCGTCTTGATCTTGATCGTGGTAAGCATGTGGGGGCACCGCTCAAATCATACCCCCAACGATACCCCCAATTGGTCAAGATCCCAAGAAGCTGCAGAGGATCGTATGAGACGCCTTTAGACAGTAACTATCTGTTAATAGTTAATATTTTCTAGATGATGAGACTTCGCGAGATCGCCTGAAACATCAATGCTCACTTCAGGTGGCGATTTTCATGTGTCAGTTGGGGCAGGGTTATCCGGATGTAACGCTTGGCCGGCCGGACCGGCAAACGGCCGCACATTGTGCCACCGTACTAGGCCTCGCCCAGAGGGGAATCGGGCTGACGTAGACTGGCACGGTCACCCATCGCAGGGGCACGGGAGCATGTTGCGGACTCGCCGCAGGTCCATCTGCCGTCTCGCTGGTCGCGGCGGCATCTATCTCGGATGTCTGTGGCTGCTGGCTGCCTGCCACGGCGACGACCCGCCGGACTGGCCGTCGGTGGCAGCACGCGCGGCCGCGGCCGTGGTGGCGGTGGGCGACGGCGAGCAGACCCTGGGCAGCGCTTTCGCGCTGACGCCGACGACGCTGGCGAGCAGCGCGCATCTGCTGCGCCGCGCGCCGATCTACCGAATCGCGGCCGACGGCACTCGCACGCCGTTGACGTTGTTGCGCGAGGACAGCGATTTCGATGTGGCGCTGCTCAGGACAACCGAACCTTTGCCGGTGACGCTTGCGCTGGCCGTAGCCGCCCCACGTGTCGCCGAGCCGGTGCTGTGCCTGGGCAATCCCTTCGGCGGCGGTCTGGTGGTCTCACTGGGCATCGTCAGCGCATTGCCCGATGCCTTGCCGAGTTCGCGCCTGCTGCAGACCGACGCCGCAATCCACCCCGGCAATTCGGGCGGCCCGATGCTCGACCGCCACGGGCGCGTGGTCGGCATGCTCGTCGGCCGCCTCGAAGGCGCGGGCGGGCCGGGCTTCGCGGTGCCGGCCGCCCGAATTCGTGCGTTGCTGGAAGCTTCCGGTTCGCGCGACTAGTCCTCCGGTTTGGGTGTGGAGAAGAAGGCGTAGACGCCGACATAGAATTCGCCGCCGCGGGAATGGTCGGTGACCATGATCAGCACGCTGGCCGGGAATGGCCCTTCTTCGTAGACCGAGGGGAAACCCGCGCCGAGGATCAATTCCACGCAGTTGGGGCGGGTGTCGAACAGGCAGCCGCGTTCCACGCCGTTGGCCCGGGTCGTTTCATTGCCGCCGGAGATGGCGTCGTAGGCACCTTCGACGGCCTCGATCGCATCTTCGACATTCTCGGCCTCGATGCTGGTGAGTTGCTCATAGGCCGCGGTGTAGAGGTCCGGCCCGATCAGTTCCACGGTGTAGTTGCGGGTATCGCCGCTGTTGCTGATCAGCTCGATGACGGAGTTGCCGATGTAGAAGTTGTGGAAGCTCTGCGAGGCTGTGGTGATGATCGCGATCGGTTCCTGCACTCCGTCGAAGCTCTGCAGTGCGTCGGCCTGTGCCAGCACCAGCGCAGAAGACGTCAGCTTGATGACCAGCGGCAGGTACAGGCTCTTGGCCAGCGAAACCGACGTCGTGCAGGTCGACATCAGGCCGCCGACCGTGAAGAAGGCCGGCCGGCTGCGGGCGTAGAAATCGGCCGGCGTCCGCATCGGCGCGCTTGCCTGCGCGATGACGCCGGCGTCCTGCAGGGCGGTAATGCTGGCGTCGAGACCGCTCGTGACCAGCTGTGGAATCAGTACCGACATCAGCACGTGCAGTCGCGAACGCGCATACACCAGATCGCTGGTGTCCAGGTCCAGATCCAGCAGCGCTGCGGAGGCTTCGGCCAGCTGGCTGTTGAGCACCTGCAGGCGAAGCTCGTCGTCGGTCGGATCGCCCGGGTCCAGCTTGTCGAGCGCGGCGATGAGCGCCTCCAGCGCCGACTCGAGCGCATCGAATCCGGCGCCGACGGCAGGGTCCGCCTGCGTATCGATGGGGAAGCCGGCGCCCAGCAGATCCGCCGCTTCCGGAATGAAGCCATGTTCGGCGACGAATGGCGTGCGCCGCCGCAGCGTGTCCAGATCGACCCCGCTACGCAGCGCGACCAGCGCCTGCGCGGCGGTCATGGCGGCGGCGGTATCCCCGCTGGCCAGGGCGGTCGAGGCCTCGCGATAGGTCTGCCCCAGGTCTTCCAGGGTTTCGCCGAATCGCGCGATCGGGCCGTAGTAGCGACCACCGCCGGCCGTGCCACGCACCGAAAAGGCGATCTCCTGGCTGCCGTAACCGGCGCCTTCGATGCTCAGGGTGAAGCCGCCCCGCGTGTCCGCGGATGTGCGAATGCGGTCGACAGCGATCTCGGGTGCTGCGCCACTCGCGCCGGGCAGGGCGCTCAGGTTCAGGTCGATGGCCGCCTGAGGATCGATCGGCTGTCCCTGAGTGTCGAAGACCTCGACCGTCAACGCGACGTCGGTTCCCGCCTCGATGATCGGCTTTGCGAGACTGACACGCAGCGCCGGACCACCGGACACCGTCAGGTCAACCGCCGTGCCGGCGGGCTGCTTGCTGGCCGCCGCCGGTTGCTGCGCGGTGATTCGGCCCTTGGCAATCTCCTCGCTGTTCGCATAGCTCAAATTGCCGGCTTGCAGGCCGAATTCGGCCAATCGACTTTCGGCGTCGGCGACGCTAAGGCCGGTGAGGCTGGGCACCGACACCGGCGCCACACCGAGCGAGATCACGAAGGGAATCGCGGTGCCGGGCGCTTGTTCGCTGCCGGCCGCTATGCCCTGAGAAACCACCTGGCCGGCGGCCACCGAGTCGCTGTAGGTATTGATCACGGCGCCTGCGACCAGGCCTGCATCGCTGAGCGCCAGCCGGGCCTGCGTCTCGTCCAGGCCGAGCAAGGCAGGCACGGTCACCGGCGGCTGGACGTCGACCGTGAAGACCTGCTGGTCGCTATTGCCCTGGCTGTCGGTCACGATCACCTGCACGCGCTGCGGCCCCGAAGCACCCGCCGCCGGTGTCCAGCTGATGACGCCGAATTCGTTGATGGTGACGCCTGCGGGCGCGTTCACCAGCGTGTAGGTGAAGGTCTCGCCGAAGTCCGGATCATTCGCCAGCACGCCGTACCGGTAGTCAAAGCCCGGCGAGGCGATCAACACCGGTTCGGACACGATGCTCGGCGCATTGACCGTGGCGATCACGATATCCACGTTCGCCGGGTCCGAGGTCGCACTGTCATCGCTCGCCGTGTAGGTGAAGCGGTCCGTGGTGTCCGGGTCGATACCGGCCACGGTGTTGACCGACAGGAAGCTGTTCTGTCCGGGCGTCAACCACGGCGGTGTCGGCTGGCTGATGACCGATGCGTCGAGCGCGACCTCGGTGGGACGGTAGAACCATTGGTTGCGAATGGAACGGGCGGGCGGCAGCGGGCTCACGCCCTCGTAGACACGAACCCAACTGTTTCCGATGTTGTTGCGGCTGCTTTCGACGATCTCCGCCGCGCCGTCGTTGTCCACATCCGCGAGCGTCAGAAACGTGTTGTTGCCTTCGTTGCTGCCACCGGTGCCCAGTCCGGTGATCAAGGCGCCATCGCGACCGTCGATGATCGCGACCGTCGCGGCATTGCTGTTGCGCAGCGCGAACACCAGATCGTCCGCGCCGTCGAGATTGGCATCGAACGCCGTCACGCCGAATGCGGTTAGCGCCTTGGCTTGGTTGATACGCAGTTCCGGAATGTCTTCGTGGCTCCAGATCAGGCTGCCATCGGCTTTGTACGCGGCCAGGAAGTCGCCGTCCGGGGTGTCGTTATTGGTCGTAATGAACGCGAACTCCGGCCGGCCATCACCGTCCAGATCGGCGACGGTGATGGCGCTGTCCATCTGGCTGAGGTTCTCGTCGACTTTCCAGACGAGTGTTCCGTCGTGTTCGAACAGGTAGCGACCCCTGTCGTTGTAGGCCACGATTTCCGGATAGGGATCGTTGTCGAAGTTCGCGACGGCCAGTTTCAGGGTGCCGGCATCGGAATAACCCGCAGGCAGGCCGAGGTGGAATTCCAGTGCGCCGCGATGGTCGAGCACCAAGTCCTGGGCCAGGACTTCAGGGCTGCCGTCGAGATCGAGGTCCGCGACGATGGGCGGGAAATTGTTACCGGGATTGAACGGCAACGCCGGGCTGTCGTACTGCCAGACGATGGAGCCGTCGCGGCTGTCGTAGGCGAGGACGATCAAGGCGCCCGGAGCACCCGTGGCCGGTGCCGGACCGCTCATTTTGGCGAGTACCTCGACCACGCCGTCACCGTCGAGATCGTAGAGCACCGGTCCGAGCCCGCTCGGCAGTCCCAGCGAATCTCCGTTCGGCAAGGGCGTCGGCTCCTCGCTGCGCCAGGCCAGACCGCCGTCATGACGCATCGCGACCAAGTGCAGTTCGTCAAAGTCGCCGCCTTCCTCGACCGGGTAGCGGAAGCCTCGGCCAATGATCTCCAGGTCGCCATCGGCATCGATGTCCAACAGTGCGACGCTCGTTTCCGGCGTCAGGCCGCCCGACAGATCCACCTCGGCATCGTCCGTCGCTTTCTGCACGCTGCAGTCGCTGCCATTGAGGACGGCGAATCCACCTCGGTACCCCTGAAACCGTGCGTACACGATTTCGGTATCGCCGTCGCCATCCACGTCGGCCACGGCCAGGGTCGCATTGCTGGCGGGGGTGCCTTGACACTTCAGTTGCAGCACAGGTTCGTTGACGGCCGCCAGTGGCGGCGTATAGGTGAATCCGCCACTCATGTCCGGGCCGCCCAGCGTGCCGAGCAGCACGTCGTCCACCAGGCTGGCCTTGAGTCCGGAAGCCGGCGTATCGCCGTCACGGTCGTTGCCGAGCACGCCCGGTGCGGCCACATCGAGAATCTGCCGCCGATCCATCACGTATCGGTCATCCACGGCGACCGGCGGTTCGGTTTCGCTCGGCGGCGTCAGCACGCTGACTTGGAAAGTCTGCGAACTGGACGCGCCGGCACTGTCGGTGACGCGCGCGGTCAGGCTCTGAGTGCCCACATCCTCGCTGCCCGGGCGGCGGTAGATCGTGCCGCTGCGGGTGTCGATCTGGTAGTTCGCTGCCGCGCCGGAGAGGTCGAAACGCAGGACATCGCCGAGGTCCGGATCGCTCGCCGCCAACTGAATCTCCAGGGCGTCGAGCGCGTCCACGGACTGGTCGGAAACCGGTTCGAGGACGGGCGCGTTGTTGGTCTGCCGTTCGCCGACCGTCACCGTGAAAGCCTGGCTATCGCTCTGTCCGCCAGGATCGCTGACCGTCACGGTCACGGCGCTCGTGCCCTGCTGCGCGTCGCCGGGCGTCCAGTGCAGGGCGCCATTGGCGGCATTGATGACCAGTCCGCTCGGTGCCGCGTCCAAGCGATACCGCAGGCTGGCGCCTTCGGGATCACTGGCCGAGACGGCGTAGTCGAGGCTCGCGCCGACCGCCACCGCCTGGTCGGGAATCGGCGACAGGACCGGCGGCTGGTCGTCCGCTGCGGCGTCGATCTGCAGCAGGAAGATCTGGCGGTCGCTGGCGCCGTCGGGATCGCTGACGCGAACATCGAAGTCGCCCGTGCCGGCGACCGCAGGCGTTCCGCTGATGAGTCCGCTCGCCTCGTCGATCGAGAATCCGGCCGGTGCCAGGGCCAGGCTGAAGCGCAGCGTGTCGCCCGCGTCGGGGTCCGTGGCGGTGAGCTGATACTGGTAGACCGTATCGACCGAGGCGGACGTGACCGGGCTGGAGGTGATCGTCGGCGCGCGATTGGCGGCCGGTTCCGAGACGGTCACCGCGAAGGATTGAAGGTCGAACAGCCCCCCGCTGTCGCTGACCCGCACCGTGACGTCGAAGCGGCCGAGCTGGTCGGTCTCCGGCGTCCAGGCGATCAGGCCGCTCGCGGAATCGATGTTCATGCCGCTCGGGAACACATCCAGCGAGAAGCTCAGGTTGTCCCCGTCATCCGGGTCGGTGGCGGTCACGGCGTATTCGTAGGCGACCGTGGCGATGCCAGCGGTGACCGGGGACGAGGTGATGGTGGGCGCCGAGTTCAGTACCGGTGCCGCTTCGACCGTCAGGCTGTAGTCCTGCACTCCCGTCAGCCCCTGCGGGTCGGTCACCAGTACGCGGACCGCGTGTGCACCGAGCTGCGTGTCGGCCGGCGTCCAGGCAACCAGACCGGTGACGGGGTCGATCGACATGCCATCCGGGTATCGGGGCAGTGAAAAGCGCAGGCCGGCAGGGCCATCCGCGTCCTTGGCACTGACGCTGTAGCGATACTCGGCGCCGACCACGGCCGTGTTCACCGGTGTGGAGTCGATGACCGGGGCGCTGCCGGGTTGCCCGGTTTCGAGCACCTGGGCATCGGCGCCGGACGATCCGTCGCAGCCCGTCAACAGCATCAGTGCCGCACACAGCCCGGCCCACAAGTCCATCCGGAAATGTCTGCTCGCAAGTTTCATGGTGGTACCTCGGGCTCGCAATGGCGCGGCCTCTGTCATGGATCGGGATCGAAATCGGGAAAGCGGCTCGGCCGTTCAGAACGCGTAGAGCAGCCCGGTGCTGTAGAGCACGCTGGGGTCGTCGCCATCGAGGAAGAACACGCTCAGGCGCGGGCAGTAGAACGACAGCCGGCCGCTCAGTTCGACCCGGAGGCCGGTGCTCAGAAACGGCGTCGTACGCTCGTAGTCGGCGTGTCCGACCGTCCGTCCGTTGATGCGAATGTCGCCGTCGTCGCCGATGCGATGGAAAGCGCCCAGACGCGCGTCCACGCGCAGTGGGCTGAACGTGCGGATCGGTTGTGTCGAGAGTCGCAGCGCCAGCGTCGGCCCCTGACCGGAGACCGGTTGCAGCTCGCGCAGATCATTTCCGAGCGCATCCAGATCGGAGGTCGAGCCGGAGACATCGCTGTTGATGCCGCCGAGATTCGCCCAGCCGAGTTCCACCGCGATCTGGGACGTGAATTCGTAGCCGACGTAGGCCAGCAGGCCCATACCGTCCTCGTCCAGACTCAGGTCTACGGAGTGTCCGCGTTCGCGCAATTCGTCTTGCAGCTCGGTCGCGCTGCCGGTGTAGTCCACCACGCCGAAGTCGATGCCCGCGTAGATCCGGTCGGCCTGGAACTCCGCCGCCGCCGCCGTGGGCGCCAGGCAGGCCAGTACCAATCCGCTGACCAGGCGCCGCGCGGCCGTGCTCGGCGTCCGCGGGCGGAAATGCGGCCGGAAATGCGGCTTTGCGGCCAGTGGGAAAGGGCTTGCGTTCACGGGCCGTGGCCTCCATTCGGAATGTGCTCTCTTTCCGTTAAGGCGCAATGCCTCGACAAAAGGGGACAGCACCGGCCTGGGGCAGGCGTGAAAGCGAAAGAGGGGGCAAGCGCGGCGCAGGGCCGACAGCCGGTTCAGTTCACGAAGGCGCTGGGCCTCAGTGAGGAATCGCCTCAGGCGGCTCGGGGGTGGTACGCAGCACCTCGTCGACGGTGGTGAGGCCGGCGGCGATCTTGCGGGCGCCGGAAATTCTCAAAGGCGTCATGCCTTCCGACAGGGCCTGCGCGCGCAGCAGGGCGAGATCGGTATCGACGCCGATCAAGGGCCCAAGGGCGGCGCTGTTGTTGAGGATTTCGTAAGCGCCGATACGGCCCAGATAGCCGGTCTCGCGGCATTCCAGGCAGCCTGCGGATTCGTAGACATTGCTCGGCGGCGTGCTCGACGCATCGCGTGTGAGTTCCCGCCAGCGCGTTTCCGAGACCTCCACGGCATGCCGGCAATGCGGGCACAGGCGGCGCAGCAGTCGCTGCGCGACCACACCCAGCAGCGTGGCGCGGATCAGATAGGAAGGCACGCCCAGATCGAGCAGGCGCGTGATCGCGCTGGGCGCGTCGTTGGTGTGCAGGGTGGACAGCACAAGATGCCCGGTCAGAGCGGCCTGAATCGCAACCTCCGCCGTTTCCAGATCACGAATCTCGCCGACCATGATGATGTCCGGGTCCTGCCTCAGCAGGGCGCGCACGCCGTCGGCGAAATTCAGATCGATGTTGGCCTGCACCTGCATCTGGTTGAACGCCGGCTCCACCAGTTCGATCGGGTCCTCGATCGTGCAGACGTTGACGGCCGGTGTGGCCAGTTGCTTGAGCGTGGAATACAGCGTGGTGGTCTTGCCCGAACCCGTGGGGCCGGTGACCAGGATGATGCCGTGCGGCTGGCGGATCATCGATTCCCAGCGCGCGCGGTCTTCGGCGGTGAAGCCCAGCGCCGAGTAATCCTTGACCAGCACCTCCGGGTCGAAGATGCGCAGCACCAGCTTTTCGCCGAAGGCGGTGGGCAGCACCGAGGCGCGCAATTCGATTTCGCGGCCGTCCGGGCTGCGCGTCTTCATGCGCCCGTCCTGCGGTTTGCGCTTTTCGGCCACGTCGAGCCGCGCCAGGATCTTGAGTCGCGAGATCACCGCGACCGTGACGGTGGCGGGAACCTGATAGACCTCGTGCAACTGGCCGTCGATGCGAAAGCGCACGTTGCCGAGCTCGCGTCGCGGCTCGATGTGGATGTCGCTGGCGCGCTGCTCGAAGGCATAGTTGAGCAGCCAGTCGACGATATTGACGACGTGCTGGTCATTGGCGTCCAGCTTGCCGGCACGTCCCAGTTCCGTGAGCTGTTCGAGGTTCTGTACGCCGCCCGGCATCATCCGCCCGCGTTCCACGGCGCTGGCCTTGACCGAGCGCGATAGCGCGTAGAACTCGATCAGGTAGCGCTGAATCTCCTCGGGGTTGGCCAGCACGCGCTCGATGCGCTTGCCGGCGATACGGCCGAGTTCTTCGGCCCACTCGTCGACAAAGGGTTCGCTGGTGGCGATGCTCACCTGTTGCGCTGTGACCTTGATCGGCAGGATGCGCAGGCGCGCCGCGTAGGCGTAGGGCACGACGGCGGTGACCTGGGTCACGTCGATCGCCAGAGGGTCGATGCGCTGGTAGCCCAGCCCGGTGCGTCCGGCCAGCCACTGCGTCAGCGACTCGGCCGTCAGCATGCGTTGCAGCGGTGCCCGCGCATCGGCCCAGCCTTGCTGTGCGATCAGTGAAATCGGATGCGGCGGCGGCTCGCCGGTGCGCTGCGAGGGCGCCACAAACTCGCGCGCGTCCTCGTTCCGAAGCAGGCCGTCTTCGATCAGCCAGTCGAGTACCTCCCGCAGTTGCAGGCGCGGTTCGCGTTTGCGGCTGACGATCGCGTTCATCGTCGTTCAGTATACGCATCGCCCGACGCCTGGATGAGTGATTGCGTATTGGTCGGCCTGGCCGGCGCGATGATTTAAAGTAGGCTTCGTTGGAACCACAAGACCGCGAATATGCAGACCGGGATGTCGGCGCAAGTCGGACGAGTCCGTAAGGATTGAGGAGATGAAGTACCGAATCGTGTTGGGGGCGCCGCTGGGGCTGCTGCTGGCGGCCTGTCAGTCCGTGGGCCTGTTCGACCCCGATCCGCGGCGGATCGAGGTCAACGAGGTGTACAGCCAGATGCAGTGCGGTACGCAAGGGCGTGAATCGCGGCTCAGTCTGTTGCCGGACCGCGCTGCAGTGCGGGCTCTGGGACTGGGTGTCGAACCGGAACAGCTGCACGCGCCGGGGCCGTATGTGCTGGTCGAGATGGGGGAGCGCCGCAGTGGCGGATACAAGCTGGCCGTGAGCCGTCAGGCCGATCAGCTGGGTTCGCTGGTGCGTTTGTACGCGACCTTCATCTCGCCGCCGAAGAGTGCGATGGTGACCATGGCATTGAGTAGTCCCTGCGTGCTGGTGGCCTTGCCGCAGCCCGCCGAGGCGGTGGAATTGATCGATCAGGCAGGCACGGTCCGTGCCGAGGTGAAACCGTGAAGCGAATCCTGCTGTGGACCGGCTTGTGCGTGATGCTGCTGAGCGGCGCCGTCGCACATGCGGCGCAGACGCGGCCGGCCGATATCGTCGACGGGTTCCGCAAGGCCATCCTGCGCGGCAATGCCGAAGAAGCGCTGAGCATGATGGCCAGCGACGTGGTGATCTACGAACAGGGGTTTTCGGAGTTCGACCGGCGCGAATATGCCGGCGACCATCTGGCGGCCGACATGCAGTTCGAGAAGAGCATTCACCGCGCGATCACCTGGCGCCAAGTGTTCCAGGATCAGACCTATGCCTTCGTGATTTCGGAATATCGGCTGACTGGTGACCTCAACGGCGAGACGGTCGACATCGCCACCACCGAAACCATGATTCTTCGCCGTGACGCACAAAGCTGGAAGATCGCGCACATTCATCTGTCTTCCCACTCCGTGGATCAATAGACCAAAGCGACGGTAGCCCCCATGCTGAGTTTTCTCCCCGGTCCGCTGCTTGGCGCGATCATGTTCGTGGTGCTGGTCGTACACACGCTGGTGATGGCGGTGCCGGTGTACGCCACGATCCTGCTCAAGCTGGTCTCGCCGAAAGGACCGATGCGTGACCGCGTCTCCACCTGGATGGCTGCGCTGGCACAGCGTTGGGCCAACAACAATGTGTGGTTCGGCGATACGCTGATCGGCACGCGTTGGGACATCCGCTGCGAGGTGCCGCTGTCGCCCCGCGATCAGTTTCTGGTCTGCGCCAACCACCAGAGCTGGAACGACATCTACGTGCTGATCAAGACCTTTGGTTACCGGGCGCCGTTCTTCAAGTTCTTTCTCAAGAACGAACTGATCTGGGTGCCGGTGCTGGGTCCGGTGTGGTGGGGCCTGGACTATCCATTCATGAAGCGTCATTCGGCGCAGACCCTGATGAAGCATCCGGAGCTGCGTGGGCAGGACCTGGAGGCGACGCGCCGCGCCTGTGAGGCCGCACGCAATCATCCCGTGCTGCTGCTGAACTTTCTCGAAGGCACGCGTTTCACGCCGGAAAAGCATGACAAGCAGAAATCCCGTTTCGTGCATCTGCTCAAGCCCAAGGCCGGTGGTTTCGCGTTCGCGATGCAGGCGATGGGCGAACGCCTGCATTCGCTACTGGATGTCACCATCGTCTATCCGGATGGCGCCGTCGGCTTCTGGGCGTTCCTGATGGGACGCATGCGCCACGTCGTGGTCGAAGTCCGCAAGCTCGCGATCCCACCGGAATTCTTTCACGGCGACTATCTCGACGACGCCTCGTTCCGCAAGCAGGTTCAGTCCTGGGTGCAGGGCATCTGGGAAGACAAGGACCGTCGTATCGAAGAGCTGCTGCGCGAAACCCGAGCGCAGCCAGCGACGGGGGGCTGACTCCGGGATTGGCGTGAGCGGCTGTGCATGAGCCTGCGGGTCCAGGAGGCACGCGCCGAGGCTGTTCGGAGCCGATCCCGGGGGCGCAAGGCGCGCCTTATGCGACGCAATCCGGGCGGAAGCGATCCGCTGAGGCGGCCTCCCACAACGGCTGCCATGGCAGTGGCGGCTCCAGCAGCAGCGCGCCGCGATCCAGCAGTTCGTAGCGCTGGGCGGCATTGCGGACCGAGCCGTCCAGATCACGCCGCAGCAATTGCTTCGGCGTGAGGCTTTGCGGGTGCTCGAAGCCGGCCACGGCCACCAGCGTGGCCAGTGCGCCCACGGTTTCTTTGTGGAAGCGTGCGACCCGCGCCGCCTTGCGCTCCACGTCGATCGCGCGCCAGCGGCGCGGATTCTGGGTGGCCACGCCGGTCGGGCATTTGTCGGTATGGCAGTTGACCGATTGCACGCAGCCCACGGCAAACATGAAACCTCGCGCGGAATTGCACCAGTCCGCGCCCAGCGCCATGTTCGAGGCGAGGCCGAATCCGCTCACGGCCTTGCCGCTGGCGCCCACGCGTATCCCGTCGCGTACATCGCCACCGACCAGGGCATTGATCGCGAACAGCAGGCCTTCCCGCAGCGGCAGGCCGACGCGATTGGTCAGTTCCAGTGGCGCCGCGCCGGTGCCGCCTTCGCCGCCGTCGATCACGATGAAGTCCGGCCGTATTCCGGTGTCGCGCATTGCCTTGACGATGCCGAGAAATTCCACGGGATCGCCGATGCACAGCTTGAATCCGGTCGGCTTGCCGCCGGACAGATCGCGCAGCCGCGCCACGAATTCCAGCAAGCCGGTGGGCGTCGAGAACGCGCTGTGCGCGGCCGGGGATACACAGTCCTGCCAGGCGGGCACCTTGCGTGTTCGCGCGATTTCCTCGGTGACCTTGGCGCCCGGCAGCACGCCGCCGTGGCCCGGCTTGGCGCCCTGCGACAGCTTGATCTCGATCATCTTCACCGCGTCGAGCTGTGCGGTTTCGCTGAACGGGCCCGCGTCGAAATGGCCATTGGCATCGCGGCAGCCGAAATAGCCGCTGCCGATTTCCCAGACCAGATCGCCGCCGTGTTCGAGGTGGTAGGGCGAGACCCCGCCTTCACCGGTGTCGTGAAAGAAGCCACCGGTTTTTGCACCGAGGTTCATCGCGCGCAGGGCGTTCGGCGACAGCGAGCCGAAGCTCATCGCAGAGATGTTGTAGACCGAGGCGCTGTAGGGCTTCGTGCATTCAGGTCCGCCGATGTCGATGCGGAAACTGTCGTCCGTCTTTTCCTTGGGCGCGATCGAGTGTTCGATCCATTCGTAACCGCCGGCGTAGACATCGTGCTTGGTGCCGAAGGGATGCTTGTCGTTGGCGCCCTTGGCGCGCTCGTAGATCAGCTCGCGCTGCTCGCGCGAGAACGGGCGGCCGTCGGTATCGCTTTCGAACAGGTACTGGCGCAGTTCGGGGCGGATCGCCTCGATGTACCAGCGCATGCGTGAAATCAAAGGATAGTTGCGCCGCAGGTTGTGCCAGGGCTGGAACAGATCCCACAGCGCCACGATCGCCAGCAGTCCGAATCCCGCGCTGGCGATCCACCAGCCGGCATGCCCCCGGCTGGCCGGCCATGCGCACAGCAGCGCGGCCAGCGCCGGGACGAACAGTCCGCCGTAACGGATCATGCGGCCACCTGCGTCTCCAGCAGGCCGCTTTGTCGCAGTAGCGGTTCGATCGAGGGCTTGCGGCCACGGAACGCCACGAACAGCTCCATGGCGTCGGCGCTGCCGCCGCGCGCCAGCACGGTTTCGCGGAAACGCTGTCCGACTTCGTTATTGATCAGGCTCTGCCCGGCCTCACGCGCCTCCTCGAAGGCGCCGAAGGCGTCGCTGGACAGTACTTCGGCCCATTTGTAGCTGTAGTAGCCGGCCGCGTAGCCGCCCGCGAAGATGTGCGAGAAGCTGTTGGGAAAGCGGTTCCAGACCGGCGGAAACATCACCGAGACCTGATCGCGGACCCTGGCCAGCGTCTCCGGGATGCGGCCACCCAGCGCCGGGTCGTAGTCGCGGTGCATGCGCAGGTCGAACAGCGAGAATTCAAGCTGCCGCACCGTGGCCATGCCGGCCTGGAAACTGCGCGCTTCGCGCAGCTTGTGCAGCAGCGCATCCGGCAACGCCTCGCCGGTATCGACATGCCGTGCGAACAGGCTCAGCGATTCATGTTCGTAGCACCAGTTCTCCATGAACTGGCTGGGAAGCTCCACCGCATCCCAGGCCACGCCGTGGATGCCGCTGACGCTGGCTTCGTCGACCTGGGTCAGCAGATGATGCAGGCCGTGCCCGAATTCGTGGAACAGCGTGGTGACCTCGTCGTGCGTCAGCAACGCCGGCTTGCCGGGCAGCGGCGGGGCGAAGTTGCCGACCAGATAGGCCACCGGCAATTGCAGTCCCGATTCGGTGATGCGGCGACCGCGGCATTCGTCCATCCAGGCGCCGCCGCGTTTGGCCTCGCGCGCGTACGGGTCCAGGTAGAACAGGCCGAAGCGCTCGCCCGCCGGTGTTTTCAGCGCATAGACCGTGACACTGTCGTGCCACACCGGCTGGTCATCGACGGTCTCGATGCGGATGTCGTAGAGCCGCTCCACCAGATCGAACATGCCGCGGATGACCTGCGGCGCCGGGAAGTACGGACGCAGCATTTCGTCGGACAGACCGAGGCTGTCTTCCTTGAGCTTTTCGGCGTAGTAGGCCGCGTCCCAGGGTTCGAGCGTGCTCAGTCCGTCGCGTTGTTCGGCGAAGGCGCGCAGCGTTTCCAACTCGGACTGCGCACGCGGTCGCGCGCGCTCGGCGAGATCGAGCAGGAACGCTTCCACCGAGTCCGGCGATTCGGCCATCTTCGCTTGCAGCGACAGTTCGGCGTAGTTGGCGAAGCCCAGCAGCGTCGCCATCTCGTGGCGCAGCGACAGGATTTCCTCCATCAAGGCCGCGTTGTCGTGATCGCGACCGTGTTCGCTTTGATCGGATGCACGCGTCACGTAAGCGCGATACAGGGTCTCGCGCAGCGTGCGGTCGTCGGCGTAGCTGACGACGGCGATGTAGCTCGGTACGTCCAGCGTCAGCAGCCAGCCCTGTTGCTGCTTGGCGTCGGCCTTGGCGCGCGCAGCCGCCTTGGCGCTGTCGGTCATGCCGGCGAGGCGCGATTCGTCGTCGATCAGCAGGCTCCAGGCCTGCGTGGAATCGAGCAGATTTTCCTCGAACTTCGTCTGAATCTCGGAGAGGCGCATCGAGATCGTCTTGAATCGTTGCTGCTGATCCTCCGGCAAGGCAATGCCCGACAGGCGGAAATCGCGCAGGGCGTTGTCGATGACCTTGCGTCGCGCGGCGTTGAGGCTTGGGTAGGCCGCGCTGTCGGCCAGAGCCTGGTAGGCCTGATACAGCGGCTTGGACTGCGACAGTTCCAGACCGTACTCCGTCAGTTTCGGCAGACAGGCGTTGTAGGCGCCGCGCCATTCCGGCGTGGAGCACACCGAGAACAGGTGGCTGATCGGCGACCAGACCCGCGACAGCCGGTCGCCGATCGTTTCCAGCGGGGCGATCAGCGCGTCCCATTCCGCTGACGAGTCCTTGGCCAGCAGCGCCGCGAGTTCCTCGCGATTGCGTTGCAGGATCCGGTCGACGGCCGGTTCGGCGTGCTCGGGTCGGATCACATCGAAGGCCGGCAGCTTGGTGCTGTCGGCAAGGCGTAGCAGGGGATTGTCTGAGCTCATGGTCTTTTCGGTGACGCTGCGCCTGGCGCAGGGGTACTCAATAGTATGGGTCGCGGTTCAACGGCCGGCACTTCCCGGCGGCTGCGGACTGTGCAAGGCCCAAGCCTAACAAGCGATGAACTTCAGCTGAGCCTTGGTGCCAATGATGTACGGCGCGTGGATTCCGGGTTCCTGCCGTGCAGGCCGCGGAATGACATTGACCTGAGCCGGAACCCAAGCGCCGTTCGCCGCGGCTCAGCCCGACCGCAGCCAGGCCGCCGCGCCAAGGCCGGCGCCGCGGCCTGTGGCGAGACTGGCGGTCAACAGGTAGCCGCCGGTCGGCGCTTCCCAATCGAGCATTTCGCCGGCGAAGAATACGCCTGGCAGGCTCGGCAGCATCAGCCGATGATCAAGCGCCGTCATCGACACGCCGCCGGCGCTGCTGATCGCCTCGGCCAAGGGGCGCGGGCGCAGCAGCGTCAACGGCACCGCCTTGAGCCAGGCGGCGAGGCGGCGTGGATCGATCATCTGGCCGCTGGGCACGCCTTCGCGCAGCAATCCGGCCTTGACGCCACTGATGCCGGCGCCGCGTCGCAGGCGTTCGCTGAGGGAACGCTCGCTGCTCTGGCGTGCGATTTCTTTGGCCAGTCGGGCCTCGTCGCGGCCCGGCATCAGGTCCAGGTGCAGGCGTGCGGCGCCGTGCTGCGAACACAGCTCGCGCAGCGCGGCGGACAGCGCGTAGATCAGACCGCCCTCGACGCCCTGGGCGCTGATCACGAATTCGCCCTGCTGCCGGATCGAGCGGCCCTGCACGTCGATCAGCTGCGCGATCACCGGCTTGACCGGCATGCCGGCGAAGCGTGCGGCGAAGTGTTCGCTCCAGGTCACGTCGAAGCCGCAGTTCGAGGCTTGCAGCGGAGCGATCGGCACCGAGGCCTGCGCCAGCCAGCTTTGCCAGGCGCCGTCGGAGCCCAGTTGCGGCCAGCTGCCGCCGCCCAGGGCCAGCACCACGGCGGCGGCCTCGGTCGCGCGTTCGCCGTCGGGCGTCTCGAAACGCAGGCGCGTTCCGTCGATGCCGATGCAACGGTGATTCACGTGCAGTCGCAGGCCTTGGTTGCGCAGGCGCCGTACCCAGCCGCGCAGCAGCGGCGCGGCCTTCATGTCGGACGGAAAGATGCGTCCCGAGCTGCCCTCGAAGGTTTCGACGCCGAGTCCGGCCGCCCAGGTGCGCAGGGCTTCGGCGTCGAAATCGCGCAGCCAGGGTTCGAGCGATTCGCGCGCGGCACCGTAGCGCCCGAGCAGGCTGTCGAAGGCTTCGCCGTGGGTCAGGTTGAGCCCGCCCTTGCCGGCCAGCAGGAACTTGCGACCGACCGAGCCCTTGGTTTCGTAGAGGTCCACCGCAACGCCGGCGGCGAGGGCGGATTCGGCGGCCATCAGACCGGCCGGTCCGCCACCGACGATGGCGATGCCTTTGTTGTTCGGTTCACTCATGGGCGCGCAGTATGCCGGCTTGCGGCCCGGTTCAGCCGCCACCGACACCGCGCGATTGCAGCGCGTACAAGGCGAGCCCGATCAGCATCAGGGCCAGGCCGATACGCCATGCCGCGGAGATCCGGTAATCACGGACGACGTGCTCCTGGCGGCGTGTGGACAACAGGTACGGTCGCCCGTCGCGGGACCGGCTGAGTACATGGAGGTCCGGGTCCAGCGACTGTTCGACGTGGCGCGCCCGCACCTGCTCGATCGCGGCGCGCCGGGCTGATTCCCATTCCTCCAGGTCCACCGTGCCATCCTGATTCGCATCGAAACGGGCGAGCAGTTCACGCTGGTCGCGCTTCCAGTCGGCCAGCAGTTCGCGCACATCCTCGTGTTCGCTGAAACTCTGGCTGACGATGCCCTGGGTCCGGAACTGGCCGAGTGCGTACAGGTAGTCGCCGATCAGGATCAGGCGTTCGGTGTAGCGATACTGTCCGAAGCCGAACCAGGCCCGGCCGTTCCTCGGCACGCGGTCGGGTCGTGCCGAGGCGCCGTACCAGACGCGATGAATGCTCGGCGTGACGAGGGCGCCATCGGGATCGACGATGCACTCGCCGGTGGTGTCGGCCAGCAGGAACAGGTCGTCGCTGCTGCCGGAATTGACCGCGCGCCAGCGCGTGCGGCGGCGCCCGTTGCGCGTGGTGGTTTCGCGACGCTCCACGCTGTAGCGATACCAGACGCAGCGCGAGTAGCTCAGTGGGCAGATGATCGTCGGGCCGGCCATCAGCCGTGCATGGCCTTCGAGTTCCACGTAGCCCTGATGCGCGGAGCGGATACGCGCGGTCGGCGTGTCCTCGATCAGGCGCGCACGGCGCAGTGAACGAAAGCCCAGCCACAGCATGAGCAAGCCCGCGGCGGCGGACAGGCTTACGAGAACCCAGAATTCCTGCTCCGACGCACCGATGAACCAGTCGCGCACGGGCGCCGCCGGCGTCTTAGCGGGCAAACAGCGCGCGTACGTCCACGTCGCTGGTTTCAGCCTCGCTGAAGACCAGCAGATCCGCTGGTTTGAAGCCGAAGCTGCGCGCCACGAAAACGTCCGGAATCGTCTCGATTCTCACGTTGTTGCGATTCACCGCCTCGTTGTAGAACTCGCGCCGGTCGGAGATGCCGTTCTCCAGGCCGGTGATGCGGCCCAGCAGCTGTTGCATGCTCTGGTTGGCCTTGAGCTCCGGATAGGCTTCGACGGTGGCGACGATGTTGCCGAGCCCGAGACGCATCACGCCTTCCGCCTGACCCACGCCTTTGACGTCGCCCTTCTCGCGTGCAGTGTGGGCGGCAGCGCGGGCCTGCATGACTTTTTCCAGTGTGTCGCGTTCGAACTGCATGTATTGCTTGCAGGCTTCCACCAGCTTCGGCAATTCGTCGTGCCGCTGCTTCAGCAGAATCTCGATATTGCTCCAGGCCTGCGAGACGGCGTGTTTGAGGTTGACCAGACCGTTGTAGATGATGACGCCATAGATCAGCACGACGGCGATCAGCACCAGCCAGATGTAGCCCATGATCATTCGGTTTTCCCCTGTTGCCGGCTTGCCTGGCGCCCGCCCCCCGGATTCGCCTTGGCCGCTTTCCCGGAAGCGCCGTGGGCGCAGCCGTGGAAACCGGAGCATACAAGGCGAATGTGAGGATTTCGAGCAGCGTCCGCGTCCGCGACACCGCCCGAACCGTTCAGTCGGACGGCGGGGACAGGCGCGGTATCATTGCGCCCGGTGCGCCCCACGGGCGGCGCCCGAGCAGATCACGCCCATGTCTGAAATACGAAGGCATCTCATGACACGACTTCGCATATTGATTTCGGCCGCGATTGGCGCCTGCGCCTTGCTGGTCGGTTGCACCGGTGTTGGTGCGCTCAACGCGATCACGCCGGACCGCGGCTACACGCTGGCCGAAGACGTCGTCTATGACGGCTCCACCAACATGAAGCTCGACGTGTACGCGCCGACCACCGATGTCGTCGGCGGCGCGCCGGTCGTGGTGTTCTTCTACGGTGGGCGCTGGCAGAGTGGCTCCAAGGATGACTACCGCTTCGTCGGGCAGGCCTTGGCGGCGCAGGGCTATGTCGCCGTGATTCCCGACTATCGCCTGTATCCGGACGTGCGCTTTCCGTCGTTTCTGGAAGACAGCGCCAAAGCCCTGCGCTGGGCGCACGACAATGCCTCGCGATTCCGTGGAGATGCCGCAAAGCTGTTCGTGATGGGGCATTCCTCCGGCGCCTACAACGCCGCGATGCTGGCGCTGGACCCGCGTTTTCTCACCGCCGTGGGCGGCTCGCGGGACTGGCTGTCCGGCATGATCGGTCTGGCGGGCCCCTATGACTTCCTGCCGATCTACGACCCCACGCTGCGCGACATCTTCGGCCCGCCCGAGAAATTCCAGGACACGCAGCCGATCTTTCACGTCGATGGCGAAAATCCGCCATTGCTGCTGATGGCCGGCCAGGACGACGAAATCGTCCAGGCCGAGAATACCAACAGCCTGCGCCGCGCCGTGGTCTCGGCCGGCGGTGCCGTGGACGTGGTGATGTACCCGAAGATGAGCCACGAAAAACTGGTGAGCTCGCTGGCAACGCGCCTGCAGTCCAGCACCGACGTGATGGCGCACGTGGTCGAGTTCATCAACGAGAACACGGCCGGCCGATGATCCGCCCGTTCCAGACCATCGCCCCACAGCTCGGTGCCCGCGTCTATGTCGACGAACAGGCTGCCGTCATCGGCGACGTGCATCTCGGCGATGACGCTTCGGTGTGGCCGTTCGCCGTCGCGCGCGGTGACGTCAACAGCATTCGCATCGGCGCACGCAGCAGCGTGCAGGACAACAGCGTGCTGCATTGCACGCATGACGGTCCGTACACGCCGGGCGGCACGCCGCTGATCATCGGCGCCGACGTCACCATCGGCCACAGCGTGACCCTGCATGCCTGCACCGTCGGCGACCGCTGCCTGATCGGTATGGGCGCCATCGTGCTCGACCGCGTGGTGATCGAAGACGATGTGATGCTCGCCGCCGGCAGTCTGGTGCCGCCCGGCAAGCGGCTCAGGCGCGGTTGGCTCTATCGCGGATCGCCGGCGCAGCCGGCACGTGAGCTGAGCGCCGAGGAGCTGGAGAACTTCCGATATTCGGCCGCGCATTACGTGCGGCTCAAGGACCAATATCTCGCCGCAATCGCGGCATCCCAGTCATGAAAAGGAGTTGATTCGACGATGAGCCGAAAACTCGTACTGTTGCGCCACGGCCAGAGCCAGTGGAACCTCGACAACCGCTTCACCGGCTGGGTGGATGTCGATCTTACCGACAAGGGGCGCACCGAAGCCTTTGCCGCCGGCGAACTGATGCGCGAGGAAGGCCTGCAATTCGATGTGGCCTATACCTCGGTGCTGCTGCGCGCGATCCGCACGCTCAATATCGCGCTCGACGCGATGGAGCAGCAGTGGATTCCGGTGCTCAAGAGCTGGCGCCTCAACGAACGCCACTACGGCGCCCTGCAGGGTCTGAACAAGGCCGAGACCACGGCCAAGCACGGCGAGGAACAGGTCACGATCTGGCGCCGCTCCTACGACATCCCGCCGCCCCCGATGGACGAATCCGACCCCGGCCATCCGCGCAAGGAACGCCGCTACGCGGAAGTGGATTACAACGCGCTGCCGGACACCGAATCGCTCAAGACCACGCTCGACCGCGTGATGCCGTACTGGGTCGACAAGATCGCCCCGGACCTCAAGGCCGGCAAGACCGTGCTGGTGACGGCGCACGGCAACTCCCTGCGCGCGCTCTACAAGTACCTCAACAAGGTGCCGGACGACGAGATCGTCAAGCTCAACATCCCCACCGGGATTCCGCTGCTGTTCGAACTCAACGACGACCTTGGCGTGATCTCCTACCGCTATCTCGGCGATCCGGAACAGGCGAGGCTGGCTGCGGAAGCCGTGGCCAATCAGGCCAAGAAGGCCTGAGCGGGCATTGGGCCTCAAAACCGAAGCGCGCCATGCTCCGAACCTGATCGATGCCGCATTGCTAACGCGTATCCAGACCCTCAGCCCGGCGGACCGCATGGAGCTTCTGGGCGCTGACTGGAAGTCCTTCACGCCTGAAGACGCGCCGGTTACAGAAGAGGAAAGGAAACTGCTGGATGCACGTCTGGCGGATGCCCGGGACAATCCGGACGATCAAAGCCCGTGGCGAGAGGTGCAGGCGCGGCTGAGCCAGCAGCTTCCTTAACTTGCAGCGTCTATGTGCGCGGCGCTGCCGAACTGGATGCACTTGAAGCGCAGGGGTGGTACGAGGCGCAGCAGGCGGGACTTGGCTCGGAGTTCAATCGTCGATTGACTCGTGCGCTATCGCAGCTCCCGCGTTCAAGCGCCACGCTCAGCGCCCGACTTCACCCCGGTGTGCCCCCCGGGTTTGCTCGCCCCTGCGCAGAAACGCTTCAATCTCGTCGATGCGCGCCGCCGCGTCGCGATAGCCGATATCGAGCAGCGCGCGCGTGTACGCGGGATCGAACAGCAGGTAGCTGGTGAGGTCCGCGCTTTTCGCATCCGGCGTGCCGAGCGCGTCCAGCAGAAATCGCAGCGAAGACGGCAGGCGATTGAGCAGGCTGTTGGCCACCACCGCGAAATCCTCGGACGGTGCCACCACCAGCGGTTGGACCACACGCATCGGTTCGCGCAACTGGGACATCTCCGGCGGATGGCCGGCGCCTTCGGTATAGGCCGAAACCATGTTGTTCATGCGGATCAGGTGGTCCAGGTCCGCATCCAGATGGTCGAGAAAGATCGCATTGAGAAAGGTGCCGCAGATTTGTGCCAGTGGCGGCTGCGGCGGTATTGAACGGCCGTTGTCACCGTCGGCCGAAAGCTCCTCGGTGGTCAGCTCTTCCTCGCTCTGCCGGCAACGAATGCCGATCGCCAGAATGCGCTCGGCGCCGAGCCGGATCGCGGGGCTCAGCGGTGTGGTCAGGCGCATCGCGCCGTCGCCAAACCAGGAGGTGCCGCCACCCGCGTCGAGCGCCACCGGTGGGAACACCAGCGGAATCGAGGCCGAGGCGCAGACATGGTCGACCGTGATCGGGGCGCGCAAGGCGATACGGCGGCTCTTGCGCCAAAGCGGATGGCCGGCGCGGCCCTGAATGAAGCTGTAGGACTTGCCGGAGTGGTAGCCAGTGGCCGTGATCGCCAGCGCATAAAGTTGCCTGGCATCGACCGCTCGGGCGATGCCGTCCAGCGGCAGTTCGTGTTCGAGCAGTGCCCGCAATGGTGCGGCGTCGAGCAGGGCATGGACGCGTCCGGCGCGGCCGAGCCGCCCCAAAGCCACGTCGGCCGCGAAACGGGCGCCGGTGCCGAGCATCGCCCGCAGGTCGGTTCGATACACCTGGGCGGCGGTGAGGCCAGCCCACAACTGGGCGATCTGCGAAGTGCCTGCGTGCAGTCGTTCGCTGTAGGCGGCCACGGCGGCGCCATTGATGGCGCCGGCCGAAGCGCCGGCGATGATCTGGAACGGTGAAGGCGCGTCGCGCAGCGCCGGAATCTCGCCGATGCGCTTGAGCACGCCGGCCTGGTAGGCACCGCGCGCCCCGCCTGCGGTCAATGCCAGTCCTGTCATGCCGGGTGGGCGCATCGGTGAAACCGAGGTCGGGCTCACGTTCGGTTACCCGCAGACGGTCCTTGGGGCGATGTCTTGCGCATCATGATCCGGTTCCTCCAGCCGGCGGTTTGCCGTGTGCCGACATCGCGCAAATTCGGTGCCAGCCGCTCGGAGGCCGGCGCAGTTTCGTGCCGTCCAGTCGCCGGCTCAGGCCAGCCCGCGCTGCCGTAGCCAGTCGTGGGCATCCTCGGCGTCGTGGTCGAACCAGGCACGCGCCGAGCCCAGACGAAAGCTGTAGCCCCAGGCGTCCATGTCGGCGAACAGGCATTCCCGCGAGTAACCGGGCAGACGGTCCGCCAACAGGCACTGCAGGTAGCAGACGGCGGATTCCTCCAGGTCGTCGCCGCCGGCGTCGGTATGCAGTTGATTGCGGCGCGAGGCGTCCATGCAAATGTAGTGGCAGGCCTCGTGGAGCGCGGAATGCACGGGCGTGTCGGCGCGGACATGCAGCTGTTCGCCGACCAGACCGGCTTCGGACTCGCCCCAGTAGCTGCCCGGAATCTCATTGTGCCCGGCGGCCACCACCAGCGTGAGTCCGTGGCAGGCGAACAGGGCCTCCAGGGCCGGCAGGCCGAGTTCGCCGCAAGGCGTCATTGGGGCGGGGCGTGGCTCGGTTTGGGAGGGTGTGGTGGACATTCGGGAATAGCCAATGAAGAAGCAGATCGCGGATATTCTCGCTCAGTCGGCGCCGCTGCGGGCCGTCCAGGACGGCAGCGCGTCCGGGTCCCCGGCCAGTCGCCGCCGGCTGGTCTCGTCATTTTCGTCCACCTGCATCGGCACCACCACGATGTAGCCGGCCTTGAACAGGGTTTCGTCGCTGTCCGCCGCAATTTCGGTTTGCTGCGTGCGCAAGCCGTCGACGACCCAGGTCTGCCGGGTCGAGGAATCGTCGCTGGTCAATCTTGAGAAGGTGGGGACCGACAGCAGATCGGCACGCTGGGTCACGCGCACGCCGCGGACCTCCGCGGCCGCCGGAATGCTGACGGTGAGATAGCGCCCCGGCGTCATGTCGCGCACCCGTTCAGTTCGGGCCAGCGCGACGATCCAGTCCGACGCGGCGCTCAGGGTTTCGGGGTCGGGTTCGTCCACCGTGGAGACCGCGATGGCCGGTACGCCACCCAGCGCCGCCGTGCGCGCCGCGCCGACGGTACCGGAGCCGATCCAGTCGAGCCCGAGATTGTCACCGTGATTGATGCCGGAGATCACCAGGTCCGGTCTGCCACCCATCAGTGCCAGGGAACCGACGATGACACAGTCCGCCGGATAGCCGTCCACCGCCCAGGCACGGACGCCGGGTTCGAGCTCGCGTGGTGTGACGTTGAGGCGTCCGGTTTGCATCACGCGGGCGTAGTTGCTGGTGCCGCTCTGGTTGTGCTCGGGTGCGACGACGTAGGTGTCCGCGATCGGCGCGAACGCGCGTGCCAGGGCGGCGATGCCGGCCGCGTCGATCCCGTCGTCATTGGTGATCAGAACGCGGTGCGGCCAGTGGCCGTCATCCGCAGCACGCGCTCCGGTACTGAGCGGCAGTACGGCGAGCAGCAGCAGCCCGGAGATTGTCGGAACGTAGCGGGTTCGCATGTGATGTGGGTTCCCTTGGATTTTCAGGCCGCGAGGCGCGGGGCGGTTTCAGGAGCCCCGGTCCGCGGTACAGTCTTGAGTCCGAAGAAGGGATGCAGCGGCCGCAGCGGACGGATCACGAAGTGATGCAGCACAGCGCAGCCGAGCACGGTGCCGCCGATCAGCAAGGCCGGCTCGACGACCGGGCCGAGCTGTTTGGGGATCAGCCACCAGGCCAGCAGCACGATCAGGCTCTGATGCAGGATGTACCACGGATAGACCGCGCGATTCGCGTAGTCCAGCCAGGCAAACGGGCGGTTCAGCCAGCGGTACGACCAGGCCAGCACCGTGGCGATCCACATCCAGGTGTTGAGGCCGGACAGCCAGCGCATCGCCAGCAGCGGGACGCCGCCGAAATCCGGCCCCTCCCAGCGCAGCACCATCGGCGCGTAGATCGCGTAGCCGATGATCGCCAGGCCCAAGCTGTGCCAACGCAGTCGCAGCAGTTCGTCCCACAGCCCCTGGTTGCGCCCCAGCCAGTAGCCGAACACGAACCAGGTGAAATAGAAGGCGTGCTGATACCAGTCGTCGAACAGGCCGTTGTTCGGCGGGTAGGCGTCGCCGAGCGTGGCCAGGTAGAACATCTTCGGCAAGGCCGGGATCAACAGCAGCCAGGCGCCGCGCAGCCCGGTGAAACGGTCCTGCAGCCAGCGTCCGGCACGCGTCTCCATCAGCGGCATCAGCGCGATCAGCGCCAGGGTATAGATCCACAAGTAGACCAGGTACCACAGGTGATTCCAGGTGATGCCGAGCAGCTTGTCGGCCGTCCAGGTGATCGGCGGCCACGGTCCGAAGTGCCAGTAACGCCACATGAACTCCGCAAAGCCGAAGTCGATCGCGCCGCTGGCGCGGGCTTCGCACCAGGGCTGGATCGGCACCACCACGAACATGCCGAACAGCAGCGGCAGCATCAGGCGCAGGCTGCGTTGCCCGACCAGTCTCAGCAGTCCGCTGCGCGGCCTCAGGAAACTCAAGGCGATTCCGGAAATCACGAACAGCAACGCCATGCGCCAGCGGTTGGACAACAGCATCGGCCATTGCAGCCAATCGGACAGGTAGCTGCTCTTGATGTGAAAGCCCCAGTCGGCCACGTAGACCATGCCGACGTGATAGAGGATCAGCAGGCCGAAGGCGATGACGCGCAGGGCGTCGATGTCGTGGCGGCGGTTCATCCGGGATTTCCGAATTCAGGTGTGAGGCCGATCCTGAGCGGGGCGTAGCGCTGCCGAAAGCCTGAAGTGACGAACCGAGGGGCGCGAGTGACGAATCGCGGGCCGGCGGGGATGGGGCTTATGCCTAAAATGAGGGATGTCCGTTCCCACTCTGCCGGCGTCCGCGTCCGACTCCTACGATCTGCTGCGACGCTACCTCGCGCGCCGCGCCATCTACGAACGCATCGTGGTGGTGCTGATCTATCTGGGGTCCGCCGTCAGCAACGCGATCATCGTCAATATCGACGTCAGCCGGTCCGGGCTGGGCGATCGCATCGCGCCGTGGGAACCCTGGGTCTGGGAACTGTCCAGCAATCTGGTGCTGCTGGCCTTGCTGCCGCTGGTGCTGGCGGTGAATGCACGCCACCCCTTGGTCTGGGGCCGTCTGCGCCGCTCGCTCGGCGCGCACCTGATCGTGACGCTGCCGTACTGCCTGATTCATGTCTGCGCGATGGTGGCGCTGCGGCACGCCGCGTACCGCGTGGCGGGTGCGCACTACGACTTCGGCAATTGGGGCCGCGGCCTGTTCTACGAATACCTCAAGGATGCGCGCAGCTATTTTTCGGTACTGGCGGCGATCTACTTCTATCAACTGATGCTGTTGCGATTGCAAGGCGAGGCGCGTCTGCTGGCGGCGCCGGAGGTCGGTGCGCCGGCCGAAGCGGTCGAGCGCCCGCAACGCTTCCTGGTTCGCAAGTTCGGCAAGGAGTTCCTGGTGGCGGTGGCCGATGTCGAATGGATCGAGGCCTCCGGCAACTACGTGAACCTCTACGTGAGTGGGCGGCACTATCCGCTACGCGCAACCATGGCCTCCATTGAGGATCGCCTTGATCCGCAACGCTTCGTGCGCGTACACCGCAGCTATATCGTGAACCTTGCACAGGTCGCATCGATCGAGCCGCTGGATACGGGAGACGCGCGCCTGTTTCTTCTGGATGGCACGCAGCTGCCATGCAGTCGACGCTACCGTGCGGCGCTGCGGGCCTCGGCCGCGGTCTGAGCCGGCACCTGAGCGCGGAGTGATTGATGTGCACCTGCGGGCGCTGGCGCCAAAGGTCATGGACCGCAAGCGCCGCGCCACGGATGCTCGACATCTTGGGGCCGATCTTGAGATGCAAGTCGAGACGGGCCGCAAGTCGACCGGGTAGCGCCGGCCATCTGCTGCGACTGGCGTCGGACAGGGATGGCACGAGACGGTATCGCATGCGCCGGCATCAGACCGGACGAGTACAGGGAACAGGCGATGAAGCAGGTTTTTATGGGCACGACGAGCGCACTGTTGCTGCTAGCTGCGACGGCAGCGGGTGCGCAACAGGCCGCGTCCGACGACGGTCTGGATTTTCTGTTCGAGTCCGAGCCCGCGCCCGAAGTGCAGACCGACAGCAGCCCTGAGATCATTCCGGAAGCGGATGCGGCACCCGCGCCGGACATGGGCGCGGAGTCGGGCTCCCAGTTCGATGATATCGAGACGATCCCGGTCGAATCGCAGGAGCCAGCGACGCCACAAGCCAAACCGAAACCGGCCACCGCCCAGCTTGAGGAAATCGTCGTCACCGCGCAGAAGCGCCAGCAGTCACTGCAGGACGTTCCGCTGTCGGTCACCGCGATGGACGGTGACTTCATCAAAGACATCAACGCCGCCGATCTGGCCGAAGTCTCCAACTACGTCCCGAACGTGCGTGTCGACGCCGATGATCTCGGTTCACCGCAGATCTTCATTCGCGGATTCGGCACCAATGCCTTCAACCCCAGCTTCGAAAGCTCGGTGGCGCTGGTGCAGGACGAAATCTATTACGGCCGCCCCGGCTACTTCACCGAATCGATGTTCGACGTCGAGCGTGTGGAAGTCCTGCGTGGCCCGCAGGGCACGCTGTTCGGCAAGAACTCGATTGCCGGCGTGTTCAACGTCACCACCCGCAGCGCGACGGATCTACTGGAAGGGGACGCCCGCTATACCTACGGCGACAACAATGCGCACCGCTTTGAAGGCGGCATCGGCGGACCGCTCGGCGACTGGGGCGCGGCGCGCGTGTCCGCGCTGTATCGCACCACTGACGGCGAGCTCTACAACGATTTCCTGAATCGCGACGAACAGTCGCTGACGCAGAAGGCGGCCCGTCTGAAGCTGAGCTTCTACCCGACATCCACGATCACCACCGACCTGCTGGTACAGGCATCGGATACCGAAGCGCCGTTCTGGCCGTTCCAGCTCTATCGCCTGGACGACGACACGCGGAACTATCTTGAAAGTTTCGACGAGAACATCGAAGACGATCCCTACGACTTCAAGACTTCCTTCGACACCGAGGGCTACATCGAAAAGGGTTCCGAAAGCGTCGGCCTCAACACCAAATGGGATATCGGCGACCTCGGTGGTTTGCACGACAGCGCACTGGTGCTGGTGCTCGGCGGCTCCAAGTTCAATATCGACCAGCTCAACGAACTCGACGTGTCACCGGCCGACATCTCGCGCCTCGACAGCCACGAAGACCACGAGCAGTTTACGGCCGAACTGAGATTCTCGGCGCAGGCCGACAGCCTGTTCGGGCTCGGCCAGGCGGTGGATTTCGTCGGCGGTGCCTTCTACTACCAGTCCAAGTACACACTGCTGGCGCGGATCATTGCCGGCGCCGATCTGGGGTCTTATGCGATCACGCCGGACGCGCTGCAGTTGATCACCGGCGCCGGCGGTGCCGGTGGCGTGCTTGGCACCATCGGTCTGCCGGGGCTGCCGATACTCGGCGACATCCTCGCACCGATCATCGGCGAAGACTACTTCCAGTTCGACTACGACCAGGATGTGACCTCCACCGCCCTGTTCGGACAGATGACCTGGTATCTCAGCGACCACTGGGCGATCACGCCCGGCATCCGCTTCAACCGCGAGGAGAAGAAGGTCGATTCCTACGGCAGCCAGCACTGCCGGACCGCCGCGCTGGGCATTTGCATCATGCCTTTGCTGCTGGGCGCCAACGACTACGAACAACCGGGGCTGAATCGCGAAGAGACCGACGTATCGCCCAAGTTCGTGCTGCAATACTTCGGCGATTCCGGCGTCAACCTCTACGCCTCCTATGCGCGCGGCTACAAGAGCGGCGGATTCAATTCGCTGTCCTACACCGGCGAAGACCTGGAGTTCAAGCCCGAGAAAGCGGTGACCTACGAACTCGGCCTCAAGGCCGAATTGTTCAGCCGCACCCTGCGCTTCAACGCCACGATCTATCAGACCGAATTCGACGATCTTCAGGTGCTGGCCTTCAACGGCCTGTTCTTCGACGTCAGCAATGCCGCCTCCGCCACCTCGCGGGGGCTGGAGGCCGATTTCCAGTGGCTGACGCCCTGGTCGCCATTGACGCTGACCGGTTCGCTCGGCTTGCTCGACGCAAGCTACGACGACTACATGGATGCGCCAGCCCCAATTCGCGACGCGGACGGCAGCATCCAGATCGGCGCCGAACAGGACCTCAGCGGCGAGCGCATCGCCTTCGCCCCCGAAGCCTCGGGCACCTTCACGCCGACGCTCGACTTCCCGCTGTTCGGTCTGGCCGGCCGGCTCGCCGCCGACGTGGTCTATCAGGGCGAGCAGTACACCGATACCGATCTGGACCCGGAAACGCGGGTCGGTGGCAACACCAAGTATTCCGCCCGATTCTCGCTCTCGAACGAAGCGCGAACCTGGGCCGTCACCCTGGGCTGCAACAACATCACCGACAAGCGCGTGCTCAACCAGGTGACGGACGCCTCGTTCTTCCCCGGCACCTATTTCGCGCAGCAGGCGGCGGGGCGGCAGCTGTATGCGGCGGTAGAAGTGCGCTACTGATCAGCGCGTGGTCGGCAGTGGGTGTGGGTCCCGGTGCCGAGCGCGGTCGTTGGCCCCACGCCCTCCAGCCCCAGGATCGTCGGCGCTAGCAGGAACAACAGATGGAACGCCGCCGGTAGCGCACCGCGCAATCGCCAGTTAGCGGACTCACTTTGGCGTGGCCGGCGACGGTATATGCCAACACCGCAAAGCTCGCGCCGGCGGTTCGAAAGTGGCTTCTGCTCAAGTGCTGATGCCACCTTCTTCAAAGCCCCCAGCTTCGGCGCATCCGATCAATTTCCTCGGCTTCCTTTATTTGTCGACGGTTACATGTATAGAAAACCGTTGATATCTATACATGTCTTGGTGAACGTGCATAGGGAGTGACTGCGGTCCCCGCCTTGGAAGCCTAGTGCCCGCCCGGCTCGCCACTCAGGACATCCAGACCAGCACGCTAGGCATGTCGGAAGGCAAGGGCAGTTCGGAAATCGCGAACAAGGCGCTGTGGCTGGCCTGTGCCGCACAACGCCATGATCGAACAATCGTCATGGAACAATCAGCGGTCGTCCGCGACGTGTGATTCTGTCGAAGCTGAAAACGTGTTCCCTGGGGCTCTCTGAGCAACGCCCGGCCAAGCGGCGCGGGAAGTCCGGCTCGCCGGGGCGCACTTCAATTGGGCTTGAGCAGACAGGACAACTCCCGAAATAGCGGACCAGTCGCCATTCGGAGATATCGCCGCTTCTCCAGATTTCGAACTGCGCGGGTTTGATGCATCCGCTTACACACAACTCGAAAATGATCTCGTAACATACTGATCTGAAATGAGACGTGGAGATCAGATGAGCTGGGCGGCTGAGGAATTCGCG